>JADMIO011153574.1_pt1 | contig 60882 bp, 52 predicted proteins | sample 8958161 | NCBI WGS metagenome assembly JADMIO01 (sample SAMN16585339, study PRJNA669376) | soil metagenome | isolation source: Crop rotation soil | place: USA: Cullars Rotation, Alabama | collected 2011
GCCGCGACTTCAAGTCACGTGAATTCCAAGCTTCGGATCCCACTGTGCTGGAAAGCGAGAACATCGAGCGCACCACGACATAGCCATCGCGGTCAAAATCGGTCTTCAGCTGTTCCAACGGGGAGGAAAGGGTATTCATGGCAAAGCGCCTCAACTATCCACCGGGTGCCCGGGTGCTGCAAGTGGGGTTTTAAAGAATTCCTGCAATCGGGCCGCGGATTGGGGTCCAAACCCCGGCACCTCCGCAATTTGTTCCGCGGTGGCGGCGCGAACTTTTTCGATCGACCCGAAATGCGTCAGCAGTGCCGCCCGGCGCACGGGGCCGAGGCCGGGGAAGTCGTCGAGCACGCTCTCGCGGATTTTGCGCGAGCGGAGGTCGGCGTTGTAGGTGTTGGCGAAGCGGTGGGCCTCATCGCGCAGGCGCTGGAGCAGGTTGAGCGCGGGGTGGTTCAGTGGCAGGTTCAGCGGCGCGCGGGCGTCGGGAAAGATCACCGTCTCCATTTTCTTGGCGAGGCCGATGATCGGCGGCGGCATCACCTCGAGGCCGACGAACGCTTTTAGCGCCGCGCTGATCTGGCCCCGGCCACCGTCAATCACGACGAGATCGGGGAACGGCTTGCCTTCCTCGGTCAGCCGACGGTAGCGGCGACCGACCACTTCCTCCATCGCGCGGAAGTCATCGTTCCCGATAAAGCTCTTGATCGAAAACCGGCGGTACTGGTCCTTGTCGGGCCGTCCGTCCGTGAAGTGCACCATCGAGGCCACCACGAAGGTTCCGGAGATGTGGGAGATATCGAAACACTCCATGGCGCGCGGCGGCCCTGACAGCCCGAGCGCCTCTCCGAGCTCGCGCAGCGCGTCGCTGTCGCCCGAGGGACGGGTGGGGTCGAGCCGGGTGAAGTTGCGGGTCCTTGCGAGGGTTTTATCGAGGGCAAACACGACATCGCGAAGCTCGGCGGCCTTTTCGAATTCCTGGCGGGAGGCGGCCGTCACCATTTCCGCGCGCAACGCGGCCAGCCATTCGCGGGATTTGCCTTCGAGGAACGCGCAGGCCTCCTCGACGCGGCGCCGGTAGTCGTCGGTGGAGACAATGGTCGCGGCCCCGTAAAGTTCCTGTCGCACGTCATCGTAGAGGCGCCAGTGTCCGCTGGGCAGACGCTGGGGCGTGCTGTCGCCCAGCAGGATGCCGAACTGCCGGCGCATTTGGGCGAGGGTCTTCCGGAGCAGACCGCTGTGCGCGAACGGTCCGAAGTAGCGAGAACGATCGTCCTTCTTGATGCGGGTGAGCCGGAAGCGCGGGAGCTCCTCGTTGGGATCCACGCGTACGAGGAGGAAGCGCTTGTCGTCGGTAAAGTCGGTGTTGTAGCGCGGACGCCACTGCTTGATGAGCTTGCCCTCGAGCAGCAGCGCCTCGGGTTCGGACTTCACCTCGAACGTGTCGATGTCCTCGATCAGCCCGATCAGCGCGCGGATTTTGGGCTGGGAAATCGTCCGGGCACGGCCGCGCTGGAAATAGGAGGACACGCGCTTCTTCAGGCTCTTGGCCTTGCCGACGTAAAGGATGCGTCCGAGCCGGTCCTTCATCAGGTAGATGCCCGGCTTATCCGGCAGGCGCCGGAGCTTTTCTTTCAGCGTGGGGGTGGACTCGCTCATGTCAGGAGGTGCGACCTCGAATGTATGCGAGAATGCGGTCCGCGCATTCCTCCGGGGTCGCGGGCGAGGTATCGACCTCGAAGTCGTAGGTTTGGTTGCGATGCACATGCGCCAGCTGCCGCTCCGCCAAGCCCGCCCGGCGGTCGGGCCGCGCCCCCTCGCGCGCGAGCAGGATCGGCAACGGACAATGCACGCCGATGAAATGCACGCGCCGGCCGGCCAGTGCGGCACGGGTGGCGTCGTTCCACTCGGGTCCGAGAATCAGGTGGTCCACGACCATCCCGAAAGAGCCGGCGGCGAATAGCGCCAGCGTCCGATGAAAATTATCCACCCCGATGGTGTGACAACGCTGACGTTCGGCGAGATCGGTGATCGCGTCCCACAGGAACATGTCGGTGAACGTGTCGAGTGAGACATGGTAGAGCGGAATCCCCGCGCGCCGTTGCAAGGCCCGGGCAGTGCTCGATTTACCCGCGCTGGACGTGCCGTTGAGAAGAATGACGTCGGGATTCATCGGAAAAGGGACAGTCGGAGCCCGCGGTGCATTTGGTTCTGACGCTGGCATTTTCCCAGAATCCGCCTAACCTCCCCGGCTCGCAAGTATGGTTTCATCCAGTCCCCACCACACACCGGCGGCGCCGTTTGCCGCGAAACGCTACGAGCTGCTGACGCTCGGGGACGAGTTGTTGCTGGGCCTGACGGCCAACGGGCACCTCACCTTTATCGGCTCCCAGCTCGGCCGCCGCGGCGTGTTGTTGGGCCGCAATGTGACCATCACCGACGTGGCCGACGACATTGCCCGCCAGTTCCGCGAGAGTTGGGCGTCGGCGGATGTCATTATCGTAACGGGCGGACTCGGGCCGACATGTGATGATCGCACGCGCGAGGTTGTCGCCGGCGTGCTCGGCCAGAAGCTGGTCTTTGATCCCATGATCGAACGGGCGATTGTGGAGCGGTTCGCGGCGTTTGGGCGGAAGATGACGCCGAACAATCTCAAGCAGGCGTACAAGTTTGAGCGGGGTGAGGTCCTGCCCAACGCCCATGGCACGGCGCCGGGGCTTTGGGTGGAGCAGGATGGCAAGGTGCTTTGCATGCTCCCCGGGCCGCCGAACGAGCTGCAGCCGATGTTTGTTGAACAGGTGCTGCCCCGCTTGGCGAAGCTCGGCTTGTTGCTCGACCGCGAGGCCTACGTGCAGTTGCGGACGGCGGGGATCGGCGAGTCCGCGCTCGAAACGCGGTTGCAACCGGTGTTCGATCGCCACGGAGACGCGCTTAGCGTGGCGTTCTGTGCCCACCAAGGGCAGGTGGACTGCCGGCTGAGTTCGCCGAGCGAGAAACTTTCCATGTCGCGGCTCGATGCGGTGGCGGCGGAATGCGCCCAGCTGCTTGGTGAGGATTTCCTCTGTTACGGCCACGACTCGATGGCAAAGGTCTGCGCCGATCTGCTGCGGGCGCAGGAGAAAAAACTCGCCGTGGCCGAGACCGCGACAGGCGGGTTGCTGGCCCAAGCGTTCACTGAGGTGAGTGGAGCGTGCAAATTTTTCGCGGGCGGCGTGGTTTGCTGCTCGAACGACGCCAAGATGCAACTGCTCGACGTGCCGGAGTGCCTGCTGTTGCAGCACGGCGCCGTCAGCGCCGAGGGCGCCGTGGCGATGGCCACGGGTGCGGCAGAGACGCTAAGCGCCGATTATGCGCTGGCGGTGACGGGTTTCGCGGGCGCGAGCGAGGGGGCGGGCGCGAGTGGGAATCCAGTCGGGACAATTTTCATCGCCCTGCATGCGCCACACGGCGTGTGGTCGAAAAAGCTCAACTGGCCGGGCCCGCGTCCGACCATCAAGAGCCGTGCGGTGAATGCCGCGCTGGACTGGCTGCGACGCGAGTTGGTCCGCGCGCAAAACGGATCGGCCGCGCCGGTGCGGCGGTCGGGTGTGATGCAGTGATGGCCGACGTGGCACGGGTGTTCCACCCGTGCTGGATTGGAGTAGGCAGCCTGCTTGCAGGCGCTTTCCGCCTAAGCGCGCGAGCAAGCTCGCGGCCTACGTCGGAATCACGGGTGAAACACCCGTGCCACCTCCTGCGCAGGGAATACTTTACCACGACGTCGGGTGCGAGGCGGCGTCTTCTGGGATAACCGTGCTTTTGTTGCGCGCGAGCGCGCAACCTGCATTGAGCAGGGCGGCCGCTGGCCCCGTCATGGCGTCGCGCCCGCGTTCGGATCCATTCGCAGGCGATGGGTTTTTGGGGTCAGCGCCCCCGCGTTACAATGGCTTGCGGGCGCGCGTGTCCGCCGCGATGGTCGCGGGCGCCGGCCTACCCCTGACTGCGCGCCGGCGTTGGTCGTCACCCCATGCTTTTCTCCCGTTGGCGCGATTCCCTGTTATGGCTCGCAGCTGCCGTCCTGGCGGTGACGGGCTTTTGGTGGGCGGGGCGGAGTCATGAGCCGCCGCCCCCGCCCGGGCGCACGGTGATCACCTGGTACATCATCATCAATTCGCTGCGTGACCACTACGAGGCCCAGGTGGCGGAGTTCGAAAAGCTGCACCCCGGGATCAAGGTCCGCATTTTCTGGGTCCCCGGCAGCGAATACAATGCGCGGCTCAAGACCCTCGCGGCCACCGGCCAGCTGCCCGATGTGTTTTACACGGGGGATATCTGGCTGAGTTATTTCCTGCCCTTCACGCGGGACATCACCGACCTGGTGCAACGCGACGCGGCGGAGTTCGGGCTCGACGACTTTTTCCCGGAAATCCGCCAGGCGATGCAGCTCGACGGGAGATATTACATCGTGACGCAGGACATGAACCTTTCGCTGCTCTACTATAACCGCCGGATGTTTGCGGAGGCTGGAGTGGCGGCGCCGAGAGAGGACTGGACGTGGGATGACATGGTGCGCGCGGGCCAGGTGCTGACGCGGGACGGCCGGGATGGCCGGCCGGCGATTTGGGGCAGTTCGCGGATCTACGGCTGGTGGGGCGAGTGGTTCGTCTATGTGCGCCAGGCGGGCGGCAAGCTGTTTACACCGGATGGGCGGGCCTGCCTGCTCGATTCCCCCGAGGCGATCGCCGGACTGCGGTTCTACCTCGAGAAGTCCACCAAGTACCGCTTCAGCGCGCCGGCGGGTTACGAACCGGTCAACGGTTTCGCGAACGAACGCGTGGCGATGGTCTTCGGCGGACACCCGGTTTATTGGTCCAACTACAACCAGAACCCGGCGCTCGACTGGGATGTGCAGGTGCTGCCGGCCGGGCCGGTGACGCGGAAAGGCGGCGAACTGGCGATGGCGGGTTACAGCATCAGTCGCACGAGCCAACACCCGGAGGAGGCGTGGGCCTTCGCGAAATTCCTGACGCGGCGGGAGGCGATTGCGGAGGTCGTGGCGCGCGGCGGCATCGCGGTGCGTCGCTCGGTGGCAGAGGCGGTCATGCGCGCACCCGGAACCCGGGCGAATCCACGCAACCTGGAAGCGATCTACCGGCAGTTCCAGTTCGGCGAACCGATCCCGCACCATGCGAACTACATCGAGATCGTGACCCAGCTGGTGCAGCCGGAAATCGACCGGATGCTCCTGGGTGAGCAGACGCCCGAGGAGACGGGCCGGCGGGCGACCGCGGCAGGCAATGCGTTTCTTGCCACGTTTGATCCGCCGGCGAAGCCATGAATACGCGGCGCACCTGGTCGTTCTGGCTGTTCACCGGACCCGCGCTGGTGGGCTTCGCCTGCTTCAGCCTGTGGCCGATGCTCTATTCGTTGTGGCTGAGTTTCTGCCGGGACGAGGTGATCACGCCGGCGCGCTTCATCGGCGTGCAGAACTACCTCTACCTGTTCAAGCACGACCCGTCCTTCTGGCCGTCGGTGAAAGTAACGCTGGTGTTCACGGCGGTGCAGGTGCCGCTGGCGATCGTAGCTGCGCTGGCCCTGGCGCTGCTGCTGAACCAGCCGGTGCGCGCGCGGGGCTTCTGGCGCGCGATCTATTTCGTGCCCTCGCTCCTGCCGCAGGCGGCGTATGCGGTGATCTTCGGCTATATTTTCCAAGCCGATGGCGGGCTGCTCAACCGGCTGCTGGCGGTGGGCGGCATCCAAGGGCCGGCTTGGAGCACCTCACCCACGTGGGCTTTGCCGGTCCTGATCGCGATGAGCCTGTGGAGCTTTGGCTACCCGATGGTGATCTTCCTCGCGGGGCTGCAGACGGTCCCGCGCGAGCTGCATGAAGCCGCACACATCGATGGCGCGGGAGCGTGGGACCGTTTCCGACACATCACGCTGCCGCTGATTTCCCCGGTGCTGTTCTTCAACCTGGTCATGGGGGTGATTGGCGCACTCAAGGTCTTCGACCTGGCGTACGCCTTCAGCGTGGTGCAGGGGATCGGTCCCGGCGGTCCGGCGCGGGCGACGTTGTTCTACGGGCTGAACCTGTACCAGCAGGCGTTCGGCTTTTTCCACATGGGGATGGCCAGCGCGATGGCCTGGTTGCTGTTTGCGTTCATCTCGGTGGTCACGTGGATCAACTTCCGGGTCAGCCGGCGCTGGGTGCACTACGAGGAATGAAATGAGATCGGAACGAACCAGAGGTTACGGAGATCGTGGTAGGCCGCCGGCTTGCCGGCGCCTCACGTCCCGGAGCCCGAGCCCGGTTACAGCCACCGTCAGAAACTCTTCCTGACATGCAGCGTCGCAATTCCACCGCCACGTTATGTCTTTACGCCACGCTCGTCGTGGGGGCGTCGGTGATGCTGTTGCCGCTGGCTTGGATGCTCCTGACGAGCCTGAAGACATTTCCGGAGATCCTGCAGAATCCGCCGGCGGTGCTCCCGGCGGATCCGCAGTGGGAAAATTACCGACGGGTCTGGGAGGGATTCGCGTACTACCGCTTCTTTCTCAACTCCGTCTTTGTCGCCGCGATGGTGATCGCCGGCACGCTCCTCACCTGCTGCCCCGCGGCCTATGCGTTCGCGTACCACGAAGTGAAGCACAAGGAACTGATTTTTGGCGCGCTGCTGTGCACGCTGATGTTGCCGGCGCAGGTAACGGTGATCCCGCTCTTTAAGATGTTCACGACGATTTATTGGGTGGACACCTACCTGCCGCTCGTCGTGCCCGCCTGGCTGGGCGGAAATGTCTTCGGCATTTTTCTCCTGCGACAGTTTTTCCGCACGATTCCCCGGAGTTACATCGAGGCGGCGCGGCTCGATGGGGCGTCGGAGTGGGTCATCCTCTGGCGGCTGGTGGTCCCAATGAGCGTGCCGGCGGTGCTGACCGTCGTCCTGTTCACGTTCATCTGGAGCTGGAACGACCTCTTTAACCCGCTGATCTACCTGCAAAGCGAGCAGCTCGCGACGCTGCCGGTGGGCCTGCTCTATTTCATCGCCCGCGCCGAGCAGCTCACCGGCGTCAACATCGGCCAGACGCCGTGGCATCTGGTGATGACGCTCGCTACGATCATGGTGGTGCCGGTGATCGTGCTGTTTGTCTTCGTGCAGCGGCGCTTCATCGACGGCGTGGCGGCAGCGGGGGTGAAGGGGTGAGGTCTGCGCGATGCTTTGTTGTAGGGCGGGTCACCAAACCCCGCCGATGTAGAGAATACGTTACCGCGGATTACGCAGATAGACGCGGATAACGAGTATTCGGCCGCGTCCATCCGCGTAATTCGCGGGAGGTTTGCGGCAGTCTGGCGGGGTTCGTTGACCCCGCCCTACAATTTGTCTGGGGCGGTCAGGAAGATTTTTTTCAGGGCTTCCCCCGCAGGTTTCAGTCGGCCGTAGAAATCCAGGATCGCGGTGTTCGACGGGCAGGGAAAGCAGTCGTGGCCCATCCACATGATGATGCCGCCGCAGCGGGGGAACCGGCCCTTGATCGCGCGCGCCGCCTTTTCGATGCAGACCGTCTGCAGTTGCTGGCTCCACGCGACAAACTCGGGCAAGTCGCGGGGCGCGCGCCCGTGTTCCTTTTGAAAGCGATCGGCCTGGATCCAAAAGCCGAAGCGGAGCCAGATCGGGTTGCTCTCATCAATGGGTAGCAGCGAGCCCGGGGCGTAATATTTCTCGAGGATGTCCAGCGGACTCGCGCCGGTCGCGCCTACCTCGGAGCGGAACAGGGCATCGTCCTTTGGCCAGTAAGTATCAGCCTCGGGGCGCCACGGACCGTGCGTGTCCCAGTGTTGGCCCTTGCCCAGGTCCTTCTCCTCGCCAATGGCGTGAGGACCGGAAGGCGAGGTGTGCAGGAAGCGGCGGGACGGATCGAGTTCGCTCGCTTGCTCGGCGATCATCACCAGCAGCGGATGCGACGCAGGGGTCGGGCGGCCTGAGCCGACTTTGCCGCCATCAGGCGCGCCCATCAGTTCGTTGCCGCCGCACCAGAGGAGCACGGATGCATGGTGCTGACGGCGGGCAATGTAGGACCGGACGATCGGGCGGAGTTCCTGTTCAACCTTGGGATCTTCGGGCGGCCAGTTGTCGATGCCGGAGGAGGACAACGGGAACTCCTGCCAAACCAAGATGCCGTAGCGGTCGCAAAGGTCGTAGAAAATCTCTGTTTCGAGAAACGCGCCGCCCCAGACGCGAAACACATTACAGCCCATTTCGGCGTACGTCCGGATGCGTGCCTCGTAGTCGGCAAGAGTGACGTCGGCGTAGTTAGGTCGGATGGGCGTCCAATTGACACCCTGCAGGAAAATCGCGCGGCCGTTGACCACACAGATCCACGGATCGGCGCCGGGAGGCGCGCCGGTGCAGTCGCGCCAGGTCACGTCCTTGAAGCCGACGGTTTTAGTCCAGGCATCGCCGCCCTCGGCCAGTTGGCAGGTGAGCTGATAGGTTTTTTGGGCGCCCTCGCGATTCGGCCACCAACGTTCGACGGACAGTTTGGGAAACGCGGCGCCGCGGGCCAGTTCGCCGGGTTCAACCTGTCGGTAAACGATGGTCTGGCTGCCATCCTCAAGGCGCACGTCCACTATGCCGGAGGCGGATCCAAATAGGGTGAACCCATCCGGCGAGAGCTGGCAGCGCAGGTCGGCGATTTCGTTCCCGTCGGAAATCTCGAGCGTGACGCGGTCCCACACGCCGAGTTGCACAAGTCGCGGCTGCCAGTCCCACGTGTAGTTGAAGCGCGCTTTCCAGTCCCGGATCTTCGAGGTGTAGTTGAACTGCCCGAGCCAGCGCGGCGGCAAATCAAAGGCAATTTGGAGATGATTTACGTCGGCGAGCGGAATCGCGGACAAGTCGAAGACATGCTCGACGAACCCGTTCTCGAAACGGCCGACGAGCTTGCCGTTGCAGCAAACCCAGCCGGCTTGGTCGAGGCCCGCACAGCGGAGCCGGCGAGTCTTGCCGCCCTCCAGCCACGCCCGCGGGAGGGTGGTGGCAAAGACCCAATTGCGGTTCTCGACCCACTCGGCGGCGCGGCTGTTCAAATCATGGTTCCAGTCAGGGATGATTTTCGCCTCCAGCAGCAGTTGCTGCACGGACGCCGGCACGCGGGCGGGCACTGTCGGTGTTTCGGGGACGAGTGGCGCGCCCAGATCGATGCCGGCGAGGAATCCCCAGGTGTCGGGGGCATAGCCCGCAAGGGTCCAGGAAGCGGTGGCGAGGTCGCGGGAGGATTTCATGGAGAGAGGAGAGAATTGCCACGAGAACACACGAAAAGGCACGAGAAAAAACGGTTAGTTGTTGGGCGGGATCGCTGATCCCGCCTGATCGATCGTCCGCGGGTGATCCGCCAGCCGACTGGCGTCATGGCGGGATCAGCGATCCCGCCCTACAATCAACCAATCAGGTTCTTGAGCGCGGCCAGGTATTTCTCCTGCGTGCGTGAGATCACATCGGCGGGAAGTCGCGGAGCGGGCGGAGACTGGTTCCACTTGATGGCAAGCAGGTGGTCGCGGACGAATTGCTTGTCGTAGCTCGGGGGCGATTGGTTCGGCGCGTAGCTGTCCGCCGGCCAGTAGCGCGAAGAGTCAGGCGTGAGCACTTCGTCGATAAGGAAGAGATTGCCGCTGCTATCGGTGCCGAACTCGAACTTCGTATCGGCGAGAATCATGCCGGCCTTTTTGGCGCGAGTATGGCCAAACTGGTAAAGTGCGAGACTGACGGTCTTCACCTTGTCGTAGAGCCCGGCGCCAATCGCGGCGGCTCCCTGCGCGTCATTGATCGCCTCGTCGTGCTGACCCTTGGGCGCCTTGGTCGTGGGGGTAAAGATGGGCGCGGGCAGCTTGTCCGCCTGGCGGAGACCGGCCGGCAGCTTGATGCCACAGACCTCGCCGGTTTTCTGGTAGGCGCTCCAACCGCTGCCGATGAGGTAGCCACGCGCGACGCACTCAATGGTGAGCGGCTTCAGCTTGCGGACGACCATGCTGCGCAGCTGCAGGTCGCGAGAGAGTTTGTATTTGTTGGCGAGCAGACCGGCTTGGTCCGGCAGCAGGTGATTTTGGATGAGTGGGCTCGTCTGGGCGAACCACCAGTTGCTCATCTGGGTAAGGATGATGCCCTTGCCGGGAATACCGTCGGGCAGAATCACATCGAAGGCGGAAAGCCGGTCGGTCGCCACCAGCAGGAGGGCATCACCGAGGTCGAAGATGTCGCGGACCTTGCCGGAAGCGATGCGTGGGTAGGGCAGGCCATCGATGGAAGTCACCGCATTCTTGGGCAGGGCGGCGGCGATTTCGGAAAAATTCATGGGAAAGAGGAAACAGAGTGAAAGTGAGAGTGAGTGGGAAAGGGAACCTGAAAGTGGGCGGAGGCCAATTTCGATCATTTGCCCGCGAATCACGCTAATTTCCGCGAATTCCGATCTGTTCGGATCGGCACCACGAAGGAGGAGAGACACCTGAAGCCCACGCAGCCGGATTTTTAGCCACGGATAACACAAATGACACGGACGGATCTCAATTCTCCCGACTCATCTGCTTTCTGATTGATCCGTGGTTTCCGTGTAGTCCGTGCTTAAGAAGGTTCGGGATCGGATTCGCGACCGTCGGCGTAATTCGCGGGGCCAAAGATCCGAAGGAATTAACTTTCGTGTGTTTCGTGTTTTTCGTGGTGAACTGGCCCGGCTCGAACCTTGCTCACCCCTTACTGATGGAATCCTCCTCCCCGGCCCGCGCGAAGAAATCTCCCATCCATGGCCTCCGGTGGTACATCGTTGGGCTGCTCTGTCTGGCGTCGGAGCTCAATTATTTCGACCGGCAAACCCTCTCAGTGTTGGCGCAGACGATCCAGGACGACCTGCACCTCACCACGGTGCAATATGCCGACATCACGTCGTGGTTTCTCATCAGTTATACGGTGATGTACCTGGTGAGTGGACGGATCATCGACGCGATCGGGGTGCGTTGGTCGTTCCTGATCTTTGTCACCGGATGGTCAGTGGCCACGATGCTCCACGGCTTGGCGCATACGGCGGTGCAGCTTTCGGGTTTTCGCTTCCTGTTGGGGGCGATGGAGGCGGCGATCATTCCCGGGGGCATGAAGGCCGTTGCGGAGTGGTTTCCGGTGCGCGAACGCATCCTGGCGACGGGCATTTTCAACGGCGGGACCTCGGTCGGCGGGGCCTTGGCGGCCCCAGTGGTCGCGGCGATTGCCCTGACGTGGGGCTGGCGGGAGGCCTTCGTCTTTGCCGGGGCGCTGGGCTTTATCTGGCTCGCGGCGTGGGCGCTAATCTACCGGCGACCGCGCGAGCACGCCCGACTCGGGGCGGCGGAACTCGCGTTGATCGAGTCGGATTCGACCGGCGCCGGGCCACCGGAGAAAGTTTCCCTGCGGCAATTGCTGGCGATGAAAACCGTGTGGGGCTGCATGCTCGTGCGCGCGGTGACGGACCCGTTCTCCTACTTTGTCCTGTTCTGGATTCCGAAATACCTGCAGCAGGAGCGTGGCTTCAGCCTGGCCGACATCGGCAAGCTGAGCTGGATTCCCTTCGTCTTCCTGGCCTTGGGCAATCTCTCGGGTGGGGCGGCTCCCGCGCTGCTGATGCGCTTGGGTTGGAGCTACAACCGGGCGCGGAAAACCGTGATCGGCATTGCCTCCATGGTCATCCCGATCTGTTGCCTGTCCCTCACGCAGGTACCCAGTGCAGCAGTGGTGCTGGGGCTGATCAGTGTCGCGGTTTTCTTTCACGCGGTGTGGCTGGGAATTGCCATCCCGGCGGAGGTGCTTCCGTCGCACGTGGTGGGCACGGTGACTGGTGCCGCGGGCTGCCTGGGAGGCGTCGCGGGGATCATCGCGCAGCAGATCACCGGCTGGACCGTGGAAAATTTCTCGTACACCCCGCTTTTCGTGGTCGGATCGGTGCTGCACCTGACGTGCTTTGCCATTCTGGGCCTGATGGTGGGCAAACTCGGGGTGGTGCAACCGGTGAAATCGGTCGCTGCCGCGTGAGGGCTTCGCGTCCCCGCCCGGCCGCTCGCGAGGAGACGAGGGAGCCGCTGAGAGCAGGGAGGTGACTTCTGCCGGCCGAAGGAGGGAAATGGCGCTTGGCGCAGGGGATATTTTCACCTTGCGCGGGGAGGGGTCCACCGTAGCGTCCGCCTTCCGCGGTTAGTCCCCATCGTCTAGCCCGGTCAGGACACCACCCTTTCACGGTGAGAACCGGGGTTCGAATCCCCGTGGGGACGCCAGCTTAAGTTCTTGGCAGTAAGAGCTTAGTTTTTCCTGACACCTGATTTGCCAGTTGACGTGGCAAATCGGTCATGAAGCACGATACATCGTTTGTCATCTCGCAGTTCACGAATCCCTCCGGGGAGATCGTTTGCCGGGTCGCCGGTTGGCTGGACGGAAAGCGCATTCGGAAGAACTTCGCCACCCGCGCCGAGGCTGAAGCCGAGCGTCAGGTTCTCGAAGTGCAGCGGCTCCAAACGGAGACCGGCATCCGCACGGTCGCGACGCGGCTGGACGATAGTCAGCTCAAGGAGGCCGAGGCGGCGTTTAGCCGGCTAGTTGGCCAGCCGCGTCCGCTCTGCTTCTACGTCGATTTCGCGCTCGCGAACTACCGCGAGCCAGAGAAGCAAAAACCACTGGCCGAAGCCGTGGCGGCTTACATCGCGTCGAAAGAGCATGAGTTCGCTCAGGATCAGCTTTCGCCTCCGCAAATAGGGCGCATTCGCTTGGATCTGAGGCGGCTGGTCGCCTACTACCCTGGCAAGACCGCCGCCGAACTCACGGTGCCTTCCTTGGTCGCATTCTTGGAAGTGGGCAGGCCGGGCATGAAGACCTACAATAACCGACGCGGCATCCTCTCGACCTTCCTCAAGTTCTCGTATCAGCGCGGCTGGCTGGCGGAGAATCCGATTGGCAAGGTGCCGCATTACCGCATCCGCCGCAAACGGGGAGTGGCGCCGACGCTCACAGTCGCCCAAGCCCGCGCGCTCATGGCGCACGTCGAAACCTGCGACGGTGGCCGCTTGGTGCCCTATTTCGCGCTCTGTCTGTTCGCCGGCATCCGGCCCGGGGTGCCGCACGGCGAGATCACGAAGCTGAAGCCGGACGCCGTGAATCTTAAGGCCGGCGTAATCTACGTGACCGCCGAGGTCTCGAAAGTCCGCGAGCCGCGCCGGATAACGATCCAGCCGAATCTCGCGGCCTGGCTGCGCGCCTACCCGCTCGACAAATTCCCGCTGGTCGCCGGTGACTTTCAAAAGCGGCGGGGAAAGTTTGCGAAGGAATTCGGGCTCACGCATGACGTACTCCGGCACACGTTCATTTCGATGTTCGTCGCGAAATTCCGCTCCATCGGCGAAGCGTCGATCCAGGCGGGCAACTCCGAGAGCATAATCCGCAAGCACTACCTCGACCTGAAAACCACTGAGCAGGCGGATGAGTTTTTCGGCATCATGCCGAAGCGCGTGGTGGGCTCCGCAACGGGGGTGGTCGCATTTCCGGCGCTGCGCCTCGCGGTGTGATCACTCCGTTGACATGCAATAAAGGTCATGGAAACACCACTAACAGCTCCCATTGGAAGTCAGTTCACGGATATTGTCGGCCTTCGCCTGTGCGGGATCTTCCCGGCCGGCAAAGAGCCTTCGATACGCACGCTGCGGGATTGGACCAAGCTCCGGCGCATTCCCCATCACCGGGTCGGACATTTCATCTATTACGATCCATCCGAGGTCGCCGCCCATATCCGCACAAAACTAAAGGTACCGGCGCGGGGCGAGTAACCGACAGCCACAGTCACGTCGCGCTGGTTTTCCAGTGCGACGTTTTTGTTTTTGGAAGTCACCCGACATGCGCTGTGTCGCACCGCAATGGAGCCTTGCGGAAATAGGATCAGTGGGGCCTGGCCACGCTGCATCTATTACGAACCTCACGGGAGGCGTAGAGTGGGCTCGAACCGAAAACCCTACTATGAAAAACAACGATGATTCATTCTTTGCGGAGCCGGTCGATGCCGGGCGGGAAGGTCGCTTCCTTGCCTTTGAATCGATCACGCGGCTCCTGATCTGGCTGGCGGAAGGCGCGTCGCTCGAAGAGCGCGGCGTGCGCGGGACCGTGGCGCTCTACTGTCTCCGGCCCGATTTGATCGGCGAAGCCACCCTGGACGAAATCGGACACGGTGGCGGCCGGTCGAGGCAGGCGGTGCATCAACTTGCGGACAGCTTCCGCGCAACCACGGGGATGACGCCATGAATTCCATTCCCGCAACCACCGTCGCAGCGGAGATCAACCGCCTGCACGAAGAAGCTAGGACGTGCGCCTGCGTTGCGCGCGAATCCCTTCATGGGGCATTGGCCGCCGCTTGGCAGGCTGGCCAGCTCCTGCTCTCCGAGCGGAAGCGGGTGCGCCATTGCATGGGGCATGGTGCGTGGCTCCTGTGGCTCCAGGCGAACTTTCGCGGCACCCCGCGGACGGCGCAGCGTTACATGAAACTCGCACAGTGCGTCACGGATGTGGATTTCCTGCGAGGCATGAGCCTGCGCCAAACGTATGCCCGTCTCGGGATCGCAACGGAGCCCAAAACCCCCGGCATGCGCCCGCTGGCCCACCGCTTGCCGGCCTATGTCATCCTTGCCGGCAAGCTCGTCCGGGCGCTCAAGCGCCGTCCCAGCATGACGGTCGAGGAGCAGGTCGCCGGCTATCGTCGCGACCTGCGGGTGCTCTATGAAAAACTCCGCCCGTGGTTCGAATCTGCGCCAAACAAAACCTCGTAGAATGTGAATATATGCCGAGGTTTTGTATTGGCTCGGACGGGGAGGGCTGGGGTCGAAGCCGACCCCAGTCAGGCCCACCGGCATTCGGAGCCGGACGGGCCGTGGCAAAGCGCCGCAGGGATCGGCGCGCGGAGTTCCGGCGACACCCGCCGAGCCCACCCACCAAACCTACCAGCCCTTCACCAGCAGAACGACCCGGAGCTTGGCGGTGGGGACATAACGGGGCCGCGAGAGCGTGGGTTATACTCCTTGCCCCGAGGTTCTTTTCGCTGGCATAAGTGCCGAAATTTCACTTTATTTGGCCAGTAAACACCAATTCTTCACTTTTCTTGGGTTTTCGACCTGTTTAACCACCGATTTTAATGCCCTTCCTTTTCGGTTCCTCAGACACCGCAGCAGCGAATCAGCTCGCCAGAATGATCAAGCGGAACGAGGCGCGCAAGCTCGCTTCGCGGATCTATACTACCGATTTGTCCAATTCACCGGAAGAAGTCATCCGCGCTGACCTACCGGCCATCATCCGGCATTTCTACCCCGGCGCGGTCATCAGCTATCGGACGGCGATTGAAGCGAAGCCCTCGCCAGGGGGGTTCTATCATCTCACCTATGGCCGGAAGGACAAGACGCACGTATTGCCGGGCGTCACGCTCCGCATTTGGAAAGGTTCATCGGCCCAAGCAGGCGACACTCAACTCGGGGGGGACTTGTTCATGGCCTCGCGTCCCCGCGCATTGCTGGAAAATCTGACCGAAAGCCGCGCCCGTGCAGGCAGTGAACGCAAAACCCTGGAGCGGGTGGCCGTCGAGGGCTGGCTGGAGCGACTCTGCCGGATTCACGGGCCGGACGAATTGCGACGACTGCTAGCCGGGATGGAAGAAATTGCGCCCCACCTTAAACTGCCGGAGGCGGCGACGCGGGCACGGACGATCATCGCCGCCCTCCTCGGCGGAGACAACGAGGACGCACTGGTTTCTCCGGTTGGACGCGCGCGCGCGCGCCGGGAACCATACGACCCGGACCGACTGGCGCTTTTCACGCGACTCGCCACACGACTGGCGACAGAGACTTTTGCCCCGTTAGCGGAAAGGCCGGCGCCAGAACGCCGGCTCCATGCCTTCTGGGAAGCCTATTTTTCCAACTACATTGAAGGGACGGTGTTCACCATCCAGGAGGCGCGGGAAATCGTTTTCGATCACAAGATGCCCGTCGCCCGGCCGAAGGACGCGCATGACATCCTCTCTACTTTTCACCTCGCGACAGACGATCACAATCGCAGGGAAATTCCCCGCGACGCGGCGGATTTTCTGCGGCTCTTGGAAGTGCGGCACGCCCGTCTAATGCACGACCGGCTTGATATCGGACCGGGCCGTTTCAAAGAGACGGCGAATCGCGTGGGGACCCGTGAGTTCGTGATGCCCGAATTGGTTCGAGGCACGCTGCGGCATGCATTCGAGGTTGGCCGGCATCTGGCCCAACCCGTCGCCCGCGGTGCCTATATGATGTTCGTCGTGGCGGAGGTTCATCCCTTCAACGATGGCAACGGCCGGCTGGCGCGACTGTTCCTCAATGCCGAACTGACCGCTGGAGGCTGCGGCCGGCTGATCGTGCCGACTTTGTTGCGGGTCGATTATCTGGCGTGCCTGGAGGCACTGACCGTCGGCGGAAATCCGGACCCGTTTGTCGGGCTCATCTCACGATTGATGCGCTTTTCCATCGAGCTTCCCTGCGGATCATGGGAGCAAAGTGTCGCGGCCTTGGAAAGATCCGGTGCGCTAAAGGATGCGCCCGGTGGTTCACTGGGTATTGCGAGCGCGATGCTCCGACCTAGAGGGATTTGATAGCGGCGGGAGCCCGTCGCCTTGGTTTCGCTGGCCGGTTAGCCGCAAGAAATGCCGCTATACTTTTCGGTGCGGCCATCGGGCGCTTTAGCGCGGTCAGAAAATTATCGGCCAGTCCTAGTGTGACCAGGAGTTTGGCGAGTCCATGAAATCCGATTCGGCCGGACCGCTCAAACCGCCGCAAGGTTGCGATTCCCACCCCGCTGCGTTGGGCCAAGTCGTCTTGGCGCCAGCCCAAAAACAGCCGATGAGATCGCACCGAATCGGCAATCTCCCGGACCACGTCTGACTCTGTTTTAAGTGATAACATATGATCGCTAGACAGATAATAACGCATCCAAGCAATCATATTTGATCTGTTGCTATGGTCTGCCTCCTTCATGGGGTGCCCCATGCCTTTCCGGCCAGCCCTAAGGAAGTACCCGGGGGATGCCGACCGCTTGGGCGGCTCCGGTGCTATCCGGCAAAATCAGCGCGTCGGAACAGATTCCTCCCGTCTGGCCGGACCCGGATGGACAGGTGCAAGGGGCCGCCGTGCAACCCCTCTATCGCAGTGTGCCTGGCGCGGCGCGGCGCGATCCAGCACTCTACGATTTGCTCGCCTTGGTTGACGCGCTCCGCATCGGCCGGGCGCGCGAACGCAGCCTGGCGGAAAAAGAAATCACGCAACGCCTGAACGTCGATGTCGCAGCCTAATCTGAGTGCCTTGCGCGCGGTCGCCAACCGTCTCGACAGTCTCGGTCTGGACTACGCCTTCGTCGGCGGCTCTACGAGGTAACGTGGAACACCATGACCTCATGTCAGCCCGCTACTTCTGGCCGTCTCTGGCGGCCTACCGGCCTTCCGGTAGTTAAAGTTTCGGTCGTGAGCTTGCAGCTTGCATGGCTTGCCGATGTGCTAGCGCACCCTCATGGCTCGCGCTAAGTCTCCTGCCAAGTCCGCCCAGTCTTCCGCCACCATCGGATTCGAAGCCAAGCTCTGGCTCACCGCCGACAAGCTGCGCAACAACATGGACGCGGCGGAGTACAAGCACGTCGTCCTCGGGCTGATCTTCCTCAAATACATCTCCGACACTTTCGAGGAACACCGCGCGAAGCTCGTCGCCGGCAAGGGCGACTACAAGGGCGCGAATCCCGAGGATCCCGACGAATACAAGGCCGAGAACATTTTCTGGGTCCCGCCCGCCGCGCGATGGGCCTACCTGCAGGGAGCTGCCAAGCAGCCTGCCATCGGCAAGATTGTCGACGACGCCATGGTCGCCATCGAGCGCGACAACGCGCGTCTCAAGGGCGTCCTGCCAAAGGATTATGCCCGCCCCGGCCTCGACAAGCAGCGTTTGGGCGAGCTGATCGACCTCATCGGCACCATCGTCCTCACGGCTGCCAGCGAGGGCGAGAAGACGCACCGCTCGGTCGATTTGCTCGGCCGCGTTTACGAATACTTCCTGACCCGCTTCGCCAGCGCCGAGGGCAAGAACGGCGGCCAGTTCTACACCCCGTCCTGTGTAGTCCGCTGCCTCGTCGAGATGCTCGCGCCCTACAAAGGCCGCATCTACGACCCCGCCTGTGGCTCGGGCGGCATGTTCGTGCAGTCGGAGAAGTTCGTGGAGTCGCACGGCGGCAAGCTCGGCGACATCTCGATTTACGGCCAGGAGAGCAACCCGACCACCCGGCGGCTGGCGGTGATGAACCTCGCGCTGCGGGGCATCGAGGCGGACTTCGGGCCGGAGGCGGCGGACACGTTCCGCCGCGACCTGCATCCCGATCTCAAGGCGGACTACGTGCTGGCGAATCCGCCGTTCAACGACTCCGACTGGTTCCGGAAGGACGACGACGTGCGCTGGAAGTACGGCGTGCCGCCGAAGGGCAACGCCAACTTCGCGTGGGTGCAGCACTTCATCCACCACCTCGCGCCCAACGGCATGGCCGGGTTCGTTCTCGCCAACGGCAGCATGTCGTCCAACCAGTCCGGCGAGGGTGACATCCGCAAAGCCCTCATTGAAGCCGACCTCGTGGACTGCATGGTCGCTCTCCCCGGCCAGCTCTTCTACAGCACCCAGATTCCCGTCTGTCTGTGGTTCCTGACGAAGAACAAGGGTGGGACGGGCGCTCCGCGCGCGTCAGGTTCGAACTTCCGCGATCGCCGAAAACAGACCCTCTTCATCGACGCCCGCAAACTCGGCACCCTCGTCGACCGCGTCCATCGCGAGTTGACCGACGCCGACGTGGAAAAGATCACGGGCACATATGTATTACGGTCTACCTAGCTGGTACTATACGGCGGCAACGTCCATTGGCGCAAGAATCGCTCCCGACGCTGGGCCACCATCGGACGCTCCCCGTGGCTCGCAGGGAAATAATCCGTCTGGCCCAGCGGGCACGGCCGATTCTACAAGCGATCCGTTTCCTCAAAATGTCCCAGGAGTGACAAACGTAGGCAGTGGTGCCGACGAATCGTTTGGCCCAGCGAACTTAAACAACGTCTGGAACAACGTTGCCAACTTAGGTCGACAGGGCGTCCCAATAACTCCAATAGTTCCATTCGCTTCCCAGCCGTCTTCATCTTCCTCTTCTACTCCATCCACTGAGCCTAATGACGAATCACAAGCAGACTGGGATTTTGACGGTATGTCCGGTTCCAACGAGTTCCATTTCATCATAATCTCGCATCCACGTAGCGATAAACCAGGCTTCCCCCCACCGGATGCGCATGACTAATTTGCGATTAGATTCCAACTAGCATGAGTTTGCCTGGTAAAGCGCTCCCTCTGGGTTTTCCTGTTATCTGGATTGGGTCAAAAGATGTCAGAGTCTCGGACAACGAGTTGCACTTCCGGACTTGTGACTTGGGTTTATTCAAACACGGGTTTCGACGAAACGGAGTCGTAGTTGACGCAAATCTGGTGTGCCGAGAAGTGGCATCGACAATCCGTGCGGGTTATTCGCCACCTTTGTGGGGCTTTCGACTTCCTGGCGTAAGGCACATTCTGGTCGATTATGTCTGGGCGGATAAACCGTCCTACGTAATAACCTTGGAGGAACTTAAGAAGCTAATCATCGAGACAAAGCGAAAGAGTGGAATGTACGAAGGAATGGCGGGGAGCTCTAAGTCTTACGAGCGAATGATTTTGGATCTGCAGAGCTATGAGGAAATTGTCCACCACTTCGGGCGGCCTTCGAAGAGGAACATGCTCTCCAAGGTTTGGGCGCATCCTTTCGATGGGTAGGATCCCAAATCACGGTCAGGTTGAGTATATTGCGTTTGCGAATTTTGCAGCCAGCAGATGAAAAGTCCGACTTTCTGGATATCACTTATGAAACGCAGGCGCGTTGTTTTTTGGCTGAGATGCAGCACCCCTTACGCGAAAGCGTAGGGGTGCCAGACCGACCCGGCTGAGAGAGTACAAGACGAGTTGGTACACCTCATCGCTCGCTGACGCGATGGTATCGCGCTATCGGTAGGCCGACTTCAGTCCCGACTTCCTTTTGATGCCGTCGATGCCTTAGACGTCGCCGCCGTTGCCGATGCATGAGCGCCACAGCACGGCCCCCTGCGGATGCCACGAAGTATTGGGCCGCAGGCGATCAGCCTTCTTTCGCGCGGCAGTCGTTTCAACCGAGCTCAGTAACGAGACAGCGTCCGCAGGTCGCGGAAGATTTGGATGCGATTCGGACAAAAGCTTATTCGTAGGTTGATTTCGCTATCACTAATTGTATCTTGTGCGTTGTTCTAACTCACTCATAACAACACAAATACTCGGTTAACGAGCCAGTTGTGTTATCGAGCGTTTCCCGGTTCGAATCCCCGTGGGGACGCCAGCTATACCGGCTTCGAGGAGGCTCGCCGCGGGCGGGCGAAAGCCTTTGGCGCCAGCCCGCTCGGAAATAATTTGAAAGGGGGCCGCCGGCCAACCACACCGTCGCCATGACTCTGTCGTGCGCGCCCGGTCCGGTGGTTTCGCAATTGGCTCCCAGGAATACCAGCGATTCCGGTGGGCTTCAGCCGGCGGGCCGGCGGTCGCGTCTCTGCCGGTTGCTCGTGGTCACCTGCCTCGCACAAATTCCAGCCGCGCTCGCGTGGGCGGACGTCCCGGTCAAACGCCCCAACATTATCATGGTCATGGCCGACGACCTCGGCTGGGCCGACGTCGCCTATCACGGCAACCCGAAGGTGAAAACGCCGGTCCTTGACCAGCTCGCGCAGGACGGCATCCGACTCGACCAGTTTTACGCCGCGCCCGTATGCACGCCTTCCCGCGGCAGTTGCATGACGGGGCGGAATCCCAATCGCTACGGCACCACGTGGGCCGGCCGCTACCCGCTGCCGCGACAGGAACAGACGGTTGGCGATGTGCTGAAGTCGGCGGGCTATCGAACGGGTTTTTTCGGCAAGTGGCACTTGGGTAAGCTAACCCCGGAACAGGACGAGGGATTCGCCGAGCCAAAGCGCGGCCCGAAGGCCTACTCGGCGCCATGGCATCACGGGTTCGACACCTGTTTCGCCACGGAATCGGCCGTGCCGAACTACAATCCCATGGTCTGGGACGATGACTGGAATCTCGCGAGCACCGCCAAGACCGCGAACAAGTACATCATGGACCGACCGATTCAATACGGCGAAGGCACGCTCGTCGGGAAGCCGCTGCCCCGCTGGCCATATGGATTCTGGCTGGGCGAACATCAGCCTGCGCCCGGGCCGATTGCAGGCGACGCATCCGAGGTGATCATGGATCCCGCGGTCAAATTCATCCAGCAATCGGTCGCCGACCAGCAGCCGTTTCTCGCCGTGATCTGGTTCGTCACGCCCCACACTCCGGTGGCCGCCGGCCCGGTCGCGCGCGCGGCCTACGCCAATTTGTCGATGCGGGAGCAGCATTGGTTCGGCGCGATCTCGGCGATGGACGCCCAGATTGGGCGGCTGCGCGACCAACTGCGCAAGCTGGGCGTCGAGGACAACACACTGCTCTGGTTCTGCAGTGACAACGGCCCCTCGTGGGTGCACGAGCTCAACTCCGCCGGGCCGCTCCGCGGCCAAAAGGGCGAGGTTTACGATGGCGGCATCCGGGTTCCCGCGCTCGTGGTGTGGCCCGGCCACATCGAGGGTGGACGCGCGGTGAACCAACCGCTGTCGGTGCTCGATTTCCTGCCGACGTTCGCCGCCTTGACCGGAGCCTCGGCCAAGACGCCGCTTCCGCTCGATGGCGAGAATGTCCTTCCGATCCTGGAAGGCCAGCAGACCGCGCGGAAGGGCGCGCTCTTTTTTGACTACCCGGCGCGTGAAGGCTCCGAGACGTGGAAGGCAGGGGCCACGCGCCAGATTGCCGTCATCGATGGACCGTGGAAACTGGTCAGCATCGACAGCCTCAAGAGTTTCCAGCTCTACAATCTCGTCACGGACATCTCGGAAAAAAACGATGTCGCGGCGCAGAACCCGGAGGTGCTCGCGCGCCTGCAAAAATCCTTCAACGCGTGGGATGCCAGCTGCCAAGCCAGCCTGGCCGGCGCGGATTACAAATAGCTCGGAGACTTATGGTTTCCAGTAGGTGGCGCCGATGTAGTATTTGTTAAACAGGTTGTAGTAATAGACCGTCATCACCCGACCGTCGGGCAGTTCCAGCGATTCGGGGTAGCCGATATCCCAATTCAGGAAATCATTCCGGATCTGTACTTCGGTCTCAATGTTCCAAGTCTGTCCGTTATCACTGCTAAAGCAGGCGCGCACCCCGCCCGGTGAACTGTGCCGGGGCGGGCGCACTCCGTACGTCGCCATGATGCGCCCGTCGGCGAGCTGGATCAGGTCGATCGGCGAACCGATCATGGCCGTCTCCCGCACCGGTTCCCACGTCTTCCCGTCATCGTCGGAGAACGTGATGTAGACCGGCTGATTGTTTCCGTCGTTGCGCAAGGCCGCCACGATCCGGCCGGATTTCGTCCGAACGATACCTGGCTCCAGGAAGCCACCCAGGTTGCCGCCCGGGTCGCTCGCCATGGTGGAGAGATAATGCCAGCTCAGGCCCTTGTCCGTCGACCGGAGCATGACGGCCGACCGATTGCCCACATCCTGCTTTGGACTGTAGCCGATCACACCCATGAGGATGGAACCGTCGGGCATTTCGATTGGCGCATCGGTCGGGCCCTCGAGGTTCGTGAACGGTATGGCGGCGGTGTCGACGTAATGGGGCTCGGACCACGTGTGGCCGTTGTCCTTCGAGATGAGGGTGTACGCACCGAGAAAACGCTGATGCGGCGCCGCCAGCAGTTCCGCCCTGCCTTGACTCGGTCGGTAGTCGCCGTTCGGCAGGTAGAGGTTGTTGAAAAAAACGCCGACCACGATGGTGCCGTCCTTCAGCTGGAGGCCGCAGCCTTCACGCTCGTCGACATCCTTGATCGCCGCGATCACCTGGCGTTCGCCCCAGGTAAAGCCGCCGTCCTTGGAACGCACCATCACGACATCGCCGTCTTTGGCGAGATGCTCGGCGGCCTCGCGCCACATCAGCAGCAGTTCGCCGTTCTGCAGCTTGACCAGGTCGGCTGGATGCACGTGCCGATAGCCATTGGTGTAAATCACCTTGTGCTCGAATTTCCCGTGATTCAGCAAATCGCCGTAGACCTGCGTCGCCAGTGCTTGCAGCTGCATGCTGGCGTTCGCCATGTCTTTGCGGAGCGACTCAACCTCACCCTCCAGGATTTCCGTCGATTGCTTGAGGACGTCGCGGTGCTCCTTGACCGCGAACCAGCCGTTGGGCCAGTTTTCAAACGGCATGAGTTGCACTTTGATCAGGGCCGGCTGGCCCGCTTCCACGGCTGACGCGGGAACCGAGAGCTGATAAATTCCGCTGTTGCCGTTCAGTTCGAACGAGCGATGGCTGACCGTATAGGGATACTCGACGCGCTTCGAAATATACTTCAGCTCGAATTCGCCCTCCTTCCAAGTCATGTCGCGCATGAAGCCGATCGTGAAGGTCAGCGCGTAATGGCCGTTGACCCAGAGTTTCACCTGGGGTCCGCGGGAATATTCCGACGGCAACACCGCGGAGGCGCCGATGAAGTCAAACGTGGTGGCCTGCTGGGCCGGCACCACGGCGGTTTTCCAGGAAAGCGTATGCTCCTTCATCTCCGTCGGGGCGTACCACGCGGCGGTAATGTAGCTGTTGGCCATGCCGCGAAAATCCCGGGTGAGCGGAGAACGCGGGGCATTGTGGTGGGATTCGACTTGGTCGAAGCCCTCCACCCGTTGAGTATTCTGGCCGAGGACAGTCGCGATCAGGGACAGGAAAAATGCGGTGCCGAGGAATTTCATGAGGTGGGGCGTAAGAGGAGGCGAAACGGGGATGCTTGTTTGTAAGTCTTTAGACTCGTGGAACGAGCCAATTGTATACAATGGGTCCGACGCTTCTTCCAAAGTTTCTTCCAGCGATGAGATTTCTTTGCGCCTTTTCACTCTTTACGCCGTCACGGCTGTGCGCCGCCCCCGCAATTGTCCTCCAGGCAGGGCGTAACGCTTCAGATACTCTGGAAACCTTTCGCCACGCTTGATGAAAACCGACCGCCGCAGCCGACCTTTCCCTCCCAGGCCGTTGCGGCTGTTCGCTTCCCTCTGGTCGCTCCGGCAATATCCCTCGAAGACGCGCGAATGGTCGTGGAAGCAAAAATTTGCCACGATCCGCGCCGCCGGGTTTGACGGCGTATTTTCGCCGCCGATTCCGGCCTTGGCGGACCGCGGTGAACTGAAGTACCTGGCCGTGACGAGCGTCGGCGTCGGCACGCCGATGGAGGAAGCTTTTGCTTCGGCGCAGCAACTGGGGGCCATTGCCATCGATGTTCAGCTGGGGGATTTTGACACGCCCTTGGCCCGGGCCGTGGCGGTGGCGGCCAAGGTGCGCGTCGCCGCGCAGAACCACGCGCTCCCGTTCGCGGTCGAAACGCACCGTGACACCTTCACCGAAACACCGGAAGCAACGCTCGCGCTAGCGCGGGCGTATGCGAAGGCCACGGGTGAAAGACTGCCGTTGTGTCTCGACCACTCCCACTTTGCCGTGGTGCGGCACCTGGCGGGCACAGAGTTGTGGACACGGTTGCGCGAACCCGCGGCGTTGCTGGCCGCGGCGACGCAGTTTCACCTTCGGCCGTTCAACGGCCACCATTGCCAAGTGCCGGCCCTGACGCCGAGGGGCCGACGCACGCCCGAGTACCACGACTGGCTGCGCTATGTGGAAGGGCTGTTCGCCCACGAACAGGCGCGGCCGACCGCTGAGCCGCTGCTGGTGGTGGTGGAATTGGGCCATGCGGCGCCCGGTGGTTATCGTTTGAGCGGATTTCCCGACACGTGGCGCGATGCCGTCGCCGTGGCGGCTGATCTGCGGCACCGTTGGAAAAATAGCGCGTGAAAGCGACGATCGCCGGAAAATCCCTGAGCGCGCTGGGGCTGGGTTGCGCCACGTTCGGGCGCGAAATCGACGAAGCGGCAGCGTTTGCGCTCATGGATGAGGCGTTGATTCGCGGGATGACGCTGTTCGACACGGCGGCCGCCTACGGGAATGGTAGCTCGGAACGCATCGTTGGCTCTTGGCTGGCCTCCCGGCGTCCGGCGGGCGTGATTCTCGCCACCAAGCTCCTACCGCCTTACGAACCAGCCAAGTTGGAGGAAGCCCTGGAGCAGAGTCTTGAGCGTTTGGGAGTCGCGTCGCTCGATTTGCTCTATTTGCACCAGTGGCATCCGAGCGTGGAAGAGCTGGAAACGTTGTCGGTGCTGGATGGCTGGGTACGCCGCGGGCGGGTTCGGGCCTTGGGCGCGAGCAATTTCCGGAGCTCGCAGCTGACGCGGGCGTTGTCCGACCAGCGCGGCACCGGCTTGGCCCCGTTCGAGGTGATCCAGAACAACCACAATTTTGCCGTGAGTGATCTGGATCCGGCGATGCTTGAGCGCTGCGCCGCGGATGGGATTGCCATGGTCACCTACAGCCCGCTGGGCGCGGGGTTTTTGACCGGGAAGCATCGTGCGGGCGTGGCGGAAGGATCGCGCTTCGCGATCGCGCCGGGTCATCAGGCGATTTATTTTCAACCCGAAGCTTGGCGGCGACTCGAAAAACTGGAGACGATCGCAGGTCGGCTTGGGCTCGCTCCGGCGCACGTGGCGCTGGCTTGGGCGATGCGTTCCCAGCCGACCCATTGTGTGCTCATAGGCGGACGCTCGACGGGGCATTTGGCCCAGGCGTTTGCAGCCTACGAGCTCAGCGATCCCGACCTGTTTGCGGAATTGGCGAGCCCGTGACCTTCGGCTTTGATCTGTGCGTCCTATGACCGACCGTTCCAGCCCGACGAAATCCGAAACGGTGACCGGCCCATTGCTGCGCTCGAGGGCGGCCCAACTCGCCGACCATCTGAGAAAATCCATCGAGCAGAAGAAACTGGTCGAACCGGTGCCAGGTGTCCGGCAATGGAGCCAGCAGCTGGGCGTCAGTCGCCGGACACTGACGACTGCGATTCGGGAGCTGCAACGTGAAGGTTGGCTAACGGTGGGGCGGCGTGGCGTCCGGTTGAATCCCGAGCGAGGAACCGTGCGCCTGCGGCAAGCAGAGGCCCCGAAGTTGGTCCGCCTGCTTTTCCACGGGGTATATCGGCTCAATCTTCACAGTTATCTGGAAACGATCAGTGCGTTGCAGCAGGCGTTGGCGCGTCGCGGCATCGAGCTGCGCTGGGAAGCCTGTTCGCCGGCGCGGCTGCGTGAAATCGCGCGCCAGCCGGGATCGGAACGGGAACTCCTGGTATTGGCTTCCGTGCCGCCGGGGTACCAGCGGTTGTTCGCTGCGAGTGCCAAACCGGTGGTGGTGCTCGGTGAAGTAGCGCCGGATTTGGCGTTGCCGTTCGTCAACGTCGACCTGGCCGGGGCGGTGAGGCATGCCACGTTCCGCCTGCTCCAACACGGATGCCGTTGTGTCGTGCTGGCCCACATCGCGGTCGACGCCGCGGGGATCCGGAGCGCGCGACAGGCGTTCCAGGCGGCGGGCGCAGCGTGGACGCGGCATCCCGTGGTCCTGAGGGAAGCGCCAATGGCGCTTGATCTTACCTCGTTGCTCGACGCGACACGGCGGCTGGCGACGGGTGTGCGCCAGCGCACTGGCGTCATCGTTCTCGCGCCGGTGCCGGTGTCCATGGTCGTGACCGCTCTCTGGCATGAAGGCGTTGCCGTGCCGCGGCAGGCGGAAGTCGTGGCGTTGTTCCACTCCGCCGAGGGCATCCGGCTTTATCCGCCGCCCGCCCACTATCCGCACCCGGTGGCCCGGGTCGTGCGGCATTTGACGGCGGCGGCCGTCGAGTATTTTGAAACGGGCCGCCGTCCGAAGGTGGAAAAAACGATTCTAGCCGAGCAGGCCCACGGCGGTTGAAAATCAGACGGTGCTGACGATCCCGCGCTTGGAAAGCTGGGTTTTCAGACTCTCCTTGTATCGGCCAAACGCTTCTTCGTCGCGGGTCGTGGAGGCGCCGAAACAGAACGTGGCAATGGCCCGGCGGTGGCGCGGGGTCTTGTTGGTTTCCGTCCAGTGGATCGTGGCGCTCGAGTGCGCCACGGCGTCGCCCGGCGCCAGTTCGATCGGCACGGCGTCAACCTTGCTCGGGTCGAAGCCCGTCAGTCCCTGGCTGAAGCCGAGCACGCCGCTGGCGGAGTGCGGCTTGATCCCGAGTTTTTGCGAGCCGCGCGCGTACCATAGGCACCCGTTCTCCTGGTCCACCGGGTCGAGCGCGATCCACAGACCGCACGCGATGTTCGGAGTCCGGCACCAGTAAAAGCCATCCTGGTGCGCGGGCGTCGCGTTGGTGTCGTAGGGCAGTTTGTCGAACCATTCCAAGCCCTGCGGACGGCATTCGTCCCGCATGAAGTGGGCGAGCAGCGGGACATGGCTGCCGCGTTGCAGAAAGTTCTCGAACCAAGGGTCATGCTTATTGAGCGACTGCATTTTGCGCAGCGTCTCGGGCTTGCTGTAGTCGTCGAAGAAGGCCGCCTCTTTCGGCAGGGTGGGCACGATGTCGCGGACGTAACGATCGAGGTTGGCCTGCAGGTCGGCGAAGTTGGCGGGCGAAAACAGGCCGCGAACCACCACGAAACCATCGGCATCGTAGCGTTCACGCAGGGCATCAAAGTCAGCGCGAGTGGTCATAAAGAGGGGCGATTGAGGTTGGGAGGGAGATGAAGTGGAACACGCCGGATTTGGCGCCGTCCCCGACTCCGGCGCAAGGGAGGAGGGGTGGCCTCATTTTGGGGCCAACGGCGGTTGTACCTCTCGAGGCCAACCCGCGCCCGTGGGCGCGCTTGCTTTCGTCCGGGAGTTTGGTGCGATGACGCCGCTGATTATGCGCTCCGCCCCAACTGTATCGCGATTGTTCTGCGTGGGAATGCTGTCGTTGGTCGGGGCGCGGGCCGCGACGTCGGTGGGAACGCGGGAGGGGAACAAGGACTATCTCGAGCCTCCTCTTCACGTGCAGCTGGGTACGGAGCAGCTGGTCGCGCCGGGCGCAGGCTGGCCGTTTTTGCTGCAGACGAAGGAGGGGACCACGATCGTGATGGGCCACCAGCATTGGGAGCCGGGTAAACCCGAACCGGTCGTGTTTCTCACCCGTTCCTTCGACGGACGCAAAACTTGGGAGCCGTGGAGCGCGCCGGTCGAGCCGGTTACCGAAGGCACCGCCACGCAGTTGCCGGACGGACGCATCCTCATTTTCGACGTCTACGCCTATCATCGCGCGAATAAGATTTTCGTCGGCAAGCGCTGGGTTTCGAAAGACGGAGGCCGCACCCTGACGGGTCCGGAACCCACCCGCGTCACCCTCACGCACGCCAAAGTCGACGGCATGGTGGACGATCGCGGCGAACCCATTTCCCGGCTTTATATTCGCCGCTCCGTGCAGCGGTTGCCGGATGGCACGCTGCTCGCCACGGGATACGGCCGCTTTGAGGAGGACAATGTGCCGGTGGACTATCTGCCGGCCATGAAACAGACGCGGTGTTATTTGCTGCGTTCGGGCGACGAAGGACTGACTTGGGATTACGTGACCACGATTGCGACCCCGCCGATGAACCAGGAAGGCTTTGGCGAGCCCGTTTTGCTGCGACTGACGCACGGGCCGCGGGCCGGACGGCTGATTTGCCAGATGCGCACCGGCCGGGAAACCGCGGTGGCCCAGTCGGAGTCGGATGATGACGGGAAAACCTGGACCAAACCGCACTTCTTGAGCTGGGCCTTCGGCCGTTTCGGGCGCACGCGGGATATCATCGGCGTCGATCCTGACCTGACCGAAATGAGCGACGGCACGCTTGTGATGGGTTATGGGCACAAGCCGGATTACCGCGACAACGGCAACTTCGTGGCCTTCAGCCTGGATCAGGGTGCCACTTGGACGGAAGAGACGCGGATCAGCACCGAGATGACCCGCGCCTATGTCGGCGTGCGCGAGACGAGTCCGGGACACCTGTACGTGGTTTACACGAAGACCGACGAACCGGACCGGACCAATTACGGTAGCGCGGAGTTTAACACTTACGGCCGGGAGCTCATCGTCACGCGAAAGAGCGCGTCGGCGTCGGCGGATAAAGCGTCAGCTGCCGCCAAATAACGGCGGTTGGGTTGAACGCGTCGGAGAATAAGGGAAATCGCGCGTGGGGTGCGCAGCGGTTTGGCGGGATTCGGGGATCCCGCCCTACAACGCGCGGTAGCGTTCGACCCGGACTCGGGCGGTCACCGCGTGCGCGGCCATGCGCTCGACGTCGCACTGGCGGGCAGTGACCTCGCCCACTAGGCGGCTGGCCGCAGGCGTCATGCGTTGATACGTGACGGTCTTGAGAAACTTGCCGACCCAGACGCCGCCCGTGTAGCGGGCCGAGCGGCTCGTCGGCAAAATGTGGTTGGTTCCGATGCTCTTATCGCCGTAGGCCACGGTCGTTTCCTCGCCGATGAACAACGAGCCGTAGTTTTTCAGCCGATCGAAATAGTAAGCGTGATCCGTCACGTGCAACTCCAGGTGCTCGGGCGCATAATCGTCGCTGAGCTTGATCGCTTCCTCGCGGGATTCCGCGACGTAGAGCTTGCCGTGCGACGCCCAGGACTGCGCGGCGATTTCGCGCGTCGGCAGCAAGGGCAGTTGCCGCTCCACCTCGGCGAGCACGTCGCGGGCAAATTTCTCGCTCAGACAGACGCAAAGCTGGCCACTCGCCGGATCGTGCTCCGCCTGGCCCAGCAAGTCGCAGGCGACGAGTGACGGATCGCCGGAGTCATCGGCAATGATCGCGATCTCGGTCGGGCCGGCCAGCAGGTCGATGCCGCACTGCCCGAAGAGCTGGCGCTTGGCCTCGGCCACAAACTTGTTCCCTGCCCCGCAAAGGATGTCGACCGGATCGACCATGCCCATGCCGAAGGCCATCAGCGCCATGGCCGGCACGCCGCCCAGCACGAAGATGCGATCCGCGCCGGCCTGCTTCATGGCATTGATCGTGGCCGGGAAATAACCCGAGCCCTTCACGGGCGGCGTGCAGCCCACGACGGTCCGCACGCCGGCCACCTTGGCCGGGATGATGCTCATCTGCGCCGAGCCGAACATGGGGTAGCGTCCACCCGGCACATAGCTGCCGACGGTGGCAACCGGGATATGCCGGTGGCCGAGCCACACGCCCGCGGGGCCCTCGATTTCCAGCGGACGAAACATCTTGAACTGCTCCTGCGCGAAACGTCGCACGTTGCCCTGGCAGAATTCGGTGTCCTGTCGCAACTGGGGCGGACACTGCGCGACGGCTTCCGCGATCTCGGCAGGGGAGAGCTCGAAGCTCGCGGGCGACCAGTCGTCAAACTGGCGGCTCAGGGCGCGGACAGCGTCCATGCCGTCACGGCGCAGGCGCTCGAGCATCTCGGCAACGTATCGCGCGGTTTCAGGATCGGTTTCGAACAGGCGGTGGCCGCCCTCCTTGATGACTTTCATGGGGAAATTTCCGGTCGTTTCTGGTCGGGGTCGGTGGCCTAGGGATAACGATCAAGCGGCGCGCGGTTTTTTGTGAGTTGCGCACTCGCGCGCAACGTTGCGTGCGAGCACGCAACCCCACATCGAGCTCAGTCCTTCGCAACGGCAATGGCCTCGATCTCGTAGTGGAGCGTCGGGGGAAGACAGTTGATGATGGTCGTGCGCGCCGGGAGCGGGTCCTTGAAATATTCGCGGTAAAGCTCCTGGTAGAGCGGGCCGTTGGCGGAGTCGCGGATATAGTTCCGCGTCTGGACCACGTCCTTGAGGTCGCAGCCAGCCGCCTGCAGCACCTTGCGGAGATTTTCCACCGAGCGGCGGAATTCGTTCTCGAAGGTGTCGGAGATTATCTTGCCGGTGGCGTCGACGGAAGCCTGGCCGGACACGAAGACCAAATGGCCGACGCGGACGCACGGGCTGAAGGGAAGATGCGAGATCGGGGTGTCCTTCTCGCGCGGGTAGGTGACTTCGGGTTTCATGAAAATTGGAATTCCGGGGTTTCGATCGGATCGAGCGGGAAAACCGGGCGGCGAACCTGCTGCCACGGGAAAGTAGCGAGGTCGCTCGAGCACGGGCCGGGGGTTTCGACATAGAAGGAGGTTTTCGAAATGCGATCATACGCGCGCTTATGGGCCACCGCCGCCTTCACGCCGATGACGGCGAAATCCAGGGGTTCGAGGCCTTGGCTGCGCAATTGGCCGAGGTCGAAGGGCGCGGTCTTGCGGCTGGTGAGCAGGATCGTCGTCTCGCCGAGGCGCACCACCGCAGAGGGACCCATGTTCATGTTCACTCCGCCCATCGAGGCCGCATGGCTCTGTTTGTCCTCCAGCACGAACTTGCCGTCACTGCGCGAAACGAAAACGACTTCCCCGGTAACCGGCCCCGCGTCGAGCCGGGAGCCGCGACCGCCCAGGTGCAGGACCCGTTTTTCGCCCGGGACCGCGTCGGCGAGCGCTTGGACCGAAATGGGGTCGGCGATGACCACGAGCGAGCGCGGCACCTGGTGCTTGAGCAACGAGCGCAGGATCCCCGTGCCATCGCCCGGCGCGCCGCCACCAATATTGTCGGACGGCTCGACCAGCACGATGGGTGTGCGCGCAGGGGAGAGGTCCAGGGAGGAAACGACCTCGTCGACCGGCGCATAACGAATGACGCCCTTTGCGCGGAGCGACCAGGCAAGTTGCGCGGTACCGAGAAGCGCGGCTTTCGCCTCCGTTTTCGGCAGCGTGGTAATGAGGGCGAACGAGACGCCGGTGTCAGGGGTGTCGGCGAACGAATAGCCGCCCGCGACGTTGCAGGCCCAGATCCTGGGATTCTTCTCCAGCTCGAGCGCCCGTGTTTCCAACGCGCGCATCGGGTCGGCGTGCGTGCCTGTGCCCGGGGGTGCCCACATGATCGGCGGGCGGCACCAGACCATCCGGGGAATCTGTTTGGTCTCGAGACATCGCGCGAGCAACTCGGCGCCCCGAACCGCAGCGGCGCGGGCGTCCGTATGGGGATTCTCCCGGTACATCACCAGCCCGTTGGCGAGACGGCACATGCGCGGACTGATGTTCCCGTGCAGGTCGAGCACGCCAAACACCGGCAGTTCGCTCCCGCCCGGCAACGCGCGCAGTCGCGCGATCAATTCGCCTTCGGTGTCGCGGAACGTCCGGGTCGCCATCGCGCCGTGGAGCACGAGGTAAATGCCGTCGACGCCCTCCGCCAGCGCGGTCGCGGCGCGTGGCCGGAGCTCGCTCCAATACTGCTCGAAGGCCGCGTCCTCGACGAGCGCGCTCGGCTGGACTTGGGCGAGCACCGTCGGCACGACTTCCCAGTTGTGACGTTCGGCCACTTCGAGAAAACCGTCGGTGGGGGAAGCATCGCCCCGCCGGCGGAGAATGTCGGCGCCGATGGTGACTTCAAAATCGGACCAGCGCGTGACGCCCTCCAAGAAGGTGTGGGTCTCGTGGTAGAGACCGGCGAACAGGATACGGCGTCTCATCGGCGAACGGTGGGGGCGTGGAACGGGATCAGGCAGGCTTCCACGTTTCGGCGTGGCGGCGGAAGGCGATGGCCGACCGGCGGAGCGCGAGGTCGATGTCCGCGTCAGAGTGGGCGAGGCTGATCGACCAGAGTCCGCGCTCGATCGCGCGCACGCCCTCCTCCAGCAGGCAACGCCGCAGGTGGCCCCAGCGCGTCGCGTCGTGGCGGCGCACGTAATCGCGGTAATCCCGAATCGGGCCCTCGACCGCGCCCGGCTTGAGCGTGACGGTGTGAAAAACGAGCCCGGGACCCTGCGGGCGGAGCGGCACGCCGTGCTGTTTCGCCAGATCCGAGAGGCCGGCCATCAGCTTTTGACCCAGCTTCTGAATGGCGGCCGGATGGCGGGATCCAAGGGCGATGACCTGGTCAAGGGACCATTTGCTCGCGGCCAGGCACAACGGGTTGCCGTTGAGCGTGCCGGCGTGGACGACCTCGCCGGAGAGGATTTTCGCCATGGCCGCCTTCGTGCCGGCGAGGGCGGCAAACGGGGTGCCGCCGCCGACGGCCTTGCCGAGAATCGTGAGGTCCGGGCGATAGTTGAGATAGCCCTGCGCACAGCTCGCGCCAAAGCGGAAGCCCGTGATGGTTTCGTCGGAGATCATCAGCGCGCCCTCGGCGTCGCACAGCTCGCGGATCGTGGCCATCAGGCCCGGCACCGGCTCGAGACAGCACGTGTTGCAGAGCACGGGCTCGAAGATGATGGCGGCGATCTGGCCGGGGTAGCGCGCGACCACGCGGCGCAGGTGCGCCGGGTCGTTCCAACGCGCCACGACGAATTGTTCGAGCACCTCGGGGATGACGCCCTTGCTCGGATGGGTGCGCGCGGGCGATTCGTCGTCGCCCCACTTGTCCACCGGGTTGGCAAAGCCGACCAGGCCTTCGTCTCCCCAGCCGTGGTAGTGTCCTTCGAATCGCAGGATGAGGCGCCTGCCAGTGTGCGCGCGGGCAAGGCGGAAAGCGGCCATCACGACCTCGGTCGCGGAGTTGTTGAAGCGCACCAGCTCCGCCGACGGGATCATGCGCTGGATGCGTTCGGCGACCTCGATCTCAAGCTCGCACTGCGCGGCCCAGTGCGTGCCCAAGCGTGCCTGCGCCGCCAGCGCGTCCGCCATGCCGGCGGGCGCATGGCCGTAGAGCAATGCGCCCTGGCCGAGCTGAAAGTCGAGGTAGTGGTTGCCATCAACGTCCCAGAGATTCGCGCCGCTGCCGCGGGCGAAATAGAGGGGCACTGGCGCCTCCAGCTTGCGGATGCCGCTGTTCACGCCCGCTGCGATGCTTCGCTGGGCGCGTTCGAAGAGGGCTTGGGATTGGGCAAACTGGTAGGGCATGGAAATTCAGGAGCGGGCAGGGATGAGTTGGGCGATTTCCTCCATCGCGTGGATCAGGCGGGTGCGCTGCTCCGCGGGAAAACGGTGCACCGGCACGGAAACGCTGATGGCGGCCAGCGGCTCGCCGATCGGCGCCAGCGAGGCGGCGACACACGCGACGCCCTCGACCGTCTCCTGTTCCTCGAGCGCGTAACCACGGTCGCGGGTGGCGGCGAGTTCGTGCTCCAGCTGCTGGCGCGTCGCCGCACGGCCGCGGGCCGGGAGTTGCGCGCAAACCTTCGCCAGCATTCGCGCCTGCAGTTCGGACGGAAGCTGGGCGACGATCGCCCGCCCGAGCGCCGTGGTGTGGAACATGTCGCGCGCGCCCGGCTTGACGATCCAGCGCAGCGCCTGGGTCGTATCGATCACGTGGGCGTAGCGAATGTAAATGCCCTCCAGCAGCCCGAGATTCACCGTCTCGTTGAATTCCTCGTGCAGGCGTTGCATGAACGGCAGCGCCTCGTCGCGGACGGCCTCGTCGCGGCCATACTCGCGGAGCGAGGAGAGCCGGCCCGAGAGCTGGTAAGCGCCGCCGCGGTCCTTCTGGTCCACGTAGCCGAGATCGCGCAAGCTGTGGAGAATCCGGTAAACCGTGGGTTTCGGCATGCGGCATTCTTCCGCCATTTCCGCCAAGCTGAGCGGCCGGCCGGTACGGGCCAGGACCTCGAGAATCGTGAACGCCTTATCGAGTACCGCGATGCTCATCTGTTTTTTGCTTGCAGCTCATTTCACAATGCGAAATGAACGTGCCGTCAATCAAAATACTAATGCTCATCGATTGCCACAATCATCTGGGCGTTGATCTGTATTTCTACGCGAACGGCTACAGTCCGTATGCCCAGGACTTGCCGGCGCTCGTGACCGAGGGCGGTCATTGCGGGGTCGACCGCTGGGTCGTCTTTCCGATGGTGGCCAACCTCACCTTCGACGTGGCCGCGATGCGGCGGCGCGAGTTAAAACCGGGCGGACCCGAGCGCGTCCCGTATGCGTTCGAGAACGAACGGATGCTCGAGGAATTGTATGTCCTCTATCCCGACTTGGGGCGGAAGACTCTGCCCGTCGTGATCCTGGATCCGCTGCGCGAGCCGGCGGCGCAGATCGCGCACCTGCGCCGGCTGCGGGAGAAATACGCGTTCCATGCGCTCAAGATCCAGCCGACAATGATCCAGTCCGACGTCGCCTCGCTCCTCAAGGAGGGGCGAGGCTTCGTGGAGCTCGCCGCCGAGTTCGACCTTCCGTTCATCATCCACTCGAGCGTGGCGCCGGACGACATCTGGTCGCAAGCGACGTCCATCCTTCGCGTGGCGGAGGCCAACTCCCATGTGCGGTTTTGCCTCGCGCACTCGTGTCGTTTTGACCGCGCGTGCCTCGACCGCGTTGCCGAACTGCCCAACACGTGGTTCGACTGCTCCGCCCATCGCATCCACTGTGAGGGTGTGGTTCGGGGCATGGGTTACGTCGCTCCGGAGGCGCGCCGGTTTAAGGCTGATTATCGTGACCCCACGGCGGTGTTGCAGGCACTGGCCGAGGCCTACCCGAAGAAGCTGATGTGGGGCTCGGACACACCGTTCCAGAGTTACGTCGCTCACATCGACGGGAAATTCGTTTCCCTCCGCAGCACGTATCGGGAAGAGACCGCCTGCATCCACGCCCTGCCGGCCGCCCTGAAAAAAGCCGCGGGCGAAACCAACACGCTTGCCTGGCTGAAACTCAAGGATGACTCCGTTCTCGCTCGCTGACCAAACGGTCCTCGTTACGGGGTCCTCGCAGGGCATCGGACTCGCCGTTGCGCGCGCGGCGCATGCCGCCGGTGCCTTTGTCATCTTTCACGGCAAGGATACGGCCGCACCCGCCCTCCCGCCGGAGCGGGCGCTTTATCTCGCTGGGGATTTGCTGGAGGCGGACGGTGCAAGCCAGCTCGTCACGCGCGCGTTCGCCGCACGACCCGAACTCAGCCTGCTGGTCTGCAACGCCGGCAGTTTCTTCGACGTCCCTTTCCTGGAGATGACGCCGGCGCTTTTCCAACGGACGATCGACCTGAATGTGAAGGCGAACTACTTTGCCGCGCAGGCGTTCGCCCGCGAAATGCAACAACGCCAGCGGTCCGGGGCGATCGTGCTCACCAGTTCAACCAATGGGTTTCAACCGGAGGACGACTCCACGGCGTATGATACATCGAAAGGCGCCGTGGTTATGTTGACGCGGACGCTGGCCCAGTCCCTCACGCCCAAGGGAATCCGCGTCAATGGTCTTGCTCCCGGCTTGATCAAGACCCCGCTCACCTCCGCCCTCACGCCCGCCCGGCAGGCCCACTATCAAAAGAAGATCGTGATGGGCCGCCTCGGCGAACCCGAGGATTGCGCGGGCGCGGCGGTTTTCCTGCTTTCACCCGCTTCCGCTTACATCACGGGGCAAATTCTCGTGGTCGACGGTGGACTCACCCTCGGCCAGATCGGGCGGATTTGACGATGCTCAACGACACTGCCCTGCCGACCCCTGCGATCCTCGTCGACCGTAGCAAGCTCGCGGCGAACCTTCGCCGCATGCAGCAGGTGTGCGACGCCAACGGCGTCGAGCTGCGGCCGCACATGAAGACGCACAAGATGGTCGAGGTGGCGCGCCAACAGATCGCCGGCGGCGCCCGGGGACTGACCTGCGCCAAGCTCGGTGAGGCCGAGGCGATGCTGCCGTCCGGCGTCCAGGAAATCTTCCTCGCCCACTCACTCGCGGATCCGGGCCAGGCCCCTCGCATTGCCGCCCTCGCGAGCCAGCTACGGGATTTTCGCGTGGCCGTAACCAGCGAGGCCCATCTCGGGGCCCTCACGCGCGTGGCGGCCGCCGTCGGCCGGAAACTTGGGGTCATGATGGCAGTCGACACCGGCCTCGGCCGCGAGGGGGTGCGCTCGGATGAGGCTGCGGTCCGCCTCGCCGCCCAACTTGCCCGCCATCCTCGGCTCGAACTCCGCGGCCTATATTGCCACGAGGGTCACCTTTACGCCGCGGCGCCCGCCGAATTCAGCGACGCGATTGAGCGCATGGTCGATCGCCTTGACCGCATCCGGAAGTCGATCGATCCCGGCCTCGCCATCTGGCCGGGCTGTAGCGTCACCGCGTATCAAGTCGCCCTGCAGTCCCACGGCCGGGTCCAGGCTGTACGTCCCGGCGCGTACATGTTTGGCGACTTGTCGCTCGCCCGCACCACTGGAGTCATGCAGTGGGACGACGTCGCCGTGCACGTCCTGGCGACCGTCGTGGACAAGCCCGAACCTGGACTGGCCCTGATTGATGCGGGCTCGAAGACCTTTTCCTCCGACCGTACGCCGCAAAATTTCTCCGGTTTGGCCGCCGATGGGCGTGACCTCGCGGTCGCGCGCGTCAACGAGGAACATGGGTACGTGCGCGGCACTGACGTGGATAAACTTCAGGTCGGTGACCGGGTGGCTTTTATCCCGGCGCATATCTGCACCGTCATTAATCTCACCGATGCGGTCACGGTGGTCGAGGATGGCAAGGTCGTGGATTCCTGGCGGGTCGCCGCTCGCGGCCGCACCTCGTAAATTAGCTTACGTTTCCATGCCGACCGATACCTCACTGGCCACGCGAGCGTGGCGCGGTGTCGCCCGGTTTTGCCCGGTCGTCTGCGCCCTCCGGCCCTTCTGTCGCCCGACCTGGGCCGCCGGGCAACCCTAAGCGACTATAAATCATGAATACCGCGTCTACCTTCACAATGCGCCGTGCCTGGCTGATGGTCGGCCTCCTGTGGATGGTGGCGTTCCTGAATTATCTCGACCGCATGATCCTTATTACGATGCGGTCGTCGATCAAGGACTCGATCCCGATGACCGACGCGCAGTTCGGACTGCTGACCTCGATCTTCCTGCTCACCTATGGCTTGCTCAGCCCGTTTGGTGGTTTTCTCGCCGACCGGTTCAATCGCAGCCGGTTGATTATTTTTTCACTCTTCGCGTGGTCGGCCACCACCTGGATGACCGCGCACGCAACGACCTTTGGCGGGATGCTGACGTGCCGGGCACTCATGGGCATCAGTGAAGCCGCCTACTTTCCCGCCGCCGGCGCCTTGCTCATGGATTACCATCGCGAGGGGACGCGCTCGAGGGCAAATGCCATCCACCTGAGTGGTGTGATGGTCGGATCCGGGCTCGGCGGGCTCGGCGGTTTGATCGCCGAAAGTTACGACTGGCAGTTTGTTTTCCGGCTCTTCGGGTTCATCGGCATCGCTTACGCCGCCGTGCTCCTTCTCCTGTTAAGAGATCGTCCCAAGGATCCGGTCTTGGTGGGTGAGGTGGCGCCGCCCGTGACAGCGCCGATCCGGCCGGTGGAAACCGTGCTGTCATTGTTCCGGCTGCCCGCCTTCGTCGTGGCGCTGCTCTTCTGGGGTTTGCTGGCCGTGGCCAGCTGGTCGTTCGCGGGTTGGCTCCCGGCGTATTTGCATGAGCAATTCGCCATGTCACAGGGGAAGGCGGGCCTGACCGCGCTCGGCTACATGCACGCCGCCAGCCTAGTGGGCATGGTCGTCGGCGGCCTGATCGCCGATCGTTGGATCCGCCACAATCCGCGCGGACGGGTGCTCACCGGCGTGGTCGGCGTCCTATGCGCCGCTCCCGCTGCCTTGATCGTGGGCAACTCGACCCTCCTGCCCGTGGTGCTTTTGGGCATGGTCCTCTTTGGCTTCGTGCGGCCGTTCCCCGACGCCAGCATGATGCCCATCCTGACCCAAATTGTGGAAAAGCGACATCTCGCGACGGCCTACGGTTTCCTCAACATGCTCGCCGTCTTCGTGGGTGGGATCACGATCTACATCGGCGGAGTCGTGCGCGACGCGCACATTCCGATCACGATGATGTTCAACTTCGGCGCCCTTGGCCTGTTCATCTGCGCCGGCCTGCTGTGGTCGATCAAGCCGCGCGCGCCCGTTGGATGAACTACGTGACGCAACTCACGCCGCGCGACCTCGAGTTCGCGGAGAAGCTGGCCGGATTCTTGCCGGCGGAAGTATTCGATATCCACGCCCATCCCTTCCGCGCGGCGGACTTCGCTCCCGACGCGTTTGCCTTCCTCAAGGATCAAACGGAACTCGGCTGCCGCGAACATCGCTGGGACACCTTGCGTTATATGAGCGCCATGGGTGCGACCCAGCTGCACGGGCTCTATTTTGGGCTGCCGCATCGCTCTGCGAATCGGGCCGCGATCAACGACTGGCTCGCCGCCGAAGTGCAGGCGCATGGCACGCCGCTGAGTCGCGGGCTCATGCTCGTCTCGCCGGGGGACAATCCCGCGGTGGTCGCCGACGCCTTGCGCAGTGGGAAATTTGTCGGGCTGAAAGTCTACCACCTTTACTCCGGGCGCGAGACCACTATGCAGGCGCGCATCGAGGAGTATGCGCCGGACTGGATGTGGGAGCTGCTGCACGAGGTGCGCGGGGTGCTGATGCTGCACATCGTGCGCGACGGGGCGATCGAGGATCCGGAAAACCAGCAGTCGCTCCGCCGGCTGTGTCGTGCCTATCCGAATGCGAAGGTAGTCCTCGCGCACATCGCGCGCAGCTTCAGCTATCGCAACGCCCGGGCGGGTTTGCACACCGTCGCCGACCTCGACAATGCCGTGGTCGACACCTCGGCTGTTTGCGAGGCCGAGGCTTTCCGCTGCGCGCTCGAGGTGCTGGGACCGCAGCGGGTGCTGTGGGGGTCTGATTTCTCCGTCAGCGAGGTGCGCGGGCGCTGCGTGACGACCGGGCAGCTTTTTTTCTGGCTGCACCCGGAGCTGATCCGCCCGGAGTACCGTTCGCCGACGGCCAACGACATGACGCTGATCGGCTTGGAATCGCTCACGGCCCTGCGGGAAGCCTGCACGGACAGCGGCCTTACGCGTGGCGATATCGACGATGTCTTCCGCCGCAACGCCCTGCGGGTGCTGGCACCGCACCTGCCCCCGGTCCAGCCGCCGCGCACCGGGATCGAACTCTGGCAACACGCGCGCACGCTCATTTCCGGGGGAACCGGCCTCCTGTCAAAACGCGCGGAGATGTTCGATGCCAAGGCATGGCCGGCCTATTTCAGCCGGAGCCGGGGATGCGAAAGCTGGGATCTCGCCGGGCGCCGTTACGTGGACATGGCCGGCGGCGTCGGCGCCGTCCTGCTCGGCTATGGCGATCCAGACGTGGACGCCGCGGTACGCCGGCGCGTTGCCGCCGGGACGTACAGTTCATTGGTCAATCCCCAGGAAGTGGAGCTCGCCGAAGTCCTGCTCGGGCTGCACCCGTGGGCGGGCAAGGTTCGTTACGCTCGGGGTGGGGGCGACGCGATGAACATCGCTGTGCGTGTTGCCCGCGCTGCCACCGGGCGCAGTGGCGTGGCCTTCTGTGGCTACCACGGCTGGCACGATTGGTATCTCGCCGCCAATTTGGGTGAAACCGACGCGCTCAACGGTCACCTGTTGCCCGGGCTCGAGCCGAAAGGGGTGCCACGCGAACTGAAGGGCACCGCCGAGCCCTTCAAGTTCAACGACCTCGCCTCGCTCGATGTCGCGCTCGCGAAGCTGGGCAACAACCTCGCCGCGGTCGTCATGGAACCGATGCGTGCGCAGTTTCCCCAGAGCGACTTCGTCCAGCGGGTGGCGGCGCGCTGCCGCGCCGCGGGTGGGGTATTTGTAGTCGACGAGGTGAGTAGCGGCTTGCGTTACGGCTTCCCGGGCGCGCTGGCCCGGCTTGGTGTCGAACCGGATCTCGTCGTTTACGCCAAAGCCATGAGTAACGGCTATCCGTTCGGCGCGGTGATTGGACGCGACGCGATTATGCAGGCAGCCGATGACAGCTTCATTTCGTCGAGTTATTGGACCGAAGGCGTTGGCACCGCCGCCGCGCTCGCCGTGCTTGAGAAGGTCCGGCGCCTCAACGTGACCGAGGTTGTCTGGGCTCGCGGCGGACGCCTTCAGGCTGGGCTGCGCGAACTGGCGGCGCGCCATCCCGCGTGCCAGCTCACGGTCGCCGGCATGCCGTCGACACCAACAATTAGCTTTGGTCTCGGCGCGGACGCGTCGCTCGCCCAGGCGCTGTACGTCCGCAAACTTGCCGCACGCGGGTTTCTCGCCGCGACGTATCACTACGTAATGCTCGCGCACGACGAGGAAAAGCTCGACTCGTTCCTCGCCGCGACGGACGAGACTTTGGGCGAGGTGAGCGCCAGCATTGTCCGAGGCAGTCTCGCGGAAGAATCGGGCGTTGCCCGAAAGACGTCCGCCTTCGCGCGTCTAGCCTGAATCCCCTCACCTGTTCGTCATGTTTCCGCTGCGGGCTCCCTCTTTCACCTCTCTTTCATCCCGGCGCCTCGAGCGGGTCGCCGATTGGCCGCGGTTGCCCGGCATCGTGCTCGACCGGGTCGTCGGCGTCGGGCTTGACTCTCGCGGGCGTCTCTACGTCGCGCATCGCGGCGAACATCCTCTGCTGCGATTAAATCCCGATGGCACGCTGGATCGGGAAATTGGCGCGGCACATTTGCGCAAGAGCATGGCCTATGACCTGCGCGGTCCGACGCCCGTGCCCCTCGCTGAGCGGTGGTGGCTCCACGGCCTGCACATCGACCCGTGGGACAATGTGTGGGTGACGGACGTGAGCCGGCATCTCGTCTTCCAATTCGGTCCCGACGGTGAACTCAAGCGCACGCTTGGCGTCGATGGCGAGGCAGGTTGCGATGCGCGTCATTTCAACCAGCCGACTCACGTGTGCGTGCTGTCCTCGGGCGCGTTTTTCGTCACCGATGGTTACGGCAACTCGCGGGTCGCCGCGTTCGACGCGGTGGGAAATTTCCTTTTCGACTGGGGTCAACGCGGCACGGCTGACGGCGAATTCCACACGCCGCACGTCATCACGCACGATGCGGAGGAGCGGCTCTACCTGACGGACCGGGAAAACGACCGCATTCAGGTCTTTCTCCCGGACGGGCGTCACGTGGCCACCTGGCCGGGGCTGCACTCGGTCGACGGACTCTTTTTCGCGCCCGATGGACTGCTGTATGCGAGCGCGGGGATTGATCGCGCCATTTTGCGGCTGGATCGCTCGGGCAGGATCGTTGACGCCTGGGTTCGCCCCGACGTTTTCAACTATCCCCATGCGATCGCCGTTGGGCCTGACGGGGCGCTTTATGTCGCAGATACGGGAGACCGATGGAAAGTCACCGGCCCGCTGCCGGCCGAGCGCGAGATAGAAACCCGCACCGGCGCGGAAGGCAGCGGCGTCGCAAAAATTTTCATCCGCTGAGGGCTATGAACCGCCGCGACTTCCTTCGCACTGGCTTGTTGTCGGCAGCCGCACTGGCGGGCGCATCCGCGTTGCCCGCGATGTCGACCGGCGGCCTCGATGCGCAGGGGGAAGCGGGGATCACGGGTCGTCAGCGACTCGCCCGCCACCGCCAGCTCTTTAACGGCGACTGCAACTTCCTGTTCTATAACCCGGAGCTGTGGCAGCCGGAAGGCGGACGGTTCGGCGTCGCGGCGATCGAGCGTTATCTGGCCGTGATCGCAGCGGCCGGGATCGACACGCTGCTGGTCAACCCGAACACCCAGGTCGCCTGGTATCCCTCGCGCGAGCTTCCGCACATCCTGCAGGGCTACACGCGCGGTAACCTCGACTTTGCCTGCTCCGTCGCCGCGGGGCTCGTTGGGATGACGCCGGTACTCGCGGAAACCTATGCGCGCAATTTCGCGACGATGCTCGACCTGTACCTCGACCTGGCTGAGTCCGGCATCGACTGGCTGGCGGAGTGTGCGCGCATCGCCCGGGCTCGCGGCATGAGCCCGTGGCTCACCTACCGGATGAATCCGACGCATTTTTCAGCGCGCCTGCCAGCCCGGTGAACGCGCCCGTATTCCGCGACCCGCGCAACCGCCTGTCCGGCCGCACGCCCGACGCGGCGAGCTCAGTGCACCCCGCTTGGATCGGGATGAACTACGGCCGCGCCGAAGTGCGCGACCACATGAGCGCGCTTATTCAGGAAGGCGTGCAGGGCTACGATTACGAGGGGCTCGAGCTCGACTGGTTGCGACATCCTCTGTGCCTCGAGGCTCCGGCGAGCCAGACGGACACCGACACGATCACCGAGTGGATCGCGGGCCTGCGCACGCTCACCCTCGCGCGCCGGCCCGATTTCCGGTTGACCGTCCGTGCGCCCGCCAATCTCGCCTACCTGCGCCAGATCGGCCTGGACCTGAAGGAACTGGCCCGCCGTGGGATCGTCGACGGTTTTACCTTCAGCGATTTTTGGCAGACGCCGTGGGAATTGCCGGTGGACGATTTGCGCCGTGAGCTGGGGCCTGATGTGGCCATTTACGGCGGAATGGAGGATGCGCCCAACTGGCTCGAGGCCGTGGCACCGAGCCTGCGGGAACGGCCGGTCGGGCCCGACGTCCAGTTGGCGGGCGACAACGCTTATCGTGGGAAAGCACTGGGCGGAGCGCAGCCGCGTGTCCGCGGCACACGTTACCTCTCGGCCAGCCCGGAGTTCCTGCGCGCCAGTGCCGTTGGCAAGCTCGTGCTGGGGGCGGACGGCCTCGAGCAGTTCAATTTCTTTGTGACGGACCAGGTGCGCGTCCCGGGTTTGCGCGCGGACTATGCTGCGCTGGCGGGGCTCGACCAACTGGAGAAGCTCCGCGGGCGGACGAAGCATTACGCGTTCAACACCGTGTCGCTCCAGGGCACGAAATTGTGGGATGTGCCGGAGCAACTGCCGGTAAGGATCGCCCCTCGTCACCGGCGGGCGCTGCGGCTGCCCATGTGCGCCGAGCCCGCTTCGGCCGGTTTGCGGCTCGTGGTCCAGGTGGTGACGGAGCGCGAAGCACCGACGGGCGGCTGGGGGGTGAGCCTGAATGGCGGCTGGCCGTCCTTTGCGGCGGAGGAGACCCGCGAACTGCTCTATCCGGCCGGTCCGTACACCCAGCACGTGGACGAACATCGGGCGTGGAATTTCACTCTCGAAGTGTCAGGGCTGCGCGATGGCTGGAACGAAATCGTGTTGTACAACGACGCGACGGCAGACCTGGCCGTGATCGTGGTGGAGGCCGGGCTGTTTCTCCCTTCGTGATCGGCCAGATACAAAGACGCCCAGCGCGGGCGACCCCGCGTACCGGCTAGGCTCCCGCCAGCTGCGCGGGAGTTACCACGTTCAGCAGCGGCCGCCCGGCATCGAACCGCTGAAGATTCTGGGCGAAGATATCCCAGAGCCGGACGCGGAAATGCGGGCTCAGACTCGAGCCCGAAATGTGGGGGGTGAAGATGACGTTGGGGAAGGCCCACAACGGATGTTCGGGCGGCATCGGATATTTGTAGTGCGTGTCGAGCGCCGCGCCGGCGATCCATCCCTCTCGGAGGGCGCGCAGCAGCGCCTGTTCCTGCACGATCGGGCCGCGCGCGGGATTGAGCAGAAAGGCCCGGCGGGGCAGGGCCTGCAACTCGCGCTCACCGATCAATCCTTCGGACTGCTTGGTGAGGGGCATTGCCACGATAAGGAAGTCGAGGCCGCCAAGGAATTCCAACTCCTGTCCGCGCGTGAAGACGCGATCCGGAAGCACGCCGGCGGGATCGCCCGTCCCGGCGACGCTGTAAACATCGCCGCGCGGCCCAACCCCGTTCCGGGTCTGCACATGCACGCGCAGGCCGAGTTGCTTGGCGAGTCGCGCGGTTTCGCGGGCCAAGCCCCCATAGCCCCAGAGTCCCACCGTTAGGCCGCGGATCTCGCGCTGGAACTCTGCGCCGCGATCCCAGTTGGTTGCTTCTTGGTTACGGATCATGCCGCGGAGGTTGCGCGCGAGATTCACCATCATCGCGATGTTCCACTCCGCGATGGGGACGTCGAAACAGCCCAGGCAGTTGGTGGCGGTGACGCCGCGCGCCGGCAGGTCCAGTCCGAAGAGCTGGGTGTAGCTCGCCGACGCGATTTGCACCCAGCGCCAGCGCCGCATCAGCGCGTGATTGACGGGAGGGAAGGTGCAGAAAAGGACGTCAGCGTCCGCGATGGTTTCCGCCGGAAGCTCGCGCTTCACCTCAGCCGGCGGATTAATCACCACGAATTCGTGGGGCGTGGACGCCCGCAATTCCGTCAGCGCGGCCGGATTTACCGGGACATCGACGATGATTTTCATCGACTCAGTCCCGCAGAATCTTGCCCGGGACGCTGTTGAATTCTCCGCTGCCGGGTTTGAAGGGATAACGGCGCTTGATCTCGTCGGTCAGGACCACGCCGAACCCAGGGCGCTCTGGCGGCAGGACATGGCCGTCTTTCAGCACGAGTCCGCCGTCGATCACATCGGAATGGAGTCCGGCATAATTGGGCGGCATCTCGAGCATACAGGTGTTGGGCGCGGCGAAACCAGCATGGATATTTTGCATGAGCGACCCACCAGCGCCCCACGCATGGGTGGCGACCTTGCGGCCGCGCTCCTCAAGCAGTTTTGCCACTTTCATAAACTCGCCCATGCCGCCGGTGAACGAGGCGTCGGGCTGGCCGATGTCGAAGCTGTCCTGCTGGGTGAAGACTTTCCATTCGTACGTTGCGGTCAGACACTCGCCCCCGGCGATCGGCACCTCCGTGCCGCGGCAGAGTTCAGCGTAACCCCAGGGATCGGTGTAATGCAGCGGCTCCTCGAAGAAAAACAGGTTGTAGGGTTGCACTGCCTTCATGACCGCGGCGGCGATCTCGACCGTCCACGTACTGCGCGGGTTGTTGCCCATGTGGCCGTCGAGCATGATCCACGCATCCGGTCCGGCATGCTGCCGCATAAAGGCCACCTTCCCGCCCTCGAAGTCCGCCGCCTCGGTGGGCGTCATCGGTGTGTACCAGCCGTCTTCCACCGAGAAACTGCCGGCGCCCACCTTCAGGCCGCGGAAGCCGAGGGAGAAATAGTAGTCCATTTTCTTGGCCAGCTTCTCGCGTGGGTAATTGCTGGGACCACCCGTCGCATAACATGGGAGCTTCGCATGCTTGGCGCCGCCGAGCAGCGCATGGACCGGCAAGCCCTCCAGCTTGCCCTTCAGATCCCAGAGCGCGGCCTCGATGCCGTTGAGCACAATCGCCCCCAGTCCGACGCGGCACCAGAAGTTGCCGCAGCGGTACATGCGATCCCACAGCTCGGGGATGTCGTCCACGTTCTGGTCGAGGAGGATGGGTTTGAAAAACTCCACGATGGCGGGAACGGCTTCCGGGCAGAAATACCCGGCGTAGGTTTCACCGATGCCGATATGCGGCGTGTCGGTGATGACCTCGATAAACGCCGCGCTGCGCAGTTTCCGCGCCTCGCGAAGGAATGGGTCGTTGGTGCAAGGACCGGTCAGAAGGGTGGTGCGGACGTCGAGGATGCGCATAGGGAGGAATTGGTTTTAACCCGCCGGCCGGCCGGACTGCCGCCATCCGACGGGGATCGCAGCAAGGAAACGGGCAAAGTCATCGTCCGTGGCGGATTCGTACGGCGGCAACAGCCGGAGCGGGAAACTGGGATCCGTGACGCGGTACAGCATTTTGTCGAATGCCCCGTCGATCTGGTAGCGATCGTCGGGGCTCTTTAGTCCCGTCACCAGCAGACGCAGTTCCTCGAGTGCAGTCGTTCGTTGCGCGTCGGTGCCCGTCACGAAAGCCTTTGCGCGCTCGGGATTCACGCTGGCGAGAGAAATCAACAACCCGACGTCGTGGGTACGACGCGCAATTGTATAGCCGAATTCCGTGAGGTAGAAACGCAGGCGCGGAGTGACGGTCATCAAGTCTGCAATCACGGCGGGGTCCGTGGTGCTCTGCTTGACCGCGATGAAGTTCGGGTGCGCTGCGGCGAGGCGCCGGTATTCGACGGACGTGAGCAGCCGCTTCGTCCGCATGAGGTTGTAGTGATGAAACTCGCAGTCGCGGAAGCGCCCGCAGGTCTCGGCGAAAAACCGGTCGATTTCGCGGTCGTTGAGCGGTCCCCACGAGGGCAGCGAGAGCTGGAACAGGCGGAAACCCAGTGCGCGTGCGCGCTCGATGCGTGCCACGATGGTCGACAGTGAAAGCGAAATCAGCCCGACCATGGGCGTGGCTCCTGCCTCTTGTGCGCCTTCCCAGAATGCACGGCAGATCTCGTCGAATTGCGACTCGGTGACCGCATAACCTTCCCCGGCCGTCCCGAAAATGTAGAGATGGCGGGTCAGGTTGCCCGCGAGCTGGTGAACCTGGCGGCGGAAACGCTCCTCTTCGAACTGAAAGTTTTCATTCCAAGGCACCACGGCAGTGCCAAGAATCTCGGGCAAAGGGGCTGGGCTCATGACGACGGATCGGTGGCCAAGTACGGTGCGGCGGAGAGGGTAGGCAGCGGGAGCAGGGAGTCAGCCGAGCAGGGCACGACGGGCGTTTCAGACCTGCACCTTCACGACGACTTTGAGCACTTCAACCGGTTCATCCCAAACGCACGAAGGTGCATGGGCATCCTCGGGAAACAGGATCATGAACTGTCCCGGCAGCACTCTCACGGGGATGGTGTTGGAGGCATAAGGATAAAGCGCGGCATCCAACTTGGAATCGAATGCCATTGACGGTTCGCCGAGCGTGGCAAGGGGCGTCCAGCCGATGATTTCCCGGCCGCGCACCACGTACTGGATGTCAATATAGCGCCGGTGTACTTCCAGCTTCTTTTCGGAAACCGGCTTCGTCAGATGCTGCTGGACCAAGGCGTAGACTTCGTCGCCGTCGATCTCGTGTCGTCCGATCCGGGTGTCAGGCCGGACGGTGCGCAGGAAGTCGAAGGCGCGGGCGAAGCGCGGATTAAGGGAATGGTAGGCGGCTCCTTGGGCCAGGGTGTCGAGGATCATGGAAATTTCAGCGCCCGCGCGAATGCGGCACGAGGTGGGGAATGGTCAATCCGGTCGCGGTGCGACGCCGAGGATTGGGCGAGAGCGTATACATTGCGGGCCGGACACTCCTGATTACGCGCCCCGGAGGGTCGTCGGTTGCCGAGGGGCCGAACCCCAAAGGCCTCGCCGCCAGAGGCCCGCTGAGGAAAACACGCTAAGGCGGCGCAGGGTTGCGCCTGTGCATTCCGGAGCGCGGGAAATTTGGTCGTGGCGATCGAGGGGGCCATCGGAACGCGGGGTTGCGTTGCATGGAGGGCGTCAGATCCACTCGGGCGAAAGGCGCGTTTTCTTAACAATGTATACATAAACGGACTTGGGTTCGTTTATGTCAATTTTTTCATGTCCACCGCCGATCAGGCTCCTCGATGGATGCGCCGGCGGGCGTGGCCCCAGTCGCTCAGTGCTGGGCGCTGTAAAGCAACTCTTCCGGGGAGAGTTCCCGCGCGACCACCCCGGCTTCGGGACGCGACAGCAGCCGCAAGTTGTGATCGATCAACTCTTGCAAGTGGAATTCCATCTCCCGCTTGGCGACATCGGCATCGCCGCGCTTCACCGCCTCGAAAATGTCCTCGTGTTTCGCCTGCACCAGGCGGCGGCGGGCATCACTCTGCGCTTTAGGAGTGACGGGCACATTGGCGCCGGTCGGGCCCGGGCCCGACACGACGCGGTGGAGCAGGTGGAGCCGCAAAATCTCGCGCTTCATCAGGTCGTTGCGGGCGGCCACCATGATGGCGATGTGAAAACGGATATCCTCCTTCATCAGTTCAGCCAGGATCGGCTGTTCCTTGTCCGCGGCGATAATCCGCTTGGTCAGGCTGCGCATCGCGGCGAGGGCATATTCCATCTCGGCGAGATCGTCATCGGTGTGGTTTTTCGCCGCGAGCCCGGCGGCGTGGCTCTCGAGCGCCAGGCGAAGGTCCGACATCTCCCGGTATTCCTTGAGATTCATCTGCTTGACGCTCGCGCCATGGTGGGCGCGGATCGTGACCAACCCGTCAGTTTCGAGCTTGCGCAACGCGTCCCGGATCGGCGTGCGGCTGACCTTGATTTCCGCCGCGAGGACCTCCGTCAGCAGCGGGTGTCCAGGAGGAAATTCGCCGGCCAGGATACGCTTCCGGATATAGTCATACGCAACATCGGTGTTGACACTCTTCATACCGCCCTAAAAGACCATTGTATACATAAAAGACAATTCCTATTTCCCATCTTTCGCGGATGGGGGCCGGGGCCGCAAGCAAACTCATCCTATCCGGCAAAATGCACGAAGTTCTGATCATTGGCTGTGGCAGCATCGGCGAGCGTCATCTCCGCTGTTTCCAGAAGACCGGGCGGGCGACCGTGACGGCCTGCGACGCCAACCCGGCCTTGTTGGCCACGCTGGCGTCAAACTACGGCGTCCGTACGCACCAGGACTGGCGGAAAGCATTGGACGCGCAGGCGTTTGACGCGGTGGTCATTTGCACGCCGGCGCATCTGCATGTCGAAATGGCGACTGAAATTCTGAAGCACGGCCGGCATGTGCTGATCGAGAAGCCCCTGTCCCAGTCACTGGCGGGAGTCGCCGAGTTGCAGCGGGTCGCCATCACGTCTGGCAAGCGGGCGGCCGTGGCGTATGTGCTTCACACTTATCCGATGCTCAGTGCCGTGCGCGATTTTCTCGCGCGCGGGGAACTGGGTCCGGTGCTGCAGGCGACGTGTACCAGCGGCCAGTATTTTCCCGGCGGGCGTCCCGCCCACGCGGTGCCCTACCACCAGACCTATTATCGCGACCGCAAGATGGGTGGGGGGGCGATCCAGGATGCGCTCACGCACACGGTGAACTGGTTCGAAAGCGTGCTGGGTCCCACCGAGAGTGTGATCTGCGATTGCGCGCACCAGGCCTTGCCGGGCGTGACGGTCGAAGACACCGTGCATATCAGCGCCCGGAACGGCGGCACCTTGGTGAACTACACCCTCAATCAATTCCAGGCTCCGAACGAAACCACGCTGCAATTCAACACGGCGACGGGCAGCGTGAAGGTCGAGATGCACCTGCGCCGCTGGGGGGTGTTGAAGTTGGGCGAGCCAAACTGGCAATGGCACGAGATTCCGGCCGGTGACCGCGACACCCCTTTTATCACTCAGGCCGGGCGTTTCCTCGACTTCATCGAAGGCCAGCCGGCCCAACTCTGCACGCTCGACGCGGCGGTCCAGACCCTGCGCTTCAACCTCGCGGCCCTCGCTTCGGCCGACGGCGACGGCATTCGCGTCCGCTGCGCCGATCTGATTGCCTGAAACTGACCGCCTTAATTTCGAATGACACCGTGAGCCTCGTCCCTCAGCCCAACGCCATTCGCCTCGCCATGCTCGGCTGCACGCCGGGCAACGGGCATCCGTACTCGTGGAGCGCAATGTTCAACGGCTACAATCGCGAGGCGATGACCAAGGAGTGCCCTTTTGCGGGGATCCCGGTCTATCTCAACAAGCAGCCGGCGGAGGGCCTCACCATCCCGGGCGCGAAAGTCACGCATATCCATTGCGAGGGTGAAGGCGGATTCACGGCCGAACATGTGGCCAAGCTTTCCCTCATCCCAAATGTAGTCGCCAAAGCCACAGATGTCATCGGCCACGTCGACGCAGTCGTCATCGCCACCGATATCGGCGGCGAGCACGTCGCGCGGGCGAGGCCTTTCGTTGAGGCGGGCCTCCCGGTCTTCATCGACAAGCCCCTCACCGACAACGCTGCGGACCTTGCGATTTTCCGGCAGTGGGCGAAGGAGGGGAGGGCCATCCTGTCGTCGAGCAGCATGCGTTACACGAAGGAGTACCTCCCGTATCGCATTTCGACCCGCGAGCTGGGCGACCTGCGCTACGTGAGCATCACCACCCCGAAGAGCTGGGAGGCCTACGGCATTCACGCGCTCGAGGGCATGTTCCCGATTGTGGGGCCCGGCTTCATCAGCGCGCGCAACGTCGGCACCAAGGAGCGCAATCTGGTCCATCTCAAGCACAGTCGCGGCATCGATGTGGTGATCGTCGCCAACTACGATATGTTCGGCGGCTTCGGGCTGCTCCAGCTCGTCGGCACGGCTGGGCACGTCAACGTCACCAGCGGAGATACTTTCTTTGCGTTCAAGTCCCAACTGGAGGCATTTGTCAGCTACCTGCGCACCGGCCTGCGACCTTTTCCGTTTTCCGAGACAGAAGAACTGATGCAGCTGCTCATCGCCGGCGCCCGATCGCGCGAAGAAGGCGGACGTGAAGTCCTCCTTTCCGAAATTTAACTCCCAACCCCGTCCCTCCATGCCCGCCCGACCCAGCCGTGTGCTGAAACTTCTCCGCGAGAAACAGCTTCCCACCATCTTTAAGATCAATTTGTCGGAGCCGCGCGTCATCGAAATTGCCGGCTTGAGCGGGGTTGACGCCGTCTGGCTGTGCACGGAGCACGTTCCCAACGACTGGATTGGCCTCGAAAACCAAATTCGTGCGGCGCGCGTGCATAACATCGACACCCTCGTGCGGGTTGGCCGCGGCAGCTACAGCGACTACATCCGCCCCTTCGAGGCTGGCGCCACCGGCATCATCGTGCCGCATGTTGCCAGCGCCGACGAGGCCCGGCAGATTGTGGACTGGGTCCGCTTTCACCCGGTGGGACGCCGCGCGCTCGACGGCGGCAACATCGACGGCGAGTTCTGCCTCATGCCGCTGGCCGAGTATCTCCAGCACTCGAATACCGAGCGCATCGTCATCTTTCAGATCGAGTCGCCGGAGGCGCTCGAGAACGTCGAGGAGATCGCGGCCGTGCCCGGCTACAATGGCCTCCTTTTCGGACCGGGCGACTTCAGCCACCGCATCGGCAAGGCCGGCCAGCTCGACGCGCCCGAAGTCGTGACGGCGCGCAAGCGGGTGGCAGCAGCCGCCCGCCGTCACGGCAAGTTCGCCATGACCGCCGGCCTGATCGCCCCGCTTCCCCAGCTCGTCGAGGAGGGTTATTCCCTGATCGGTATCGGCGCCGACGTCGTTGGCCTCGCGTCCTACGTGAAGCAACGCCTCGAAACCGTGCGCGGCCTGATCAACGAGCTCCCGCCTGCGCTTCGCCCCGCCGTGCGCTCGCCTTATACCTGACAGCTCGATTCTGGCCTGTCTGTTTTCCCGCGTCACGTGCCCATGCGTCTCAAGAACCTCGTCGCGATCATCACCGGCGGTGGCTCCGGTTTTGGCGAAGCCATCTGTCAAGCTTACGCCGCGGAGGGCGCCAAGGTGGTCGTTGCCGACCTCGACCGCGACAAAGGTGGGGCGGTCGCGGCTGACCTCCGCGCACGGGGCTCGGAGGCGGTTTTCCAAGCCGTTGATGTCGCCAAGAACCAGGACATGAAGCAGCTCGTGGAAGCGGCCCTGGCGCAATTCGGGCGCATCGATGTCATGGTGAACAATGCCGGGATCAGTCACGCCAACCAGCCGATGCTGAACGTGGACGAGGCGACCTTCGACCGGTTGTTCCAAGTCAACGTCAAGAGCCTGTATTTTGCCGCGCAGCACTGCGTGCCCGTTTTCCGCCAGCAGCGCAGCGGCTGCTTCATCAATATTGGTTCAACGGCCGCGGTCCGCCCGCGCCCCGGCCTGACGTGGTACAACGGCTCGAAGGGCGCGGTCTCACTGATCACCAAGTCGATGGCGGTCGAACTGGCGCCGGATCACATCCGCGCCAACTCCATCAACCCGGCCATCGCCGAAACGCCGCTGCTTACGACCTTCATGGGCGGGGCGGATACCCCGGAGCTGCGCGCCAAGTTCACCGCCTCCATTCCCCTTGGCCGCCTCGGCCGCGCCACGGACGTCGCCAACGCGGCCGTGTTCCTTGCCGACCCTGCGTCCGAGTTTGTCACCGGTGTCTGTCTCGAGGTCGACGGCGGCCGGTGCATTTGACCCTTCCGTTCATCCACTTCCGTTTACCTCCATGCCCGAACCCACTGCCATTTCCCTCCGTGACAAGGTAATCATCCAATTTGGCGGCACCGGCCTGCTCGGCCGCGCCCTCGTCAAGTCGCTCGCCTCGGCCGGCGCCAAACTGATTGTCGCGTCGCGCAACCGCGCCGCCCTGCAGACGCTCGCCGCAAGCGAGCAGTCCGCCGGCCGCACCGTGCTGATCGAGGAGACCGACATCGGCTCCGAGGCGTCGCTCCAGGCCCTGCGCGACCGCGTCCTGGCCGCTCACGGGCGCATTGACGGCATTGTGTTCAATGCCGTCAGCCGCCCGATGAAGAGCATCGCCGACGATCTCGCCATCTGGCGCGAGTCGATGGAGACAAACGCCACCGGTTTCTTTTCCACCTGCCGGATCTTTGGCGATGCGATGGCCCGGCAGCCGGAAGGCGGCAGCATCGTCAACATCGGCTCGATCTACGGCGTGGTCGGGAGCAATCCGTCGCTCTACGAGGGCACGTCCATGACCACCTCGCCCGACTATTTCTTCCACAAGGGCGGCATGGTGAACCTCACGCGCTGGCTTGCCTCGCACTACGGCCCAAAGAAGGTGCGCGTGAATGTCGTCTCGCCCGGCGGCATCTACAATCCCGAGAAGCCCCAGGCCGCCGAGTTCATCGAGCGCTACAATAAAGTCACGATGCTCGGCCGGATGTGCCTGCCCGAGGAAATCGGAGGCTCCGTGATCTTCCTCCTCAGCGATTCGTCCGGCTATGTCACCGGCATCAACCTCATGGTCGACGGCGGCCACACCGCCAAATGAACCCCTGGTATTCCCTCGAGGGGAAAAAAATCTGGGTCACCGGTGGCGCCGGTTATCTCGGATCCGCGATCACGATCGAACTCGACCGCGTTGGCGCCGAGGTTCTCTGCTTCGACCTGCCCGGCAAGGCCGCGGCCCTCGTGCGTGACCAGCAGCTCAAGCGCACTACGCCAGTCGAGGCCGACATCAATAGCACCACCACGCTCGAGGGAGTGCTCAATGACCTGCTCGCCAAGCACGGCGTGCCTGATGGGGTGGTGCACCTTGTCACGGCGTCGTCCTCTGGCAAGCGGCTCGAGGTGCTGACGCCCGACGAATTCCAGCGGACCTTCGATCTTGCGTTGACCCCCACCTTCATCCTTTGCCGCACCCTCGCCGAGCGCATGAAGGCGCGCGGTTCGGGCAACTTCGTGCTTTTTTCCAGCATGTACGGCGTGGTGGTGCCGGACAAAAGCATTTACCACGATCCGATGGCGCCCAACCCGGTCGACTACGGAGCCGCCAAGGCGGCGACGCTCCAGCTGTCGAAATATTTCGCAATGCACTACGGACCCGTGGGGCTCCGCTTCAACTGTGTGACCCCCGGCCCGTTTCCCCATCCAGGCGTGCAGAAGCAATACCCCGATTTCATCAAGGACCTCAATCGCAAGACCGTGCTGCAGCGCATCGGCCGCAATCAGGAGATCGTTGGTCCCACGCTTTTCCTCCTCACCGACAGCGCCTCTTACGTGACGGGCCTCAACCTGCTCGTCGACGGCGGCTGGACCATCTGGTAAGGCAATTGGATCGGGCCGGGCCGCGGTCGCCGTGCGAGTCAGCGCGGTTGACGGTTGCCGACGTGGAGAAAGACCCAGCCAGCCGCGATGCGCGTGTCGCCCGTTTGGCTCAGCAGCGGTTGCCACTGCGGCAGTTCCGCTGGAGTGGTGTCATCCATCAAGACCTGGGCCACATCGTAACGAGCCGCCGGTTCGCCGTTCGCGGCCAACTCCAGCAGAGCCGTCCGCCAGGGGGACATTCGCGCTGGGTCGGCGCGCAAGCGGTAGGCGCTGCCGATCAGATAGGGGCGCGCCGCGGATCCGGACGGCTCGCGATCGGCGGCGTCGGCAAGTCTTGCCAACGCCGACGGACGGTTCTCGCCGAGCCAGCGCAGGGCATAACCTGCGCGCAGCCGCGCAACTTCGTCGTCAGAATCCAGCGCCGCCACAATCTTGTCGGCCGCCCCATCCAGACCCGCCAAGGCCAAGAACCAATGGGCAAAGACCTGGTCCCGGATGCTCCCGCTTTGGGCCAGCTTCCGGGCGCCCGCCGCGGCCGCCGGCGACGAGACGGCGCTCAATTTGCAAAGTGACTCCACGGCCTGCAACGCATCGGGCGCGCCGGCCGGGTCGAGGAACACCGCCTCAATGAGCCCGAGCGCCGCTGATCTCTCCGCCGCGGTCCCGCCCAGCCGAACCTGCAAGCGCCAGCGACCGATGCGCGGAAAAGCACCCTCGCCGTGGATCGGCTCGCGATCCAGCCACTCCCGGACCACCTCGCCATGACCTTCCAGCACCAGGGCTTCAGCCGCGTGAACCTTCAGCCAAAGACGTTCCTCGCGGAGCGCCGCCCGCAAGGCCTCGCCGCCCTGGTCCACCCAAGTCGCTTCGCCGTTCGCCGCTTGCGCGCCCGCGCTGAGCCAAGCGAGGCACCAGCCGGCAAACCACCGCCAACGACCCGCTATAAAATAATCGCGCATTGTATACATTTTTTATTTGCCAGTAATCAGATCTACTGGATGATCGCAATCACCGACGTTATCTCCTCGCTCCTCCCTGCAGACTAGAAATTTTTACCTCTGTAAAATTCGTCCATTGGATGCCGCCGGTGTATTCCGGCGCTGCGCTGATGGCGAGTCCTGATGAATGTAAGTGTATACGGCATACAACGTGCTTTTAACCCCCTCCAGCACCTAAGGCTTCCATGACACCGAACACCTCGCTCCCGCGCTCGTTAATCCGCCACCGCGTTTGCAGCCTCCTGGCTGCGGCCGCGTCGATCGTTTCGCTCTCCGCCCAAACTCCTGCGACCCCCGCTCCCGCCGAGCCGACGAAAACGGAGGAGACCGTGCTTCTTTCCAAATTCTCCGTCGCCTCCACCCAGGACAAGGGTTACACCTCCACGAATTCGGCCACGGGATTCAAGACCAACGACTCGTTGATGAACATCCCACAGGCGGTCACCGTGGTGACGCGCGACTTGATCAACGACGTCGGCGCGGTGGATAGCTCGAATATCCTGCGTTATGCTGGTGTGGGTAACTTCTTTGCGGGTGAGTCCTTCGCCTTGCGCGGTACGCGCATCAATTACCCCCTGCTGGATGAAATGCCGGACGGTGTGCCGTACGAGGACAACATCAACCTCGACTCCTACACCGTACTGCGCGGCCCGGCGGCCACGCTCTACGTCAATGCAGCGCTGGGCGGCACGGTGCTCACGAACTCGAAGTTCCCGCTCGCCAACCCGATGTACACGCTCACGGCGAAGATCTTCAGTTACGGAACCTATCGCTTTGAGACCGACCTCACCGGTCCGCTCGGGTCGAGTGGCGACGCCAAGTTCAGCTATCGGTTGGTCGCCGGCATCCAGGAGGGCGACGCTTACCACAAAAACATCGTCGATCACCGCCAGCTGATTCACCCGACGGTGCAGATGGCTTGGAAGAACACGATCGTCCGTTTCGGCTTCGACCACCAGTATATCAACCACGTCTCGGGCGGCAACAGCTTCCTCACCCCTGATGGCAAACTCTACACGGGTGCGGGGCGCGACGAGGGTTACTACGCGCACAATGGACTCGAAGACTTCCACCGGGACGGCTTTCGCTTCTTTGTCATCCAGAAAATTGACGAGCACTGGGATGTGAGGTTGTCGAACATGACGTGGTGGTTCAGCCGCTATGGCGCGATCGTCTTTGGCGCCGGCGGCATCAACTGGCCCAACCAGACGATCACGATGACTTCCCGCAAGAACGACCAGAAGATCGACGACAACACCACGTTGCTCGACGTGAACGGAAAGTATGTGGTCAACGGCATCAGCTTGCAGAGCACCTTTGGCGCCGCTTACGAACACAACCACGTCGAGAGCCGTATTCTGGCCTTTGCGCCGGGTGTCTTTAATCCGATCACCGTCCCGATCGCCAATCCCGGCCTGGACAAGATCTATGCCCCGGATCCCAGCAATCCCACCATCGGCCTGCCCACGGGCTCCAACACGTACAAGGCCAACGCTTACTTCCAGGAGACGGTCGGCTTTTTCCAAGACCGGCTGATGTTGGTTGGTGGAATTACCTACAGTAAGATCAAGACCAACAACATTTCCAACCTCGATACCAACGCGACGGGCGCGATCGTAAAGGGAGAGGAAAATCTTCACCGGTACGGTATCGTCGGGAAAATCACCAAGGATCTGGCGTTGTATGCGATGGAGTCCACGACCTTCACGCCGGTCAGCAATCGCGACATCAACCTCAACGTCCTGCCCGCTTCCGAAGGCAAGGCGCGGGAGGCGGGTCTCAAGACCGCTTTTTTTGATGGACGCCTCTCGGCCACCGTCGCCGTCTTCAAAATCGAACTTTCGAATCAGTCGTACAACGCGGGCGTTCGGCCCGACGGTATCAGCTACTTCGCACCCGTCGGTTCGACCATCCAGAAGGGCTGGGACGCCGACATCGCGTATTCACCGGTCGCCGGCCTCCAGTTCGTCGGTGCGTATTATCAGGGCAAGGTCCGCGCGTACCGCGACGACATCAACTATTATCCGGGCGTGGACGGGGACAATGTCCCCAACTCCTATTCCGGCCAGTACAGCCTCGTCGGACGTTATGAGTTCCAGGACGGTGCGCTGAAAGGTCTCAGCTTCGGAGCCGGATACACCGCTCTCAAAGGTCGCAAGCTCGCGCCCGGCGTTTATGTCGGCGCACCCGTTCCTGTCCCAATGGGCACCCTAAAGTCGACCGGGGCGGTCGTGAACAACACCGCCGTGATCAGGGTCGAGACAAGCCAGGAGCTGAGCTTTTTCGCCTCCTATCGACTCGACAAGCATTGGTTGTTCCGGGTCAACGTCGACAACGCCCTCAATAAGGCCTACGTGCTCGGCGGCCAGGGTGCGGCATTCATCGATCCCAGCATTCCCCGGAACGTCTCCTTCACGTCGACTTATCGGTTCTGATCCGGCCGGAAACGGCATCCTCCTTGCAGCCGGGCGGGTTTCATCCTGACCCGGCTTTTTTGCTCTCACCTTTTGTCGACCCTTAATGCTTCCGCCTCGTGTTGCGCTGCCTGCCGCTGATCGCCTTCTCCTTGGTGCTCTCGTCCGGCAGGGCGGCAGCACCCTTGGTCCTCGGTGACGAGCTGGGCCTTTTCGTCGATCATCGGCTGATCGATCGTCTGGACAACCTGCAGCTGGTTCTCGGTCAACCTCAGCCCAAGGAAGTCGCCCTCGTTTTCGATCAGCCATGGGAAAAGGCCGCGAATTACGTCACGGTGATCAAGGACGGCCCCACCTACCGCATGTACTATCGGGGAGTGACGCTGACACCAGAGGGAGAGTTTGACGGTGAAGCCGAGGTCACCTGCTACGCGGAGAGCACCAACGGCATTGTCTGGACCAAACCCAACCTTGGGCTGCACGAGTACCAGGGTCGCCGCGACAACAACATCATGCTCGGTCCCGATCCGCGGCATATCTCGCACAACTTCGCGGTTTTTCTCGATCCTCGACCGGGAGTGAATCCGGCCGAGCGATTCAAGGCCGTCGGCGGGGTTTTCGACGGAACCGGCGCGGCCGCGCTGCGCCATGCCAACGCCCCCAAGGCCGGTGGGCTGTTCCGCTTTGCTTCCGCCGACGGCCTGCACTGGAAACTGCTTTCGCCCGAACCGATCTTTGCCGGCTACGCCTTGGATAGCCTGAATTGTCCGGTTTGGCTGGCCGACGAAAAACAATACGCGATCTACCTTCGCACTTGGAGCGAAGGGGGTACACCCGAGCAACCGGCGTTTCGCGGCTATCGCACGATCAGCCGCGCGGTGTCCAAGGATTTTCTCACGTGGTCGAAGCCCGAACCCATGAGCTTTGGCGACAGCCCGCCGGAAAATCTCTATACCAACGGCACCCACGCGTATTTCCGCGACCCGCATTTGCTGGTCGCGCTGGGTTTTCGTTTCTCCCCCGACCGCCAGGTGATCGGGCCGGAGGACGAAACGCGCTTCGGCGTGCATAACACCCAGGCCAAGGGTGTGTCCGATGCCGTTTTCCTCACCTCCCGTGGCGGCTTGGTGTACGATCGGACGTTCCTTGAGTCGTTCATCCGGCCCGGGCCCGATCCCAAGGCCTGGACGGCGCGAAACAATGCGCCAGCGCTCGGGGTCGTGCCCACCGGTCCGGGCGAGATGTCGATCTACACCGTCACGCGCTACACCATGCCCGACTGTCGACTGCAACGGTACGCGTTGCGCACCGATGGATTCGCTTCGATCCGCGCGCCCTACGCCGGTGGCAGCCTTACGACCAAGGCGCTCGTGTTCACCGGCGCGACGCTCGTCCTCAACTTTGCGACCTCCTCGATCGGCAGCGTGCGCGTGGAGCTGCTCGACGACCAGGGCAGGCCGTTGGCCGGTTATTCCGCGACGGAATGCGACGAACTCATCGGTGACGAACTGGAGCGAACGGTGACGTGGAAACATTCGCCGCAGGTCGCCAAGTTGGCCGGCCAGAGCATCCGGCTGCGTTTCGTGATGCGGGACGCCGATCTCTATTCCTTCCAATTCAAACCATGAAACATCCCACCCCTGAGAATCCTTCTGCCGAGACTCTCCAGTCGCGCCGGAATTTCCTGGGCGCCGCCGCATTGGGTGCCACCGCCCTTGGCCTTTGGCCCGCGCTCGCGCGCGGCGCCGCGACGACTCCCGCCACGGCACCGGGAAAATCCGCCTCTGGCCCCGGCGGAGCCAAGGTGAGCGACCGCCATCGCAACCTGTTCAACGGCGACAGCTGCACATTTTTCTACAATCCCGAGATCTACCAGCCGGAGGATTTCAAGCTGGTGCCGCTCCCCGGTGATCCGAAGGTGCAGATCGCCCGCGGCGGACCCTTCAAGCCCATCGCCATCCAGCGTTTTGTGCAGCAACTCGCGGACAACGGCATCGACACGTTTGCGATCAACCCGAATGCCTCGCGCGCCTGGTACCCGAGCAAGGTCATCCCCACGATTCTCGACGGCTACCGGCGCGGAGACCGCGAATACTTCCGCGGCCACGCCGTGTGCCAGGGCATTGCGCCCGGCGACAAGGCCGGCGAGGAATTGTTTATCGACCGCATCATGGCGTTCATGAATCTTTATCAGGATCTCCTCGACCAGAAGGTGGACTGGGTCGCTGAGACGGCGAAGGCGTGCCGCGTTTCCAAGATTTCGCCGTGGGCCAGCATCCGGATGAACGATTTTCACGGCAGCAAGAACATCGAAGGGAGCTATTTTAACGTCCCGCTGCTGAAAGACCCGGCGATGCGGCTGCAGCACAGCGGATACTCGCCCACGATGTACGAACCCGGCTATCGTCGCGCGCTCAACTACGAGCAAGCGCCGGTTCGCGATCTCATGTTTGCGCAGATCAAGGAAATCGTGGAGGACTACGATTTCGAGGGGCTCGAATTGGACTGGCTGCGGAACCCGCTCTGTTGCGAACCCAACGCCACCCCGGCCACGGTGGCCATGATGACCGACTGGATCCGTTCCGTGCGGGCGTTGACGCAGAAGCGCGCTGCGGCCACGGGCCGCTCCTATCCGTTGGGTATCCGCCTCCCGGGAAAACTGGAAATGATGAAGAGCATTGGCCTCGACGTGGCCGCGCTCTGTCGCGAAGGCACGCTGGACTTCATTTCGCCGTCGGGTTTCTGGTGTACTTCCTGGGAGATGCCCAACGAACAGCTCCGCCGCCAGGTTGGAGACGCGGTGGCGATCTATGGCGTGATCGAGGACGGGGCCAACACCCTGCCGACCCGCTCCGTCGTCCATGGGTTTACCCAGCGCATCCGCCTCATCTCGGCCAGCCGGGAAATCCTGCACGCCAACGCCGCCGGCAAGCTTGTGCTCGGCGCGGACGCGATCGAGTGGTTCAACTTCTTTTGTTCCGACCAGACTCACCTGCCGGGCCTGCCTTCGGAGTACCGCTTTCCAGCACATTGGGATCCTAAGCTTAGAATTCCACGTGGACAAGTTGTCGC
>JADMIO010835346.1_pt1 | contig 60874 bp, 54 predicted proteins | sample 8958161 | NCBI WGS metagenome assembly JADMIO01 (sample SAMN16585339, study PRJNA669376) | soil metagenome | isolation source: Crop rotation soil | place: USA: Cullars Rotation, Alabama | collected 2011
GCCGCGACTTCAAGTCACGTGAATTCCAAGCTTCGGATCCCACTGTGCTGGAAAGCGGATGATCTCTGCCACGGCGGCATCGTCGAGCCGCATCCGCCGCAAGTTGGCTCCGCTCGGAGCTTCGTCACGTTGCTTCTCGCCATCCGCGAAGGAGCCATGGCACTCCGCGCATCCCGCGGTCTTCCACACCTCCATGCCGGCCTTCACCTTGGCCTCGTCCTGGGCAAGGCCGGGAGCGACGGAGGATAGGAGGACGCCGAAGCCCAAGATGAAAAACTTGAGTGTCATTGGTGCAATCGTCCTGCCTCTCGTCGAACTTGTCGTTGCCGGGAGGTCTAACGTGCGGCGACGGGCCTGTAGACCTCGATCCGCGCCGAACTCTCGAACAAGTTCTCGGTCATCCGATTGTCGTTCGGATCGACGGCGAATTGACCCGGCTTATAGTAGCGGCGGGCCTCGATGCGCACCACCCGCGCGTCCGTCTTCAGCTCGCACACCTGCTTCATGTACCAGTCGTCGATCGGCCGCTCGCCCTCCGCCAGCGGCAAGTCTGTGCAGACGACGCCAAGCCCGGCGATGCCCCTGAAAATGTCGGCGAGGCCGAAGGCGGCGAGCCGTGTGTTGCTTTCGACGCGCGGGTCGTTGACCACGCGATAGCCCTGCACGAGGCCTGAGTCGTCGACCAGGAGCGAGGTGATGATCGGCTGTCCGGCAAGGGAGTTCTGCGAGTATTGGCGGATCATGATGTCGGAGCGGCGCGCGCGCGCGACATATTCGAGCTCGTCGTCATAGCGGAACCAGATTTCACGCAGGCCGGTCGTGGCCTCCACGGCGCATTGCGCGAACTCCTCGAAGCTCCTGAGCACCTTTGCGGGCGGACCGCCGTTGGTCCCGCACGCCGGATCGACGAAGTCGTTCATCGGCAACGCGCCGACCGGCGTGCCGAGCTTGACGTCCCAGATTTTTGTTGCCGTCCTCTGTGCGTGTGCCGACGTTGCGGCCAGCACGAGCGCGAGGGCGGCGCCCAGGGAGAGCAGGGGAGAGGGCCTATCGCCCTCTCCATTTGGGCGATGCGTTGCAGGCATCAGAGGCCGAACACCGCCACGATTGCGCTCGGCTGGTAGAGGCCGCCCTGCCGGACGCCGGTGGCGCCGCCGGCGACGACCGCGATGTACTGCTTGCCGTTGACGCTATAGGTCATCGGCGGTGCGGTGATCGGCATGCCGAGGTCGAAGCTCCAGATTTCCTTGAGCGTCTCGTTGTCGTAGACGGCGAACTTGCCGCGCATGTGCCCGGTGGCAAGGAGCCCACCGTCGGTTGAGAGCATGCCGGACTCGGTTGGCGGCTGGAACGTCTCCTTGCCGATAACCTTTCCGGTCTTCAGATCCATCGCCCATAGCGCGCCAGTCGCGGTTACGCGGCCATGCTCGCTGCAGCAGGGCGGCAGGCCGACATAGTCCTTCTTCTCGTCGAGCGCGGTCTTGTTGAGGGTGCCGGAGATGCAACCCTCCGCGCCCGCCACATAGGCGACGCCCCGCTTGGCGTCGAGCGTCGGCGGGAAGAAGGTCGGCGAGCCGTTCCACCACGGGCAGGCCTCTTCGCCGCGCTTGCCGCGCCGCACGCCGATGCCGGCGTAGAGCTGCACATCCTTGGTGGGATCGTAGTCGAGCGGTTTGCCGGTCTTGGCGTCGATGCCCTTCGTCCAGGTGATTTTTGCTTGGTACTGGTCGGCGCGCAGGAACTGGCCGTTGGCGCGATCGAGCGTGTAGTAGTAGCCGTTGCGCGAGAAGTTGGCGACGACCTTGCGGGTTTCGCCGTTGACGTTGACCTCGTAGAGCATCTTCGGGCTCGGCGTGTCGAAATCCCAATGCTCGTTCGGCGTCTCCTGGAAGTACCAGACGATCTTGCCGGTGTCGGCGTCGAGCGCAATCGTCGACGCGGTGAACAGGTTGTCGCCCGGCCGGAATTCGGGATCGAAGCTCGGGAAGGCGTCGCCGGTGCCGTAGTAGAGCAGGTTCGTTGCCGGATCGTAGGAGGCCGTCTGCCACACGCCGCCGCCGCCGACGCGCCAGGCATTGTGGTTGTCCTTCCAGGTCTCGGAGCCGGGCTCGCCCGGCGCTGGGATGGTGAAGGTTCGCCAGGCAAGCTGCCCGGTATTGACGTCCCAGGCCCCAACCCAGCTCCGGGTGCCTAGCTGACCGCCCGTGCTCTCGCCCTGCAGGACGAGTTCCTTGCCGCCTTTGGTCTTGATCGTCAGCGGTGCTGCCGTGAAGCCCTGCGTCTTCGGCGACGGTGTGCCGGTCGCCGGGTCCATCGGAGCCGTGGCATCAACCTCCCAAAGCACTTCGCCCGAATCCTTGTTGAGCGCGATCATGCGCATGTCGTTGACGCCGATCAGCACCTTGTTGCCGTACAGCGCGATGCCGCGCTGTGTGCGCGACTGCTTGATCTTGGGATCATGGCGCCACAGCGGCACGCCCGCCGTGCCGCTGCGGACGTCGAATTTCATCACCCGGCCCCAGGTGTCGTTCACATACATGAAGCCGTCTTCCACAAGCGGAGTCGCTTCCTCCTTGCCGCGCAGCGTTCCGCCGGTCGCCCGGCCGCCGATCGACATGATGAACTTGAGCTTGAGGTCCTTGGCATTCCCGCGATTGAGGTCGGCAAGCGGCGAATGGCGGCTGTTGTCGTAGTCGCGGTGGACCATCAGCCAGTTCGCGCCATCCTTGGGCGCGTTGAGCAGCCGCTCGGCCGTCGTGTCGGCAGCCCACGCCGGGAGCGCAATGGCCGCCATGCCGATGGACGACAGGACGCTGACTAGACCTCGTCTGGACATCGTTTCCTCCGATTTTCTGAGTTGAGCGATAGAAAGCGATAGAGGTGCCGCTGATGACTGCTCCGGCAGGCCGGGCAGTTCTGGCATATCCGATGGGCACTATATCCCGCTTCTCGGACGGGCGCGACCGGATTTGGCCCATAAACGGGGTCCGATGCGCTTGCTTCGCCAAATCAGCGCCTATATAAGCCCCGCATCTCACACGCGGACCTTGGCATAAAGCCGTCCGGTGGCTCGTTTCCGCAAGGAGGGAGCTTCACGGGTCCGCGGCGGATCAACCGGAGAACGACCATGTCGCTGCCCGACTACAGCATGCGCCAGCTTTTGGAAGCTGGCGTGCATTTCGGCCATCAGGCCCACCGCTGGAACCCGAAGATGGGGCAATACATCTTCGGCACCCGCAACAACATCCATATCGTCGACCTCGCCCAGTCGGTGCCGATGCTGCACCGCGCGCTACAGGCGGTGAGCGATACCGTCGCCAAGGGCGGACGCATCCTGTTCGTCGGCACCAAGCGGCAGGCGCAGGACGCTATCGCGGACGCCGCCAAGCGCTGCGCGCAGTATTACGTCAATTCGCGCTGGCTCGGCGGCACGCTGACGAACTGGAAGACGATCTCCGGCTCGATTTCGCGCCTGCGCAAGCTCGAGGAGATGCTCGCCTCCAACGAGGCCGGCGGCTACACCAAGAAAGAACGCCTTGACCTGCAGCGCGAGCGCGACAAGCTCGACCGGTCGCTCGGCGGCATCAAGGACATGGGCGGGCTGCCCGACCTCCTGTTCGTGATCGACACCAACAAGGAGGACATCGCCATCAAGGAGGCGCGCCGGCTCAACGTGCCGGTCGCCGCCGTAGTCGACACGAACTGCGATCCGGACGGCATCACCTACGTGGTACCCGGCAACGACGACGCCAGCCGTGCCATCTCGCTCTACTGCGACCTGATCGCGAAAGCGGCGATAGACGGAATCTCGCGCGCGCAGGGCGAGGCCGGCATCGATACCGGTGCGGCGGCCCAGCCGATCGCCGAGGAGCTGCCGCCCGCGGCCGACGACGCCGGCTACGAGGTCTTGTCCGGCCCGCGCGGCGTCGCCGACGATCTCAAGAAGCTCGCCCATGTCTCGCCGACGATCGAAAAGAAGTTCAACGATCTCGGTATTTTCCACTACGAGCAGATCGCAAAGCTCGGCCCCCAGGCGGCCCACAAGATCGGCGAGGAAGTGGGCCTGCCGGGCCGTATGGAAGGCTGGATCGCGCGGGCGAAGGAACTCACCGCCGAATAAGTCTGCAGCGGCGTGACACGCGCGGTCAGGCACTTGCAGAGTTGTATGCCCGGCCGGTGAAGCCGCCCGCCACATTGAGCAAGGAACATTTTGATGGCCAACATCACCGCACAGACGGTCAAGGAGCTTCGCGAGCGGACCGGCGTCGGCATGATGGACTGCAAGTCCGCGCTGACCGAGACCAACGGCGACATGGAAGCCGCGGTCGACCTCCTGCGCAAGAAGGGCCTCGCCAAGGCTGCCAAGAAGGCGGGCCGGATCGCCGCCGACGGCCTGATCGGCCTTGCCGTGAAGCCGTCAAAGGGTGTCGTCGTAGAAGTCAATTCCGAAACCGACTTCGTTGCCCGCAACGATTTCTTCCAGGGTCTGGTGAAGATGATCGCCGACGTCGCGCTCGCGGTGGGCACCGACATCGAGGTCATCAGCAAGGCCAAGGTCGGCAACATTACCGTCGCCGAAGCGATCACCGACTCGATCACCAAGATCGGCGAGAACATTACGTTGCGGCGCGCAGCTTCGCTCGAGGTCAAGCAGGGCCTGGTGGCGAACTACATGCACGCCGCGGTAGCCGAGGGCGTCGGCAAGATCGGCGTGCTCGTGGCCCTCGAATCGTCCGGCAAGGCCGACGAGGTGGCGGCCATCGGAAGGAAAGTCGCCATGCACGTGGCGGCGTCCAATCCGCAGGCGATCGATCCGTCCGGCCTGTCGGCCGAAGTCATCCGCCGTGAGAAGGACGTGCTGGCCGAGAAGGCCAAGGCGCAAGGCAAGCCCGCGAATGTGGTCGACAAGATCGTCGAATCAGGGCTCAAGACCTTCTACAAGGAAGTCTGTTTGCTCGATCAGCCGTTCGTCCATGAGCCGGACAAGAGCGTTGCTCAGGCCGTCAAGGAGGCCGAAGGGCGGGCCGGCGCCCCGATCAAGATCACCGGGTTCGTGCGGTACATGGTCGGCGAGGGTATCGAGCGTGAAGAGAAGGATTTCGCCGCTGAGGTTGCGGCCGCCGTCGCGCCACGCTGAACCGGTGCTCTGCGCCGGGCGCGCCAAACGGGGGCCGGGACGGGGTAAAGGTAGAGCGAGCGCAGGATGGCCAAGCCGATCTACCGCCGCGTGGTCGTTAAGGTGTCCGGCGAGGCCCTCATGGGTCCCGGCTCCTTCGGCATCGATCAGCCGACACTGGAGCGCATTGCGCACGATCTGGTCGCCTCGCAGGCGCTCGGCGTGCAGATCGGCATTGTCGTGGGTGGCGGCAACATCTTCCGGGGCGTCAAGGTGTCCGGACAAGGCATTCCGCGCGTCACCGGCGACATGATGGGGATGCTCGCGACCGTCATGAACGCCCTTGCGCTCGAAACCGCGATCGAGAAGGCCGGCGCGCCGGCGCGCGTGATGTCTGCGGCCGCCATGCCGGAAATCTGCGAGACCTACGAGCGGCGCCGGGTCCTGCGCCATCTCGCGGCCGGGCGCATGGTGCTGCTGGCAGGCGGCACCGGCAATCCATTCTTCACCACCGATACGACCGCGGTCTTGCGCGCGGCCGAGATCGGCGCCGACGCGGTCCTCAAGGCGACCGACGTGGACGGGGTCTACAGCGCCGACCCCAAGACCGACAAAAAGGCCAAACGCTATGATCGCCTGACCCACCAGGAGGCGATCGAGCGCCAGCTCAAAGTCATGGATAGCACCGCCTTCGCGCTTGCCCGGGAGAACCGGACGCCTATCATCGTGTTCTCGATCCGGAAAAAGGGTGCGATCGAGGCGGTCCTGCAAGGGCAGGGGCGCGCAACGATCGTTACGACTTGATTTGATTGCAACGCTGTTCGATGAGCCCGAATCCGAAAGGCAAATCTGCAGGGCAAGCGAAGCGCTCGGAGCATCTTCAAGAGGCACCGCCATGGCAAACCCGACGCATGACTTGAATGACATCAAACGCCGCATGCAGGGCGCAATTCAAACGCTCAAGCATGAATTTGGCGGCCTGCGGACCGGGCGCGCGTCCGCGACGCTGGTCGAGCCTATCCAGGTGGAAGCCTACGGCTCGCACATGCCGCTCAATCAGGTCGCGACCATCAGCGTGCCCGAGCCGCGCATGATCGCGGTTCAGGTTTGGGACAGGGCGCTGGTTCATGCCGTTGAAAAGGCCATCTCAGCCTCCAGTCTCGGTCTGTCGCCGTCGACGGAAGGGCAGATGCTGCGGCTTCGCCTGCCGGAGCTCAACGAGGATCGCCGCAAGGAGCTGGTGAAGGTTGCCCACAAATATGCCGAGGCGGCGCGAGTTGCCGTCCGCCATGTGCGCCGCGACGGCCTTGATGTGCTCAAGAAGCTGGAAAAGGATCACAAGATCAGCGAGGACGACAGCAAACGGTCGGCGGAGCAGGTGCAAAAGGCCTGCGATGAGATGATTTCCGAGGTCGAGAAGACGCTCGCGGCAAAGGAAAAGGAAATCCTCACGGTGTGAGGCGAAGCAGCCATGGCGAATGCGGAGGCCCTCACGAGCATCGGGAACGGCGATTTCGCCGTGCCCCGCCACGTTGCCATCATCATGGATGGCAACGGACGCTGGGCGGCTGCGCGCGGGCTGCCCCGCACCGAGGGCCATCGGCGCGGCGTCGAGGCGTTGCGGCGTACGGTGCGGGCGGCCGGCGACCTCGGCATCGAAATCCTCACGATCTTCACCTTCAGTTCCGAGAACTGGTCGCGGCCGCCCTCCGAGATCCGCGATCTGATGGGACTGCTGCGCCGCTTCATTCGCAACGACCTTCTGGAGCTGCGGCAGAACGGAGTGCATGTGCGCGTGATCGGCGAGCGCGGCGATCTCGATCCGGAGATCAGGCGCCTGCTCGAGGAAGCCGAGGAGCTGACCAAGGACAACGACAAGCTCGAGCTGATCGTCGCCTTCAATTACGGCGGACGCCAGGAGATCGCGCGGGCGGCGCAGCGCCTTGCGGCGGAAGTCGTCGCGGGCCGGCTATCGGCGGGCGACGTCAATGCGGAGCGGCTTGCCGCCTGTCTCGACGCGCCCGACCTTCCCGATCCGGACCTGATCATCCGTACCAGCGGCGAGCAGCGGCTGTCGAATTTCCTGCTCTGGCAGGCGGCATACAGCGAGCTTGTCTTTGTCCCCACCTATTGGCCCGACTTCGACCGCGCCGCTCTCGAAGGTGCGATCGCCGAATATCGCCGCCGCGAACGCCGCTTCGGCGGCCTGATCGCAAAAACCGGTTCCTGAGGATGGGCGATGCGGATCCCGCGCGCCCGGTAACCGTCGCCAAGCCCGGCGGCAGCGAGCTTTCGCTGCGGATCGTGTCGGCGGTGGTGCTGGCGCCGCTGGCGGTCGGGGTCGCCTATCTCGGCAGTTGGCCATTCGTCGTGTTCTGGGGTATCGCGGCGCTGCTCGTGCTGTGGGAATGGACGACGATCGTTGCCGGCCCGGACCGGCGCTTCGTGCTCATGATCGGCGGCGCCTCCGTGCTGCTCGCTGTCGTGCTGGCGGGCGCGGCCGGCAACGCTGCGGACACGCATGCGGTGCGGCTCATGGCGGCCGGCACCGTGCTCGCGATGGGGATGCTCGGCGTCGGGCCGCTGGTGCCGCGGCAGCTGCGCATCTGGAGCGCGGCCGGCATCGCCTATGCGGGACTGCTCGGGGTCGCACCGATCGTGCTGCGCTCCGACGCCCAATACGGATTCCTCGCGATCGTCCTGCTCTTTGCGGTCGTCTGGTCCACCGACATTCTTGCGTATTTCGTGGGGCGGGCGGTTGGCGGGGCCAAGCTCGCGCCGAGCATCAGTCCGAAGAAGACGTGGTCCGGTGCGATCGGCGGCGTAGTCGCTGCGGTGGCGGCGGCGCTCGCCGTCGCGCTCGCCGGCAAACTTGCAAGCCTCGTCGCCCTGGCGCTATTGGCGGTCGTGCTTTCGGCGGTTGCGCAGGCGGGCGACCTGTTCGAGTCCGCGTTGAAGCGCCGCTTCGGTGCAAAAGATTCCAGCCAATTGATCCCGGGTCACGGCGGGCTGATGGACCGGCTCGACGGCTTCGCGACCGCCGCGATCGTGGCCGCCGCGATCGGGCTTGCGCGCGGCGGGCTCGATGCGCCCGCGCGTGGTCTGCTGGTATGGTGAGGCCATGAGCGAGGCCATGTCCGTGCGTAGCGTGACCATCCTGGGAGCGACCGGCTCGATCGGTGCAAGCACCATCGACTTGATCAAGCGCGAGCGCGGGCAATACCGCGTCGAGGCGGTAACTGCCAACAAGAGCGCCGCGGCGCTGGCAGCGCTGGCGCGCGAGCTCGACGCGCGCTTTGCTGCCGTCGGCGACCCGGCCGGCTATCGCGAGCTCAAGGACGCGCTCGCCGGCAGCGGGATTGAAGCCGGGGCCGGCGAGACCGCACTCATCGAAGCCGGCGAACGCCCGGCCGAATGGGTCATCGGCGCGATCACCGGCGCGGCCGGCCTCAAGCCGACGCTGGCCGCCGCCGAACGCGGCGCGCTCGTCGCGCTCGCCAACAAGGAATGCCTCGTGTGCGCGGGCGGCCTGTTCATGCGCCGCGCGGCTGCGGCCGGGGCGACCGTGCTGCCGGTCGATTCCGAGCACAATGCCCTGTTCCAGGCCATGGCCGGCAGCCGGCGCGAAGACGTGCGGCGCGTGATCCTCACGGCCTCGGGTGGCCCGTTCCGCACCTGGAGCGCGGCCGCGATCCGCGCGGCGACCCCGGAACAGGCGTTGAAGCATCCGAACTGGACGATGGGCCCCAAGGTCACGATCGATTCCGCGACCCTCATGAACAAGGGACTCGAGGTCATCGAGGCTTTCCATCTGTTCGCGCTTCGCCCCGACGAGATCGACGTGCTCGTCCACCCGCAGTCGATCGTGCATAGCCTGGTCGAATACCGCGACGGTTCCCTGATCGCCCAGCTCGGCAGCCCGGATATGCGCATTCCCATCGCCTATTGCCTGGCCTGGCCGAAGCGACTGAGCGGGCCTGCCGCCCGGCTCGATCTCGCGCGTCAGGCAACGCTCAGCTTCGAGAATCCCGATTTGGAACGATTCCCGGCTCTGGCGCTGGCCCGGCGAGCGCTGGAGAGCGGCGGCGGGGCGCCGACGGTGCTGAACGCGGCAAATGAGGTCGCAGTTGCCGCGTTTTTGAAAAAAAGGCTCGATTTCCTGGGGATAACGGCGCTGGTGGGGGCCACCATCGAGGCGGCCTCACGCCGGGGCCTCACGCGCGAGCCGCAAAGCGTCGATGACGCACTCCGCGTTGACCATAATTCGAGATTATTAGCTGCCGAACTCTTGCCCGAAATTGCCGCAAAGGCATCTTAAGAAATTCGGCCTGCCTATGGGGGGTAGTTGGGGAACTCGGTAAATGGACTTCTTAATGGGGATCATCAGGTGCTGGGGCGGCCTGCCGATCCTGTTCGTTTTCAGCATGGTGGTGTTTTTCCACGAGTTGGGTCACTTCCTGGTGGCTCGCTGGTGTGGTGTGCGGGTATTGGTGTTTTCGATCGGCTTCGGCCCTGAGCTATTCGGCTTCAATGACCGGCAGGGGACGCGCTGGAAGTTCGCGGCCATTCCGCTCGGCGGCTACGTCAAGTTCTTCGGCGACGAAAATGCCGCCAGCGTTCCCGATCAGGCCGCCGTCGCGGCCATGAACGCATCCGAACGCAAGCAGAGTTTCGTTGATCAGCCCGTCGGCAAACGCTCTGCCATCGTGGTGGCCGGACCGCTTGCGAATTTCGTTTTGGCGATCGTGATTTTTGCCGGCCTGTTCATGCTGTTCGGCAAGCCGAGCACGGCCGCGCGGGTCGAGACCGTGCAACCCGGCAGCGCCGCCGCCACGGCCGGCTTCCAGCCCGGCGACGTTGTCTTGCGCATCAATGGCCGCAAGATCGAGAGCTTTTCGGAAATGCAGCGGATCGTCAGCCGAAGCGCTGGCGAGTCGCTGACGATCGTGGTCGGCCGGGCGGGCGGCGAAGTCACGCTCACCGCCGTCCCCACGCTGCGCGAGGTCAAGGACGCCTTCGGCAACGTGCACCGCATCGGGGTGCTCGGCATCGGCCGCTCGACCGATCCCAGCGAGCAGCAATACGAGAGCGTTTCACCGTTGCGGGCGATCGTGCTCGGTTTCACCGAGACCTGGTTCGTGATGGAGGGGACGCTTTCCTACATCGGCCGGGTCTTCGTGGGCCGCGAGACCGCGGATCAGGTTGGCGGCCCGATCAAGATTGCCGAGGTGTCCTGCCAGGTGGCCACCTTCGGAATGGCGGCGCTGCTGCAACTCGCGGCGGTGTTGTCGATCTCGATCGGACTGCTCAACCTGTTTCCGGTTCCGCTGCTCGATGGCGGTCATCTCATGTTCTACGCCATCGAGAAAGTGCGCGGCCGGCCGCTGTCGGAACGGGCTCAGGAAGTGGGATTTCGCATCGGGCTCGCGCTGGTCGTGATGCTGATGATCTTTGCGACCTACAACGACATCAGCGGAATCGTGCGGCGGTTCGTTTCTTGACGTGATGGCTTGGGGGCAAGCGATCTGGGAGTAGGGGGAATACGGGGGATGCACGAGGTCTTGAACGGCTGCGAGCCGCTGCGATAGCAGCGGCCCTGCGGGGGCAGGACTGTCCGTCTCGCGTAGCGACCGAGTAGGGGAATAAGGGCGCGTAGCGAATGAAACTGGGTGTGAGGCTTGTTCGGGGGCTGGGCATTCTCGGCTTCGTCCTCGGCGTAATTGTATTGGGTGTTACGCCGGCCTTCGTGCCGGCCGGTGTCGCCTATGCCCAAACCGCCCGATCCATCGTGGTCGAAGGCAACCGGCGTGTCGAAGCCGACACGATCCGTTCCTATTTCAAGCCGGGTCCCGACGGCCGGATCGGGGCATTCCAGATCGATGAGGCCTACAAGTCGCTGATCGCCACCGGCCTGTTCCAGGACGTCCGGATCGAGGTTCGCGGCGGCCAGATAGTCGTGAGCGTGATCGAGAATCCGGTCATCAACCGGATCGCCTTCGAGGGCAACAGCAAGGTCAAAGAGGAGCAGCTCAAGCTCGAAATCCAGTCCAAGGAGCGCGGCACGCTCTCGCGCCCGGTGGTGCAATCCGACGTGCAGCGCATTGTCGAGGTGTACCGGCGCGGCGGCCGCTACGATGTGCGCGTCGATCCGAAGATCATCGAGCTCCCCAACAACCGCGTCGACCTCGTCTTCGAGATCAACGAGGGCGGCAGGACCGTCATCCGCAGCGTCGATTTCGTCGGCAATCGCGCCTACACCGGCTATCGCCTGCGGGAAATCATCAAGACCACAGAGTCGGGATTTATCTCGTTCCTGCAGACGACGAACGTCTACGACCCCGACCGGCTTGAGGCAGATCGCGACCTCATCCGCCGGTTCTACCTGCGGCACGGCTATATCGACGTCCGGGTGCTGGCGCCGACCGCCGAGTTCGACCCGGAACGGCGGGGATTCATCGTCACCTTCAGGATCGAGGAAGGCGAACAGTGGCGCGTCGGAACCGTTGACGTGCGCTCCAACGTGCGGGGGCTCGATCCTGGTTTTCTGGCTTCGCGCCGGCGCGTGTTCAGTGGCGACGTGTTCAACTCCGAATTGGTCGAAAAGACCGTCGAGGACATGACGATCGAGGCCGCGCGTCAGGGATTTGCGTTCACGGCCGTGCGCCCGCGCGCGGATCGCGATGTGCAAACGAGACGGGTCAGCGTCGTGTTCACCGCCGACGAGGCCGCCCGGGTCTACGTCGAGCAGATCAATATCCGCGGCAACATCCGCACGCGCGACCACGTCATCCGGCGCGAATTCGACCTGGCCGAAGGCGACCCGTTCAATCGCGCCCTGGTCAGCCGCGCCGAACGGCGCTTGAAGAATCTCAGTTACTTCAAGGACGTCAAGATCACGACCGAGCCGGGCTCCACGGGCGACCGCGTCGTCATCGTGGTGACCGTCGAGGAACAGTCCACGGGCGAGTTCTCCGTGGCCGGCGGCTATTCCTCCTCGGACGGATGGATGAGCGAGGTGAGCGTCAGCGAGCGCAACCTGCTCGGTCTCGGCCTGTTCGGCAAGGCAGCCGTCACCTACGGCCAGAACTCGAAGGGCTACCAGTTGTCGTTCGTAGAGCCCTACCTGATGGGCTATCGGGTGGCCTGGGGCATCGATGTCTTTTCGAAGACGCAGAAGTCGACGCAATACACGTCCTATCAGACCAAAACCGACGGTGCCAGCACGCGGTTCGGCTTCACGCTGCGCGAGGATCTCGCGTTGCAACTGCGCTATTCGATCTACAAGCAGTCGATCCAGCTGCCGCAGGTCCTAATGAACTGCAACAATATCAATCCCAATTTCGGCACCGATCCCAACGCGGCGCCAACTTTCCCGACGCCCTCCGCATTCGGTACGACACCGGCGACGACGCCGCCGTTAGGATACGTTGGGCAGGTCGACTGTGCCGCCGACGGCGAAGCCTCGCTGGCCGTGCGCAAGGAGCTTGCCCAGGGCGCGGTCTACACGTCGCTGGTCGGCTACGATCTGACCTACAATACGCTCGACAACAACCGCAACCCGACCAGCGGCATCATTGCGGTCATGCGGCAGGATTTCGCTGGCGTCGGCGGCGACGTGAAATACATTCGCACCAGCGCCGATTTGCGCACCTACTACGAGATCATGCAGGACACGGTCGGCGTCCTGCATCTGCAGGGCGGTTTCCTCACGGGATGGGGCGGCTCCGGTGTGCGGATGCTCGACCACTTCCAGATGGGCCCGCAGCTTGTCCGCGGGTTCACCCCGCAGGGATTTGGGCCGCGCGACATGACGCTGAACCTGGGGAACCAGGGCGATGCGCTTGGCGGTACGTACTACTGGGGCGCCAGTGTCGAGGCTCAGACGCCGCTCTACTTCTTCCCCAAGGACAGCGGGGTCAAGGTCGCCGTGTTTGCAGACGCCGGCTCGTTGTGGAACTATGCCGGCCCGACCAGTTGGAGTGTAACCGGAGAAACCCTGACGACATGTTCCATTCCGTTCGCTAATCCCTGTCCAAAGGGCAAGGATACGAACAGTTTCTTCATCAACTCGGCGGTCGGTGTCGGCCTGCTTTGGGCGTCACCCTTCGGGCCGATCCGGTTCGACTTTGCGTGGCCGCTCACGAAGCAACCATGGGACCGAACGCAGTTCTTCCGGTTTGGAGGCGGGACATCGTTCTGACCCCCGCTTGCGTCACGGTCGCACGGTAGAGTGGCATGAGTGCGCCGAATTTCTTCGGAAATCCTGCCGGGCTCACGGTGCGCGAGATCGCGGACCTGACCGGGGCCAAGCCGCGCGGCGAGACCGACCTCGACCGGCGTATCGGCGGGATCGCGACGCTCGATCGTGCGATGCCGAGCGATATCGCGTTTTTCGACAGCGGCAAATATGCCGGTCACGCTGCTGCCACCGCCGCCGGCGCCTGCCTGACGAGCGATCAGTTCGCAAGCCAGGTGCCCAAACGCGTCAGCGTGCTCTGCACGCGCGAGCCCTATGTCGCGTTTGTCGAGGTCGCGCGCACCCTGTTCGCGGACGTGCTGCGGCCATCGTCGCTGTTCGAAACCAGGGGCACCGCGGCGGGTGCCACCGTGCATCCGAGCGCCCGCCTTGAGAGCGGGGTGACGGTCGACCCGGGCGCGCTGATCGGCCCGCGCGCCGAAATCGGTGCCGGCACGCTGATCGGTCCCGGCGCCGTCATCGGTCCCGGTGTCCATATCGGGCGCGACTGCGCGATCGGTGCCAATGCGACGATCACGCATGCCCTGATCGGAGACCGCGTGATCGTGCATCCCGGCGCATCGATCGGCCAGGACGGCTTCGGCTTTGCGCGCGGCCGCCAGGGCGCCCGCAAGATTCCCCAAATCGGGAGGGTCATCATCCAGGACGACGTTGAAATCGGTGCCAACACCACGATCGACCGTGGCGGCTTGCGCGACACCGTCATCGGCGAGGGCACCAAGATCGACAATCTCGTCCAGATCGGTCACAACGTTTCGATCGGACGTCATTGCCTGTTGGTCTCGCAGGTTGGAATATCGGGCAGCACGACGGTCGAGGACGGCGTCATTTTGGCCGGACAGGTAGGTGTCACCGACCACGCCACCATTGGAGCCGGCGCAGTGCTTGCGGCTCGTGCGGGTGTCATTGGAAATGTACCCGCCGGGGCTCGCTGGGCCGGTTTTCCCGCGAAGCCGCGCATGCAATGGTTGCGGGAACTCGCGGCGCTCGAGAAATTGAACAAGTCGCCGAAGTCGCGCGAATGAGGGCTCCAATATGAGCGAGGCCGGGAGCACGCTGGAAGCGGCTGACATCAATCTCATCCTCAAGGCGCTGCCGCACCGCTATCCGTTTCTGATGGTCGATCGCATCATCAACATCCGCGGCGATGAAAGTGGTGTCGGAATCAAGAACGTGACGGCGAACGAACCGCAATTCCTGGGTCATTTTCCCGAGAACCCCGTGTTTCCCGGAGTGCTGATCATCGAAGGGATGGCCCAGACTGCGGGCGTCCTATGCACTCTGGCGATTGGCTCAATCGACAAAAAGAGGTCTGTGTTCTTCCTCACCATCGACAAGGCGAAATTCCGCAAGACTGTGACGCCCGGCGACACGATCGAGTACCACATGACCAGAACGGCTCGGAAACGAAACATCTGGTGGTTCCGCGGCGAAGCGAAGGTGGCGGGCCAGCTGGTCGCGGAGGCCGAGGTCGGCGCCATGGTCGCGATCGGATGACGGCGATGAATTCGATCGACTCGACTGCGCGCGTTGAAAGCGGCGCGGTGATCGGGCAGGGGACCACGATCGGTCCCTATTGCATCGTCGGCGCCAACGTCGTGATCGGCGAGTGCTGCCGGCTGGTCGCGCATGTCAATCTGAGCGGCCATACGACGATTGGCGCAAACACCGTCATCTATCCCTTCGCGTCGCTTGGAACGCCGCCGCAATCCGTCAGATACCGTGGCGGGGATACCCGGCTCATCGTTGGTTCAAATTGCGATATCCGCGAGGGCGTCACCATGAACATTGGCACCGAGGAAGGTGGCGGCGTGACCCGCGTCGGCGATCGCTGCTTCTTTATGGCAAACTCGCACGTGGGACACGACTGTTCAGTCGGAAATGAGGTCACGTTTGCCAACGGTTCGATTCTCGGCGGACACGTCGTGGTTGGGGACAATACCTTCTTCGGCGGACACGCCGCCGTGCATCAGTTCGTGCGCATCGGCGAATGTGCAATGATCGCCGGCCTGAGCGGGGTCGCAGCGGATGTCATTCCGTTCGGACATGCGCTCGGGCAGAGGGCCGAACTGGTCGGACTAAACGTCGTTGGATTGCGCCGCCGCGGCGTGGCTCGTTCCGACGTGCATCGCTTGCGTCGTGCCTACCGTCAGCTGTTCTTCGATGCGGGACCTTTCGCCGTGCGCGCCGAGGCCGTTGCCGGCGAGTACGAAAGCGATCCGATCGTCGGCAAGCTGGTCGCCTTCATCCGCGACCGCGGCGAGCGCCCCTTGATGCGGGCACCCATGGCGCGTGAAGCCGAAGATTGATGGCGACGCTCGAAACGGAGAGCGTAGACCAGCCGCTGGCGATCATCTGCGGCGGCGGCGCAGTGCCGTTCGCAGTGGCGGAAGCAGTCCGGCGGCGTGGCCGGCCGGTGGTGCTGTTTGCGCTGCGCGGCATCGCCGACCCGGAGCGCGTTGGCGGTTATCCCCATCGCTGGGTCTCGCTGGGCAAGTACAACGAGATCACGCGCGGCTTCCACAGCGAAGGCTGCCGCGACGTCGTCCTGATCGGCAGCCTCGTGAGGCCGTCGTTGTGGCAGCTGCGCTTCGATCTTGGAACGCTCAGAATCCTTCCGAATCTCATTGCCCTGTTGCGCGGCGGCGACAATCACCTCTTGACCGGTGTGGTGCGGCTGTTGGAGGACGATGGCGTCCGGGTGATCGGCGCGCACGAGGTCGCCCCCGAACTATTGATGCCTGCCGGAATGCTCGGCACCCACGCCCCCTCGGAACGCGACCGCGCCGACATCGCCCGCGGTCTGGCGGCGATTGCGGCGATGGGACCATTCGATATCGGCCAATCGGCGGTCGTTGCCGACAATCACGTGCTCGCCGTCGAGGCGATCGAAGGCACCGACCTGATGCTCGCACGGGTGGCCGAGTTGCGGCGCATCGGGCGCATTCGTGCGCCTGCTGGCCGCGGCGTGATGGTCAAGGCGCCGAAGCCGGGGCAGGAAATGCGCGTCGACCTGCCCTCCATCGGGCCCCACACGATCGAGGGAATTGTGAGGGCGGGCCTGCGCGGGCTTGCGGTCGTGGCCGGCGAAACCATCGTCGCCGATGTTGCGTCGGTCGCGCGCGCCGCCGATCAGGCCGGAGTCTTCGTCGTCGGCGTTCCGGCCGCACGACCTGACGGGCCGCCGTGAGCGCGCAGGCGGCGATGCGCCGAGAACCCTCCCTCGACGTCTTCATGGTGGCGGGCGAGGCTTCCGCCGACATGCTTGGCGCCGACCTCATGCAGGCGCTCAAGTCCATGCGCGGGGGGGCGGTGTCTTTCCGCGGCTTCGGCGGTGCGTCCATGAAAGCGGCGGGTCTCGCGAGCACCGGTCCGACGCGGAACATTGATGCCATCGGTGTGGGCGCCGTCGTCGTCATGCTGCCGACCATCCTGCGCCTCCTGCGCGAAACGGTCGAGGCGATCGTCGCCAGTCCGCCCGACGTGCTGATCCTCATCGACGCCCCCGATTTCACGCACCGCATCGCCGCGCGCGTGCGGCGCCGCCTGCCGCACCTGCCGATCGTGAAATACGTCTCGCCCACCGTCTGGATCTGGCGCCCGGGACGTGCGCGCGCGATGCGCGGCTCGATCGATCTCGTGCTCGCCTTGCTGCCGTTCGAGCCCGAGGTGCATCGCGACCTCGGCGGCCCGGCCTGCGTCTACGTCGGCCATCCGTTGCTCAGCCATCTTGCCGACCTGCGTCCCTCGGCGGATGAAATGCAGTTGCGCGCGGGCGAGCCGCCGCTGGTGCTCGTCCTGCCTGGCAGCCGGTCGAGCGAAATCCGGCGGCTTTGCGCCGAATTCGGCGGCGCGCTTGGCGCAGTCGCTGCCCGGCGCGGCCCGCTCGACGTCGTGCTGCCAACACTGCCGCACCTTGTGGCAGAGATTGCCGAGTTGACGGGCCGTTGGCCGACGCGCCCGCGCATCGTCACCGCCGAGGCGGACAAACACCTGGCGTTCCGCCGCGCACGGGCTGCGTTGTGCGCCTCCGGAACCGTCACGCTGGAGCTTGCACTCGCTGGCGTGCCGAGCATCGCGGCCTATCGCATTCCGTCGATCGAAGGATTGATATTCCGGGCGATCAGCCGGTTTCACCCGGCGATCAAGGTGCGGTCGGTGATCCTGGCCAACCTGGTGCTCGGCGAACTGGCAATCCCCGAATTCCTGCAGAGCCGCGCCACTGCCGCCAATCTGGCGCCGGCGCTCGCCGAGATACTGGATGATACGCCCGCGCGCGCGCGCCAGATCGAGGCATTCAAGCGCCTGGATACGATCATGGGCGCCGACGCCGTCGCCCCCAGCGAGCGTGCCGCCGCAGCAGTCCTCGACCTCGTGGCACGACGCACCGCGCAGCCCTGATCAATTTGCTCCGAACAGCAAAAGCGGCGGGCGCGGTTGTTACCTGCCGCGTCGCATCGGTCATTGCGGCAGACCCGCCAAGGATGACCGCCGCCCGCGGCTCACTTCCGACGCGAGATCGGCTGGTAGTCGCGCCGCGGCGCCCCGGTATAGAGCTGGCGCGGGCGGCCGATCTTCTGATCGGGGTCCTCGATCATTTCCTTCCACTGCGCGATCCAGCCGACCGTGCGCGCGACCGCGAACAGGACGGTGAACATCGTGGTCGGAAAGCCCATCGCCTTGAGCGTGATGCCCGAATAGAAGTCGATGTTCGGATAAAGCTTCTTCTCGATGAAATAGTCGTCGTGCAGCGCGATGCGCTCGAGCTCGAGCGCCACGTCGAGCAGCGGATCGTCCTTGATGCCCAGTTCGGCCAGCACCTCGTGGCACGTGCGCTGCATGATCTTCGCGCGCGGGTCGTAATTCTTGTAGACGCGGTGGCCGAAGCCCATCAGGCGGAAGCTGTCGTTCTTGTCCTTCGAGCGCTTGATGTATTCGGGGATGCGCTCGACGCGGCCGATCTCGGCCAGCATCTTGAGCGCGGCCTCGTTGGCGCCGCCGTGCGCCGGGCCCCAGAGCGAGGCGCAGCCGGCCGCGATGCAGGCGAACGGATTGGCGCCCGAGGAGCCGGCGAGCCGCACCGTCGAGGTCGAGGCGTTCTGCTCGTGGTCGGCGTGCAGGATGAAGATGCGGTCCATGGCGCGCGCCAGCACCGCGTTGGGCTTGTACTCCTCACACGGCACCGCAAAGCACATGCGCAGGAAGTTGGTGGCGTAGTCGAGCTCGTTCTTAGGATAGATGAATGGTTGGCCGACCGAATATTTGAACGCCATCGATGCCATGGTCGGCATCTTGGCGATCATGCGGATGGAGGCGACCATGCGTTGGTGCGGATCGGAAATGTCGGTGGAGTCGTGATAGAAGGCCGAGAGCGCGCCGACGCAGCCGGTCATGATCGCCATCGGATGGGCGTCCCGGCGGAAGCCCTGGTAAAAGCGGCTCATCTGCTCGTGCACCATGGTGTGGTGCGTCACCCGGTTGTCGAAGTCGGCCTTCTGCGAGGGGGTCGGCAATTCGCCGTAGAGCAGGAGATAGCAGGTCTCCAGAAAGTCGCCGTGCTCGGCTACCTGTTCGATCGGGTAGCCGCGGTAGAGCAGGATCCCCTCGTCCCCGTCGATGTAGGTGATCTTGGACTCGCAGCTCCCGGTCGAGGTGTAGCCCGGGTCGTAGGTGAAGATGCCAGCCTTGTTGTAGAGCTTGGCGATATCGATGACATCCGGGCCGACCGTGCCGCCGTAGATCGGGAAATCGTAGTTCTGATTGCCGATGGTGAGCGTGCCGGCTTTTGCTGTTTTGGTCTTGTCGTCCATGGTCGAACCCTCGGTTGCATCGGCCGGGCGGATGAAGCGCGCTCCGTAAGCATCACAGAAGCGACTGAGGCGCCTCAAGAAGTCCGCTTGGGATGTCCGCCAGTTGGGGTAGCCTATCCAAGTGTGCACTGCAAGATGGAGGCGGCCGTCCGCCCCCCGAGGGGCCGGAGGGACATTTTCGAGGTCCGACCTTGCAACGCGAAGCTTGCCTTGCGCGCCGCTTTGCGGGTGCTAGGTTCGCGGATCGGTTGCGCATAGGGTGTACGTGTGCGGAGCAACACTTCGAGCAGGCCGACGCGTCGAAGACGATCATCTTCGATCGCGTTCAGCGCGAACCGCCTCCGCCGGCGAGATGGAAAGATTGCCGGTCAGTAGCGCCTGGTCCTGGAGCCTGCCGAGGCTCTCGCTTTTGCCCAATACCGCCAGCACGTCAAAGATCGGCGGCGAGGTGGTGCGCCCGGTCAGGGCGGCGCGCAGCGGCTGCGCGACCGAGCCGAGCTTCATGGCGCGCCGCTCCGCGAAGGTGCGCACCGTTTCCTCGGTTGCCCCGGCGCTCCAGGGCTCGACCGCGCCGAGCTCCCCGGCCACCTCGGCGAGCAGGGCGCGCGCTTCGGCCGTGAGCAGCGCGGCCGCCTTGTCGTCGAGCGCGAGCGGCCGGTCGGCAAAGATGAAGCGTGCCCCCTCGACCAGCTCGACCAGGGTCTTCGCCCGCTCCTTGAGCCCCGGCATGGCAGCCAGGAGCCTGCCGCGAAGCTCCGGCGTGAGCTTGCCGGCAAGCTCCGGCCCGATCGCGATGTGCGGCAAGAGCCGCTCGATCTCGGCCAACAGGTCGGCGTCCGGCGTCTGCCGGATGTAATGCCCGTTGAGGTTTTCCAGCTTGGCTAAGTCGAAGCGCGCGGGCGAGCGCCCGATCTGCGGCAGGTCGAAGGCCGCGATCATCTCCTGGGTCGAGAAGATTTCCTGGTCGCCGTGCGCCCAGCCGAGCCGGACGAGATAGTTGCGCATCGCGATCGGCAGATACCCCATGGCCCGGTAGGCATCGACGCCGAGCGCGCCATGGCGCTTGGAGAGTTTTGCCCCGTCCGGCCCATGGATGAGCGGGATGTGGGCCATGACCGGCACGCTCCACTCCAGCGCCTCGTAGATCTGCTTCTGCCGGGCGCCGTTGGTGAGATGGTCGTCGCCGCGGATGATGTGGGTGACGCCCATGTCATGGTCGTCGACCACGACTGCCAGCATGTAAGTCGGCGTGCCGTCGGAGCGCAGCAGCACGAGGTCGTCGAGGTTCTCGTTCTGCCAGGCGACGCGGCCCTGCACCTGGTCCTCGATCATGGTCTCGCCGGTGAGCGGCGCTTTCAGCCGGATAACCGGCTTGACGCCCGGCGGCGCGTCGGAGGCGGCGCGGTCGCGCCAGCGGCCGTCGTAGAGTTTCGAGCGGCCTTCCGCGCGCGCCTTTTCGCGCATGTCCTTCAGTTCGTCCGGGCTCGCGTAGCAATGATAGGCCCGCCCGGCCGCCAGCAACCCCTCGGCGACCTCGCGATGGCGCACCGCGCGCGCGAACTGGTAGACCGTATCGCCGTCCCAATCGATGCCGAGCCAGGTCAGCCCGTCGAGGATCGCCGTGATGGCGGCGTCCGTGGAGCGCTCGCGGTCGGTGTCCTCGATCCGCAGCAGCATCTTGCCGCCGCGCCCGCGCGCGTAGAGCCAGTTGAACAAGGCGGTGCGCGCGCCGCCGATGTGCAGGAAGCCGGTGGGGGAGGGCGCGAAGCGGACGACGACGGGCTCGGGCATGTGAGGCGACTGGCTCTGCTCTCCTCATGCTGAGGAGCGGGCGCAGCCCGCGTCTCGAAGCATGGAGACGACCGCCATCCTTCGAGACGGCTGCTTCGCAGCCTCCTCAGGATGAGGACCGACATATGTAGCGCGTGTCCGTTTAGCATGCCCGCGGGGTCACTGGTCAATTCGACCCTTGGCGCGCCGACACGGATTTGGCACATAGGCCGCGCAAAAACGGCGGTGCACAGGACGATTCTGATGACAGCGGTCGACACGGCGGTCCGCGAGGCAGGCAGCGATTTCATCCGCGACATCGTCGCGGCCGACCTCGCGTCGGGCAAGCATACGGGCGTAGTGACGCGCTTTCCGCCGGAGCCGAACGGCTACCTGCACATCGGCCACGCCAAGGCGATCTGCATTAATTTCGGCATCGCGCAGGAGTTCGGCGGCCGCTGCCACCTGCGCTTCGACGACACCAATCCGACGAAGGAGGAGCAGGAATATATCGACGCGATCGAGGCCGACGTGCGCTGGCTCGGCTTCGACTGGGGCAAGCACCTCTACCACGCGTCCGACTATTTCGAGCAGCTCTACCAATGGGCCGAGCACCTGATCCGCAAGGGTCTGGCCTATGTCGACGACCAGTCGCAGGACGAGCTGCGCAAGACCCGCGGCACGCTCACCGAGCCGGGAAAGAACAGCCCGTTCCGCGACCGCAGCATCGAAGAGAACCTCGACCTGTTCCGCCGCATGCGCGCGGGCGAATTCCCGAATGGGGCTCGGGTCTTGCGCGCGAAAATCGACATGACGTCGGGCAACATCAATCTGCGCGATCCGACGCTCTACCGCATCCTCAACGCCACCCATCCGCGCACCGGCAACGCCTGGCACATCTACCCGAGCTACGACTTCGCACACGGCCAGTCCGACGCCATCGAGCACATCACGCATTCGCTCTGCACGCTCGAGTTCGAGGACCACCGGCCGCTCTACGAATGGTTTCTGGACAACCTGCCGGTGCCGTCGCGGCCGCGCCAGTACGAGTCGGCGCGGCTGAACATCACTTACACGGTGCTGTCCAAGCGCGTGCTCACGCGTCTCGTCAGTGACGGTCACGTGACCGGCTGGGATGATCCGCGCATGCCGACGCTCGCAGGGCTTCGCAGGCGCGGCGTACCGCCGGAGGCGATCCGCGATTTCGTCAAACGGGTGGGCGTCGCCAAGTCGAACAGCATCGTTGACATCGCGATGTTCGACTTTGCGGTGCGTGAGGTGCTCAACAAGACGGCGCTGCGGCGCATGGCGGTGCTGCGTCCGCTCAAGGTGGTGATCGAGAACTATCCGGAAGGACAAAGCGAGGAGCTCGACGCCGTCAACCATCCCGACAATCCGGACGCGGGCTCCCGGCGCATCAAATTCGGCCGCGAGCTCTACATCGAGCAGGACGACTTCATGGAGAACCCGCCGAAGAAATTCTTCCGGCTCTCGCCGGGCGCCGAGGTGCGGCTGCGCTATGCCTACTTCATCACCTGCAAAGAGGTCGTGAAGAACGCGGCCGGCGAAGTCACCGAGCTGCGCTGCAGCTACGATCCGGCGACGCGCGGCGGCAACGCCCCCGACGGACGCAAGGTCAAGGCGACCATCCACTGGGTGTCGGCGGCTAATTCCGTTGCAGCGGAGGTGCGCCTGTACAACCAGCTCTTCAGCAAGCCCGACCCCGACGCCGGCAATTTCGCCGCCGATCTGAACCCAAACTCGTTGGAAGTGCTGCCCGATGCCCGCGTCGAGCCCGCGCTCGCCGCCGGAAATCCCAGCGAGGCCGTGCAGTTCGAGCGGCAGGGCTACTTCTGCCGCGACCGCGATTGCGCGCCCGGCAAGCTTGTGTTCAACCGCACCGTCGGCCTGCGCGACACCTGGGCCAAGGTGAACAAGTAGCCCCGGCACTCACCCGCTGCGCGCGCCGTTGCGCAGCACCATGCACGCCGTTCCCTGCTTGCGCAGGGTCGCGCACAGCCCGTTCGCGTCGGCGCGCGTCGCAGCCCCGATGCGCACCTGATAGAACGGCTGCGTCCCGCGGCTGCGCAGCACCGTCTGCAGGATGATCGGGTCAAGCCCGGCGAGGCTCTCGCGGTGGCGCCGCTCGACCGAGGCATAGGATTCCAGCGCGCGCTCGCGCGAGAAGCCGGCGCTGACCTGCACGCCCCAGGGGCTCGCCGCACTGTGGGCCACGTGCTGCTGGAGCTGCGCGACGAATGGCGTCGGCTTCTGCCGGAGCATCGCGACCATGTCGTTGCAGCTCTGCTTTGCGGAGGCCTGCTCGCGTTTGGCGTCTGCCGGGGTTCCTGCCGCCCACTCGGCCGCGCTGCGGCCGGTAATGGCCAGAACGTAACGCTGCGTCTCGCCCGGCAGGCCGCCGCGGCCGGCAAGCCAGTCGTGCACGCGCCGCGGGCCGGCATTGTAGGCTGCCGCGGCCAGCCCGAGGTTGCCGAACTCCTGCGCCAGCTCGCGCAAGAATTCCGCGGACTTGGGCAGCGCCTGCACCGGATCGAACGGATCGAGCAGCCCACGCTCCATCGCCGTACCGGGCATGAACTGCGCGATACCCTGCGCGCGCGCGCCGCTGCGGGTCACCGGGCCGACGGCGTTGGCGCGGAAGCTGCTCTCCTGCCAGATCAGTCGTGAAAAGAATTCGACCGGCAGGCCGTTGGCGACGGCGGCCGACTCGATCAGCAGGCAGATGGAGTTGGACGTCGTCGCGGTGGCCGGAGGAGCCGCGGCGGCAGGAGTGACAGCGTCGGCTGCGGGAGGCTCGGCGGGTGGAGCGGCGGTCGTGCTCTCGTCCTGCGCCCGCGCATGCGACGCCGTGAGCAGGAGCGCCAACGCAATCGCCGCCCCCGTTGTGCGCATCATCCGACGTTCCACATCATGCCGCAGTCGCAACGTGCAGTGGGATTGTATAGCATGGACCCTCATGGCAACGCATTTTGGCGCTTCGAGGACCCGATGAAACTCCCTCGCCGCAACTTCCTTCGCTTCGCCGCAGGCGCTGCCGTGCTGCCCGCCGCGTCGCAACTTGCGCGGGCGCAAACCTATCCGGCACGGCCGGTGCGGATCATCGTGGGCTTCGCGGCCGGTGCCACGGCCGACATCCTTGCCCGCCTGATCGCGCAATGGCTGCAGGAACGGCTCGGCCAGCCGTTCGTCGTCGAGAACCGGCCCGGGGCGGGCAGCAATCTTGCGCTTGAAACGGTCGTGCGCGCGCCCGCGGACGGCTACACGCTGCTGTGGGTGACGTCGACCTACGCCGTCAACGCCACGATGTACGACAAGCTCAGCTTCAACTTCATGCGCGACATCGCGCCGGTCGCGGGCGTCGTGCGCACCCCGATCATCCTGGAAGTCAACCCGTCGGCGCCGGTGAAGACCGTCCCGGAGTTCATCGCTTATGCAAAGGCGAGTTCCGGCGGCCTCAACATGGGCTCCGCCGGCACCGGCACGCCGCAGCATGTGTCCGGCGAATTGTTCCGGATGATGACCGGCGCCAGCATGGTGCACGTGCCGTATCGCGGCGAAGCGCCGGCCATTGCCGATCTCATGGGCGGGCAGGTGCAGGTGATGTTCGGCACGCTGCCGGGCTCGATCGAATACATCCGGGCCGGCAAGCTTCGCGCACTCGGCGTGTCCATGGCCACGCGTCTGGAGACGCTGCCGGATCTGCCGACCATCGCGGAATCGGTCCCGGGCTACGAAGCCAACGGCTGGATCGGGCTCGGCGCGCCGGCAAGCACGCCCGCGGAGATCGTCGAGCGGCTCAATCGTGAAATCAACGCGGGACTTAGCGATCCGAAATTGAAGGCACGGCTTGCCGATTTGGGTGCGATCATCAGCGGCGGTTCGCCGGCCGACTTCGCGAAATACATCGCCGATGAAACCGAGAAGTGGGCCAAGGTCGTCAAGTTCGCAAACATCAAGGCGGAGTAGCCCGGGTTGAGCGCAGCGAAACCCGGGGATTTGCGCTTCGGGCAAGACCGCTCCCGGATTTCGCTCCCGCTCAATCCGGGCTACGCGTTCCAAAGCCGCATTGGGAGAGGCAAATGAAGTTTCGCCGCCGCACATTCCTTCACCTGGCCGCCGGCGCTGCCGCCCTGCCGGCCGCATCTCGCTTTGCGCGGGCACAAACCTATCCTTCGCGGCCGGTGCGCATCATGGTTGGCTTCGCTCCCGGCGGCGCGTTCGACATCGCGGCGCGCCTGGCCGGCCAATGGCTGTCCGAGCGGCTGGGCCAGCCGTTCCTGGTCGAGAACCGGCCGGGCGGGGGAGGCAATATCGGCACCGAGGCGGTCGTGCGCTCGGCCGCGGACGGCTACACGCTCCTGCTCGGCGGCTTCGCCAATGCCGTCAACACGTCGCTCTACGACAAGCTCGGGTTCGATTTCATCCGCGACCTCGCGCCGGTGGCGGCCATCGCGCGCGAGCCGACCGTGGTGATCGTCAACCCATCGGTTCCGGCCAGGACGCTTCCCGAATTCATCTCCTACGCCCAGGCCAATCCGGGCAAGATCAACATGGCGTCGGCCGGCAACGGAACGCCCGCCCACGTCGCCGGGGAGTGGTTCAAGATGCTGACCGGCATCGACATGCAGCATGTGCCCTATCGCGGCGGGGCACCCGCGCTCGCCGACATGCTGTCGGGGCAGATGCAGTTCATGATCGCCGCGCTGTCGACGTCCGTCGAGCACATCCGGGCCGGCAGGCTGCGCGCGCTGGCGGTGACCACTGCGGCACGTTCGCAGGCGCTGCCGGACGTTCCAACCGTCGGCTCCGTCATTGCGGGATACGATGTCAGCCTTTGGGCCGGCCTGCTGGCGCCGCGCGGAACGCCGGCCGAGATCGTCGGCATCCTCAACAAGGAGCTCAACGCGGGCCTCGCCGATCCGGCGGTGCAGGGGCGGCTTGCCGCGATGGTCAACGAACCGATCCCTGGCTCGCCCGCCGACTTCGGCAAGCTCATCGCCGAAGAAACCGAAAAATGGGCAAAGGTGGTGAAGTTCGCCAGCATCAAGGCGGAGTAGTGAGGAGAAATCCATGATCCGGCCTCACCGAAGACGATTTCTGCATCTGGCCGCGGGCGCTGCCGCGTTGCCGTCCGTCTCGCGCATCGCACGTGCGCAGGCCTATCCGGTGCGGCCGGTGCGAATCGTCGTCGGCGTCACGGCCGGAGGAGCGAACGACACCGTCGCACGGCTGGTCGCGCAAGCGCTCGCCGAGCGCTTCGGCCAGCAATTCGTGGTCGAGAACCGGCCGGGCGCCGGCGGTGCCGTCGCCAGCGAAGCCGTCGCCAATGCGGCGCCGGACGGCTACACCTTGCTCTTCGTCACGTCCGCGAATGCCATCGGCGCCAGCTTCAGCGACAAGCCCGGCTTCAGCTTTGTGCGCGATATCGCCCCGGTCGCAAGCCTCGTGCGCGGCCCGCTGATCATGGACGTACACCCGTCATTTCCGGCCAGGACCGTCCCGGAATTCATCGCTTATGCGAAGGCCAATCCCGGCAAGATCAACATGGCGTCGGCCGGCATCGGCAACACCACTCACGTGGCCGGCGTGCTGTTCATGATGCTGACGGACACCCGGTTCACGCACGTGCCGTATCGAGGCGGCGCGCCGGCGGTCACCGGCCTCCTGTCCGGCCAGGTACAGCTCTACTTCGACGGCGTCTCCGGCTCGCTTGAGCATGTGCGGGCGGGGCGGCTGCGCGCCTTGGGTGTGACCAGCGCTGCGCGCGCCGAAGTGCTGCCGGATGTCCCGAGCATCGGCGAGTTCGTGCCGGGCTACGAGGCGGGCGGCTGGTACGGTATCGGGGGGCCGAAGGATTTGCCTGCCGAGATCGTCGAGAGGCTCAACACGGAAATCAATGCCAGCCTTGCCACTGCGAAATTGAAGGGGCGGCTCACCGAGCTCGGTTATGCGGTTTTCGCGAGCTCGCCCGCCGAATTCAAAGCAATGATCGCGCAGGAAACCGAAAAATGGGCGAAGGTGGTGAAGTTCGCGAACATCAAGGCCGAGTAGTGGCCCGCGTTGAGTGGGAGCAAAACCCGGTGCTATGCACGGCGCGCCGATCCAGGAGGCATCCATGAAACTTCCCCGCCGAAAATTTCTGCATCTGGCAGCGGGCGCTGCCGCGTTGCCGGCCGTCTCCAGGATTGCGTGTGCGCAAGCCTATCCGACGAAACCGGTGCGTATCGTTGTCGGCTTTGGCGCGGGTGGCGCGCCCGACATCTTTGCGCGCCTGATCGGTCAATGGCTGTCGGACCGGCTCGGTCAGCCATTCGTCGTCGAGAACCGGCCGGGCGCCGGCGGTAACATTGCCACCGAGGCAGTAGTAAAATCACCCCCGGATGGCGCAGCGCTCCTGTTAATAGGTACGTCGAGCGCGATCAATACAACGCTTTATGAGAAGCTTAACTTCAATTTCATCCGTGACATCGCGCCAGTCGCGCGCGTCGTTCGCTTGCCATTGGTCATGCTGGTCCATCCATCGGTTCCGGCCAAAACCGTTCCCGAGTTCATCGCCTACGCCCAGGCCAATCCGGGCAAGGTCAGTATGGCATCGACTGGAATCGGAAGCTCGCCGCACATGACCGGCGAGCTTTTCAAGATGATGGCCAGTGTCAACATGGTACACGTGCCGTATCGCGGAGGGGCGGCCGTACTGACCGATCTGCTCGGTGGACAGGTGCAGGTCCTGTTCGTAGGCACCGAGACAATTGAGCACGTCAGGTCCGGTAAATTGCGTGCGCTCGCGGTGACGACGGCGACGCGCTCGGAATTGCTGCCGGATATTCCGACCGTAGGGGAATTTCTGCCCGGTTTTGAGACGAGCGTCTGGTTCGGCATCGGCGCTCCTACGAACACGCCCGCCGACATCGTCGAGAAGCTTAACAGGGAGATCAACGCTGCCCTCGCAGATGCCAAGTTCAAGGCGCGGCTTGCTGACCTGGGCGGCGAAACGCTTGCGGGTTCGCCCGCCGACTTTGGGAAGTTCGTCGTCGCCGAAACCGAGAAGTGGGGCAAGGTGATCCGCACGGCCAACATCAAGCCGGAGTGATCCACTGGCCCAATATTCCATAGATGCCGTTCGGCGAAATCGTCCTTGCGTCGCAGTCACAGCGCTCCACAGCCCCTCGTACGCGTACCCCGCCGCGTGTAGCATGAGGCCGTAACCGCACGCGCGTCTGGGGGCTGCGATGGCGCAGCAGGGCAAGCCGCGAACCATCACGTGGTGGCCGAAAGCGCGGCCGGTTCCGGCCGGGCCGGATGTGCTCGGCGGCTTCCTTCGTCGCGCGGGCCAGCGCATCCGCGTCTGGGCGCTCGCCGACGTTGGCCCCGGGCGCCTCGTGCCCTGGCTCGCGGTCGGATTCGGATTCGGGATCGTCCTTTATTTCACCGCCGAGCAGGAGCCCGCGCTGTGGGCGGCGCTGGCGCTCGCCGCCGCCACGGTCGCCATCGCCTTCGCCGCGCGGCACCGGCCGGTTGGCTTTCCGGTTGCGCTCGCGTTCGCCGCCATCGCCGCCGGCTTCGCCACCGCGACCGCCAAGCGCGTCCTCATCGCACATCCGGTGCTGCCCGCAGCGGTGTGGAACGCCGAGATCGCGGGCTTCGTCGAGGTGCGCGAGGAGCGTGAGCGCTCCGACCGCATCGTCGTGCGCGTGCACCGGATCGAGGGGGCCCGGCTCGCGGAGAAGCCCGAGCGCGTGCGCGTCTCGGTGCGCAAAGGCACGGCACCGCCGGTCGGCGCCTTCGTCGAGCTCAAGGCGCGGCTCACCCCGCCGCTCGAGCCGCTCATCCCCGGCGGCTACGACTTCGCGCGCGGCATGTACTTTCAGCAGATCGGCGCCTCGGGCTTCGCGCTCGGCGCAATCCGCACGGTCCCGCCACCTGCGGCGGCGCAGGACGGCTGGTGGCTACGCTACGCCGCGGCCATCGACGGCATGCGCGAGGCCATCGACCGGCGCATCCGCTCGAACGTACCGGGCGACAACGGCTCGATCGCGTCTGCGCTGATCACCGGGAAGCGCGACGCGATCTCCAAGCCCGTGAACGACGCCATGTACATCTCCGGCATTGGCCACGTGCTGTCGATCTCCGGCTATCACATGGCGGTGGTCGCGGGCGTGATCTTCTTCGGGATGCGCGCGCTGTTCGCGCTGATGCCGGCATTCTCCAGCCGCTACCCGATCAAGAAATGGGCGGCGTTGATGGCGCTGTGCGCGGCCGCGTTCTATCTGCTGCTCTCGGGCGCAGAAGTCGCGACGCAGCGGTCCTTCATCATGATCGCGATCGTGCTGATCGGCGTGATGGTCGACCGCCCGACGCTGACGCTGCGCACGCTCACGGTCGCGGCGCTTGGGGTGCTCATCCTCGCGCCCGAGTCGGTGGTGCATCCGAGCTTCCAGATGTCGTTTGCGGCGACGCTCGCCATCGTGGCCGGCTACCAGGGCGGCCTTGGCTGGATGCAGGGCGGCGCCGACACGCCGCTCGGCGCGCGCATAGCGCTATTCGGCGGCCGCGAGATCGTAGGCCTGGTGCTGATCTCGCTGCTCGCGGGTTTCGCGACCACGCTCTACGTGGCCTACCACTTCCACAGGCTCACGCCCTACGGCGTGATCGCGAACCTGCTGGCCATGCCCATCGTCTCGATCTGGGTGATGCCGGCGGGGATCGCGGGGATTCTTGCACTGCCGTTCGGTTTCGACGGCTTCTTCTGGCGGCTGATGGGCGCAGGCATCGAATGGATGGTGGGCGTGGCGCTCTGGGTCACGAGCCTGCCGGGCTCGGTCGGGCGCATCACGGCGTTCGGGACCGGGCCGCTACTGCTCGGCAGCGCCGGGCTGATCGTGCTCGGACTTCTGAAATCGCCGCTGCGGCTGACTGGGGCGGTGCTGCTTGGGCTGGCGGCCCTGTGGGCCGTACGCACGCCGCTGCCCGACGTGCTGATCGCGCCGGACGGGGCGAGCTTCGCAGTCCGCACCGGCGGTAAGCTTGCGGTGCTGCGCACCGGCAGCGACAGTTTTGCCGTCCAGCAATGGCTTGCGGCAGACGCCGATGCGCGCGGCGCGCGGGACCGGGCGCTGGGGGAGGGCCTCGCCTGCGACGCGGCGGGCTGCGTGGCAAAGCTCGGGGACGGCTCCATCGTCGCCATTGCCAAGACGCTGGAAGCCTTCGAGGAGGATTGCCGGCGCGCCTCGCTGGTGGTCAGCGCGCGCGTGGCGCCCCCGGGCTGCGCCGCGACGGTAGCCGACCGGGACGCCTGGCAGCGCAACGGCGCCCTGGCGCTGCGCCGCGTCGACAAATCCTGGCAAGTCACTGCCGCGCGGCCCGACAGCTATGACCGGCCCTGGGCTCGGGCCCGACGAGCGGCCGAGGATACCCAAGCTTCTCCGTCTTTCTCGCCTTCCACGAGCTCAACCGGCCCCCGGGCGCCGCGCGATGCGACCCCGCGCCAGGAAGACCTTGAGCAAGGCGATTGAGAAAATGGTTGAGGAACGCGGACGCCTTGCCTGCAAAGACTTTTCCACAGCGGATTCAGGTCGCTGCGTCCGGCACTTCAAGAATAGTCTAGGAATAGTTTCACGTGAAACGCGACGGTCGGCGACCCGGTGTCATGGCCGGGCCCTGTCCGGCCATCCCCGTTCTTTGAGTCAAGGCGTGGATGCCCGGCACAAGGCCGGGCATGACGAGGCTGATTTCTGAGCTGGTATCAATAGCGCCTGAACAGGCCCACCAGCTTGCCCTGGATGCGCACGCGGTTGGGTGGCAGGATCCGCACCTCGTAGGCGGTATTCGCCGGCTCCAGCGCGATCGAGGCGCCGCGCCGGCGGAAGCGTTTCAGCGTCGCCTCCTCTTCGTCGATCAGCGCCACCACGATGTCGCCGGTGTCGGCGGCGTCAGTCTTGCGGATCAGCGCCGTGTCGCCGTCCAGGATGCCGGCGTCGATCATCGAATCGCCGCGCACCTCAAGAGCGAAGTGGTCGCCCGTGCCGATCAGCTCCGGCGGCATGTTGACGACGCTGGTCTTGCTCTGGATCGCTTCGATCGGGGTGCCGGCGGCGATGCGGCCCATCACCGGGATGGCGATCGGCCGGCCGTTGTCGTCCTCGGATTGCTGTGTGCGGGCGCGGCCGAGATTGCCTTCGATCACGCTCGGCGTGAAACCGCGGGTGCGGGCTGCCCCGATCCCGTGGGCGACGGAGTCCGGCAGCTTGATCACCTCGATTGCGCGCGCCCGGTTGGGCAGCCGGCGGATGAAGCCCCGCTCCTCCAGGGCCGTGATAAGGCGATGGATGCCCGACTTGGAACGCAGGTCGAGCGCGTCCTTCATTTCGTCGAACGACGGCGGGATGCCGGCCTCCTTCAGCCGCTCGTGAATGAAACGCAGGAGCTCGAACTGCTTGCGGGTCAGCATTTTGCGTGTTTCCCCAGGCTGCGGCTGAGTTTTCCCCAGGGAAAGACTCAGCCGAAACAAATCATGAACGAACACTATATGTTCGATACTTGTTCCGCAACCATTTAATTTGACGTGAACAAGTCGAAAGAGCGCCAAAGGCGACGCTTAAGTATCGAACTTAAGGATGCGGCAAGCGCTGCCGGCTTTGGCGGCCGGTTCATGCGCCTCGCGGACCAGGAGGCAGCCCGCCTCGGCGAGGGGGACCAGCATCGAACTGTCCTGTGTCCGGAACGGGGTCGCGACCGGGATCCCGTCGGGCCCAAGCGCCAGCGCGGCGCGCAGGTAGTCGGCGCGCTCGTCGTTCTCCGGCAGATCGCAGCCGAGCCGCGCTGGGGTGAGTTCCGGCTCGCAGTCCGACCGCCCGCACAGCCGCCGGATCAATGGAACCAGGAACAGCACCGCGCAGACGTAGGACGACACCGGGTTCCCCGGCAGGCCGAGCACGTGCATATCGCCGAGCCGCCCGTGCATCATCGGCCGGCCGGGCCTTAGCGCTACTTTCCAGAATGAGAGGTCGAGGCCCTCGGCCTTGAGCGCCTTCTGCACCAGGTCGTAGTCGCCGACCGAGGCGCCGCCGGAGGTGACCAGGATATCGGCGCCGGCGGCCCGCGCGCGTCGCACCGCCGCCGCCGTCTCCTCGATGCGGTCGGGCGCGATGCCGAGGTCGAACACCTCGCAGCCTTCGCGACGCGCCAGCGCCATGGTGGCGTAGCCGTTGGAATAGACGATCTCGCCTATGCCCGGGTCAGTACCGGGCATCACCAGCTCGTCGCCCGTGGCGAGGACCGCCACCTTGGGCCGCCGGTGTACCGGCAGCGCGGGATGGTTCATTGCCGCCGCGAGTGCGAGGTCGCGGTCGCTCAGGCGGCGGCCCTTGCGCAGGAGTGCTGCGTTCTGCGCAAAATCGAGGCCGGCCTTGCGGATGTGCCGGCCCGCGCTGGAGCTCTGGTTGACGACGACGGTGTCGCCCTCCCGCGCGGTGTTCTCCTGGATCACGATCGTGTCGGCGCCTTTGGGGAGCACACCGCCAGTGAAGATGCGCGCGGCTTCGCCCGCGCCGACGGTCCCCGTGAAGGGGTGGCCGGCGGCGACTTCGCCGATCAGCTTGAGCTTGGCAGGTGCAGTGCCGACATCCGCGGACCGCACCGCATAGCCGTCCATGGCCGAGACATCGGCGGGCGGCTGCGTGCGTAGCGCCGTGAGGTCCTGCGCCAGGACGCGCCCGTGCGCATCGGCGAGCGGGGCTTTCTCGGCGGCGAGCGGAGTGGCGTGCTCCAGCACGCGTCTCAGCGCTTCGGCGACCGACATCAACGCCACGGAATCAATCCTTCGCCCGGTACCGGCCGGACTTGCCGCCGCTTTTCTCGATCAGGCGGATGCCTTCGATGCGCATGCCGCGCTCGACCGCCTTGACCATGTCGTAGATCGTGAGGCACGCGACCGACACGGCCGTGAGCGCCTCCATCTCGACGCCGGTTTGCCCGGTGACTTTCACAGTCGCGCGTACGAGGAGGCCCGGCAGCTTGCGGTAGGACTCGATATCAACCGCGACCTTGGTGACGGGGAGGGGATGGCACAGCGGAATGAGCTCGTGCGTCTTCTTGGCGGCGAGAATGCCGGCGATGCGGGCTGCGCCCAGCACGTCGCCTTTCTTGGCATTGCCTGCAAGCACCAGATCGAGCGTCGGCTTCGTCATGACGACTCGGCCTTCGGCGACCGCAACGCGTTCGGTCGCGGCCTTGGCCGAGACATCGACCATACGAGCCTCGCCGGACTTCCCGAGATGGGTGAGCTTTGCCGCGCGCGCCACCGGCTACTCCGCGGCGCCCAGTCGGCGATCCGGCCGCTGCAGCAGCGCTTTGGTCGCCCGCTCCACGTCTGCCTCTCGCATCAGGCTTTCGCCGACGAGGAAGGTCTTGATGCCGCCGACGGCGAGATAGTCGAGATCGCCGGCTTCGAAGATGCCGCTTTCGGAAACCCCGAGGCGCCCGGCGGGCAGCTTCGGTCCGAGCCGCCGCGTCGTCGACAGCGTGGTTTCGAAGGTTTTCAGGTCGCGGTTGTTGATGCCGATGAGGCGCGAGCGGCACTGCACGGCGCGCTCGAGCTCGCGCTCGTTGTGCACTTCGAGCACCGCGTCCATGCCGTAGTCCGCCGCTGCCTGTTCAAGGTCGAGTGCCACGCGGTCGCTCACAGCCGCCATGATGATGAGGATACAGTCGGCGCCCCAGGCGCGCGCTTCCGCCACCTGGTAGACCTCGTACATGAAATCCTTGCGCAGCACGGGCAGTTTCGTCGCAGCCCGCGCGGCGCTCAGGTGCTCGGGCCTGCCCTGGAACGACGGTCCATCGGTCAGTACCGAAAGACACGCCGCACCGCCGGCTTCATAGGCGCGCGCCAGCTTCGGCGGGTCGAAATCGGCGCGGATCAGCCCCTTCGACGGGCTCGCCTTCTTGATCTCGGCGATCAGCGCGTAGCCGCCGGCGGCGTGTTTGGCCTGGATGGCGCGGACGAACCCGCGCGGGGGAGGGGCCGCCTTGGCTGCCGCGACGATGTCCGCAAGCGGCCGCGCACGCTTGGCGGCGGCGATTTCCTCGCGCTTGTAAGCTTCGATCTTGGAGAGGATATCGGCCATCGCCTGTTTCACGCGTTCGAGACTGCAACAAGCCGGTCGAGCCGTCCCGCGGCCTCGCCGGAATCGATCGACTTGGCCGCAAGCGCGACCCCCTGTTTGAGGTCCTTCGCGCGCGCCGCGACGACGAGGGCTGCGGCCGCATTGAGGAGGGCTGCGTCGCGGAAGGCGCTTGGCTTGCCCGTGAGCACTTCGCGCAGCGCCTTCGCGTTCTCAGCGGCATCGCCGCCGCGCAAGGTTTCCGGCTTGGCGCGCTTGAAGCCCACATCTTCGGGCGCAATCTCGAAGGTCTTGACTGCGCCGTTCTCCAGAGCCGCCACGGATGTCGGGCCGGCGATCGTGATCTCGTCGAGGCCGTCGGAGCCATGCACGACCCATACGCTCTCCGATCCGAGATTTTTCAGCACCTGCGCGAGCGGCTCGACCCACTGGCGCGAGAACACGCCGACCATCTGCCGCTTGACGCCGGCGGGATTGGAGAGGGGGCCCAGCAGGTTGAAGATCGTGCGCGTGCCGAGTTCGACGCGCGTGGGGCCGACGTTCTTCATCGCGGGATGGTGCGCGGGCGCGAACATGAATCCGATGCCGGCCTCCCTGATGCAGCGTCCGACGCCCTCGGGCGCAAGCTCGATCTTGACGCCGAGCGCGCCCAGCACGTCGGCCGCGCCCGACTTCGAGGACAGCGCGCGGTTGCCGTGCTTGGCGACCGGCACGCCGGCGCCCGCCACGATGAAGGAGGCGCAGGTCGAGATGTTGTAGGAGCCCGATGCATCCCCGCCGGTGCCGACCACGTCGATGGCGTCGGCCGGCGCGGCAACGCGCAGCATCTTGTCGCGCATGGCGGTGACCGCGCCGGTGATCTCCTCGACCGTCTCGCCGCGTACGCGCAGCGCCATCAAGAGGCCGCCCATCTGCGAGGGCGTGGCTTCTCCCGACATCATGCGGTCGAAGCCGCGCGCAGCCTCCTCGCGCGTGAGGGAAGCGCCGGTCGCGGCCTTGGCAATGAGTGCCTTAAAATCGTCGGTCACCGCTGCCCCTCAATGCGCCGCGCGCTTGCGATCCTTGCCGGCACGGCGCCGGCCGGTCGTGGCGTTCCAGGTGGCCGCGATATCGAGAAAATTCCGCAGGATGAGGTGGCCGTGCTCGGACGCGATGCTCTCGGGATGGAATTGCACGCCGTGTACTGGAAGCGTGGCGTGGGCCAGCCCCATGACCAGCTTGTCGTCGGTATCGGCGACCGTCGTCAGTTCGGCCGGCATGGAGGCGCGGTCGACCACCAGCGAGTGGTAGCGCGTCGCCTGGAACGGGCCGTTGATGCCGCGGAAGACGCCGGCGCCCTTGTGCTTGATCAGCGACATCTTGCCATGCACCGGCACCGGCGCGCGCACGACGTTCCCGCCAAACGCCTGGCCGATCGCCTGGTGGCCGAGGCAGACGCCGAAGATCGGGATGGTCGACGACACCTTCTCGATCAGATCGAGGCAGATGCCGGCGTCATTGGGCGTGCAGGGGCCGGGCGAGAGCACGATGGCGTCGGGATCGGCGGCGATGACGTCCCTGGCCGCGACCTTGTCGTTGCGGTGGACGACGACATCCGCGCCCAGTTCACCGAGATAGTGAAACAGGTTGAAGGTGAAGCTGTCGTAGTTGTCGATCAGGACGATCATGGCCGCCCGTTCTCTTGCCGGCTCAAGGTCTTAAGGCGGGGTCGGGGAGGGGTCAAGGCGGGTGGCGGTAACTATGCCCGTGTTAGTAGCCGCGGCGCTCGCGCAGTGCGGCCTGCGCTCCTGGAAGGAGCTTGTCCTTGTTGGTCTTGATTGCAGAATGAAACTCACAGAGCCAACTGGCGCCGGCTAGGCTTCGGACGGGGACTAGTATTCCCTTCTGCATGAGGGGATGCGCGGAACTGAGTATGTGCACCTCGAAGCGCGGCGCGCCAGACTGCAGCAGTTCGACGAAGGCCGCCAGTTCCTCGTTGTTGAGCGTCGAGAGATTCTGGATCACGTCGCGGTTGTCCTCCTCGCGGTTCCGTTGTTCCCCTGCCTGCGCTTCGAGGTGCTGGCTCCAGGCGGAGATCGCGCCGCCCGCGAGCATGACGAGCGATACGACCAAGACGGCTGCGCCGAACAGCAACCCGGCGCCGGACCACTCGACCACAGAAGGAGGCAGCATGAGGCCCCAGCGTGCTGCGAGCAGCGCGGAGCCGCAGAACGCGATCAATAACAACCCGAAGGTCCAGCCTCGCTCGATAGCCAGCCGAAGAAGTCCGAGAAAGGAATCCATCTGAGTAGCTCGTAGCGCGTAGGATAGGTTGAGCCCTTGCGACTATCGCTGCTTGATCTATCGACTTGATGGGTTTCGCATTCGCTCAACCCATACTACGGCCGTTCACCCTTTATGGATCGGATCGATCCACGGCACGGCTTCCGGCTTCTCGACCGGTTCGATGTCGAGGTTGACCACCACCGCCTCCTGGTCCGAGCGCACCAGCACGCATTCGAGCGGCTCGGTCGGGCTCGCGTTGGCCTCCTGGTGCGGCACGTAGGGCGGCACAAAGATGAAATCGCCGGGGCCGGCCTCGGCGGTGAATTCGAGCCGCTCGCCCCAGCGCATGCGCGCGCGCCCGCGCACCACGTAGATCACGCTTTCGAGCGCGCCGTGGTGGTGTGCGCCGGTTTTCGCATTGGCCTGGATGTTGACCGTCCCAGCCCACAGCTTCTGCGCGCCGGCGCGTGCGAAATTGATCGCGGCCTTGCGGTCCATGCCCGGCGTCTGCGGCGTGTTGCCGTCGAGGCAGTTGCCGGGGACCACGCGCACGCCGTCATGCTTCCATTTGGGGTCGTGGTTATCGCTCATTGCGACGTGATCTCCCGCTGTGCATCCGATCAACGCGCTTTGTCGCGCAATTCGCCCAAGCGAGCCACACTTGATTTTCTTAGTCGCGGCATGGTGGCTCGGAACGCCGACAAGTCCGGCACCGGCTTTTTTAGCTGGCGCGCGGCCTTTCGCTGGCGCACTGCGGACAGGCGTGCGATCGGCCGGCCGTAACGGGTGATCACGACCTCGCAACCGTCTTCGATCTTGTGCAACAAAGCGCTCAAATGAGCCTTAGCCTTCGCCACGGTCACCGTGACCATGATTGCCTCCAACTGGTCAGAAAGCCGATCACAAATAATCCGGCAATCGAGAGATGCCATGACGGCTGGCGATTCCGCGTTATTCACTGCCCCCGCCTGGCGGCGCTGGCAAAACGCTTCGCCTCCTCGGCGGCGCGGAACAGCGCCTTCGCCTTGTTGACGCATTCCTGCTGCTCGGACTTCGGGTTCGAATCGGCGACGATGCCGGCGCCGGCCTGCACGTACATGGTGCCGTCCTTCACCAGCGCGGTACGCAGCACGATGGCGGTGTCCATCTCGCCGGCGGCGGAGAAGTAGCCGACCGCGCCGGCATAGAGGCCGCGCTTCTCCTTCTCCAGTTCGTCGATGATCTCCATTGCTCGCACCTTGGGCGCGCCCGAGACGGTGCCAGCCGGGAAGCCGCCGGCGAGCGCATCGATCGCGTCATGCTTGTCGCCGAGCCGGCCCTCGACGTTGGAGACGATGTGCATCACCTGGCTGTAGCGCTCGATGAAGAACTGGTCGGTGACCTTCACGGTGCCGATGGCGGCGACGCGGCCTACGTCGTTGCGCCCGAGGTCGAGCAGCATCAGGTGCTCGGCGCGCTCCTTCGGGTCGGCGAGCAGCTCGGTTTCGAGCGCCGCGTCTTCGTGTGGGGTGGCGCCGCGCGGGCGCGTACCGGCGATCGGGCGGATGGTGACCGTGCCGCCGGCCACCTTCACCAGGATTTCCGGGCTGGAGCCTGCGACGGCAAATTCGCCGAAATCGAGGAAATAGAGATAGGGCGAGGGGTTGGTCCGCCGCAGCGCGCGATAGAGCGAGAACGGCGGCAATTCGAACGGCGCCTCGAAGCGCTGCGACAGCACGACCTGGAAGATGTCGCCGGCGGCGATGTAATCCTTGGCCGCGTGCACCATGCGCTCGTATTCGGCCGGCGTGGTGTTGGAACCGGGCAGCACCGCGAGGGGGCCGGCTGCGCCATCGGCGGCCGAATGATCGAGCGGCCGGTCAAGCGCGTCGACCACGGCGGCGAGCCGCTCGGTCGCGCGCGCCAGCGCGGTCTTGGCCGCGACACTTTTTTCCGGCCGCACAGGCGTGACCAGCGTGAGGGTGTCCTTCACGGCGTCGAAGACGACCACGACGGTCGGGCGCACCAGGACGGCGTCCGGGATGCCGATCGGATCGGGGTTGTGCGCCGGCAATTCCTCCATGAGCCGGACCATGTCGTAACCGAGATAGCCGAACACGCCGGCCGCCATCGGCGGCAGCTCATCGGGCAGCTCGATCCGGCTCTCGGCGATGAGCGAGCGCAGCGCCGCGAGCGGAGGTTGCGGGCAGGGCGCGAAGGTGCGCGCGCCGGAGCGCCTGATCTCGGCGCGGCCGGCGACGGTGCGCCAGACCAGGTCGGGCTCAATGCCGATGATCGAATAGCGCCCGCGCACGGCGCCCCCCTCGACCGATTCCAGGAGAAAGCTCATCGAGCGGCCGCCCGCGATCTTGAGGAACGCCGATACCGGCGTTTCGAGATCGGCGACGAGCGTCGTCCATACGACCTGCGCCTCGCCCCGCGCATAGCATTTGGTGAACGCGGCTGCCTGTGGCTCGATCTGCATGCGCGCTCAGTTGTCGTCGGGGACGGTCTGGCCGGTGATGACCTGCTGCAATGCCTTCTGGTTGATCGTGACTCCGACCTCGCTTTCGACCTGGGCGATGAATTCGTTGAGCAAATCCTCGGACAGTGCGGAGTTGAGCGACTGCCGCAGCCGCTTGGTCTCCTCGGAATCGATGTCGAGCTCCGGCACCTCGATCGCGGTGACACGGAAAACGATCTGCTCGCCGGGCTGCCCGGCGGCAGCGGCCGCCGCCGCGTCCTTGGCGGTGCGGAAGACAGAATCGACGGCCGGCGCAGAGAGCGGCGGCGTCGGCGGGCCGCGCTTGATCCCGGTCTTGGTGTCGACCTTGAGGTCTCCCGCGGCCTCCGCCAGCGCCGTGCCGGCCTGCACCTTGTCGAGGACCTCCTTGGCCTTGGCGCGCAGGCGGTTCGCCATCTCGTCCTGCTTCCAGCGCGCCTCCACTTCGTCCTTAACCTCGTCGAGCGTGCGGTCGCGCGCCGGCGTGATGCCCGTGACCTCGTACCAGGCGTAGCCGCCCTCGACCTGCAGTGCGTCGTTGTCGAGCCCGGCCTCGGCGGCGAAGATCGCGGTCAAGAGCCGCTGCGCGATCGGCAGGTTGGTCACCGGCGCGCCCGCCGGGTCGCGCCCCAGGCGGTCGACCTCGATCGTGCGCGAGGCAAGCTTGAGCTTCTCGGCGGTCTCGTGCAGCGGCTTGCCAAGAGAGCGCTCGTCCTCGACCTGGTCGTAGGTCTTGAGCACTTCAGCCTTGGCGCGCTCGAGCGCGAGGTCCTTCTTGAGCTGTGGCGCGACCTCCTCGAAGCTCTTGGTCGACTCCGGCTCGATCTTCACGGCGCGCAGAAGCACGATGCCGAAGCGGCCCTGGACCGGAGCGCTGATTTCGCCTTCCTTGAGCGCGAAGGCGGCGTCGGCGACGACGCGGTCGAGCATCGCTGCCTTGGTGAGCGTGCCGAGATCGATATCCTTGTCGCTGAGACCCTGTTCCTTGGCGATCGCCTCGAAGCTCTCGCCTTTGGCGATGCGCTCCGCCCCCGTCTTTGCGTCATCCATGCTGCGGAAGAGAATCTGCTGGAGGTGACGCTGCTCCGGGGTGAGGTAGCGTGCGCGCCGCTCCTCATAGGCCTTGCGCAGATCCGCTTCGGGGATTTCGATCCATTGCGCGAGCTCGCCCGGGATCAGGACGACGAGGATCGCCTTGCGGAATTCGGGGGCGCGGAACTGGAGTTTGCGCTCCTCGAAATAGGCGGCCAGAACTTCCGCGGGGGGCGCCGGAATGTCGCCGGCCTGCGCGCGGTCGAACAGGACGTATTCGATCGAGCGCATTTCGTTGTGATAACGGTCGGCCGCCTCGATCTCCGCCTTGGGTACGATCTGGGCGCCGATGACCGTGCCGCCGAGTTGGCGGCGCAGCAGGACCTTGCGCTGATCGGCGACGTAGCGCTGCTCGGTAAAGCCGGCCTGCCGGATCAGCGCTTCGAAGCGCTGGCGGTCGAACTTGCCGTTGGTCCCCTGGAAGCTCGGATCGGCCATGATGCGGCGGGCGATCTCGGCGTCCGTGACGTTGAGGCCGAGCGACCGGACACGTTCGTCCAGCACGAATTCCGTGAACAATTGCCGCACGACCTGCCGGTCGAGGCCGAGTTCGCGTGCCTGTTCAAGCGTGATCGGCCGGCCAATCTCGCGGCCGATCCGCTGCAGCCGCTCGGTATAGAGGTTGCGAAACACTTCGATGGTGATCTCGGTTTTGCCTACCTTGGCCAGCGTCGACCGGCCGAAGCCGCGGAAGATGTCGCCAATGCCCCAGATCGCAAAGCTGATGACCAGAACTCCCACCACCGCGGCCATGATGATCCGGCCGGTCCAGCTGGAGGAGGCTTTTCGAAGACCGCGAAGCATGAAGAAGCTACCGTATTGTAATCAAAAGGATTTTCAGCCAGCCTGGGCCGTCTGAAGGCGGCACATCATAGGGAGGGCGACCCTGCGCCGCAACTCAAAGGGCGGTTTTGCCGCTCCCGCACGCTTGCTTTGCCGCGCTGGCATGGGCCTGGCGCCTCTGCTAACCGCTTCCTTGCTGCCAGACAAGGCGAGGATATGGCATGGCGCCAAGGCCGCTTATTGCAGGCAACTGGAAGATGAACGGCCTGCAGGCTTCAGCCGCCGAGCTTGCCAAGATCATGGAGGGCGCCGCCGCCGTGCAGGCCGACCTCCTGGTGTGTCCGCCGGCGACCCTGATTGCCCCATTCGCGTGGCGGGCGCGCGAGTCTGTGGTGGCGATCGGCGGGCAGGATTGCCATGCCGATCCGTCCGGAGCGTTCACCGGGGATCTGTCGGCGGAAATGCTCAGAGACGCGGGCGCCACCGCCGTGATCGTCGGGCATTCCGAGCGGCGCACCTACCACAAGGAGACCGACGCCAATGTCCGCACCAAGGCGCTTGCGGCCGCCCGGGCGGGCCTCACCGCCATTGTGTGTGTGGGTGAAACCCGTGCCGCCCGCGAAACTGGCCAGACACTCGACATCGTCGGGCGCCAGCTCGAGGGCTCGCTGCCCGGCAATGCGGCCGCATTGGTTGTTGCCTACGAACCCGTCTGGGCGATCGGCACCGGTCTGACCCCTACGACTGACGATGTTGCCGACGTGCACGGCTTCATCCGCAAGCGGCTCGCCGCGCGCTATCCAGACGTGGGCCGGGACATCCGCATTCTCTACGGCGGCTCGGTAAAGCCTTCCAACGCAGGCGAGCTCCTACATGTCGACAACGTCAACGGTGCGCTCGTCGGTGGAGCGAGTCTCAAGGCAGAGGAGTTCCTGGCGATCGCGCACGTTTGCCGCTAGCATTGGTGCAAACAATAGCCTCGGGAGGAAGCGATGCGTGCGATCATCGCGGCAACGGTTATCCTGTCCGCCGCCTTTGCCGCCGGAACCGCCAATGCCGGCGAGGTGACGGTGATGGCGTCGACCGCCATCAAGACCGCGCTGACCGATCTCGCGCCGCAGTTCGAGAAGGCGAGCGAGCACAAGCTTGTCATTACCTACGGCGCGTCCGGGCGATTGGGGCCGCAAATCGAGAAGGGTGCGCCAGTCGACCTCGCGATCCTCTCGGCCGCGGCGACCGACGCACTGGTCAGCCAGGGAAAGCTCGATTCCGCGACGCGTGTCGTCGTTGCCCGCTCGGGCGCGGGGCTAGCGGTGCGCAAGGGCGCACCCAAGCCGGACATCGGCTCGGTCGAGGCGTTCAAGCGCGCGCTCCTCAACGCCAAGTCGCTCGGCTACAGTGAGCAAGGCTCGAGCGGGCAATTCCTGATGGCGATGTTCGACAAGCTCGGTATCGCCGACGAGATGAAGCCTAAGCTCACGCTCGCGCGGCCGGGCGTCGCCAGCATGACTGCGCTTGCCAACGGCGAGGTCGATATCGTGCTGCCGCAGATGAGCGAGGTGGCACTCTATCCCGGCGTCGAGCTGGTCGGGCCGCTGCCAGCCGAGCTGCAGGTCTACACGGTGCTGGCGGCCGCGGTCGCGACCGCTGCCAAGGAGCCGACCGCCGCCAAGGCGCTGCTGCGGTTCCTCACTACCCCGGCGTCGGCGGCCGTGTTGAAAGCGAAGGGCCTTGAGCCAGGCTGAGTGGGGCCTGCGGCGCCTCTCCCGCGCGATCCGAAACCGGCATAGTCTGGCCTATGCACGGGGAGGGCGGCCATGGCCGACCGGACGATGCCACGCCGACAGTTTCTGCAGGGAGCGAGCATCGCGGGCGCCGCAGCGGCATCCGGCGTCGCCGCGCCGGCAAGCGCGCAGACGGCGCCGCCAGCCGATCTCATTCTCAAGAACGGCAAGGTTGTCACCATCGACTCCAATTTCTCGATTGCGCAGGCGATCGCCATCGCGGGCGAGCGCATCGCCGCAGTCGGCACGAACGAGGCGATGGCCGCGCACACGAGCCCGGCGACGCGCGTCATCGACCTCAAGGGCAGGACCGTCGTGCCCGGTCTGACCGACGGTCACGCGCACATGGACCGGGAGGCGCTGCGCAGCGTGTTTCCCTCGCTCGGGCGCGTGCGCTCGATCCGCGACATCCAGGACAAGATCGCCGAGCTCGCGCGCGGCAAGAAGCCGGGCGAGTGGATCGTCACCATGCCGATCGGCGAGCCGCCGTACTATTTCGATCTGCCCGGCATGATCGCCGAGAAGCGCTGGCCGACGCGGCAGGACCTCGACCAGGCGGCGCCGCACAATCCGGTCTACATCCGCTCGATCTGGGGCTATTGGCGCGGCACCTTTCCGCTTGTCTCGATCGCCAATACCGAGGCGCTCAGACGGGCCGGCATCACCCGCGATACGGCGGCGCCGGTCGACACGCTCACGATCGAACGGGACGCTAACGGCGATCCGACCGGCGTCTTCGTCGAACAGGAGATGCAGCCGATCACCGAGCTGGTCTGGTTTCGCGAGGCAACGCAGTTCACCCACGCCGACCGCCTGCGCGCGCTCGCGCAATCGGCGCGGCTCTATCATTCCTTCGGCACCACCAGCGTATTCGAGGGCCACGGCGTGGCGACCGAATTGATCCGCGTCTACAAGCAGGTGCTCGACGCGGGCGCGCTGACGATGCGGGCGACGCTCGCCTTCAGCCCGAACTGGAAGGCCGTGGGCAACGCTGCGCTCGCGCCGTTCGTGGATTCATGGGCGGGTTGGCTCGGCGGTCCTGCGCTCGGCAACGACTGGCTGAAGCTGAACGGCATCTACTGCGCGCTAGGACGGCAGCCGGCCGACGACCTGCGAGCGGCGGTCGCGCCTTATACAGGCTGGGCGGGATTCAATTATGCGCACGGCCTGCCGCGCGCCGAGCTCAAGGACGCGCTGGTGCAGTTCGCCAGGAACGGCGTTCGTGTCGTGATGAACGGTCCGCACGTGCTCGATCTCTTCGACGAGGTCGACCAGGTCGTTCCCCTGAACGGGCAACGCTGGGTCATCGCGCATATCGGCACGTTCACCGAGCGCGACATCGAGCGCATCGTGCGCATGGGTCTCGCGCTGACGACGCACACCAACAATTACCTCTACAAGGGGTTGCATGTGCACGCGCAGCGCCTGCCGCCGGAGCGGCACAACGAGATCGTGCCGCTGAAGAGCCTGCTGGATGCGGGCGTGAAGGTGTCGCTCGGGACCGACAATGTGCCGATCTCGCTGTGGCTGTCGGTCTGGCAAACCATTGCGCGCGAGAGTTTTCAGACCAAGCAGCGCGTTGCACCCGCCCAATCGCTCAGCCGCGCCGAGGCGCTGCGCTGCGCGACAAGCGACGGTGCCTATCTCACCTTCGACGAAGCCAAGAAGGGCTCGCTCGAAAGGGGCAAGCTCGCCGACCTCGCGGTGCTGAGCGCCGACCCGCTGACGGTAGGGGAAAACAAGATCGCCGATATCGCGTCGGTGATGACGATGGTGGGCGGGCGCGTCGTGCACGAGACGCCGGGCTGGGCGGGGTGAGCGACGTTTCATCCCAGCTTGTGGCACGCCCGAGCCCTTTCCGATCGGGTGCGATCCGGACTAAGATTTCTTCCAATTAAAATCCAAATGCGCGCTGCGACGTTCACCGCAGCGCGCAACAGGGAGGTCGCCATGGCCGACGACAAGCTGCCTCGTCGCAAATTCCTGCTCGGCGCCGGCGTCGCCGGCACTGCCGCGGTCGCCGCTGGTCTAAACCCGACCGCGTCTGCCGAAGCGCAGCAGACAGCCGCGCCCGTTCAAGGGGCGAAGGAGCCGGTGACTTACCTCACGCTGAGCGCCGCGGAAGCGGCGTTCCTCTCGGCGGTGGCCGACACGATGATCCCGGCCGATGCCCTATCGCCGTCGGGCACCGACTGCGGGCTGGTGACGTTTTGCGACCGCCAGCTCGCCAGCGCCTGGGGCGGCGGCGCGAAATTCTACCGCAGCGGCCCGTTCCGCAAGGCGAAGCCGGAATACGGCTATCAGTTGTCGCTCACGCCGCGCGAATTCTTCGCCGTCGGCATCGCCGCCACCAATGGCTGGACGCGCAAGACGCAGGGCAAGGATTTCGACCAGCTTGCGCCGAAGGATCGGGAGGAGGCGCTCAAGGCGCTGGAGTCCGGCAAGGCCGAACTCGCCGATTTCGACGGCAAGCAGTTTTTCGACGCGCTGATCAACATCGTGATGGAGGGGTTCTTCTCGGATCCAGTCTACGGCGGCAACAAGGACAAGGCGGGCTGGAAGATGATCGGCTATCCCGGCCTGCCGGCGAACTATGCCAACGTGGTCGAGGAGTATCGTCACAAGCGCTACAGCGCGGAGCCGAAATCGATCGCCGACTTTTCGTAAGGGGAGGGGCGACGTGAGGCGTCTTGCGGCCCTCATCGCTGTCACGCTGCTCGGCACCGGCGCAGCCGCCGAGCCGCTAAAAATCCGAGTCGGCTGGGCGAACACGCCGGCGACGATCTCGCCGCTGTTGTTCCAGAAGACCGACCTGATGCGCCACCACGGTAAGTCCTACGTGGTCGAGCCGGTGCGATTTGCCGGCACGACGCCTGCGCTGGCCGCGCTCAAGGCAGGCAATATCGAGATCGGCTCGGTGTCGTTCTCCAACGTCGGCGCGGCGATCCTGCAGCAGGGCATGCACGACCTGCGGATCGTCGCGGACGGCAACCAGGGCGGGGTCGAAGGCTATTCGTCGGTCGAGTTTTTCGTGCGTAACGACAGCGGCATCAAGACGGTCGCCGATCTGCGGGGCAAGGTGGTCGCCGCGAACGCGTTCGGCGGCGCCGCCGACTTCGGGCTGCGCGCCATGCTGCACAAGCATGGGCTGGTCGATAAACGCGACGTGACGGTGATCGAGGCGCCTTATCCGACGCTCGGCAAGAAGCTGCTCGACCGCGAAGTGGCGCTGACCGCGCTGCCGCCGCCGTTCACGTACGACCCAGCGTTCAAGGCGAATACGCATATCCTGTTCACGGTTAAGGATGCGATGGGGCCGACCCAGCAGCTCGTGACCGGCGCCATGGCGGGCTTCCTCGAAAAGAATCGGCCAGTGGTCTACGACTTCTTCGAGGATTTCATCATCTCGCTGCGCTGGTTCCTCGATCCGAAGAACCGCGACGAGGCGATCCGGGTGCTCGCGCGCTTCACAAAACTGCCGGAAGAGCAGTTTGCGAGCTGGGTGTTCACCAAGGACGACTACTACCACGACCCGTCCGCGCGCCCGAACATCGCTGCGCTGACGCAAAATCTCGCGACGCTCAAGGAGATCGGGTTTCTCCCGCAGGCGCTCGACCCCAAACCGTATGTGGACCTGAGCTTCATCGACGAGGCGGCGCGGCGGCTCAAATAGACCGCGTGCCTTGAGGGAGGATTTTGTCATGGCGACACGTTTGAAGGAAGTCGACGCAGTCATGGTCGGCATGGGCTGGACCGGCTCGATCCTTGCCCGCGAGCTGACCAAGGCCGGGCTGACCGTGGTCGGGCTCGAGCGCGGACAAGACCGCGTGCCGGCAGAGGACTTCACCCTGCCGCGCGCCCGCGACGAACTGCGTTTCGGCCGCCGCTCGGAGCTGATCGCCGACAACTCGCTTGAGACCGTCACCTTCCGGCATTTCCCGTCCGACGATGCCTTGCCGATCCGGCGCTGGGGCGCGTTCTCGCCCGGCGAGGGTACCGGCGGCGCCGGCATGCACTGGACCGGGCACCACTGGCGCTTCCTGCCGAGCGATTTCGTGCTCAAGAGCCAGACGATTGCGCGCTACGGACGGCAAGTCATCCCGGACTACATGACGATCGAGGATTGGGGCGTCACCTACGACGAGCTCGAGCCGTATTTCGATCGCTTCGACAAGCTCTGCGGCACGTCGGGCAAGGCCGGTAACCTGCGCGGCACCATCGTGCCGGGCGGCAATCCGTTCGAGGGCCCGCGCAGCAACGAGTATCCGAACAAGCCGCTCGTGCAATCGCTCGCAGGCGAGATGTTCGAAAAGGCGGCGAAAGAGCTCGGCTATCACCCGTTCCCGATGGCGGCGAGCAATGCGAGCGCGCCTTACGTCAATTCGGAGGGTTTGCAGATCGGCGCCTGCCAGTATTGCGGCTTCTGCACGCGTTACGGCTGCGCCGCCAACGCGAAAGCCTCAGCCAACGTTTGCCTGATGCCGGTCTTGCGCAAGGAGCCGAAATTCGAGCTGCGCACGCGCGCCTATGTGGCGCGGCTGATCTACGACAAGGCCAGCAAGAAGGTCGCGGGCGTATTCTACGTCGACCTGCGCACCGGCGAGGAATACGAGCAGCCGGCGGGACTCGTCGCGCTTTGCGGCTACGTATTCAGCAACACCCAGCTCATGCTGCTGGCCGGCATCGGCGAGCCCTACGATCCTGCGACCGGCAGGGGCGCGGTGGGCCGCAACTACTGCTACCAGACGCAGGCCGGCACCGACGCCTTCTTCGAGGACAAATTCTTCAATCCGTTCATGCAGGCGGGCGGCAGTCACACTGGCATCGATGACTTCAACGGCGACAATTTCGACCACACCGGACTGGGCTTCCTGGGCGGCGGTTATCTGTCGTGCCAGGCCAACGGCCTGCAGCCGATCGGAGCGCGCGTCATGCCGCGCGGCACGGCGTCCTGGGGTGCGCAGTGGAAGCGCGATCTGACCAAGTGGTACGGCCGCTCGGTGCGCTTTGCGACGCAAGGGTGCAGCTATGCGAGCCGCATCAACTATCTCGACCTCGACCCGACCTACAAGGATGCCCTCGGCCGGCCGCTCGTGCGCATGACCTACAACGACACCGAGGACGCGCAGAAGATGTCGACCTATCTGCTCGCGAAAAGCCGGCAGATCGCCGAAGCCATGAAGCCGACAAGCATCGCTCAGCGTCCCAGGCCGAAGCTGTTCAACATCGTGCCCGGGCAGTCGACCCACAACACCGGCGGCACGATCATGGGCACGGACCCGAAGACGACCGCGGTCAACCGCTATCTGCAGGCGTGGGACGCGCACAATCTCTTCGTCATGGGCGCGTCCGTGTTCCCGCAGAACGCGGGCTACAACCCGACCGGCACCGTCGGCGCGCTCGCTTACTGGTCGGCGAATGCGATGACCAGCCGCTATCTCAAATCGCCGGGGCCGCTGGCGTAGTTTCGCCGATTGCCCGCATTGCGGCAGCCATAGAAATGCCCGGGGGGATCGTGTAGACACCCCGGCGTACCCATATGGGGGGCGTCGGACCGGCTGACGCGCCGGGCTATTAGCGGATTGGTCCCATGCAGCATGTCATCATCGTCCTCCACCTGATGATCGTCCTCGCCATGATCGGCTTCGTGTTGTTGCAGAAGTCGGAAGGGGGAGGGCTCGGAATAGGCAACACCGGCGGGTTCCTCTCGAGCCGCGGCACATCCAACGTTCTGACCCGGTCGACCGCGTTCCTGGCGGCAGCGTTCTTCGGCACAAGCCTGCTGCTGTCGGTGCTGGCCGGGCTGCACCGCACCCCGACCTCGATCATGCAAACGGGCAACCCGACCCAGCAACAGCCGGCCGGAGGCGGCGCCACACCGCCGATCGGCGGCAGCGGCGGCGGACTGCTCGACCAGCTCCGCCAACAGGAGGGCGCGCCCGCGGCGCCGGGCGGTCCGCGAGTGCCGCAATCGCAATGAACTGCGGAGAGTGAGCAAAGGGCCGGGTGACCGGCCCTTCGGTTTTTGGCGGGTTGTCATGCAGATTGTGAATACCGCAACTCGAAACGACATCAGGGACGCGGGGCAAATGTCTGCATTTCCATTGAAATCGGTCTATATGACGAATGCGCATAGCGTCGATTCACAGCCCCCTCTGGCAGTCCTCGTCGAATCGGTGGCGTGACGCTAAATGTTGGGCCCCATGGCGCGGTACATCTTCATCACCGGCGGCGTGGTCTCCTCCCTCGGCAAGGGTCTGGCGTCGGCGGCACTCGGCGCCCTGCTGCAGGCGCGCGGCTACAAGGTGCGGCTGCGCAAGCTCGATCCCTACCTCAATGTTGATCCGGGTACGATGTCGCCCTACCAGCACGGCGAAGTCTTCGTCACCGACGACGGAGCGGAGACCGACCTCGATCTCGGCCATTACGAGCGCTTCACCGGCCGTCCGGCGAGCCGTCACGACAACATCACCACCGGGCGCATCTACCAGGACATCCTCGCCAAAGAACGGCGCGGCGACTATCTCGGCGCCACCATCCAGGTAGTTCCCCACGTCACCAATGCGATCAAGGATTTCGTGCGTGACGGCAATGACGGCTACGATTTCGTGCTCTGCGAGATCGGCGGCACGGTCGGCGACATCGAAGGGCTGCCGTTCTTCGAGGCGATTCGCCAGCTCGGCAACGACCTGCCGCGCAACCACGCGGTCTACATCCACCTGACGCTGCTGCCATTCATCACCGGCGCGGGTGAGCTCAAAACCAAGCCCACGCAGCACTCGGTGAAGGAGCTGCGTTCGATCGGCATCCAGCCGGACATCCTGTTGTGCCGCACCGACCGGCCGATCCCGCACAGCGAACGCAAGAAGCTTGGTCTGTTCTGCAACGTGCGAGAGAGTGCCGTGATCGAGGCGCGCGACGTGGACAACATCTACGCCGTGCCCGAGGCCTATCATGCGGCCGGGCTCGACGCCGAGGTGCTTGCCGCCTTCGGGATCGAAACCGCGCCGCCGCCCGATCTGGCCACCTGGCGGCTCATCAACGAGCGGGTCCGCAATCCTGAAGGCGCCGTCACCATCGCGGTCGTCGGCAAATACACCGGCATGAAGGATGCCTACAAATCGCTGATCGAGGCGCTCTCCCACGGCGGCATCGCCAACAAGGTCAAGGTCAACGTCGATTGGATCGAGAGCGAGGTGTTCGAGCGCGAGGATCCGGCGCCCTTCCTCGAACACGTGAATGGGATACTCGTCCCCGGCGGCTTCGGCCAGCGTGGCGCGGAGGGCAAGATCAAGGCGGCGCAGTTCGCGCGCGAGCGCGAGGTGCCGTATTTCGGCATCTGCTTCGGCATGCAGATGGCCGTGGTCGAAGCCGCACGCAACCTGTGCGGTATCGAGGATGCGAACTCCACCGAGTTCGGCGCGACGTCCGATCCGGTGGTCGGCCTGATGACCGAGTGGATGAAGGGCAACGAGCTGCAGAAGCGCGCGGAGGGCGGCGACATGGGCGGCACCATGCGGCTTGGCGCCTATCCGGCGCTGCTGGAACGCGGCAGCCGCGTGAGCGAAATCTACGGCTCGGCCGAGATTTCAGAGCGTCATCGCCACCGCTACGAGGTCAATACCGGCTACCGCGGCCGCCTGGAGCAGCACGGCATGCGGTTTTGCGCGATGTCGCCCGACGGGCTCCTGCCGGAGATGATCGAGTACGCGAACCACCCGTGGTTCGTCGGCGTGCAATTCCACCCCGAGCTCAAGTCCCGGCCGTTTGCTCCCCATCCGCTCTTTGCATCGTTCGTCGGCGCGGCGGTCGAGCAGAGCCGGCTGGTTTAATCTCATTTCGTTTGCTGTGATGAGGGTGGCGGGCCTAAAAGCGGTCTGTCAGCAACACGTCCAATGAACAATGTTTGAACCGTTCGTCACCCGACTCCGCGCCATCGCGCTGGCCGACCTTTTCCGCGAGGTGACGCAATGGCGCACGCCCGCGTTCTGGATCGCGCTTCTGTGCTTCGTCTTGATCTTTCCGGTGATCACGCTGCGCGGAGCGCATTACGAGGAGGGTACTGTCATCGGCCTCGCGCGTGGGGCTTTCGAGGATGGCCATTGGTTCGAGCATCACCTTTACGGCAACCGCTTCATGGAGCGGCCGGCACTGTTTTCCCTTTTGCTGGGAGTGGTCGGGCTGTTGACCAAGTCGATACCGGACTGGCTCGCGCGCGTGCCGGTGGCGCTGGCGCTCGTCGCCGGTGCCTATCTCGTCTACGGGCTGGTCCGTGCTTACGCCAGCGTTGCTGCGGCGCTGTTTGGCGCAATGTGCTTCTCGGCCTGCCCGCTCGTTCTGCAGAAGCTCGTGACAGCCGAGCCCGACCTGCTGGTTGGCGTTACGATGTTCGCCGCCTTTGTGGTCCTCTGGCGCGGAGAAGAGCAGGGCGGGGTCGGCGCCGGCCGCTGGCTTGCCGTCGGCGCGATCCTGGCGGTAGCTGCGCTGATCAAGGGACCGCAGCAGGTCGCCTTCTTCTTTCTCGGTGTTGGCAGCTTCTATCTGCTCCGCCGGCGGTGGATTGACTTCGTCAAGCTCGCGCTGGCGGGACTTGTTCCGGCGGCGGTCACCGCGGGATGGTACTGGGCGGCGTATCGGCCGGGCGACATCGAAGACTGGGCGAGGCATTCGCGCCTCGTCGCGCCGCCCCTGGGAGAGTGGATCCTTTCGGTGCTCGAAGTCGGTGCGAGCACTGCGATTCAACTGCTTCCAGGCTGGCGCCTCGCCGTGCCGCTCGCGGCGCCGGCCATCGTCCGCCCGCAATCGAAAGCGGACGACCTGATCGCCGTGCTCATCCTCTATGCCGGCATCGGGACCGCGATCCTCTTGCTATGGCCGTTCGCGCGGACACGCTACGCCATGCCTGCCGTTCCGGCGCTCGCGGTTGTCGCGGGACTGGCCTTCGATCGGCTGCGTGAGGACAAGACGCGCCTCCTCAATAACATGTTGGTGCTCGTAGCCGTGTTTGCGCTGGTGCGCATTCTGCTCAATTGGATCATCATACCGCTCGCCCCCGACGCATTCGCGCGTTCGCGCTTCTATGGACATGCGATTGCCGAAATGATGGCGCTGCAGCCGGCGCCGCTCTATTTTACGCAGGTTCGGGATCCTCTGAACATGCTGGTCTATGTCCCGTATCGCGTGCGCGAAGCCAGCATCGCGGCGGTCGCCGTGGCGGAGCCGCCGTTCTGGGCTATGGTTCTGCCCGAACAAGAGCAAATTCTTCGCACGGCGCGGCCCGATTTGCAGATCACGCGCCGTCTCGCACCAGCGCCAGGCCGCTGGTACTTGCTGGAAGTCAGGAAAGACTGATGCACGACGGCAGTCCTCCGGCCATTGCCTCGTCACGTGCCGCCGCGGATCCGGACACAACGGAACGAACTGGAGCGCCGGAACTGACTGTGGTCATTCCGACCTTCTGCGAACGCGACAATGTTGCCCTTATCATCGAGCGGATCGACCGGGCACTCGCCGGAATCCGCTGGGAGGCGATATTCGTCGATGACGATTCGCCCGACGGAACGGCCGCGATGGTGAAAACGATCGGCGCCAACGACGCGCGCATCCGCTGTATCCGCCGGATCAAACGGCGCGGCCTCGCCGGCGCCTGCATCGAGGGCATGCTGGCAAGCCAGGCCGCCTATGTGGCGGTGATGGACGCCGATCTTCAGCACGACGAATATCTGCTTGTGAAGATGCTGGCGCGGTTGCGGGCAAACGATGCCGATATCGCGGTCGGCACCCGATATGAGGCGGGTGGTGCGGTGGCGCTGTCCCGTGCGCGCCTGTCGATCAGCCGCCTCGCCACCTACCTTGCAATGCGGCTCCTCGACATCAGCGTCACCGACCCGATGAGCGGCTTCTTCATGATCCGGCGCCCGCTGGCCGAGGAGATTGCCCCGCGGCTGTCGACGCAAGGGTTCAAAATCCTGATGGACGTTCTCGCAAGCGCCGACAGCGGCGTGCGCGTTTTGGAGCTGCCCTACACGTTTCGCTCGCGCCAGCATGGCGAGAGCAAGCTCGACAGCAAGGTGGCGCTCGATTTCGCCAACCTGCTGCTCGCCAAGATGACCGGGGACCTGATCCCGCCCCAGTTCTTTGCCTTTCTCGTGGTCGGCGCGGTTGGTATTCTGGTTCACCTTGCTGTGCTCAACGTCATACTGTCGTTCACCGGCCTTGAGTTCATCTGGGCGCAGGCCGGAGCGACGCTGGTCGCCGCGACCAGCAATTTTTTCCTCAACAATGTGCTGACCTATCGCGACCAGCGCCTGACGGGAAAGCGCGCGCTGCTCGGTCTGGCGATCTTTATCGCGATCTGTCTGGTCGGTGCCGTCAGCAATATCGGCATCGCCGTCTGGCTCTACAATTACGATCGCAATTGGTGGATCGCAGGCCTGTTCGGCTCAATCGTCAGCGCGGTCTGGAACTATGCGGTGTCAAGCACGCTGGTCTGGCGTGCGCTGTCGCCCGGTAGCCGGTAGCGTTGGCGGCGCGCGCTATCTGTTGAAATAGCGCAGGTCCGGCGGCGGCTGATCCTTCATGACGGGCATGAGATAGCCGTCTTGGGTCACGTAGTAGGGTTCCTTGCCGACACGGACCATGGAGTTGTTCTCGGCGCAAACAGAAGTCTGCCAGAGGGGCTTCGTTTTCGTCTCGCGGCGCGCTTTTTTGGTCGAGGAGAAAGGCCGGGTCAGCGCATTGTCGATGACGGTGATTTCGTTGAACAGAATGTTGGGGTCTGCCTTGTCGAGGTAGATCCGTTCCTTGATGACGGATTTGTTGTCGTGGTGCAGCGGAAGCCCGCTGCCGTCATAGGTGCGCTGGCCCTTGAAGAGCCGCGTCTCGACTTCCAGCACATCATATTTCCCGTCGCCGTCGGTATCGACCCATTTGCCGATCGAATAACCGGCGAGCGTCAACTCGTACTCGCCCTCGGCGGGCCAATCGCGGCCGTCGGTGTAGATGCGCCGATAGGAGTCGTTGACGTGACTGATGAGGATGTAGGTGATGTCCGGCGTCACCACGATTTCCATCGGATCGTACGGGCTCATCATCATCGGCATGCCTTGCGGCATGCAGTACCAGGACGCCATGACGCCAGGCGAACCTTTGGCCATCTCCGCCAGGTTCTGTTCGTAGACCTTACGGTATTCAGGCGTGAGCGGAGCCTTGTTCGTCTCGGTTTCCCAGCGATTGGGCGTGACGCGATGCCATTGGCCCTTCAGGTTGGGATATTTCGACAGGTCGTCGCCAGCGTTCGCGGGCGAATACAGCATCGAAAGCGCCATCGACAATGCGAGCAGGCCCATCGCGCGTCTATGGCGCATGCTGTTCTCCATGGATGGCGGCAATGTAACACGGCTGCACGGGTCACGCTCCCGCAGTTAGCGTTGATTGAAGTGCCGCAGGTCCGGCGGCGCCTGGCCTTTCCGCGTCGGCATCAAGATGCCGTCCGCGCTGAGAAAATACCGTTCCTTGCCGATGATGATATGGTGGTTGGCCTCCGCGCACAGATATTCGTGCCACGAAGCCTTGCGTTCGCGATTGTAATCGCGCTTCACGGTCCAGGGCCGGGTGAAGGCGTCATCGATCGTCGTGATCTCAGCGTGCAGCAGGTCCGGCTTGCTCTTGTCGATAGAGATGCGTTCCTTGACCACGGTGCGGTTGTTGATGTGCAGCGGGAGGCCGTCGGCATCCAAGTAGCGAGGGCCCTTGAACGGTCCGCGCGTCTCGACCTCCAGCACGTCGTATTTGCCGTCGCCGTCCTCATCGACCCACTTGCCGATGGAGTAACCCTCGTATGTCGGCTTGATCTTCGCGGGCCAAGCGCGTCCATCGGTATAGACGTGGCGAATTTCGGCCATGTGGTCGGCACGCATGACCGTGACTACCGACGTGACGATGATCTCCAGCGGCTCATAGGCCATCATCATGCGCGGCATCCCGGAGGGGAAACAACGCAACTGCGGATCGACGCCTTGCCCACTTGATCGCAGATGGGCGAGGTTGGCTTCGAAAATCGCCTGATATTCGGGGGTGAGCGGCGCCTGCTGTTGCAGCCCGCGTGGCTTGCTCGGGTCCCATTGCGAACGTTGGTGGGCGCGCACCCACTGCGCGGTCATGTCGGGATATTTCGACTGATCGTGCGCCTGAGCTGCAGCGGCGAATAGCATCGCAGAGATTGCGGCCACGCCGAGCGAGCGGTGGATTTGCATCATCATCCTTGGGTCCAGCGAGCCGCCGCACTACGCGGCGCATTCTGGTGCGTATGCCACTTTTGTGCCGAAAAGAGAACCGTGACACTGCGCCGCCACGGTGAGGAGACCCATCAATTTCCGGGATGCGCGAACAGGCCGACGAGCCCGGCCACGGCCTTGTCGTGACGGGTTCCTGTCATCGGGGCAATTCTGGCGGTGAGTTCCTCCTTGGTCAGCCCCGGCGGCAGGGCATTCGGCTCAAGATCGGTCGCGGTGATGATGAACATGTAGTGGCGCGCCTTGCCGGGAGGTGCGCATGGTCCGGAGTAGTGGCCCACGTCAAGCCTGCTCTTACCCCCGACGAACTTCGGGCCGTCCTTGCTGACTTCGCCCTCGGCAAAACCCGTGATGTCGGCCGAGATGCCGTAGGCGACCCAGTGGATCACCCCGCCGCCGCCGCGGCCTTCGGGATCGACCATGGTGATGGCGTAGCTCTTGGTGGCGGGCGGCGGGTTGTGCCACGACAATTGCGGAGAAATGTTCTCGCCCAGGCAGTCCGCGTTGCGCGGAAAGTTTGCGCGGCTGTTGGCAACCTTCTTCGGCATCATCTGGCCATCCTGGAAGGTCGTCGACGTCAGATCGAAGAATTTCTGCTGCGCGTTCGCCGTGCCGAAGGCGGACAGGAGCGTAATGCCGCCGGCCAGGATCGAAGCTCCGATCGAATGCTGCATGGCATTCCTCTTTCGGTTGCGGCCATGGCGGGCGTTACCGCGGCCGGAATATCGCGTTGAAGGTCTGCTGCATCCTGCGCTGCTCGGCGTCCGACGTCATCGTGAGCACGATTGTCTTGGTCCGCAGCACATCCATCACGCCCGGCGGATTGGTGACCACGTCCGTGCGCGACGGCAGCCGGCCTTTCCGCGTCAGGAAGGTCTGCCCTTCATGGCTGAGCATGTAGTTCGCTGCGAGCAGCGCGGTCTTGGGATTGGGCGCCTGCGTGTTGATGCCGATCGAGCCGAAGGCGAGCGCGACCGGGTCGAGCACCCAGAAATCGGTCGGGCCGCCGGCAAGCCTCGTGTTGATGGTCAGCGGCAGGTAGTTGTTGAGCGCAACCCAATATTCGCCGGCTGCGACCTGGCGCGCCAGGTTGAGGTGGCCGTCGATCACCACCGGTTTGAGCGTCGCCGCCAGATCGCGGGCGAGCTTGCCACCGCGCTCCTCGCCATAATGGGCGAACATGCCGGCAAGCCATTCGACATCGGTGGCGTCGAGGGCGACCTTGCCGGCCCAATGCCTGCGGTCGAGGAATTCGTCATAAGTTTTCGGAAGCTCGTCCGGCTTGACCTTGGTCGTGTTGTAGGCCGGGGTGTTGTAGTTGCCGGAGTATCCGTACCAGCGCCGGTCGGGATCGCGCGCCTGCGGCATCAGGTCCTTGGCTTGCGGCGGATCGAATTGCGCGAGAATCTCAGGCCCAAGGCGGTACACGGGCGTGGTCGCGACCAGGTCCCAGGTCTGCTGCCGGGCGCGATATTCGATGGCGATGCGCGCACGGATGGCGGAATCCGACATGCGCACGAAATGGACCTTGAGGCCGGTCGCCTGCTCGAACACCGCCCAGTAGGGCAGTGCCTCCTCCTCGTTCATCGAGGCATAGAGGGTCAGGCTGCCAGCCTCCGTTTTCGCCGCCGCAAGCAGTTCCGGAACGAGCCAGGGCCGCGGCGTCTGCGCGGCCGCCGGGGCCGAAAGCGCGCAGGCCGCAACAAGGTATGACGCGATTTTGAGAGTGTGCATCATCGATCCGGTTCGCATGCTGGCTGACTCATGCTATATTCGAACCATTCGAAACAATAAATGTCCATCGGGAGGACGCCCATGGCGAAACTTACCCTCACCATTGACGACAAGCCGCGCACGATCGAGGTCGACGATCCCGACATGCCTCTGCTCTATGCCCTGCGCGACGAGTTGCAGATGAACAATCCGCGCTTTGGCTGCGGGCTCGGCCAGTGCGGCGCCTGCACCGTCATGGTCGACGGCCGCGCCGTGCGCTCCTGCATCACGCCGGTATCGGGGGTGACGCAGAGCAAGATTACTACGCTCGCCGGCATCGGCACGCCCGAGAAACCGCATCCGGTGCAGGCGGCCTGGATCGCCGAGCAGGTGAACCAGTGCGGCTACTGCATCAACGGCTGGATCCTCACGTCCGTCGAGTTGTTAAACCGCAATCCGCACCCGACCGATGCACAGATCAAGGAGGCGCTCGGCGATCTGATCTGCCGCTGCGGCACCCATGGTGCAGCCCTCAAAGCGGTCAAGCGCGCCGCGTCGCAGGCTTGAGGGAGCACGCCATGACAAACACCGTGCCCAGCACCGAACTCAGCCGCCGCGCGTTCCTTTCGGCCACCGGCGGACTCGTCGTGACGCTCGCGGCGCCGGCCGATTGGGTCGAGGCCGCCACCTATGGCGCCGCCGAGCGGCCGCCGCTCAAGGGCGACCAGCTTTCGTCCTACGTCACCATCGATCCGGATGGCACGGTCGTCGCCTATTACGGCAAGATCGACGGCGGGCAGGGGCTCGAGACCGCCATCGCCCAGATGGTGGCCGAGGAGATCGACGTTGCCCTCGAGCGCGTGCGCGTCGTCATGGGCGACAGCGGGCTCACCGTCGACATGGGCGGCGCAAGCGCGGCCATCGGCGTTTCGCACGGCGGCACCATGCTGCGCCGCACTGCCGCCGAGGCGCGCCGGCTTCTGATCGACATGGCAAGCCGCAAGCTTGGAGTTCCAGCCGAACAATTGACGGTCACTGACGGCGTGGTCCACGCCATCGCCGACAAGAGCAAGCGCGTCACCTATGCCGAGCTGATCGGCGGACGTTACTTCGACCAGAAGGTCAAATGGAACGGCCGGCTCAGCAACGGCCTGCAGGTCGAGACGCCGGCGCCGCTCAAGAAACATACCGAGTTCAAGGTGATCGGCCAGTCGCCGCTGCGCCGCGACCTGCCCGGCAAGGTTTTCGGCACGCTCGAAATGGTCAACGACGTGCGGCTGCCGGGAATGCTGCATGCCCGCATGATCCGACCGACCGTCGCCGGTGCCGTGCCGGTGAAGGTGGATGAGGATTCGGTCAAGGATATCCCTGGCGCGAAGGTTGTTTGGATCAAGGATTTTCTCGCCGTCGTCGCCGAAAAGGAATGGAATGCCGTTCGCGCGGCCAAGGCGCTCAAGGTGACCTGGTCGGAGTCGAAGCCGGACTTCCCCGGTCACGACAAGATGCACGCCCACATCCGCAAGGCCCCGATCGTCAAGCGCGAGTTCATGCGCCAGAATGGCAACTTCGAGGAGGGTATCAAGCAGGCGGTCCGCGTCATCGAGGGCGAGTACGAGTTCCCGACCCAGTCGCATGCCAGCATGGGCCCGGCCTGCGCGGTCGCGGACGTGCGCGACGGCACTGCCACGGTCTGGACCTCCACGCAGAAACCCTACGACACCGGGTACTGCGTCGCCGAGCTGCTGGGCATTCCGCAGGACAAGGTGCGCACGATCTGGATGTTCGGTACCGGTTCCTACGGCCGCAACGAACAGGGCGACGCCGCCGCCGACGCCGCTGTGCTGTCGAAGGATCTTGGCCGGCCGGTACGGGTGCAATACATGCGCCACGAGGGCCTCGCCTGGGATCCCAAGGGTACGGCATCGGTCAATCGCAGCCGCGCCGGTCTCGATGCATCCGGCAAGGTGATCGCCTACGAGAACATCTCGAAAGCGGTTTCGCGCCTCGACAACAACACGCGCGAGACGAAGGCGGCCGACGTGCTCGCCGGACAACTGCTCGGACTGCCGCTCAATCGCGCGGAAAGTTTCGAGATTCCGGTCGCGTCCTACACGTTCGATCACGGGCGGCTCGGCTGGGAAACCATCCCGCCGCTCATGGAGCGCGCCTCGCCGCTACGCTCGACGCATCTGCGCGACCCCTATGGGCCGCCGATCCTGTTCGGCTCGGAATCCTTCATCGACGAGATGGCGGCTGCGACCAATACCGATCCGGTCGATTTCCGGCTGCGCTATCTCACCAATCCGCGCGACCGCGACGCAGTGCGGATTGCCGCCGAGAAATACGGCTGGGCGAAACGGCCGTCGCCCGCCAACGACCAGAAGGACAAGGACGTCGCCGTCGGCCGCGGCATCGCGTTCCGCAGGCACTTCACGACCTTCATCGGACTGGTCGCCGAGGTGCGCGTGCACAAGAAGACCGGCAAGATCGACCTCCTGCGCTATGTCTGCGCCCACGACGTTGGCATGATCGTCAATCCGGAGACGCTGCGGCACGTCATCGACCGCCAGCTCGTCTACGGCACCAGCCGGGCGATGATCGAAGAGACGCAGTTCGACGCCAACATGGTCACCAGCGTCGACTGGCTCACCTACCCGGTGCTGCATATCGGCGACCTGCCCGACGCGATCGACATCCATCTGATCGAGCGGCCCGATGTCGCGCCATCCGGCGCCGCCGAGATGGCGCTCGGCCTCGTGCCGGCGGCGATCGGCAATGCGGTGTTCGACGCGACCGGCGTGCGGCTGCGCCGGGTGCCGTTCACGCCGGAGCGCGTGAAGGCGGCAATGGAGCGCGCGTAAGTTCCGCAAAAAAAAGCAGGCCGGATTTCTCCGGCCTGCGCAGTATGACATGTCGTATGCCCGCGTTGCGGGCGCGCCGCCGATTGATCAGAAGCCGAGGCCGAGATTCCCGAAGCGGTAGTTCACGCCGAATTTCACCGTCTCGATCTCTTGCCGGGTACGGACATCGAAGGCCGGAGTCGGGTTGACCACGTCGCCGAGGAAATGCACGGTCGCGCCGCTAAAGTTATAGTAGTTTCCTTCCAGGAAGACCGACCAGTTCGGCGCAAACGCCCATTCGATGCCGCCGCCCACGACATAGCCTTGCCGGGTCACGGACGGCGAGCCGACGAAGATTCCCGTGTTTGCGATCTCGAGTTTGTTGTGCGCCCAGGCAACGCCGCCGCGCCCGTAAAGCAGGGCGTTCTGAACAACGAAACCGAACCGCCCCACGACGTCCGCGATCGAGTCAGTCTTTGCGCGCAACGACCAGGTCGTATCGAACGGGTCCACGTCCGTGCCGACGATGTTGGCGGCCGAATAAGAGGCTGCGATGCCGAAGACAAAACCGCCCCCGAAGGCCATGTCGCAACCGACCTGTCCGCCATAGAGTCCGCCCGAGTGATCGGTATTGGCGACCCGCCCGGTGAACGTCGGGTCGATCGCGCCGTTGGCAAGGAGAGTATCCTGCCAAGAGGTATGCCCGGAGCCATAGCCCAGATGGAAGCCGAGATAGCAGCCGGACCAGGCGGGAGGCGGAGGCGGCGCTGGGCGGGCCTTGGTCGGCATCCGCATGTCGGCCGCACCGGCAGAACCCGTAAATCCGATTGCGGTCATGACAGCGGCCGCGACGCCAGCCAGCAAGTACATCTTCATGGTAGTCTCCGAATAGGCGGTGTGGTTCCGCAAGAGGGGTGAAACGCGGTCGGGTTGACTGAAAATCGACGACGAGCGGTCACGCGGAACGCTTGGGCTCTACGCTTGCGACCGGACAGACGCGTGGAAGGACTCACATCGTCAGAAATGGAACCTTTCAGCACCTGGTTACCAACTTGTTAATACGGCAGCGCCGGAGCCCCGGGGCGTTCGTGCCGGCGCACGATTGAAAGCAGGTGTTGCGAGAATGTCGCAGTATTTCCTGCCGGGTCCACGCTAGGAGGTCGTCATGGCCCGCGGCCTCGATCACATGGTCCATGCCGTGCGCAATCTCGATGCTGCGGCGGATCTCTATCGGCGACTCGGCTTCACGGTCGGTGCGCGCAACCGGCATCCGTGGGGCACGCAGAACCACATCGTCCAGTTTCCGGGCTTCTTCATCGAACTGCTCGGGGTCGCAGAGCCGGAACAAGCGGCGGGCGATGGACTGGCCGAGTTGTTCGGAGCCTTCAACCGCCGCTTCATCTCACGGCGCGAGGGACTTTCGTTCCTGATGCTTGAAAGTCGCGACGCCGTTGCCGACGCAGCCGAATTTCGTGCCTTTCCAGCACATTGGGATCCTAAGCTTAGAATTCCACGTGGACAAGTTGTCGC
>JADMIO011246860.1_pt1 | contig 60873 bp, 57 predicted proteins | sample 8958161 | NCBI WGS metagenome assembly JADMIO01 (sample SAMN16585339, study PRJNA669376) | soil metagenome | isolation source: Crop rotation soil | place: USA: Cullars Rotation, Alabama | collected 2011
GCCGCGACTTCAAGTCACGTGAATTCCAAGCTTCGGATCCCACTGTGCTGGAAAGATGCAGACGTCAGGTCGACAGGTAATCACAAATAATCGCAGCTAACCAGAAAGGGAAAAAGCATGAAGGACCAGGAAGTAGTTAACAAATTCATCGAGCTCCGCGCCAATGGCAAGAGCTTCACACGCATCGCAACCGAACTGGGCGTCGCCAAAAGTACGCTGGTCGAGTGGAGCCGCAAGTTCCGTTTCGAAATCCATAACCGTCGTGCTCTCGTAATCGAAGATCTTCAGGACCGCACCCTCGGCAGTGTGCAGCATCGAGTCGCCGGTCTGGCTGATAAGCTCGCTCGGGTCGAAGAGGAGCTGCGTCAGCGTGGAGTCAAGGAGATGTCCACGTCTCAGCTCTATGCCCTGGCAGCCTCGCTTCGCCGCCAGATCGAGCGCGAGACCGGCCCAATCCGGCTAGTGACTCCCACCAAAACCATACCCAACGAGGAATATGTGGACGAAGTTCAGGAATGGAATCCGTAGGCTTGACCGTTCTCTCAATCACCGTTGCACCCGGTACGCGACGAAGATGCTCGGAGGTGCGCGGCGCCCGGACTACCTCGCCCTGGCCTGCAAGGCCATCAACCAGGCGCTGCGTATCCAAAACCGCCTTGCGAAAAGAGACCCTCACATCTTTGGCCCACACGCGCACCAGTACTTCCTTGATACACTGGAACTGGAACGCGAGCAGGAGGAGCGCGAAACCGCGCTGCGCAGCGTTTACGGCCCGCCCGGGCCAGACGAAGTTCGTTTCAACCCTCTGGACCGATCGTTATTACCCGCCAGACGACCCCGAACTTCGCCGCATCTTCATCAAATGTTTCCACGAAAAATATCCGTCGCGGTAGCGTCTCCCGAAGTATCCCGCGTCACTCGCCACTCGGTCCGAAACCGAACATGCCAATTTCGGTCCGATTTTATACCGATTTTGGATCGGTTTTGCTCGCCGCTTGCCCTATGTAAGAGCAGTGAAGACGCGCGCAGCCCTGACGGGGTCCGGGACGCAAAACTTCGGCTTTATTTCCGATGTTCTCTGAGTAAACTTGATTGCTCTGATGCTTCGCTTCTGCGTCACATTGATTGCGCTGTTTTCTATTGCTTTGAGGTCGGTCTCTGCCGTCTTAACTCCAGAACAGGTGGCGCAGCTTCCAGCGCCGGCTTCGCATAAGATCGACTTTGCGGCAGAAGTGAAGCCGATCTTCGAAAGCAGTTGCATCAAGTGTCATGGGCGGGGCAAAGACAAAGGCGGTTTTCGTCTCGATAACCGCGAGACTTTTCTCAAAGGCGGTGATTCCGGGCCGGTTATCGTGACTGGCAAGAGCGCAGAGAGTTTGCTGATCAGCCTCGTTCAGGGTTTTGATCCGGATAGCGTGATGCCAAAAAAGGGATCGCGGCTCACTGCCGAACAAATCGGAATCATTCGGGCGTGGATTGACCAGGGCGCGGTCTGGGATCCAGCTGTTGGTTTTGGCCGCGTCGAGCCACTGAATTTGAAACCACAGCAGCCGCAGCTTCCGCCGGGATCCAGCGAGGCTAATCCAATCGACCGCCTGCTTGAACCGTACTTCACTGCGCACAAAATCAAGCCGGGGAAGCCGGTGAATGATCGATTGTACGCCCGGCGCGTTTATTTGGACATCGTTGGGCTGCTGCCGCCACCGGATGAACTCGAGGCTTTCTTAAAGGATAGACACGCCGACAAGCGAAAGAGGCTGGTAGAGCGCCTGCTGGCTGATGACCGGAATTATGCCGAGCATTGGCTGACGTTCTGGAACGACCTGCTCCGGAATGATTACAAGGGAACCGGCTATATCGACGGAGGGCGCAAGCAAATCACCGGCTGGCTCTACTCTGCGCTCCTGACCAACATGCCTTACAATCAGTTCGTCGCTCAGCTGATCAACCCTTCACCCGAATCCGAAGGGTTCACCAAGGGTATAGTGTGGCGAGGTGTGGTCAACGCGAGCCAGACGCCGCAAATGCAGGCGGCCCAAAGCATTTGCCAGGTATTCATGGGAGTGAATCTCAAATGCGCTTCCTGTCACGACAGTTTTGTCAACGATTTGACGCTGGCCGATGCCTATGGTTTGGCTGGTGTGTACGCGGATGGGCCGCTCGAAATGGTGCAGTGTGACAAGCCCACGGGGAAGAAGGCCGATCTCCATTTCATCTATCCGGAATTGGGAGCGATGGATCCAAAAGCTGATAAGCCCGCGCGTCTGAAGCGCCTGGCGGAGATCATCAGCGGGCCTCAGGATGGCCGTCTGGCGCGAACGTTTGTGAATCGGCTGTGGCAGAGACTTTTTGGACGCGGCCTGGTGGAACCGGTTGACGACATGGAGAAGGCGGCATGGTCTCCTGAACTTCTGGATTGGCTGGCAGAGGATTTTGCGGGGCACAACCACAACGTGAAATTCCTGATTGAGAGGATTTTGACATCTCGCGCCTACCAGCTTCCTTCGACCGATTTCGGCAATATGCAGGCGAAGGACTTTGTTTTTAGCGGGCCCGGGGTTCGCCGCATGAGCGCCGAACAGTTCCGCGACGCTATTTCGTCGCTCACGCAAGTTGGGTACGCCTCGCCGGCGGCCGAGGTGGCTTCGACCGAAACGGAAGCGAAGAAATTCTCGATCCCAATCCCTGTTCGATGGATCTGGAGCGAGAAGGACGCTGCCGAGAAGGCGAAGCCGGGCCATATTTATTTTCGGAGGAAGATCACGCTTTCAGCGGTTCCAGCCGATGCGTCAGGTGTAGCGATTTGCGACAACAGCTTCATGCTGTTCGTCAATGGCCATAAGGTTGGCGCTGGTAGTGATTTCAAGGCGGCCTATTTGTTTGATCTGCGCCCCTGGCTTAAACCTGGTGAAAATATCTTTGCCGTCGATGCCGTAAACAACTCGCCCGACAACAAGCCGCCCGATCCGAAAAACGTGTCCACCAATTCCTATAATCCTGCCGGATTTCTTTTTTACGCGCGCCTGCGGGACGGTAAGGGGAAGCTCGGAGTCACAAACGATTTCGCATCGGACGATTCGTGGGTCTGGACGGAATCGCCCGCAGCGGATTGGAAGAAGTTAGAATTTGCCGAGACAGGATGGCAACCAGCCGTCGCGCTTGGCGAAATGGGCATACAACCCTGGCGGGTTAGCAAGGAGCAAATCCGAACGAAGCTGGCAACGGCCTATCCAGGCCGGACCCGCGCATCGCTGGTGGCGGCGGATTCTCTGACGACCGCCCTGGGCCGCCCGAATCGCGAGCAGGTCGTCACCACGCGTCCGCCTGAAGCGACGACGCTCCAGGCGCTGGAAATGACGAACGGCGAAACCCTCGCCGATATTTTGAAGCGGGGTGCTCAAAACCTCATGGCGGATAAAGACGTTCCGAAATCGAATATCGTGCCGCTATTATATGCTAAAGCGCTGGGTCGGACGCCGGGGAAGCAGGAGATCGAGTTGGGGCAGCAAGTCATGGGAGGCACCGTGGGCGCGGAAGGCCTGGAGGATTTGCTATGGTCTCTGACGATGCTTCCGGAATTCCAACTGATCTATTGAGCGCTATGATTTCCAATCCTCCATCCGGCGTACTGACGCTCCGACGCTCCGACGCTCGAACGACGTCTTTCAGCCGCCGCGATTTCCTTAAAACTGCCAGTGCGGCCACGCTGTCGGCGCTCGCGGCTGGATTCCCGCGTCAAATCCTGGCGGAAGAGGAAAAGATCAAAGCCACCGCCGATACTGTGATTGTGCTTTGGATGGCGGGTGGCATGGCGCACACAGAAACGTTTGATCCGAAGCGGTACACGGCATTCGAGAAAGGCATCAAGCCAGATCAGGTTCTAAGCACGTTCCCGGCGATCAATACCGTCGTTGACAACATCAAGCTGACTCAAGGTTTGGAAAATGTGGCAAAGGTGATGGACCGCGCCACGCTGATCCGTTCTTACACCGCCGGCGACCTCGGCTTTATTCTTCATTCTCGCCATCAGTACCAATGGCACACGGGCTACGCGCCGCCGCAAACCGTTGCCGCGCCGCACATCGGCTCGGTGATTGCGCGGACGCTGGGCCCGAAAAATCCGGCGGTTCCGGCATTCATAGATATCGGCCAGCGTTTCGATCTGGGTGAGGGCGAGGAACTCAAAGCGTTTCACACGGCGGGCTTTCTTGGCAGCGAATACGGCCCATTCCTGGTCGCTAATCCCGAAGAGGCTGTAAAGAGCGTGCGGCCGCCGGCTGGGATGAGTCCGTCGCGATTTGAACGGCGGGATGCCTTCTATCGCAAGCTGGTAGCGGAGAGTCCGGTGGGATTGCACGGAAGCGACTACCAAAAGGAATCCTTGCTGCGTTCTCTCGATAATGCGCATCGCCTGCTGAGTTCGCCGGCAGCCAAAGCGTTCGATCTCGCGCTTGAGCCCAAGGCCAGTTACGACAAGTACAACACTGGCAAATTCGGTCTCGGCTGCCTGTTGGCCCGGCGTCTGACCGAAGCGGGCGCGCGTTTCATCGAAGTCACCTCTGAATACATTCCGTTTCAATATTGGGATACGCACGAGAACGGCCACACCCGCGTGGTTGATTTGAAGAAGTCCATTGATGCGCCCATCGCCCAATTGGTTCTGGATCTCGAAGAGCGCGGCCTTCTAAACCGCACATTGATCGTTCTTGCTAGCGAATTCAGCCGCGACATGCTGGTCGAGGGCAAGCCGGACAACGCAGTCAAAAACCAGGTGGTCGTGCCGGACACCATCGAAGAGCTGAAGTATTACGGGATGCACCGTCACTTTACGGACGCCGGCAGCGTCCTCATGTTCGGCGGCGGACTGAAAAAGGGTTATCTTCACGGGGTGACGGCGGATGAGCGCCCTTGCAAAACATTGAGCCAGCGCGTGATCATTGAGGACCTGCACGCTTCGATCTACAACGCCTTGGGTATCTCGCCCAAACTCAGCTACGAGATCGAAAAGCGGCCCTTCTACGTAACCCGCGATGGCCTTGGCAAACCGATCCACGAACTCTTCGCATAATTCAAGCGGCCACGGTAAGGAGGCTCTACATTGGAACTCTCTAAACCCTCTCAGAGCGCTGTTAGCCCGGCCTCAACGGCAAAGGCTTCGAACAACCTGCTTGCCAAAGCAGAGCTGTTGTTCGCGATCCTGCTGAGCGCCTTTGCTCTGGGCCTTCATATCTCGCGCCTTTCCAACGCAGGGGCGCTCTGGCGCGACGAGGCGGCGGCTGTCCAACTCGCGACGATGCCTCATCTGTCAGAGGTGGTGAGATTTTTCCCGCACGAAGCCTTCCCGTTGATGTTCCCAGCCATCGTCCGTCTGTGGTCGGGGCTCTTTGGTAATAGCGACATGGCCTTTCGCATCTTCGGATTCCTCATCGGCTCCGGTATCGTTGGGGTGCTTTGGTGGCTTGGGCTTAGGGTCTGGCGCACCATTCCTCTGCTCAGCCTCGCTCTACTCGGCTTCAACAGCGCCTTCCTCGAGTGGGGCGACTCCGTCCGCGCTTACGGTCTCGGCACGTTGCTGCTGCTGGGCACGATCGGCCTGGTCTGGCGGATGATGGAAAAACCGAGCGTAGGAAATATTCTGGCGGCCGCCGTGTGCGCGGTCGCGAGTGTCCAATGTCTGTTTCAAAATGCGATTTTCGTGTTCGCGGTTTGCGTTGGCGCTGCTGGCGCCGGTTTCTGGCGCCGCTCCCGCAAGGCTATCGCTCTGCCATTGATTCCTGGACTCGCCGCCGCGCTTAGCCTTCTCCCGTATTGGAAGCCGCTCAGGAACGCCGCCGCTTGGGACAAGCTGATCCATCTTGAATTCAGTTTTCATGATTTTTCGCTTCAGATCGCCAGGGCGTTTTCCAGTTCGGGTGGGTGGTCCATCAGCATTTGGGTGGTTTTGCTATTATCCGCGGTGACGTTAACCGCCATGGCTTGTTTCAAACCGAGCGCACTGGGCGTGAACGAGAAGCAACGGGAAATGGTCATGTTTGCCGGCGTGACCGTATTCGTGGGCATTGCGGGTTACTGCATTTTTCTCAAATCCCTCAGCCACCCCGTCCGCGCCTGGCATCTGGTTGTGATGATCGGTTTTGCTGCCGCTTTGATGGACGTCATTTTGCAGCCGTTGCGCCAATGGCAAGCAACGCGCGCCGCGCAGATTGGCCTGGCGCTTCTGACTTCCGCTTTCTGCTTTGTGCCTGCATGGCGCGTCGCTCAAATGCGACAGACGAACATAGATGTTGTCGCCTCCACCCTGCGTCAGATTGCCGGACCGGACGACTTGATCGTCGTGACTCCGTGGTACAACGGCATATCCTTTCAGCGCTATTTTAAAGGCCCGACCGCCTGGACGACTGCCCCGTCTCTGGGTTTCAACCTGTTCCACCGCTACGATCTGATAAAGTCGCTCATGGCCACCAACCAGCAGGGCGTCAGCCAACCAGTGATCGTCCAAATGGAAAACTGCTTCCGCGCCGGACATCGCGTCTGGCTGGTTGGGGAAGGCCGATTTGCCTCACCCGACCTGAAGATTCGCACCATGCCTCCCGCGCCGTCTAAACCCTTTGGTTGGCATGAACAGCCCTACACGATGACCTGGACGCTAGAAGCCGAGTTGTATCTGCGAACGCGTTCGGCTCGAATCGCCGAAGTGTCGGTCCCGTCAGATGGTCCGGTCAATCCTTTCGAAAGCCTGTGGGTGAAAGGCTTTGAGGCAGAAGCCAAGCCGTAGTTTAACGATTCAGAGGCAGTGATTAGGATGCCAGAGCAACCCCGGAGACAAGCCCGCAAAGCGCCAGACGGATTCGGGCCATGACCTGGAAGGAGATAGACAAACGGCTCAGCGAATGGTTCTTCAAATGGTTATTGAAACCATTGGTGATGGTCGCGCCTTATGTGCGCACAAACTATTGCCTCGATGGCCAGACCATTATGGTGAAGCGCCCGTTTAGCAGGCGCGTTTCAATGAGAATCGAGGAATTGGACGAGATTGGAGTCGAGACCACAGACCAGGGCCCTTTCGTTGAGGATGTTTTTTGGATTCTCCGCCGCGGTCCCATGCGCCTTCGCATTGGAGATCCGCATCCTATCTTCAAGGAGTTGATGGACCGCTTTGGGGCATTGGAGGGTTTTGATTGGCAACCGTTTAATGAAGCGATGACTTGCAGCGAGAATCGGTATTTTGTGTGTTGGAGACGACGAAGGTCCACTTGAAGCAGAGCCGCGTTCCGCCGCGTAGGCTTTTTGCCACTTGGTAATTTCCTCCCCTCTGCTAAGTTCTCCTCGATGGTTCTGACCCAGGATGAATTGCGCAGTCTCGTCGAGTTGCGGCATCGCTCGCCTCATCAATTACTCGGGCTGCATCCTCTGGGCGATGGCTCGGGCCTGATTGCGCGGGTGCTGCGGCCCGATGCGGCCAAAGTGGAGATCGAGCCGGTGCATGAGAAGGACAAGCCCTCCATCAAGCTTAAGCGGATACCGAAGACCGACATTTTTGAGGGGACGACCACGGCGGCGAATCGGGTTTACGCCTACGACCTCGTAATAACGGGTCACGATGGCAAAGTGCAGAAGATTCGCGATGCGTATTCGTTTCTGCCGACGCTGGGCGAGGCGGACCTGTATCTTTTCGGAAAAGGGGACGAGCGCCGCATTTATGATAAGCTTGGGGCTCAATTACGAACGATCGACGGCGTCCATGGCTCGAGCTTTGCCGTTTGGGCACCGAATGCGCAGCGGATCAGCGTGGTGGGGGATTTCAATAACTGGGATGGACGCCCTCATCAAATGCGCTCACTTGGTCCCTCCGGCGTCTGGGAGATTTTCATTCCGGGGGTGTCGCAGGGAGCGCATTACAAATTTGAGATCCGAGATCTTCATGGGCATGTCGCGTTGAAGACTGATCCATTCGGTTTTTTCTTCGAGAAACCGCCCAAGAACGCAGCGATCGTTTGGAGCACGGAGAAATTCTCCTGGAGCGACGACGAATGGCTGGCCCGGCGAAGGCAGCGGGATTCGTTGAGGTCGCCACTGAGCATCTACGAAGTCCACATTGGTTCGTGGCGAAAGAAGTCGATGGGGGAATCTCTCAGCTATCGTGAGCTGGCCGAACCGCTGGTCAAATACGTGAGGGAAATGGGTTTCACGCACGTGGAATTCATGCCGGTGGCCGAGCATGCGTTTTATCCATCGTGGGGCTATCAGGTCACCGGTTTCTACGCGCCCACGAGCCGTTTCGGCACGCCGGACGATTTTCAATTCCTGGTCAACACGCTGCACGCGGCGGGTATCGGTGTGATTGTGGACTGGGTGCCGGCGCATTTCCCGCGTGATGATTGGGCGCTGGCCAATTTTGATGGCACTGCTTTGTTCGAGCACGAGGACCCCCGCAAAGGCGCGCACCAGGATTGGGGCACGTTGATCTTCAATTTTGGCCGGCATGAGGTGAGCAACTTCCTGGTGGCGAACGCGCTTTATTGGTGCGAGCGCTTTCACATCGATGGCCTGCGCGTGGACGCCGTGGCCTCGATGCTGTATCTGGACTATTCGCGCAAGGAAGGCGAATGGATCCCGAACCAGTACGGCGGCCGGGAGAATTTGGAAGCAATTGATTTCCTGCGGAAATTCAATCACATCACGCACACGGAATTCCCGGGAGTAATGACGATTGCGGAGGAATCAACCGCATGGCCCCTGGTCACCCGCCCTCCCTACCTTGGCGGTCTGGGTTTTTCGCTCAAATGGAACATGGGCTGGATGCACGATACGTTGAAATATTTCAGCCTCGATCCAATTTACCGCAAATACCACCAGAACGATCTGACATTTGCGATGCTGTATCATCATCACGAGAATTTCATTTTGCCGCTTTCGCATGATGAAGTCGTACATGGCAAAGGCTCGCTGCTGGGCCGGATGCCGGGCGATGATTGGCGTCGTTTCGCCAACCTGCGGACGTTGCTCGGCTACCAATGGCTGTTCCCGGGCAAGATGCTGATGTTCATGGGTGGAGAGTTTGGGCAGAGCAACGAATGGAACGCCAACGGCGAACTCGATTGGTGGCTGCTCGAGGCAGGCCCCTATCATCGCGGACTGCAACGTTTCGTGCAGGATCTGAACCATCTGTATCTCTCCGAACCCGCGCTCTGGCATTCGGATTTCGATCTGCACGGCTTTTACTGGATAGATAGCTCCGATCACGAAGGGAGTGTGCTTTCATTTGTTCGCCAAGACACCGATGGCCGCCACCAGGTGGCCGTGATTCTGAATCTCACACCCGTGCCTCGATTCGGCTATCGCGTCGGTCTGCCGCGCCCTGGCAAATGGCGTGAAGTGGTCAACAGCGATGGGTCGACATACGGTGGAAGCAACGTCGGCAATCTCGGTGGGGTGATCTCCAAAGAGCACAAATGCCATAACCAGCCGTTTTCGGCTGAGTTTACGTTGCCGCCGTTGAGCATCGTGGCATTTCGGGCGGATGGGCAGTGATCAGCCCCGTGGCCACTCAGTGGGGGTAACAATCCCTTTGACCGGCTCGCGTTAGGAAACTAGGTTGGCGCGGTGCAAAAAGGGAACGTCAGTGCATTCGATTCGCCGCAGGTACGTTTTCTTTTGCGAATGCCCCCTCCTCCCAGGTTTACCAATTATGTGGGCCGCAAGCTCTTCCGGTTCCTGCTCACGGTCCAGGGGCTTGGCGCTTTCGGGCTGATCACGCTGGGGGTGATACTAAGGAAGACACGCGTGGCCGGGCATTTGGTGCGGCCACTGATTGGGCATGAGATCGCGCGCGCCGGATCGCGGTTGCTGCCGATGTTCTTTTTTGTGTCGGCGGCACTCGGGTTGGTGGTGATCGGGCAGAGTGTCTCATGGCTGACAAAGGTTGGAGCGATCAATTATTTGGGTTCGATCATGGTGGTGGTAGTGGTGCGAGAGCTGGGGCCGCTGGTGGCGGCATTGCTGGTGCTGGCGCGGATCGGCGCGTCCAATGTGATCGAGCTGGGGACATCGCGGGCACTGGGAGAAGTAGAAGCGTTGGAGGCGTTGGGGGTTGATCCGGTTCATTGCCTCGTGGCACCGCGAGTGATCGGGATGGCGCTCGGGACCTTTGGGCTGACGGTGTATATGATCATCGGGGCGCTGATCTCTGGTTATCTCTGGGCGTTTATTCAGGATGTGCCGCTTCAGCCGGGCGACTATTTCGAGCAACTGGCGACGGCTCTCAGCAGCCTCGATTTTGTGTTGCTGGCGGTGAAAACGCTGGCGTTTGGGTTCATCATCTCAGTGGTGACCTGCTATCATGGCCTGGCGCAACCGTTGCGGCTCGAAGAGGTTTCTTTTGCAACCGTTCGCGCGGTGGCGCAAAGCGTCATCGCCTGCATCCTGCTGGATGCGTTGTTCATCCTGATCTATCTGGTGGCATGAGGACAAACCCGAGTTACATGGGTAAAATAGGTTAAATGAGGGCAAGCAAGACGATGAGCACGGAAAGCAAAGAAGCGCCGGTGATCGAGATGCGCGATGTTTCCACGGGCTCGTTGCGCGATCAATCCACGATCGTTGCCAAAGATGTGAATTGGACGGTGATGGCGGGCGATTACTGGATGATCGCGGGTTTGCAAGGGGCGGGCAAAAGCGACTTTCTGATGATGACGGCTGGATTGATGGCGCCGGTGGAGGGGGCTTATACGCTGCTTGGGGAGCCGATGCCGATTTTCGACGAGCCGCGGATCAAACATCGGTTGCGGCTCGGGTTAGTGTTCGAGACAGGGCAGCTTTTCAATCATCTGACGGTGATGGAGAACATTGTGCTGGCGTTGCGTTACCATGAAGATCTGCCGGCAAGCGCGGCGAAGGAGAGAGTGAAGGGACTACTGGAGGTAATGGAACTCGGGCCGTGGGCCGACAGCACACCGGGCGCGATTGGGCGGAATTGGCAGAAGCGCGTCGGGTTGGCGCGTGCCCTGGCTTTGAAACCGGAATTGCTGCTGTTGGATAATCCGCTTGGGGGGCTCGATCTTCGCCACGCGCATTGGTGGCAAGTGTTTTTGGGGCATTTGTCGAAAGGGCATTCGCTCATGGATGGCCGAAAGATGACACTAATAGCGACCGCGGCCGACCTTCGCCCGTGGAAAGGGCGCGCACGGCAGTTTGCTATTCTGCGAGAAAAGGAGTTTTCTGTGCTGGGGACGTGGGCACAGCTCGAAAGTGCCAGCTCTGAACTTGTCCAAGAGCTTCTTCCTGTGGAGGCGAATGTTTAACGTATTGCGTATGGCGTATTGCGTATCAGGGATAGCGCAGCGATGCCGCCTCTGGCGATACGCGATACGCGATACGCAATACGCACTCGTCACGCCTTCATTCTACATTCTGCATTCTACATTCTGCATTTAAACCATGGCCCTTCAGGATCTTACACCCCAGTTGCGCACGCGGCTCAGCCGAGTGGAGCGAGCCGTTGGGTGGTTTGTGATTCTGGCGGCGGGCATGCTGGCGTTTGGGTTCGGGTACTACATCTACAACCGGGCGAAGAGCAAAGGCTGGTTCAAAGTGAAGGCGCCGTTCTATACCTACACGGATTCGGCGTCCGGATTGAAAGTCGGCGACCCGGTGAAACTAATGGGGCTGGATGTCGGGCGCATCACGGCGATGACACCGCCAGCGGGCGACGATTTTGAGCACAACATCTATGTAGAATTCGAGCTGATTGATCCGAACTTTGGCTACGTTTGGTCGGAAGGCTCAAAGGCAAAAGTGGCAACGGCGAATCTGGTGGGCACCCGGTATCTGGAAGTCACTCGCGGCACGGGGGGCTATCCGGCCTACGAGTTTAGACCTTTCAAGATCGTAGAGGTGTCAGCGATTCAATCGGTGCTTCCCGAATGGGAGAAATGGCAGTTAGGTCAGGAGATCTTTGACGCTTACAGGACGAATCTCGTTTTGAACGCTTTAACTCCCCTGGGGACCAATGTGCCTATGCTCGTTCGGTTGGGCGTGCAACAAGTAGCGGTTTTAGACGCGAGAAAGGGCCAGGAGAAGAAATTTATGACGGCGGTCTGGAACGATCAGAAGGGGAGTTACGAAATGTTCTACAAAGGTTCCAGAAAGATTTATGGGCTTCCGTCGGACGAAGCTCCGGCGATTACGGAGCGCCTGGAGGCCGTGGTGGACACCGTGCAAAAGGCGCTGCCCAATATTCTGAACCTGACGAATCAGCTCGCGACGGTATTGTCGAACAGCGCCGACCTGACTTCGAACCTGAATCAGGTCGCCATCAGCGCGCGGTTATTGGCAACGAATCTCAACGCAGCGACGGCTCATCTGGATCATCCGGGGGCGTTGGGCGAATGGATTTTGCCCACGAATATCACGGTGCAGCTCGAAACGACACTGGGGAACGCCAACGCAACCGTGGTGAATGTGAACACGAATCTGACTGCCGTGATTCAGGATATTGGCCGATCGCTCGACAATCTGGCTGATCTGACGAGCAATCTGAATCACCAGGTGCAACAGAACACAAATATCCTGAGCAACGTTTCGAAGGCGGTGGTGGACACGGACGATCTGGTGCAGGGGCTGAAGCGACATTGGTTATTCCGGTCGGCGTTTAAGAACAAGGCGACGAACGCGCCGCCGGCGACGAAGAAGAAGTGAGCTGAGAGAATAGGGTCGTCGACTGAGAGCGGCAGAGGGCTGCGCGCACTCCTCTGCCGCTTTCCTTACCAGAGCTGAAGACTAGTGGAAGACGAGGCAGACGGGCTTGCCGACTTCGACTTTTACGCCGGTGGGATGCAACCCGCCAGTCTTTGGATCCACGGCGAGGACGACGATGCTGTCGGAATCCTGATTTTCGGCGAGTAGCCACTTTCCGGATGGATCAAGCGCGAAATGGCGCGGAATCTTTCCTTCGGTGCTCTGATAGCCAAGGGACGTCAATTTGCCGGTGCTCTGATCAATGGAAAAGGAAGCGATGTTGTTGGCACCGCGATTGGAGCCGTAAAGGAATTTGCCGGAAGGATGAATTTGAATTTCGGCGCAGCTATTTGGCTCTTTGAAACCGGCTGGCACGGTCGGAACCATTTGTAGCTGTTTCATTGCCGCCCGTTTGGAATCGTAACTGAAGGCTGTGATGCTGGAACCCATTTCATTAATAACGTAAGCCCATTTGCCACCCGGATGAAAAACGAGATGCCGAGGCCCTTCTCCCGGCTTCACGGACGCAGATGGCGGATCGTTGGGCATGAGCGAGGCATTCGCCGCATCGAGCTTGTAGGCGAGCACCTTGTCCAAGCCAAGGTCACACGTGAGAGCAAAGTGATTCATCGGATCGGCGGTGATGAAATGAGCATGGGGCCCTGCCTGCCGGCTCAGGTTCACGCTCGATCCGGCGTGCTGAATCTTCGCCTTGGCCGAGCCAAGTTTCCCACCTTCGCTCACGGGTAATGCAGCTATGCTGCCGGACCCGTAATTGGCGACCATGAGGCACCGGCCCGTTTTGTCCAAAGCCAAATGGCACGGGCCCGTCCCTTCCGACGCTTGTTGATTTATTAGGGAGAGCTTGCCGTCGAGCCCGATCCGGAACGCGCTGACCGCCCCGCTTTTTTTTCCGTCAAAACTGTCTATTTCTCCTACCGAGTAGAGGTATTCGCCGGTGGGATGCAGGCAGAGGAAACTTGGATTCTTTGCTTCAGCCGCCAACTCAGGAGTGCTCAAGGTTCCGTTAGCCGCATCGAACTTGGAAACGTAGATCCCTTTGCTTTTGCCGCCGGTATAAGTGCCGATATAAACGAGAGAAGATGTATTTGCCGCCATAAGACCGCTTTCGAGAAGAAGGGTGATGCCGAGGAACCAGGTCAATTTCATGCCTCTAAAGACCATTAAGCGGGCACGGGTTCAACTCTGAAATGCTCGTCCGAGTTAGAGGAAGGTTGACGAAACCCTTTCAAGGGTTTTTGAAGATGCGCGTTCGGGGCCCAGGGTAGCTCGTTCCTCGCAATCCTGGGCTGGAGGACTCAATCCCTTTGGGATTGAGAGTTCGCTCGCGGGCGCTCGATAGATTTTATTCAACATTCTGCCCTTCGTAAGGCATCTTAATGCCGTGCGACTCAACTATGTGAAAACGAGTCTGTTAGTGGCGCTACTGGGTCTAGGCGGGAGCTCAGCCATCGCGGCGCACACCCAGGCGCGCCTGGTGCTGGACGCAGCGTCCGCGCGTCCGGGGGACACGGTGACGGCGGGCATCCATCTTCAAATGGAGCCGGGTTGGCACACGTATTGGAAGAATCCAGGGCAAGAAGGCGGCCTGCCAACGACGGTTACGTGGGAGCTGCCTGCGGGGGTAACGGCTGGGAATATTCAATGGCCCGTGCCCGAGAAAGTGAAGACAGCCGACCCGAATATCGGCACACAGCCGATGGCGGAAGTGGTCAATTATGTTTACGCGAATGAAGTTGTCTTGCTTGTCCCACTTCAGCTTTCAAAAGACTTAAAGCCCGGCAGTCTGAATTTGAAGGCGGACGTGTCCTGGCTTGAGTGCCAGACCAAGTGCATCCCGGGTGATGCCAAGGTTCAGGCTGCGCTGGAGGTTGCTTCTGAAACCCAACCATCACCTGACAAGGCCCTAATTGCCGCCTGGCAGAAGAAGTTGCCAAAGAGCGGGGAGGGTTTGAAAGCCCGAGCCTCGTGGGAAGGTGCCGCATCCGGGACGACTCGTTCGTTGATTATTGAATGGACGTCGGCGACCGAAGTGAAAGAGGCCGACTTTTTTCCGGATAAGAGCGATGACTTTGAGATTCAGCCGCAGATGACAAAGCTTCCGAGCGCAGCGGGAACAATTCGGCTGAAGGCCAAGGTCACGAAGACAGGCGAGAATTGGCCAAAGCAGGTTTCAGGGTTGCTCGTTGAGAAGGACGTGGCCTATGAAGTCCTCATGCCAGTCAATGCGTCGCAGGGTGGTTCAGTTGCCCAGCCGATGCCGGAGAGGAGTTCGCTGTGGCGAATGCTATTATACGCATTCATTGGCGGTCTGATTCTGAACGTCATGCCCTGTGTCCTGCCGGTAATTGCTTTGAAAATCCTGGGCTTTGTGAGCGAAGCCCGAAACGAGCCGGGGCATGTACGAAAGTTGGGAGTGATTTACACGCTTGGAGTGCTGGTCTCGTTTCTGATTCTTGCTTTGATCATTATCGGCCTGCAAAAGGCAGGGCAGGGGGCGGGGTGGGGGCTGCAGTTTGGCAATCCTTATTTTCTGATCGCCATGAGTGTCCTCGTGATGTTGATCGCGCTGAACCTGTTTGGGGTTTTTGAAGTCACGCTCGGCTCTGGGGCGCTTACTGCGGCATCGACGCTGGCGTCAAAACAAGGGTCAGCCGGCGCTTTCTTTAATGGACTGCTTGCGACGGTTCTGGCCACCTCCTGTTCCGCTCCTTTCCTCGGTGCTGCCGTGGGCTTTGCGTCCTCGCTCAAAAACTCTTTGGTCACGATACTGGTTATGATGACCGTGGGACTGGGGCTTTCTGCGCCATATCTGATCCTGAGTTGGAATCCTGCCTGGCTTAAATTTGTTCCCAAACCTGGCCAATGGATGAACCGCTTCAAGGTGGCGATGGGGTTTCCCATGGTTGCGGCCACTGTCTGGTTGTGCAGTCTCGTGAGAACTCATTACGGAGACCGGGCGTGGTGGCTGGCCATGTTTCTGATTTTTGTGGCGGTGGCCGCGTGGATATACGGGGAATTTGTGCAACGAGGCGCTACGCACCGTTCCATCGCCGTGCTTGTGGCTGCCGTGCTTCTATTGGGCGGATACCTATATGCGCTCGAGCATGGCATGCGCTGGCGGGAGCCGATTACCGAGGCCACGGCCGAAAACGGGCATTCCACGGTTGCTCCACGAGGCATCGCTTGGAACGCCTGGAGCCCTGAAGCCGTGGCGGCGGCCCGTGATGCTGGTCGGCCTGTCGTTGTTGATTTCACTGCTACCTGGTGTCCGACCTGCAATACGATCGTAAAACCTTCGTTTGAGAATGCTTCGGTGCAAAAGAAGCTTAAGGATATCAATGCGGTCGCGCTCGTCGCTGACTATTCCAGGCGCCCGAAGGCGATCACCGATGAACTGGAACGTTTTCAACGCAGTGGCGTGCCGCTGGTTCTTATCTATCCCCGGGACCGCGATGCGGCCCCAATGGTCTTTGATCTCGTGACGCCCAGCACGTTGTTGGACGCCCTGGATAAAGCTTCGAAATAGCTCCTGCCTTATCGCTGCAAGTGCTGCGCATTTGCGTGTTTTATCATGCTCGCAACGTCGCGTTGGAGCGGGGATTCTTTCAACTTCAATACGGCTGATTCCAAATAGAAAAAAGGCGCGTGGGAGCCAAAAGCGATCTGCGAAGGCGGCACATCCCGCAGCAGGTTTCCGACACTGCCGAGGCCTTCCACCATCGCAAGGTCGAACCAGATCCGTTTGGTTTTTGCAAGTTTCGGCAGAAGGTCTCCTTTGACGGAGCGAAACCAGTTCAGAAGAACGATCTTCAGTTTTGGGCATTTGGTGAGCGAAGCGAGCAAGGGCGCAGGATCCACATTCGGCACCCGCATCGATGGATGCTGGACTCTTTCATCTTCCATGCTCAACGCCAGTTGAACAATCAGCTCTCGAGATTCCGCGACTGCCAGCAATTTGGCAAATTCCGGATCGTCGAGTTTGTAACCGTGATAATTTGGAAAAAGGCGAATCCCAGGCATTTCGTGTTTCTCCTGGCAGCGACGGAGGTCCTCCTCCCAGTCGGGCAATTTCGGGTTAACCGTCCCGAACGGTAGCAGCAATCCATGGCCGTGTTTTTGACATTCGCTCGCCAACGCCTCATTCACAGCCGCGAGGTTTTTGTGCAGCAAGGCGTCGAAGCTGCCAGCCCAGGCCTGGACGACGCCCGCGCTCTTGAGTTTGACGACGAGTTTCTTTGTCTCGTCGATCGGCAGGCGGCGAAAAGGCCAGCGGGAGAGCGAGACGTTGGTATCGATGATGCCGTCCACCTCACGATTGCCTTTCTTTGGTCTCGCGGCTTCGGCCTGATCGGGTCGCAAAACAGCCGTGGTGCCTGCACCAGCGAGCGCTATGGTTTTGATGAAATTGCGGCGGCGCATGCGCGTTTATTGAAGAAGGGAAATGAAGGGGCGATGCCGCACGCAGAATGAGACAATGGGAAAACCGTTGAAACGGTTGAAGCAATGAGGCCGCGCTAACACCCAACTGAAGTTGGGTGTTAATGAGAGGACGCTGGGCCAAGGCCACGAACTCTGGCGTTTTTCCGCAATCAAAGGTCCAGGTTCCATGCCGCGTGATATTGCTTTTTGCCTTTCAGAATAGGTGTCAGCAATCTTCTCAAGTTTGCTCCGAAAATCAGATTTTTGGCTTCGTCTGGAATCTCGGCACCATAGACCTTCCCGAGCTGGGAGGCGAAACTGCGGCCTCCAGCATCGCTGCCATATAAGACGCGCTCGGCGCCAAGCTCGGCGACAGCCATTTCCGTCAGTCCGGCTGTAGGATCGGAGCCGGCGAGGTCCACGCACACGTTTTTGCAGTCGCGCACCGCGCCGATTCCGATTTCCCAATCGGCTCCGGTATGGCCGCAAATAATTGAGGCGTTGGGATGCCGCCGGGCCAATTCGGCGAGTTCCATAGGGGTGGATTCGCCGGGCAAATTGCCCGTGATTTTCAGATAGGTGTGCTGAAAGACTACGGCCTTCAACTCGGTGGCGCGCTCAACGATTGGATCCAGTTCGGGGCGGTTGCAGTGCGTTGCGACCCAGAGTTTCACGCCGACCATGGGACCACTCTTCACACAGCGGTCCAGTTCCTTGAGGCTTTCCTCGACATGATTGGGATTCAGGTAAACGAATCCGAAGGCCCGATGGTGCCATTTCTCCAGGGCCGCCAGCACCTCGTCGTTTTGCTGGCGCATATCTTCGGGTGAAGGATTGTGCGACCATTTCATTCCCATATAGACGCACAGCCGTTCGATATCCATGCGGTCGGCGAACTGGACCAACTGGGTCATTCTTTCGTGAGGCGTATTTCCCGGAACGCCGGAGAGGTGGCAGTGAAGGTCCCAGATCATGCGGGCGGGAAAGCTCCAAATTCTAACATCCAAGCCGAAGTTCGGCCTCCGGATCCCGAGAAGCTCCAATTTCCAAGCTTCGGGCTTCCGAACCAGCCTTTATGAGGACAATGCATGTTTTTGAAAAGAGGTGCTCGATTATCTCCGTACCTTCACCCATAGACAACTTTCAACGCGCTGTTATTGCACTACTGCCAGCAATCTGGTCGGTAAGTCCTTACCGCGACAGCGACGGACGGTCACCTCATTCTAGGGGCCGTCTTCAAACGCCCCGAGATCTGGCGCGGCGCCATTGAAAGGTTCGCCGATATTGACCCCCTTATCAATTAGCCGTCCACCCGGCACGGGCCGCAGGAAAGGCCAGACTGGCAGGCTGCCGTCGGCCTGGCGCGGGGCGACCGCCACCGATTGATCGGCGCTCAAGACATCGCCAGTATTTGCGGCCGGAGAAAGCACCTGCCAACTGTTGTTTGTCGCGAGGGTGCCGCTCGTGAATGAATCACCGCTGGCCCCCGCGATCGAAAGATTATTCCGGACGATATGCGGTGTCGTGTTTGTGCCGTGGTTCATGCTGAAATTCCGAGCGCTGTTCGCCCAGCAGGTGTTCTGGTCGAGAGTTTGCCCGGAGATGTTATTGTTTTGATCCACCCCATTCGCCGCGTTGCCGAAGGCGACCGAATGCGACAGGCGATGCGGAGTGCCAATATAGTTACCACCCAGCTTGAAGCCGTTGCCATTGCCGTCGAATGAAGGGCTTCCCCAATAATTGATGCCGTGGCGGAAAGCCCAGCAATTTTCGATGAGCACGGACGCGGTGCCCATCCACAAATCCCACCCATCGTCCGAATTTTCCCATGCGCGGCAACCGCGGAAGACATTCCCCGGACCAAGATCCCACTTGGCGCTGAAGCCGTCGGCGTTACCTCCTATCGGAGGGTCGTAGTTGCGATAAGCGTCGCAGTTCAAGATCAGGTTGTAAGAGGGGAAAGTGGTTCCGTCCGTTCCCCCGGTAATATGCAAACCGGTGTTGCCGTTGTCGTGGACAGTGCAATTCTCGACAATGTTCGAGTTGCCGGAGATATTGATGCCGTTGTGTCCGGCGAGCATCACCACGACGCCCTTGAGATGATAGTATCTGCCGCTGATGCCGACGCCGTCGGAGGAATTGCCGGTGCTATCAATCACCGGGATCTCCCCCGGATAGGCCCATAGACGGATGGTATTGGTCGCACTCGCGGATGTGCCGCTGAGGCTCAATTTGCTGCTCAGCGCGTAGGTGCCGCCGCGCACATAAACCAATCCTCCAGAAGTCACTCGGCTCAATCCTTTACTGATGGTCTTGTAGGGACTCGCGAGCGTTCCGGGGTTTGAGTCATTGCCCGCCGACGTGGAAACGAAGAACACGTTGGTGGGGAAGGGGGGCACCACCGTCAAAACCGCGATTGCGCTGGTGGCAGCGCCAAAGACGTTTGTCACGATAACCGAATAACCTCCCGCGTCATTGGTTTGGGCGTTGGTAATGGTCAGCGAAGAAGTCGTCGCGCCGGGCAGCGGCGCGTTCGTAAAATACCATTGGTAACCAGGCGTCCCTGAGCCGCTCGCAACGACGACGAACGTCGCGTTGCTGCCGATAATCACCGTCTGGTTGGTGGGCGCGGTTGTAATGCCGGGCGGGGAGTTCACGGTCAGAGACGCAACGATGCTCGTAACCGAGCCGGCGCCGTTAGTGATGATCACTGAGTAACCTCCGGCGTTCCCGGCTTGCGCGTTGGTGAGATTGAGCGTCGCGTTGGTTGCCGTGGGGACGGGCGTGTTTGTGTTGAAGAACCATTGATACCGCAAGGGCGCGCTGCCGGTGGCGGTGACCGTAAAGGAAGCGCTCTGGCCTGCGTTCACAGTTTTGTTCGTGGGCTGGGTCGTGATTGAAGGGCCCATTCCCGGAGGCGACGGCAGAGAGCCGGTGAACAGTCGAAAGAATTGCTGCGGCGCACCCGGGGTGGTTGGATTGGTGGAGATGAAACGACCGCTGGCATCGAACGCGTTTGTCGCGATGGCAGTCCAGTTGGTCATGGGCGAAGTGGCATTCGGGCTTGCGAGCACGAAATACGGTCCGTTGTTCGATCCGCCGACTCCGGAAAGGACGATGCCACTGGGCACGAGGATCGAGTTCGTGATTATCAACGGGCCGGTCGCCGGTGGCCCTGAGTTGGGAATGTAAGGAGTCACGTCGGTGTAGGTTTCGCCGATACGATATTCGTCAACAATCAGTTCAGCGTAAGGCTGCTGCGCGCTGCTCTGGCCGCCGGCAAAAACGCGCAGGCGGTCGAACGAGAAATCGAACGCATTCGTGGAAACAGCCTGGGCGGCATTGGTCGATGGTTCCGAACTAAGGTTGGGATTGACGAAAAGATAAGCGCTGTCATTGACGCCGACGCGATGGTCAATGCGGACAACGATGAAGTTGGTCGCGCCGCCAAAAGGCGCCGCCGAACCCAACAAGTTTGCAGCATTGCCCTGAGGGATGAGTCCAACCGTGTTTGACCCGGCGCCGCTGCTGTTGCCGATGGCAAGTTTTTGCAGCGCTCCTGTGTTAATATCGTGCGGGAGATTCGCTCCTCGTCCGTAGAGATTGCCGGAAAGGGTGCCGGTTGGCCCCTGCCGGGCAGCAATAAAACTGATCCAGGTGGTCACGCCGTCCGTGCCATTGGTGCCGCGGGCAAAATTGAAAAGGCGGATCGGCTGCATCGCACTGCTGGCCGTCGTCGAACCCTGGAAGAATGCGGCGCCTCCGGTTGTCACCAGCGTGTTGCTCGCACCGTCGATATAAGCCAGTCCGTAGCCGGTATTGGTGGCCACGCCGGTGCTGCTGTTGGCCTGCCATCCACCATTGAATCCGAAACCGTCGCTCGATCCAATGACGGCAGTGCCGGGCGAATTGGTGAAGGGCTCGTAGGCGAGCAGCGCGCCATCAGCCGTAAACGTCTCCGTTAGCAAGGCCACGACCGCCACCGCGGCCAACCTGAATAGATATGAGTTCAAAACCAAGCGTGGACTCGAATCCTAACCGTGCACGGGCCGCGGGAAACTTTGCTGCTCACACTGGCCCACTATGCCACATGGTGCCAGTCCGGGATGAGATGTGTCAAGCGACGGTAGTGGTACAGACTGTACCACTACCCAAGCGACGAACGAGGAAGACCAATGGCAGACTGAAAACTCCTGGGAACGCCGGCGTTTCGCCGGCGTTTTTGACAGGCAAAGGTTAGGAACTGGCCGACGAGACGCCGGCGCTCCCAGGGAACTAGGTCAGAATGATTTTGTCACCTTCTTTGAGGGTGACGATGGCCTTTTTCCAATCGGAGGTTTTGCCGGCTTGCTTGGTGCGCTGGCGGCGGTCTTTCCCCCGAACGTTCATGGTATTCACGCGGGTGACTTTGACCTTGAACAATTCCTGAACGGCCTTGCGAATCTGGGTTTTGTTCGCCCGAGGATCGGCGACGACAGTGTATTGGTTGTGCTTGTCGCCCTGGCGGGTGCCTTTTTCAGTGAGGCGGACGGTTTTGATGATTTGGAAAGTCTGCATAGGTCTTATTCCTTGCCGAGGCGGGATTCCACTTGCTCGAAAGCGCCACGAGTAAAGATGAGCTTATCCGGGCGGAGCACGTCGTAGGTATTGAGCGTTTCGCTGGTGGCCAAGGCGACGTTGGGAACATTGCGCGAGGCGAGCGTCAGATTCTTGTCCGTGCCCTTCGCGACGATGAGAGCGGAACCGCTCAGTTCGAGCGCGGCAAGAACGCCGACGAAATCCTTCGTTTTGGCTGATCCCAGCTTGATGTCGTCCACCACGATGACATCGCCGGCCTTGAGCCGTTCGCTGAGCGCTTTGCGTAAGGCGAGCTGTTTGGTCTTGCGAGAAACTTTTTTGCCGAAATCACGGGGTTTGGGGCCGAAGACGACGCCACCACCACGCCACAGGGGCGAGGCGAAGGATCCGGCGCGAGCGCGTCCGGTTCCTTTCTGCCGCCACGGCTTTTTGCCCGTGCCAGCGACTTCACCCATGGTCTTGGTGCAGGCGGTGCCCATGCGCTGGGCGGCATTGTAAGCGACCACGGCATCGTGCACGGCTTGCGTGCCTTTGCCGTCTTCGACTAACTGGAATTTCACCTCCAGTTCGCCCTGGTCCTTCCCTTTGGTATCTTTAATTTTGAGTTTCATGGGAGCTGGTTACTTCTTTTTGGCTTCAGCTTTCTTGGTCTCGACTCGGGCGGCGTGCGGTTTCCAGCCCTTGGGGCGTTTCTTTGATTCGCGAATAATCACGTAATCACCTTTGGAGCCCGGAATCGCGCCGCGGATGAGGAGCAAATTGTCGGCTTCGTGGACCTGAATCACTTCCAGGTTTTGCGTCGTGCGCTGCACCTGTCCCATGTGACCAGGCATGCGCATGCCACGCATGACGGTGCCGGGGAAAAGGCGCTGACCGATTGCGCCAGAGCGGCGATGCCAGCCTTTCGCGCCGTGGGTGGAATCACCACCCGCGAACCGGTGCCGCTTGACGACACCTTCGAAACCGCGGCCTTTGGTAACGCCGATGGCGTCCACATAGTCACCGGGAGCGAAGAGAGTCGCGCCGATAACGTCACCCGGCTTCACTTCTTTGGAGAAGTTGCGGAATTCCTTGATGCGTTTGACGGCTGCGCCGCTGAATTTTTTGATATGACCGAGCAACGGCTTGGTGAGGCGCTGTTCTTTTTGGTCGTCGAACCCGAGCTGGACGGAGTTATAGCCGTCGCTCTGTTGCGTTTTGCACTGCAAAACACGGTTTGGACCAGCGAGAACGACCGTGACGGAGGCAACGGCGCCTTTCGAGTCGTACACCCGCGTCGAACCCAATTTTTTTCCAAGTAAACCTAAGGGCATAGTGGTAAAGAGTTAGATTTTGATGGTGATGTCTACGCCAGCCGGGAGATTCAGCTTCTTCAGCTCATCTACGGTTTTGGCCGTGGGTTCGATGATGTCAATCAGGCGCTTGTGCGTGCGCTGCTCGAAGGTTTCCTGGGACTTCTTGTCCGAGTGGGGCGAGCGCAGCACGGTGAAGCGCTCGACACGGGTTGGAAGTGGGATTGGGCCTGCGACCCGGGCGCCGGTGCGCTTGACGGTGTCGGCGATGTCGCGGGCAGATTGGTCTATGACGCGATGGTCAAAGGCCTTCAGTCGGATACGAATACGTTGTCCAGCCATACAAAGAACAATTGTCTGTTAATGGTTTTGTTTGCCGCTGCCCGAAAGGGAAACGGGACGCGGAATATAGCAGATGGACATTTGGGTGCAACAGGTTTTTGAAAGAATTTGGCGTGCGGTGGCCGGAGGACGCGAGAAATGATGATTCCTTAGCTTTTAAGGGTGATCTGCTGGTTCCACATGCATGTAGATTTGGCTCAGGTCTTGGCCGGTAGTGACGGTGGCGTGGATGCTGTAGAGGAAGCCGTCGTGGAAACCGAGGGGGAAGTGCCAGATTTCGATGTCGCCGGTATGGATTTTGTGAGCGGGTTGGCCAAATTCGCCCACAAGGTCGTGTAGAGTCTCGCATTTCTGCATCTTAAGCAGGCGGCGGGACCATTCATCGGGCACGGATTTGCGAGGCGGTTTCAGGATGCGGATGAGCCAGCCGAAAACGTTGCGGAAGGATTTGGAGAATGCGCGGACGAAGCTCACGTCAAAACGTCTGCAAAAAGCCTACCAAAAAATGGGCGCAGGCGTCTTCCTGCGTGTCATAGACGCACTCCGTCCTTTTGGCCGGGTCGTTGTGGTAATACCCTGCGAGAAATCGTCCAGCGTCCGTGCGCAAATTCACGTACCACGCCGGTGAGTAACGGATGTCCTCGGAATAGCCTTGCCAGGAGGCGCACAGGGATGGGTGGCGACGAAACTCATCGCGTAGCATTTCAAGGGTAACTTTGTCCTGAAGCCGCCTGTAACCCGATCGCCGTATCAGGGAAGCCCAGGAGCGTCTCGGGCCAGTGTAGTAGGTTTCTGCAATCCTGCAGACCTTCACCACGCAATCGGCGACGCTTTTCACGTCCCGGGGGCGATAAAGCGCATCGGCAATCCGGTCGAACAAGCGGGCGAACGGATACAACAAGGCGGCCGTGACCAGGAAGAAACCGACGCGGGCGGGTGAAGCAAATGATCGAGCGCGGGACATGGACCGATCAGACGAAGCTATGGGGTGAACGTCAAAAGGGCTTCAAGACCTTTTTGCAGGTTATGTTTCGGGCTCCAGCCAAGGCCCTGAAGGCGGGAGTTGTCGGCTACTACGTAACCCAAAGGATCGATTTCGGGCGGGCTGACTTCGCCGACCAGGTCTTCTTTGTGCATTAGTTTGCCGATCGTTTGAGCGATTTCGCGCACGCTGAGGCCGATGCCGGTACCGAGATTGATTGGCCCCTGGAACTGCTTTTCAACGACGGTCAGAAGGGCTTCGGCGAGGTCATCGATGAAGATGTAATCCTTGGTGCTGTCGGGGGTCTTGAGGATCATTTTTTCGCCGCGGGAGAACTTTTGGATGATGGCGGAGCATAGTCTGGAGGGATGCTCGCGCGGGCCGTACGGATAGAATACTCGCGCCCAGCAGAACTTGAATCCGCGCGTTTTGGCATCGGCTTCAAGGGTTCGGCGCAGTTCATCTTTGCATTTGGAATAGGTGGTGGTCGGAACGATCGGGGTGGTGTCTTCGGAGAGTTTGTGGTTGCTGATCTGGTATTCGATGCAGGTGCCGAGGCCGACGATATGCCTGGTTCCGAGGTCGTTGACTTTTCGCAGGAAGGTTTTGCTGTTTTCGAGGAATTTGTAGTTGTCGGGGGATTCCAGATACACGCCAGGCGCGGTGACCCAGGCGGTGTGGACGCAGACGTCGGCCTGGAATTTTTCGATTTCGGGCCACGGGGCTTCGTCCAATGTTCCACGGAACCAGGTGAGGTTCGGGTGGGGGGGCAGGTGGCTGGGAATCTGTTCCGAGGGGATGATGAGCCCGGCAAGGGAATGGCCGCGGAAGAGAGCGAGACGGGTAAAGGCTGCGCCGATGAATCCGGTTGGGCCTGTTAACAAGATTTTCATTAATTTATCCGCGAATTACGCGAATTTACGCGAATGCAACCAAAAGCAAAAGAGCTGTGATTTAACCTGGCCACCTTCCGAGGAATTCGCGTGAATCGCGTAATTCGCGGATTTATTTCAATTCCTTGAGCAACGTCAGGTTTTTGTCCCGGTCTGACAACGTCTGGTCTGCAATCGGCCATTTGATGCCGACCTGGGGATCGTTCCAGCGGAGGCCGCGTGCCATTTCTGAAACGTAGAATTCGGACATTTGATAGAAGACCTCGCAGTTGTCGGTGATGGACTGGAAGCCGTGCGCAATGCCGCCGGGCACATAGAGCATTCGTCGATTTTGCGAGGAGAGTTCGAAGCCTTCCCATTTGCCGAAGCTGGCTGAGTCGCGGCGGACGTCTACGAGGACATCGTAGATTGTGCCAGCGCTGCAGCGGATGAGTTTGATTTCGGGTTTGGGGTCGGCTTGATAATGCATCCCGCGGATCGTGCCGCGTTTCTTTGTGAGGGTTAGGTTGCACTGGGGCCAGCGGGTGTTTAGACCATGTTGGCTGAACTCGTTTTCACAATAGGTCCGGGCCAGGAAGCCACGGTCGTCTTCGCGCAGTTCGAGTTCGATGAGCCAAACTCCCGATAGACTGGTTTGGAGGAATCTCATTTCTAACCACCGATGGACACAGATGGACACAGATGGAAGGCAGGAATCGCCGGAGCGCAGAATCTGTGTTCATCTGAGTCCATCTGTGGTTAGATTACTGTCACTTTGGGAATCGGGATGATGAATTTGCCGCCTTTTTGGCGGTAGTCTTTTTGTTGTTCCAGGATTTCGTCGGCGAAATTCCAGGTGAGGAGGAGTGTATAATCGGGCATGGCCTCCAAAAGGCTCGATGGGGGCACGATGGGGATGTGGGTGCCGGGAGTCAGGCGGCCTTGTTTGTAGGTGCTGCGATCTGCCACAAAATCGAGGGTCTCCTGGCCTATGCCATAGAAATTCAGCAGAGTGCTGCCTTTGGCGGAGGCGCCGTAGGCCGCGATGGATTGGCCCTGGCTTTTCGATCGTTGGAGGAGGTCGATGAGGGAGCGGCGGAGCTCCGACACGCGTTCGCCAAATTGCTGGTAGTAGCCCGCGGAGGCAAAGCCCTTTTTGCTTTCTTCGGAGAGCAATTGCCTGACGGATGGTTGCTTTGGAAATGCGCCCTGATGACAAGCAAACAGGCGCAAGGACCCACCGTGTATAGGAATTCGCTCAGCGTGATAGATCGAGAGGCCGTGCCGCGCGAACAGTGGTTCGAGGGCCGTCAGGCTGAAATAGAAAACGTGTTCGTGGTAGATCGTATCGAACTCGGTGTGCTCAATGAAGTCGACGGCGTAAGGGAATTCGAGAATGATGCGGCCCTTCGGTTTCAATAATGCGCCCAGGCCAGAAACAAAGTCGTTGGGGTGCGGTGCATGGGCGAACACATTGTTGCCGAGGATCAGATCGGCTTGTTTGCCCTCTGAACTCAATTTTGTGGCAAGGTCTTTTCCGAAAAACTCCACCAAAGTTTCGATGCCCTTCTCTTGCGCCACTTTGGCGATGTTTTTGGCGGGTTCGATGCCAAGGCATGGCACCGCCGCCTCTTTGAAGTTTTTCAGAAAGTAGCCGTCGTTGCTGGCCACCTCGACTACCAGGCTCTTCTTATCCAACGAAAACTCAGCGATGTAACGCGTGGCGGCCTGCTTCGCGTGGCGGAGCATGAGATCGGAGAAGGAGGAGAAATACAGATACTCGGAGAATAAATCCACCGGCGGGACCAAATCCACGATTTGCAGCAGCCAACAGGAGTGGCAAACCGCAAGGCGGAGGGGGAACTTAGGTTCCGGTTTGGAGAGATCTTCGGGGCGGAGCAGGTTGTTGGCCAGCGGTTGGATGCCGAGATCCAGGACGAGAGAGCCTTGGTTGGCTGTGCAGGAACGGCATTGGAAATCGAGCCTCATTGCGTCCAAGCCAATCCTTTCGCTTTGGCCGAACGCGTGTAGTCCGCGATCTGTTCCCGTGAGAGTTTCAGCATGTCCTTGTTTTTAGCGTCGTGCCTCTGGAAGTACCAGAGCACCGTTTTTTGGATCGCTTCTTTGAAATCCCAGGCGGGATACCAGCCAAGGAGTGCGCCAGCTTTCTCGATGGAAAGTGAGAGCAGCATGGCCTCATGGACACTTTTGGGGTCTGATCCATCCGTCCAATCTCCGGGCCAAACGCGCAGGATTTCTTCGACGAGCCGTTTTACAGGTTGGCGGGCACTTGGCTCCGGGCCGAAATTAAACGGGCTGCACAGTTTAGAGGTTTTCCCCTCCGTGCTGACCCGCGCGCCGAGCCACAGATAACCACTTAAACATTCCAGAACATGCTGCCATGGGCGAATTGCTTTCGGATTTCGCACCAGGATAGGTTTTTTTTCCGTCAAGGCGCGGATGCAGTCCGGGACAATCCGATCGGCGGCGTAATCGCCCCCGCCAATGACATTGCCGGCGCGGACGGTAACCACCGGGCCCAGCTTCGGATTGGGAGCGAAGAAGGACTTATTCCATGATTGGGCCACCAATTCCGTGGCGGCTTTGCTCATGGAATAGACATCGTGCCCTCCCAGGTGATCGTTTTCGCGATAGGCAAATTCCCACTCGCGATTTTCATAGCACTTGTCGCTGGTAATGACGATGACGGGGCAAGGAAGTTCGGCCTGACGGACACTTTCCAGGAGATTGGCTGTGCCGGTGGCGTTGGTTTCGAATGTCTCCAGGGGCTCAGCGTACGAACGCCGTACGATCGGCTGCGCCGCAAGGTGGAAGATAATATCGGGAGAGATCTTTTTTATAGCGGCTGCGAGCGGTTTCAGGTGCCGGATGTCACACTCCGTTTCACTCTCGAAGGCGTGCTGCTTTATGACTTCATGGAGATTGGGATTGGTGGGCGCCGGGAGGCTGAGACCGTGGACTCGCGCTCCCAGATCTTTCAGCCATAAGGAAAGCCAGCCGCCTTTGAATCCGGTGTGGCCTGTGACGAGGACGGTTTTGCCCTGATAGTGGCCCGCAAACATTTACCAAACTTTCCAGGGAGCGTTGCCGCTATTCCACATATTGGTGAGCAACTGTTGCTCGCGATAGGTGTCCATGCACTGCCAAAAATCTGTGTGCACGTAGGCCGCGATTTGTCCCTCCGCGGCCAGGCGGTTCAGCGGCTGCTGCTCGAGCACGCAGGTGTCGTCGGTGAGATAATTTCCGATGCGCTTATTGACGACGAAAAAGCCTCCATTGATGAGCCCCGCCTGTTTTTCGGCTTTTTCTTTGAAGGCGGTCACGGTGTTGCCGCTGATTTCCAGGTCGCCGAATCGCGCGGCGGGCTGCACCGCGGTAATGGTCACGATTTTCTTTTGCTGCTGATGAAAGGCGATGGATTTGTTGATGTCACTATTGGTCACGCCGTCGCCGTAAGTGAGCAGGAAGCTATCTTCCTCGATGAAAGGCAACACGCGTTTGAGACGGCCGCCGGTCATGGTATTGAGACCGGTATCCACCAGCGTGACGCTCCAATCCTCCTCATCGTGCTGGTTGTGATATTTGATCTGAGGTTTGGGCCCGAGCTTGAGGGTGACGTCGCTCGTGTTCCAATGATAGTTGCGGAAGTATTCCTTGATGACATCGCCTTTGTATCCCAGGCACAAAACGAAGTCTTTATGCCCGTAATGAGCGTAAAGCTTCATGATATGCCAAAGGATCGGGCGTTCGCCCACTGGGACCATCGGTTTGGGGCGAAATTCCGTCTCTTCACGCAATCGCGTGCCTAGACCACCGCAAAAAATGACAACTTTCATAAAAACGGGCATCGGTCCCCCGAGATCCAGGGGCAAATAGCCCGCAGCTAAATAACGATATCTGCGCCCCTAGACAATAAAGATTAACCGGAGGCGAGTACTGCACCTTAGTAGTATCCCCTATGACGGGGCGGGTGTGTATGGTGTAAGTAACTGTGGGTTGCACCGTGCTATATGAATGAGAGGGCTTTTCCTGAATGAATTCCCGGATTTGCATTTGTTGTGGTGAGCCAATGGCCCCCGGGGATTCTCATTCCCGATACGCTCACGTTTGCGCGAGTTGCACGAGCTTTCTGGACGGCACCTCCTGCGAACCTGGCGCTGGCAGCAGCGAGGATGAGGCCGAGCAACAGGCCCCGCGAGCGGAAGCTGCGGAGGATCGAATAGACAAGCTGACGTAGGCCAACTCGGAGGAGTGCGGCGTTTTGCGCTGTTTAGTCCGAATCAATGCGAGGTCTGCTTCGCAAAACACGACATAGAGAAGCTTCAAACTTCATAATCCACGGTTGCAAATGAGACTCAATCTCATATAATGTCGGCTAACCGTCCTTAGAGAGGGCGGTGCCCGATGAAGTCAATTGAAGCAACTGATCCTGCAGCCAGTGGTCGCAAGCCTCGTGTCGCGCGAGCCTCCCGGCGCGCCTTGAGGGAAGCGAACATTTGGCGGCCGATTCCGAATGGGTGGCGACCGCTTTACGGAAGCTTCCAGGAATTGGGCGTTAGCGTGGAGTGGCACGATTTTCAACTGGTCAACACTTTTGATTGGGCTCGGAGTTTCCACCCCCGCAGCCTGGAACTTTGCCTCAATCTGAGTGGTGTTGGCGTGGTGAGAGACCAATCAAAGGAGATTCGTTTCGAACCAGCGACCCTTGGCTTCTACGCGCCGGGCGATAATGGCTTGCAGGCGCGCCGCGAGCCCGGCGAGCACCGGTTCATCTCGATCGAGTTCTCCGCGGATTTTTTGCGTGAACGGCTTTCGGCCTGCGATGGTGCTCTGCACCCGCTCGTCGAAGAATTCATTCAAAATCCCCGCCGGGCAGGGATCGGAGTGGTGCATCGGCTCACGACGGAGGAGGAACGACTGGCCGCTCAGTTGGCGCAACCGCCGGTGGTGACGGCCGCTCGCAGCCTCTGGTATCAGAGCAAAGTCCTTGAACTGATCGTAAACTTCCTCTTTGAGCGGCCAGGCCAGGATGAACTGTTCTGTGACCGCCAAAAGCGCGTGGCCCGGGAACGCGTGGATCGCGTTGTAGCGCTATTGCGTGATCGCCTGACCGAACCGCCGACACTCGACGAAATCGGCCGCACGGCGGGTTGCAGCCCTTTCTATCTGAGCCGCACGTTTTCTCAGGAAATGGGCATGACCATCCCGCAGTATCTTCGAAAGCTGCGGATCGAGCGTGCCGCCGAACTGCTGCGCAGCGGTAAATACAACGTCACCGAAGCTGCGGTCGAGGTCGGCTATTCAAGCCTGAGCCACTTCAGCCAGGCGTTCTGCCAGGTCATGGGCTGCTGCCCGGCTTTGTATCCTCCGAAAGCGTTAGCGCCGGGAATTGCCCCCAAAGCGCAATCTACCGTCAAAGAATGTCAATCCACCGAAAGCGCGGCTCCCCAGCAAAGCCTATTATAGAACCAGGAACATGATCGCAATCGAGCAATCAAAGACGCTGGAGCAGGTCCAGCGCATTCAGGTGGAACTGGAAACCAACCGGGATGGCCGGCACGTAAGAATCCGCATGGAAAGACACGATGAACGGCTGGGCTGGTACACTGCCGGTTCGCTTGCTCTTCCGTTGTCTGAACTGCCTTTGCTCGAACAAGCCGTGGCCGAGATGAGATCGCGCGAAAGTTCCGACGACGGCGATCTCGGTAACATCATACCCTTCCCAGGGTAACGCGACGCGGGGAGTATCCGGCCGAGGACTGCCTAACGGCCAGTGGCAGCTTTCCGCTCAGCGGGCGCGGCTTGGACCAGGACAACTTTGCCCAACAGCTTTTGCAGTTCCTCCACGTCCTTGTCCTCGTCAAGAATGTGATTCTCCAACATGTAGAGAGTCGGCTCGTGTTTGCAAACTTTGTGAGCGCGGCTGTAAACTTCGACCGCTTTCTTTTCGATTTCCAAATCCATCTCCAGCATTTCGGTGAGATCAGTGGATTGACGAATCGTTCCCACCTCGGCTTTCGGCACGCCTCCCAGATAGACGATGCGGTCGCCCCAGATTTTCGCGTGGTTCAACGACTCGCGCGAGTGGTCTTTGAACAGGTCCTCGAACAAACGGCGGTCGCGACCGGTAAGCAGCATGCTGTGCTGGTTGTATTGGATGGAAGCTGTGTATTCGAGCGACACCGCTTCGTTGAGTACGGAGATCAATTCAGCATGATCAGGCATAAGAATTTCCTTTTGGCCAATTTGCCCCTGTTAGCCGCCTTGTCAACCTTCGCTTTGCAGTTTCGGCGCTTTACGGGTTCCTTCCGCCAGTCCACCGACGTTCTATCTCAAGCGCAATTCGCCGATAGTAAAACGCAATTCACCGACAGCTTTTCGTTTCTCGATCCGTTTAGTCTCGGGGAGATGAAAAAAATCAACTACGTTTGGGTCATCGCTGCGCTGACCGCCGCCGTTCCCGGCACAACACTCGCCGACGAACAACTCTTCGGCTTTGTCCGCGGCGCGGAAACGCTGCCTAAAGGGCGCAGTGAGATTTACCAATTTGTCACGATGCGGGGCGACAAGGCAGAGGGGCGTTACCACGGCTATGATTTTGAAACCGAATTCGAACATGGCTTCACGGATAGATTCCAGGCCAGCGTTGCGATTGAGCAACACTACTTCGACAATAAAGGCGTCACTGGAGACCGCGATGCGTTGGACGATGTAAGTGCGTATCGGTGGGGCGGTGTCACTGGCTCCACTAAATACAACCTCTTAAGCCCATTCAAAGATCCCCTGGGCGTGGCGTTGCGTGTCGAAGGCGGATACCTGTGGCATGACGAAGTGGGCGGTCTGCTGCAACACGAATTCTTTATCGCGCCCGAGGTTGCTCTGCAGAAGAATTTCCGGGACGACACCATCATCTGCGATTTGAATGCCGGCATCGAATTGGCCTGGGGAAAACAGCCGGCCGAGGAGTATCCTCGCGAAATGTCCCTCCAGGCGGCCGCCGGCGTTGCTTACCGCTTTGCGCCGAATTGGTTCATTGGCGTGGAGGGCAACATTCGCGCCGAATATCCCATGTTCGATTTGAACCATTTCGAGCATGTGGTGGTTTACGCTGGGCCGAGCCTGCACTACAGTTCCAAGAACTGGTGGGCGACACTGACGTTTACCCCTCAGGCCTGGGGCGAAGGCGTGGACGAGCCGAACGATGGCCGCACCTTTGCCGAGGAAACCAAATACAAGATTCGTTTGAAGCTCGGATTCAATTTCTAAGTGAGTGACTGGCTGCAACGCATCATCCTGCCTCCGGCGATCATCGTCAGCGCCGGAGCTATCCCCTGCTACGCCACGACCTATCTGACGGTCGAACAGGCGCAAAAGGTTTGCTTTCCCGACGCTGGCGAATTTGTGTCTGCCGACGTCAAACTGACCCCGGCGCAGATGAAGGCGATTGAGAAGGATTCCGGCGTGAGGGTGCGTCTTAACAATCAAAAGGTTTGGCGGGCCAGCAAAGATGGAAAGCTCCTGGGGTGGGTGATCGAGGACGAAGTGCTCGGCAAACATGAATTCATCACCTGGGTGCTTGCGCTCAACGCCGATGGCACAGTGAAGCAAATTGAAATCCTCGATTACCGCGAAACCTATGGATATGAAATTCGCGATCAAAAGTGGCGCGCCCAGTTTTATGGCAAAAAGCGCGGCGCAAAGCTCAAGTTGGACGACGACATAAAGAACGTGGGCGGGGCGACGCTGAGTTGCCGGCATATTACCGACGGCGTGAAACGGCTCCTCAGTTTTTATGACCTCGCACTCAAGAGTTGAGGTTCGGCGATGCCGGCCATTGCTGGGTACGTTCGTGGAAATCACCGCCTCGGGCGCGGACGAGTGTCGTCTTCATCATGCTGCCGACGCGGCTTTTTCGGTGATTGATAAAATCCATCGCCTGATGAGCCCTCATGAGCCCGGCAGCGAACTCTCGCTGCTTAACCGGGACGGCGCGGAACGGGCCGTGAAGGTTAGCCCCGATACTTTCGAAGTTTTGCGGCGAGCGCATCGAATGGCAGATGAATCCGCGGGGGCTTTCGATTATACCATCGCGCCCACCCTTGCCCGATGGGGTTTGCTGCCGGTAGAACTGAAACGGAAAAAACCCGGTTGCTGGCGAGACGTGCTGTTGCTTTCGGGGCGAAGGGTCCGTTTTCTGCGTCCGCTCACGATTGACCTGGGTGGTATTGCCAAGGGCTTTGCGGTGGATAAGGCCATCGAAACTCTGCGCGTTGCCGGCGCGCTTTCGGGTATCGTCAACGCCGGGGGAGATTTGCGAGTGTTTGGCGCGGAAACCAGCACGGTTCACCTTCGGCATGCGTCTTGTCCGCAAGCCCTTGCCCGCTCTATCAATATCCGGCAAGCGGCGCTGGCCACCTCGTCTCCATGTTTCACCGAACAATCCTGGCGCGGCCAGCAAGTCAGTCATTTGGTAAATCCCCTTCAGCGGAAAGCTGTCACCGGTAACCTAAGCGTTACCGTTCGCGCCCGTGAGTGCTGGCTGGCCGACGCACTGACGAAGGTCGTGCTGAACGAACCGCGAATCGCGCAACGCTTGCTGACTAAATACGAGGCCGAAGCCTTTTTGTTTGCCGCATGAAACGGCGAGGGCTTCAGCTCAACCGCAATCATCGCCGGATGCTCTACGCTGTCAGCCTGGCTTTGCTCGTCTCGGGTGCGGTTTGGGCTTGGATTCATCGGCTGGACGATGCCGGGCAGGCCAGCGACTCCCTGCGGCAAGTAAATCCATGGGTGCTTAAAATTCACGGCTGGGCAGCCCTGGGCTTTGCCGTTTTGTTTGGGTCACTAATACCGGTCCACATCCGCCATTCCTGGCACGCACGCAAAAACCGAAGGAATGGAGTTTTCTTTCTCAGCGCTGTCAGCCTGCTCACCCTCTCGGGCTACGCGCTCTACTATCTTGGTGATGAAGCCCAACGCAACGCCGCCAGCCGATTCCATCTTTGGCTTGGGCTCGCCGCACCCCTCCTCCTTTTCTGGCACATTCGTAACGGGCGAAAATCCACGATGAGCAGCGATGGCTTCTCAGGAGCGAGCCGCAAAGCACCGCTAAAAAAGCGCACGGGACTGGGGTGGAATGGCCAGCCGGTGCAATAGCTTCATTTCTCACGCCAGGACAGTGCGGCGTTATGGCTGGTCTGTTCGTAGGAACGTCCGCCAAAGAAACCCGCCAAAGGTTCACGATAGTGGGCGATCGTGAGAAGATATTGCCCTGCCTGCTTCGCCTCAAAACGAAGCAGCCCTGCGTCGTCAGCGGTGATTTCCTGCTCCTTCTCGTCGGGTGTACGGAGTGTCGCTTTCACGCCGGCCAGCGGCTTTCCCCGGAACCATGCCTTTACCTCCCCAGCCTTCCCCGTCGGAACGAGGTCGAGGTTTAGCAGCGGCATCCCCGCGCCCGCTCCGGACGGCTGCCACCGTGCATAAAAATACGGCTTGCGCCCGCCCCGCACTGTGAAAACTGTTTCAACGCAGGAGGTGTTGGTCTTCCAGGCGGTCGGGAGAAGGAAATGGTCGGATTTCTTTAGGGTCTCCACCGCCGATGGCGCATTGCTTGCCAGGATAAATGAGACCGGAGACGATAGATTATCGAGATAACCCGGTGACGTTTCAAATTTGCCGTCCGGCTCAGCAAACCGAACCACCAGTTGGCCATTGTCGAGCGGTTCAATCCAAACCGAATGTCCCCAGCCGGCGCGCGCAGCGAGCGCGAAGAAAATAGTCAGTAATAATCCGCGCATGGATTTTGTTTTCAAGAGATTCATTGATCGCCTGAAGTAGTTGCCGCCGCGGTCGAGACGCTCTCTGCTGCCCGGCCCTTCTCCAACGGCGTAAGCAGTTCCAATTCAGGGCGTTTGTCTTCGCCATCTTCCCCACCCAGGGCGATGACCTGGCCGGCCCCCGCAGTGACCAGCCGGTGCGAGAGGCGCGGATGCTTCAGGCGGCCCACGATCTCCCACGAGCCCGCGTCACTCGCGAGCCGCAGCAAATCGCCCTTGAACGCGCTGGCATAGATGCGTCCCTGCTGAGCAATCGCCGAGCAACTGAAACCCTCGTGTTTGCCCGGTGGCAATGCCGGGCCGGAAGACCATTTGCCACTAGCAGTGTCGTAAATCTCTACTGCCCGCGTTGGCTGGTTGTCGCTGTCCATGCCGCCGATGCAGAAAATCCGAGTGCCTACGGCAGCCAGCGCAAGAGCCCGGCGGCGAAACGGCTGGGGAAACTCCTGCCACTGAGCTCCGGATTTTTTCAGGTCGAGCATCAGCGCGCGATCCAGCCAGACCGGCTTGTTCGTTCCGCCCGACATCGACCAGCCGCCCGCGACGTAAATCGTGTCCCCTACCACGACCGCGTCGTGGCTCGAACGAGGCGCTGGCAACGCCGTAAAGGGTTCCCATTGCCTGCTCCGAACATCGAATCGCTGGACCGTCGTCATCGAAAAGAGGTCCTGCTTCTCCCCTTGATGGTTTCTCGCCGCCATGCCGCCGATCCGATAAAGATAGTGGCCGTGCGCCACCAATGGCAGGCCCTGCGCCGGAACCGTGCCTGGCAGGTTCTCCCATTTCTTGCCTTCGGAAAGTTTCAGCCGGCGCATGGAGCCGCTCACCATCTCGGTGTTATAATCATGCCGCTCTCCTTTGTGTCCGCCATGTACGTACAGCCAGTCGCCAGCCGTAACCGCCCCGAAACTCGTCACGGGTTCGGGCATCGGCGCCAGTTCAGAGGCTGGAGAATTCGCGTTGGCCTTGTTCACAGCGCACAGCATGCCCAATAAAGCGGAAAGGATAGATAGTTTTGCGTATTTTTTTATCTTCATAGTTAGATCTATTGTATGACCTTAAGTGTGAAATCAGCGCGGTCAGCGGTGTTGCACCAATGGCGCATGTCCTGCATTTCGATCAAATTCAGTTTCTCAACGTGAGCGTCCAGGAACGACGCCACGGCGCGGTTGTTGAAACGCGGCGCCACAAAACCCCATTGGCCCGGCTGCAACGACGCCGAATAATTCGCTGCCCATCGGCGAGAGGTCAGATACGGCGGTGTCACCTGAAAATATCCTTGCGCGTTATTTCCATTTACCGCTGATCGCGCCGAAATGAAATCAATGAGGTTGCTGGGATTCCTCGCGTCGCTCATTCGGACTACCACCGTGCCGGCGCCGCAACTCGCATTCATATCGGCCGCCGCGAATTCACTTTGATTGCCGCCAATAAAATAGGAGTTGATGCCCAGCGTGGGAAAGAGGCTGGCCGAATAGACATAGTCTGGATGACTCCCGGCCTGGAGTTCTTCAAGTTTGTTACGGTTCTGTCCCGAGTAAATCAACATCATCGAGCCGGACAGGTAAGGCACAATCCGCCACGGGTAACGCGCATTCTCAGGGAAGGACAAGAGCTGGCCCTGATCATCGACTGCTTTTGAGTCGCTGACATAACCCGGAAACACCGCGCCGTTGAAATCGTCGGAGTACATCTGTGCCGCTGCGGCAAGCTGCCTTCCCGCGGAGATTTCCTCGACCATCCGGGCCCTGGTTTTCGCTCTTGCCAGTGCCGGCAACAACAGGGACGCGAGAATCGCGATGATGGCGATGACGACCAACAACTCGATCAGCGTGAACCCATGCCGCGGCCTGCGGATTTCCGAGGCCCGGCCCTTGGAATGGATTGGATGCCCAGTCATTTTGGCTAGTGCGCCCCCACCCGGTAAAAGCGCTGCCCGTTAGTGCCACTGACGTCCCGCCATCCGGCAAATACGGGCGCGGGATAAACCACATTTGTGCTCGTTTTGGCGAGCCACGCCGAAGAGTAAAACAGCGAGGGGTTGGTTTGCGCCTCCCAGGTCTGCAAGTCAGTCGACCACTCGATGGTATACTGGCGGCCAGCGGCGTGATTGAAGTGGATTTCCACTCCGTTGGTTCCTTGCGCAATGCTTAACAGTCGCAGGGAATTCGCTGCCACATTCGGGTTCGTCCCGGCCTGATACTCGGACAAATTGCCGGCGCCATCGCCATCCGGATCATCTGCCGCCCCGTAAGCGAGTGTGCCAAGGTAGAATCTCTCCCAATCATCGGGCAGGCCATCACTGTCCGTGTCCACCGCCGCTCGAATAACTTCGCCTTCGATATCCAGCAATGGAAAATTGGTGGAGGGCACGGCTGCAAAGATCGTGTAGAAGCTTGGGTAAATAAGCGATCCGCCCTGGCTCGCGACGCTGAAGGCAGTCGCTATAAAGCTCAAATTTCCCTCATCGAGCCCTTTCTGCAGGTAGCCGTAGATCAGGGGATCGTCCAGATTGAGATCAAACGCAAGCTGGCTTCGTTGAGGCATGATCTGGCCGAGCACGAGGTTTGTGTTTTGTCCGACTGCGAACGGGGCAACCTCGAAAGGGTTCGACGTCTCGGTCGTTCCGTCGTCCCCGACGTTGTTCGAGACATCCACGAGCGCTCCGTTGGTATCAAATCCGGCCGCGTACGCGACGCGGTTCGAGTAGAAGCCGCCATTGGGATCCACGTAGAACGGGCCATCCTGCGGATAATTGGTAGCGGCATAAGGCACGAACACGCTTTGCTCGTTCGTAAAGCCTCCGCGAAAACCAGCGCCGAACAACTCAACCGGACAATTCGTGCTCGCAGCCAGCACCTGGCGCGGGTCGTTGGTCGGAAAATACGTCCGATAATCACGAAGCGTGCCGCTATAGACGTATTGGTCCGAATTGACGCTTAAGGTCACGCGTGCCCGGCGTATTGCATAGTTCTTTGCTCCCTGTCCGGCAGGGACGGCATTCGTTACGTTCCAGCCCACCAAAAACTGGGCGTCACGCGCGTCAAATACCGGCTGATCGCCCAACGATCCGAAGGTGCTTGCGGTTGTCCTTCCTGCCGGGTTGCCATTGAACGCATACATCCAGCGGGCGATGGTCGCTGGTGTGGAGGAGAGGAGAAAAGTGTTCGTGTCGGCGACGCCGGCGCTCGCTCCCACTGACAGCGCGGTTGCCGCGATCAGGCCGCATTTCCAAGTAGATTTTCTATTCACGAGGACCGACCATAAAGCACCTCCGCCTCCTTCGCTTCCATCCCGTTGCTAATCTGGTGCGGTTCTTTGCTGCCCGATGATTTGCGCGGTCGCGCGTGAGGTTTGTACGGCATATAAACCCGGACAGCAGTCAAAGGTCTCCCGAAAGGTCGTCGTGAAATGGCTGGGGCTTGAATAACCAACCTCGAGCGCAATCTGGCTGATTTTCATTTCTCCCGCCAGCAGCAGTCGCGCCGCCTTTTCCATCCGCAGCTCGCGCAAACAAGCTGAGATAGTCTTGCCGGTCTCCTGCGTGAAGATCCGGCTGAGATGATATTGGCTGCAACCCACGCGCTGGCCAATTTCACGCAGCGACGGCGGGTACGATAGATCCTCGCGCAGGATCGCGATCACTTTCTGCGCTCGTTCGCGATTGACACGTTTGATGCGTTCGCAGAAAAACTCTTCGGAGGTGGGACGATATAGGAGCGTCGAAGCGACTTCGAGGGCTTTCGCCAGATACCACACGCGATGCGCCGATGGAAAGACCGGCGGATGCCGCAAGGCGCCGATCAAATGTTGCTGATCAACCGTCAATCGGCTGGCCTCCGAAACGAAAACGCTTTTTCTTCCGGCCCTGCTGAGACTCTCGGAAACCTGTGGGTGCAATCCCGGTCTGTCCGCCAGGAAATGGGCCGTCAGAAAAGGCAGCGAAAGCTCCACGGTCAGAAACTGATGATGTTGGTTCGCCGACCGGGATGCTTTCAGCCGGGAATTCTCCTGAAAGTAAAATCCGGCGGTACCAGGTTCGAGTGTCAACGTCCGATTGCCGGCCCTGATCTCTCCGCGCCCTTCCACGTTCAGGCATATCTCCAATGCGCCAGGATGAAAGCTTCGCGACCAATCCAGCGATTGCTCGTTTTGGAAATCGTGCCACTCGACGCTGTACCCGGCGTCTTTCGAATTCCCGTGCAACGGCCTCCACCCTTCGCCCACACTCGCCCAGGCCGGTTTCTCGCCAACCCCTGTTGCTTCAGGCCCCTTCAAGAGAGCCCCCCGCGATCTGTCTGCTGACACTGTTCTGCACTCAACGGACACGTCTAGCATATTGCGACTGAATCTCAATTAGAATTCCCCCTCTGCGACTTGATTCAGTCTGCATGGTTCTGTTCGTAACCTCCTTTCTGGCTCGCCTTGCGACGCACACGTTTCCCCTGTTTTTTCAGGTGAAATACCACCTGTGGCCTTTGCTGGCGCCTGCTCTCGTGCGCCACTTCCGGCCAGGAAAACCGCAAACGAGCGCAATAAAATGGCAACCAATCGACAGCCGATTTATTGGTTGGCACTCCGGCCATTCTACAAAAAGCTCGTTCACCAACCAAATCCCGGCTAGAAATATGCTGTGAGCGGCGAGCCAAGCACTGTTAAGTCCAACTGGAATGCCCGTGGGCGCTGGTTGGTTTTTATCCTCGCAGCCTCCTCGATTGCGTGCCTGCTCGCGGACTTCTATGGCCTCTGCCCGATGCGAATCTTTACGCCGTTCATTTTTCTACCGGCGACGATTGCTCTGATAGCGGTCGCGATTGTTGATCGGCAACGCGGGGATCGCCAGCTCTGGCGCGCAGTGATGATTGGTCTGGCTGGGGGCCTGCTGGCCGCCGTCGCTTACGACATCTTCCGTTTGCCTTTTGTCTTTGCCAAACAGTGGGGCATCGCTTCGGTTGTGCCGCCGATGAATCTATTCAAAGTGTTTCCGCGATTTGGCGCGATGGTCTTGGGGCAGCCGATCGAGCAAACCCATTACTCCACGGCCACTCAATTGGTCGGCTGGCTTTATCACTTCAGCAACGGTGCAACTTTCGGAGTGATGTATGTGGCGCTCATCGGAGATGGAGCCCGGCGGCACTGGCTTTGGGCGGTGTTGTTCGCCGTGGGGTTGGAACTGGGCATGTTGCTGACGCCGTACACTCATGTGTTTGGGATCGCCCTTACTCTTAGGTTTGTGATTGTAACGGTAGCAGCCCACGGGATTTTTGGGGTTGGGCTTGGATTGATGGTGAGGCGGCTGGCCCGGACCGAAGGTCTGAGGGTTGCGTCCATCACCCAGTGAGAGGAAGGGCGGGGACGAGCAGAGGCAAGTCGGCGTTGAGCCGTTGAGAATAAATAGGGGCGCCGGGCCACAGAGGTCTTTGCGGCGACCCAGGAACCGCAAGACTTGCGCAGGTAAATCCCGACGCCCCGAAAACCTAAAAGTGCCAGGTCACAATGGCCCGAATCCGATAATCCGGGACGGTCTGGAGCGAGGTGTTTTGGATACTGATCGGCAAATCAGCTCCGACTTGTGCGCTGAGATTTTCTTTCCAGGTCAAAATTAGCTGCGGGCCAAGGTAAACCGCTGTCACTCCGGTGTCTTCAGCCTTTTCGCCCTGGAAGGTGTCTTTGCCCTTATACTCGCCGGACACCACCGCCTGAACGCTGAACGTAAAGTCGTCGTTCAACACCAGCAAATAGCCTGGCCCGCCCGACCAGGTAAGGTCATTTGCAAACCGATATCCAAAGTCTCCTTCGCTGCGGATAGCATATTGCACGCCAGCGGAGAGAAATGCTCTTCCCTGACGCAGGTAAATTCCGGTGCCGACGACGCCATCGAAAGAACCGGAGCCAAGCGTCAGGTCATGGCCGTGGATGCCGCTGGGGGGACCAACGGGATCCTCCACTTCGTTGAATTCCTCTTTGATACGATCGCTGTTGCCGGTCGGAAACTTGATTCCTGCCAGCAAACTCCAATTGAAGGTAAACTTTTCGCTGAATTTTTGGATCGGCACGAGATTGAGCAACAGTGAGCTGTCGCCGATGCCTGCCACCGTGCCGCGTTCGATGCCTCCGGCGCCGTCCGGTCGCTTATACGAGCGGTAGATGACCGGCAGATTGAATTGCAAGCCGATGTGCTCGTTAAAATTGTATCCGGCAAAGACTTGCGAGATGGAACTGTTCATATACTGGCCTGACGGGTTGTCTACCTTCACGCCGTCTACCTGAACGGTTCCAAAATGAGTAAACTGCTCGGCCACGCCAACAAAGGGTCCTCGCCCAATTTCGCCGCGAGCCTCCGCAGCGGCGTAGATTGCGCAAAGGTCACAACCCATCATCGAGGGCGCTGCAACGACTGCAGCAAAACCAGCAACAAATAAAATCTTCATAACACTGACTTGAGATGGAGAACCGGCCAAAGGACGGCTTTCCGGGTTAAAGGAAAAGGGTAAACGCCCGGGCACTGTTCCCGAGCGGGTTTTTGCAATCGATCAGGCCAGTGAAGCCCGAGGCGGAGGGACCGGAGGAGCGTGGGTCAATGCGGGGCTTGCGCCGGGAGCATTGCCCATTTCCCAAAAGATGGAAGGGCCGTTGAAGATGAAAACCACGGTGGCGTAAGGGAACTCCAGTTTCTTGAGGTCGAGCGTGGAGTCAGTTGTCTTTTCGGCGCGTTTGCTTTTGGAGATGTGCTTGCAGAGCAGGCAGGGGTGTTTGCCATCAAAGGTCTTGGCAATGGCCTCAGTCAGGGAAGCTTCCTGGGAATAGGTTGCCACCATGCTCGCCCAGGCCACCGCCTGGCACAGTGCCCAATGCAAACCGATGGAGCAGGCCAGAGCGATCACAACAGCAAATCTGGAAAGCCTGGCTAACATGCTATGCTGCATGTTAGACGCACATATTCGAGGGTCAAGTCTTGTTACCCCGACAATGTAGCGGCAGTGCGTCTCGCCTGCCGTAGAGCCGGTGCGTCCCGCCCGGCGTACTTCGATGCGACTTGGTGTGGTGTCTGGATCTACCCGACAGTCGCGCTACCGGTTTACTCGCGCCACTACTTCCTGGCAGATCTGGATCGCAGCATCCGGCCGTCCCAATGATTTGGCCGCGCGGGACAACTGCGCCAACTTCTTGCTTCCCAGCAATTGATCCAATCGAAAGGGCAAATCTTCGACCCTATTCACCTTGAGTGCCGCGCCGCGTTCGAGCAGAAAATCGCTATTGGCGGCTTCCTGGCCGGGAATGGGATTCAAGATGAACAGCGGCTTCCCGAGAGCCAGGGATTCCGAGGAGGTAAGACCGCCAGGCTTGGAAATGATCAGGTCCGAAATCGCCATCAACTCATGCATGTTGGAGGCAAAACCCAAAACGTGTGTCGGATGCTTTCGGTCCTCGCCCGCCAGTTGACGGCGCAGCTCTTCGTTCCGTCCGGTAACAACGACCGTCTGGAACGGATGCGAAACGTGGTCCAGCGCGGCGAGTATCTCGGCGACCGGCCCCATGCCAAACCCACCGCTGAGAACGAGCAGTACGGGTTGATCATCGCGGAGGCCCATTCTGCAGCGAACGGCTTTTGCGTCATGCTTAGCGGAAAAACGGCCCGAGATCGGTATGCCGGTTGCCAACACAGATTTCGGATCGGCCCCGCGGGCGACCAGGCGGCCTTTGGTTTCTTCGGCAGCTACGCAATAGAGGTCAACGCAATGTTCCATCCAAAGGGCATGCGCTTCGAAATCTGTGACGACGCTTACGACGAAAGGCTCGGGGCTGCATGGCGTGGCAGGTGCAGCCTGGCGCTTGCGCGCCTTCGTTTCGTGCCGGCGCATCTGGCCCAGCGTTTCGAGAGGAAGATAATGGGTGCAAAGGACAGCGTTTGGCTGAAACTGCTTCACATGGCGGGTAAACTTTCCGCGGGAGTTGCTGGGAAAAATCTGTTTGATGCGATTCATCCGCCGGGTGAGTTTGGGATCGTCGGTCTTCTTGAACATCATGCCCCACAATTCGGGAGCCTTCTCGACCAAAGTGACGTAACCGTCAGAAACGATCTTGCGATGCAGTGGAGAGAAGAATTTCGAAACGTCCAGTTTCTCGACGACATCATCCGGCCGGTATGCGCGCCACGCCTCGTCCAGTGCCGCCGCAGCGGCCAGATGCCCCGCCCCTGCCGTGACTGTCGCAATCAGAATGCGCATGGCCGGATGGTAGGGAATCGCGGCCAATCTCCAATAGGAAAGTCGAAGGTACTGTCCCTCGAGCGCGAACGCCCCCGTCCGGAGCAACGGAGCGCAGGTCTCTGAACCTGCGAGAACTGGGTATTTGCGTCCCAGATCAGCTAACGCCTGACCGAGTTCGCGCCCGTTCAGAGACGGGCGCTCCGTCAGGAGGCGAGTGTTTCGCCGACCTGGAAGCGGACGAAGCGACGGATCGTGATCTCGTCGCCGAGTTGCTTGGCGACAGAGCCAACGTGCTCTTTCACGGAAACTTCAGAGTTCTTCTTCACGAAGCCCTGGTCCACCAGGCAATAGGACTGGTAAAACTTGTCCAGCATGCCCTGCAAGATTTTCTCGATGGCTTGCGGGGGTTTTCCTTTCAAGCGATCGGACTGAGAAGCGATTTCGCGCTCTTTCGCGACGACATCCGCCGGGACCTGCTCGCGCGAAACGGCGTAGGGATTGCCCGCGGCAATCTGCAGCGTGATGTCCTTCACCAACTGCTTGAAATCGTCGTTGGTCACAGTAGTGGGTTTGCCCGCGCCGACCTCAACCAGCACGCCGACTTTGGCGCCGGTGTGGATATAGCCGGCGATCATGCCGTTGCCGCTGACTTCCATGCGGGCATGGCGAGGGATCTGGATATTCTCGCGGATAGCCGCGACCATTTTGACGCGGTCGGCTTCGAAATCCGTTTTGGGATCGGCAGCCAGGCGTTTGGCGACGTCATCAGCAAAAGCCTTGAACATGTCGTTGCGAGCGACAAAGTCGGTTTGGCTATTCACCTCGACGAGCACCCCGAGCCGGCCGTCGGGCGCGATGTATTGGGCAATGACGCCTTCCTTCGCTTCCTTGCCGCCCTTGGTGGTGGCGGTGGCTTGTCCTTTCTTTCGCAAGATATCCACGGCGGCCGTGAGGTCGCCATTGGCTTCGGTCAAAGCCTTTTTGCAATCCATCATTCCCGCGTTGGTCATCTCGCGCAGCTTGCCAACTGCCGATGCAGTAATTTCAGCCATATAAAAAAGTAATCGTTGATTGTTGAGTTGGAGTGAACCGGGTGATTCCAGGTTCCACCGCTATTTTTTCCTGCCTGAACTCAGGCTGCGGGACCTGCAGCCGCTGGTGCGGGCTCCGCCGCAGGCGCTCCTTCGGCAGGTGCTCCTTCGGCCGCCTGTTGCGCGGCGGCTTCCTCGAGCGACTTTCGCCGGGAATACCGGGCTTCGTATTCTGCGTGCGCCTGAGTGATGGTTTGGCCAATGGTGGCCAGGATCACCCGCACTGAGCGGATGGCGTCATCGTTCCCAGCGACGGGGAACTCCACCAGGTCAGGGTCACAATTGGTATCCACGATGGCGACCACCGGAATCTTCAGCCGGCGCGCTTCCGCCACCGCGTTATGCTCGCGCTTGATATCCACGACGAACATGGCCCCGGGCTGCTTGTCCATAGAGCGGATCCCATCGAAGAACTTGACCTGCCGGGCCGCCTCACGGCGAATCACCGATTGCTCCTGCTTGACGTAGTTATTGATGGTGCCGTCGGCTTCCATCTTCTCGATTTGCTTGAGACGAGCGATGGATTTCTTGATGGTGCCGAAATTGGTGAGAGTGCCGCCGAGCCATCTTTCGGTGACATAATACTGGCCGCATTCTTTGGCGGTTTCTTTTACCGCTTGTTGCGCCTGTTTTTTGGTGCCGACGAACAACACTTTGCCGCCTTTGCTGACGGTCGAGGAAAGAAAATTACAGGCTGCATCCAACTGATTGAGCGTTTTGCTCAAATCAATGATGTGAATGCCATTGCGGGCGTCGAAGATGAACGGTTTCATCTTCGGATTCCAACGTTTGGTCTGATGTCCGAAATGGACGCCTGAGTCGAGCAGTTCTTTAATACCAATACTAATCACAATCTTCCTTTGGTTAGTAGTCCGAGAGGCAATCGCCGCATCGAACCATCCCGCGGAACACGGGATTCATTTAGATGTTATTATGGCCGCCTCCTCCAACCGGAGCAGGCATGTTTAAGGCCGTTATCCCCTCGTTGGCGTTCGATCGCTCGTCAGCCTCCGAAAAGGGCTGAAAACATAGCAGAGTCGGGGTTGAGTGCAAGGGGTATTTGGGCACAAAATGGCTCGTGGAGTGCGGCCGTCCCCGGCCGCAGCAACGCCCGAAACTTGGTGGATCGCAGGTTTATCCGGACCGTGCAGAATTCCAAAGTTTGCTGGTCGAGGGCGATCGCACTCCGGTGCTGGAACCTCGACATGCGAGGAACGGTTTGTTTGCATATCGCAAAGCATCTGATGCCCTCACGTCCGAAACCTCGAGTGTCCATCCGACCTCCGGCGGTGACTGACTGCGCCGCCTTCCTCGAAGCGGTCCGCCGCAGCCGGGCTTTGCATGGGCGTTGGATCGTGCCAAAAGCCAAAAATCCGAAGGAATACAGGACTTATTTGAAGCGTTTCACATCGGATCGACATTACGGGTTCTTTGTGATTGATCGCGATTCGGGCGGCATCGCGGGAGTTATTAACCTCAACGATGTCATCCGTGGCGCGTTTCAATGCGCATCGCTGGGCTACTACGCTTTTGCGGGGTATGCAGGGAAAGGACTGATGCGCGAAGGGATGTTGCTCGTCCTGAAATACGCCTTCGGCAGGCTCAAGCTTCATCGGGTTGAAGCCAACATTCAGCCCGGCAACCGTGCGTCTATCGCACTCGTTCGCAAATGCGGCTTCGTGCGAGAGGGCTTCTCCCGCCGCATGCTGAAAGTACATGGCCGCTGGCGGGATCACGAGCGATGGGCGCTCTTAGCCGAGAATTTCCATGTTCGTTGAGCCCAAGAGCTGCTTCGTCGCAGAAATGGCTTGGGCAAACTCAAAATTCCAAACTCCAACATCCAAGCTCCAGAGAAACTCCAAATTCCAATCTTCAAAAGGATTTGGCACACTTCGTTTGAAATTTGAGGTTTGGAGCTTCTTTGGATGTTGGTGTTTGGAGTTTGGAGCTTGGGGCTGGATCCTTCCCGGCCACTTCACCCAGCATTTTCGTTTTCTCCGGCCTGGTTTAACCCTACTTTAAGGACGTGCATCCGATTGCATTCACTCTGGGCAACTTTCCGATCACCTGGTACGGGATCATGGTGGCGAGCGGTTTTCTTGCCGGGCTTTGGACGGCGGGGCGCCGTGGCTTGCGGCAGGGCGTTTCACCGGAGCAAATCCACGACTTCGGTCTTTCGCTGATGATTGGATCCATCGTCGGCGCGAGGGCGCTGTACGTAATCACGTTCTGGCGGGAGCAATTTGCCCATGAATCGTTTTTGGAGATTTTCAAAGTTTGGAACGGTGGGCTCGTATATTACGGCGGTTTGATTGGCGCGTCACTGGCCATCATGATACACACGCGCATCAAGAAGATTCCCCTTTGGAGGGTGGCAGACGTCCTTGCGCCAAGCATTTCACTGGGCTACGCGTTCGGGCGGATCGGCTGCCTGATGAACGGCTGCTGTTATGGGCGGCAATGCGATCTGCCCTGGGCGATCACCTTTCCAGCGGGCGCAAAAAGCGGCCCTCCCGCCGGTGTTCCGCTTCATCCGACGCAACTCTACGAGTCGTTGTTGAGCCTCGGCCTTTATGTCTTTTTGGCATGGCTGTATCGGCGGAAAAAATTTGATGGGCAAGTTTTCGCCACGTATCTGGTTTGTTATGCGTTCCTGCGATCGTTCGTCGAGTTGTTCCGGGGGGATTATCCGGCTTACCAGCGGTTTCTCGGCGTCGCAACCCCGGCGCAGCTGGTGAGCGTCGGGATTCTCGCGGCAGGCGCCCTCCTTTTCCTGCTGCTGCCGCGAACGTTGAAGAGCGCCCAACCGAAGCAATAGCGGCGCATGGCGGGGGAAATTCAACCTGCTCCGATTCCCGCCAACGCAATTCTGCTAGCCGGGCCGACCGCGGTTGGGAAATCCGACGCAGCTATTCTGCTGGCCGAAAGGGTTGGTGGCGAAATCATCTCGGTGGATTCGATGCAGGTTTATCGCGGCCTGGATATCGGGACAGCGAAACCGGACCTAAGTGAGCGCGCGCGAGTTGCGCATCACCTGATAGACATTCTGGATGTGACGGAGTCCTTCGACGCGGCGGCTTTTGTTCGTCTGGCGAGAGCGGCTTTGGAGGACATTGCTCGCCGTGGAAAAGTCCCGATTCTTTGTGGGGGCACCGGCTTGTATTTTCAGGCTCTGACCGGCGGCCTGGGACAGGCTCCGCCGTCGAATCCTGGGGTGCGGTCCGAACTGGAAGCGTTGCCGACGGAGCAATTGCTCGAAGAATTGGCCGCTCGCGATCCGGTGACCCACGGTTCGATTGACCGAGCCAATCGGCGGCGAGTGGTCAGGGCTCTGGAAGTGATCCGCTTGACCGGCAAGCCATTTTCCGACCTTCGCTCGGATTGGTCGCAAGGCGGCGGCTTGGGAGGCGGTCGATGTTTTCTTCTGACACGCTCTTCAAGCGACCTTCAGCAGCGCATCAACGTGCGGGTTGATGCCATGTTTCAGAAGGGCCTCGTGGCCGAGACTGAGCGGATGTTGGCCAAAGGTCTGGGTGAGAACAGGACTGCCAGGCAAGCGCTTGGTTATCGGCAGATCAGCGAGCATCTGGCGGGAGAACGTTCATTGGATCAAACGATCAAACTCGTAAAGATTCGCACCCGGCAATTTGCGAAGCGTCAATCGACCTGGTTCAGAAAGCATGGGCGATGGATTCCCATAAAAATTGAACCGAATGATGCAGCCGAGCGGATCGTGGAGAAATTGCGCGGACAAATGCCGGCGTTAGGCGGGCCATAGGGCAAATCCCGGAGCGCGAGACGTCCCCGGCTCGCAGCGGGTTCGAACAAGGTCGCAGCAGTGGATGATCTGAGGCGTTCGATTGCAAGCATGGCTGCTGCGAGCCGGGACGTCTCGCGCTCCTTGCCCGCAGGTCGAATCGCGTTTTTGTCATAGTGCGCAAATTTCATCAGCGCATCGGCTTCGTTTTGCAATCTGGCAGGAGGACAAGGTGATCTGACGCATTCTCCGATCTTCTGGGCAGAGCAACGAGAAAGGCCGCAAAACATGAGGTTTCTGGAAACGTTTCGCTTTTGCCGAAGTCGCCGGAACGTCACCGGGCCGTCGTTGTTCCGTCATCCATCCGTGTTTGGCTACGGACCTGCTTAAATCGCGGTCAGTTGAGTAGAAGCAGCAACTGAAACCGAAATTGAAAATGAAAACTTTGAAACCTGGAATGTTGAAAATTGTGAGAAAGACGAAGCCTTTGCGTGTCGGATTTCTTCCCACCAACGATTGCGCTCCCGTCGTAGTGGCGAAGGAATATGGATTCTTTAAGAAACACGGCCTGTCCGTGGAATTGAAAAAGGAGGCGAGCTGGAAAGATCTCCACCGCGAAATCGTTTATCGCGAAATCGATGCGGCCCACGGTCCCGCGGCGCTGCCATTTTTGATGAACCTGGGGATCACTCCGTTGCAGGCGCGTTGTGTCATCGGTGTGCTGCTGAGCTTGCAGGGGAACGCCATCACCATCAGCCAGGAGCTCTGGCGCAAAGGCGTTCGTGACGCGGCAGGACTCGGCAAAGAAATCGTCAAGACCAAAGGCAAACGCATTTACACGTTCGCGGTCGATCTTCCTTTTTCGAGCGAATACTTCCTTCTTTGCCAATGGCTGCGCGAGGGCGGCCTGATGCCGCTCAGAACCGTGCGGATTTTGAAGGTTCCGCCCGCTGAAATGTTTCCGATGTTGAAGCTTGGCTATCTCGACGGCTACTGCACGGGCGAGCCCTGGACGTCGCTGGCAGTGGACGCCGGTTTGGGTCGCTGCGTCTCAACGAGCGCAACGCTCGCTCCGTTGCACCCGGAGAAGGCGCTGTTCGTGCGGGAAGATTTTGCGGAGAAGCGGGCTGAAGAGCACGAGCGGATGATTGCCGCGCTGATGGAAGCCTGCGCGTTTTGCGATAACGAGGAAAACCGTCAGGACCTGTGCGAACTGCTTGCGCAACCTCAATATGTAAACGCGCCGATTGAATGTCTCCAATCGGGCCTGCTGGGCCCGTGCGATCCGGAAGAAAGCGGGCTGCACTCGCTCCATGGGTTGAACATCTTTCAACGTTATCGCGCCAACGATCCAACGGCCAGCCGGGCAGCGTGGATTACCGGCCAACTGCACCGGTTCTTTCGTTGGAAGAAAAAGCCGGAAACGTTCGAGGGCATCTTCCGCAGGGACCTGTTCCAACGAGCCCGCCGCCTGGTGAAGGCGGCGGAGCCGGCGGAAGTTTCAAGGGCCGGCAACCTCGAATTAAGGCGAAATTTGCGCTAGCAAATTGTTCGACCGAACCGCGCGAAGCGTCTGGAGTGCGCCGTATTCCGGCGCTTCGCCAATGCTCTGTAAGGCCGAACGCGAAAGCGCCCGGAATGCGGCGCACTCCAGACGCTTCGCGACTTGCTGAGCCACTAGCTTTTGACCCGCTTCAAGGTGGTGGCGTGGTCCGGGACTTCCTTCCCGTCCATGAACGCTTTGCAACTGGTCGTGATCGTGTCCGCGTCGTCGAACGAGATCGTCAGACCGTGCATGTGGGACTCCTTCTTGGGATTGATGCCGCACGTTTTATCGAAGTCCAGCTTGATGCTCTTGTCGTCTGAGGATTTGAGCAGCATGCCGGGCCGATTTCCCATCACGCAGTAATGGGTTAGCGCCAGTTTGCCGTCCTGATCGTAATACATCGTGATCATCTCGTGCGGTGTGCCTTCGAAAACCCGCTCTTCCAGCACGGTGCCACCGGCCAGCAGGCGGTATTTGACCGTCATGTCGATTGGACCCTGGCCCATATCGGCCTTGCCTTGCCACGTGCCGACCAGCGTTTTCATGCGCTCGAGTTCCGCCGAGCCTTTTTTGGGTTTGGCCGCTTCGTCGGCTCTTAGGGCAACGGAAGTGGCCACGAGTAACATTGCGCAATAGCTGATAATCTTCGTATTTGTCTTCATTTGTATGCCTTTCATTTGAGTTGATGTTGCGATTTTCACCTCTACGACGAATGAGCAGAAAGGCGCAGGACAATTATTTGCATTTTTTCTGGATCAAGACGGCTCGGTTTTTCGGCGCAGATTCCAAAGGAAATACACGGGAACGCCAGATAGCACGATCAGCAGCCCGGGGAGGCTGGTTTTGGTCTTATAAAGCAACAGCACAATGCTAATGGTGCTCGCGGCGATTATGTAGAGGGCCGGGATTACTGGATAACCAAACGCCTTGTAGGGCCGTTCCGCGTCCGGCCTTTTGCGACGAAGAATGAAAATGCCGATGATGGTGAGTACATAGAAAATCAAGACTGCGAAAACGACGTAATCCAGAAGGCTTCCATAAAGATTGCCGTAAGTCTCTACGCCGGTGGCGGGGTCGCGGAGACGCGTGCGAGGCAGAACCAACACGCAGGTCCAAATACATTGAAGGACCAGGCCAACGGCCGGAACACTATGCTGATTGAGTTTGGCCGTCGATTTGAAGAAGAGATTGTCGCGAGCCATCGCATAATAAACGCGCGCACCGGCAAGGATGAGGCCGTTATTACAGCCAAAAGTCGAGATCATGATCGCGACCGCCATGATGATCGGCCCGGCGCCGGCAAACACGGTCTCTATCGCGGCAGTGGCGACGCGATCGTCCGGGGCGTGCTGGATTTTGTCCAGCGGCAGCATGCAGAGGTAAGCAATATTTGCGAGGAGGTACAGAGTAATGACGAGAGCGGTCCCCGCGGCAAGCGATAGCGGAATGTTTCGCCGTGGATTTTTCACTTCACCGGCGGTGAAGGTGATGTTGTTCCAGGCATCCGCCGAGAAAAGCGAGCCGACTTGCGCAACGCAAAAGGCGATGAAAAGCCCAAACGCACCGGCTGAAGCGATAACCGGGGTGACGGAACTGACATCCGGCTTGATCTCTTCAACCCCGTGCGGCGTCCAAAAGTCCGAAAAATTGAGCTTAATTGCGTCGGCGTTCCGTCCTACCACGAGCCCAATGAAAATCAGCGCAATGAGTGACAAAGTCTTTGCCGAGGTGAAAACATTTTGGATGAGCTTGCCGAGTTTCAGTCCGCGCGTATTGATGATGGTCAACAAAATGATCAGCAAAATCCCGACAAGCTGTTGTGTCGAAAGGCTAATGGCGTATTTCGACGAAATGTTAATCGGCTCGATGATCCATTTTGTCGGAGAAATGGACGGAACGAGGACGCCTAAATAACGGGCGAAGGCCACTCCGACGGCTGCAATTGTCCCGGTCTGGATCACTAAAAATAGAGTCCACCCGTACAGAAACCCCCACAGCGGACTGTAGGCTTCTCGCAAATAAATGTACTGTCCCCCAGCCTTGGGCATCATCGCCGCCAGTTCGCCGTAACTGAGCGCGGCGGTAATGGTCAGGACGCCGGTAACCAGCCACACCATTAACAGCCAGCCTCCCGAGCCTACCTGCCGGGCTATGTCCGCGGAAACTATGAAAATGCCCGACCCAATCATCGAGCCAGCAACGATCATGGTCGAATCAAGAAAACCCAGGCCCTGGACGAATTTAGGTTCGGAGGGAGCGGTAGTTGGCGCAGCGAGAGGTTCAGTATCGGGCATGCGGAAGAACGTAGGGTCTAGAGGCTAAAGTCTAAAGCCTAAAGTCTGGCGATTGGTCGCGTGCGCTGACTTCAGACTTCAGGCCTCAGACTTTAGACTTTGAGGACGAAATCCATTTCGAAGAATTCGTAATCGGTCTTCTTCAGGCCAAGGCGTTCATAAGCCTGCTGCGCCCTTTTGTTGTGCGCATCCACATAAAGGCGCAACCCGCAGACGTCCGTCCGTCCTTTCGCCAGCGCTTGGATGTGATTGAAGAGGGCTTTGAAGACGCCGCCGGCGCGGAATTCTTCGGCGACATATACGCTCTGAATCCACCAGAAATTGCCATTGCGCCAATCGCTCCATTCATACGTGATGAGCAGTTGTCCCGCCACAACCCATCTTTCGCCGGTTTGAACTTCGGCGATGTAATACGTGCCCTTGGCCGGATCGTTCAACAGGGCAGCCACGCCTTGGCCCACCCGTTGTGGATCGAGTCGGCGCTTCTCGGTTTCCCACGCCATGCGCAGGTTGAACTCAGTGATGAACGGGCTGTCGATGACCCGCGACTCGCGGACTTTTGTGTTGATTTGCATTTTTTATCCGAGATAAGCGATTAGCGCTCGATTCGAATCGGCGGTTTTCTGCACAAAGTCCCGAAGTCCAGTTAAGTTCTCGGTGACGTAACCAATACAGGTCTCTCGATCTTCTTTATCCCAGATTTCCGGATAGATTTCGTTTTCCGTGAACTTCGCTGGATCAGCCTTCTTATGAAGCTCGCCCACGTTCAACGCCGCAAGCGCTTTGGCGATTTCCTTTACTTCTTTAGAAGTAAACCCATGCGGCGGGCCGTAGCCAAGATCCTCGTTGATTTCACGTCCGCCGTGCAGGATGAAGGCCAGCGGGCCTTCGCCCTCCCAATCGCTGCCAGTCAGCATGAAATGAATCCCGTGCCAGGCTTTGTCCACATCGTATTCTTCAGCCTTTTCAGAGGGATTCCATGGGTCCTCCTTTTCCGGGACGGGAGCCTTTGCCCCAAACAACCGCCCGAGAAGTGAGGGAGGCTTGGGCTGAACGACGGGTGCGTCCCAAAGCTTCTTGATTCGTTTCGGTTCAGCTACGATGGCTTCGAGATCTTCATCCCTTAAAGCGTAGAAACATCCGATCATGCTCATAAGCTTCTCCGCAATAATTGTCGGGGACCTACCTTGAAGGGAGAGCACTTGAACGGCAAGTTTTTTGAGGGGTGGTGTTTGACTTTGCATGGGGGAGGAAACAACATGGGGTACGAGCGGACATGAAAGCTATCGACGACTATACAGCCAAGGTGCGCATGTGGGCGGAGCGGCAAATTGTCGTGCCGTTACCTCCAGGTCCGCGTATTCCGAGGTTTCGCTCGAAAAAATTCAAGACGCATGCCGAGATGAATCGTTGGAAGGAATCCTTGCTCCTGCAAATTGCCCGCGAGCAAGCCGCCCATGGATGAACTGTTCCAGGAGTTGAACGGTTCCGGAGTTCGCTATCTTCTGATTGGTGGTCAAGCCATGCGCTTGTTAGGCATGCCCCGCTTCTCGATGGATTGGGATTTTTTCATCCCACCACGGGATGAAGCCAATTTCGAACGCCTCAACCGGCTCTTGGACGAAGACTTGGACGCACCCCTCGTCCCTCTCGGCACCAGGGGAGAGAATTTCCTCCAAACGTACCAGACACGTTGGGGCATTTTACAATTTCATTTGGGCGTGCCTGGCGTTCCCAAATTCGACGAGGCGGAAAAAGCCTGTGTCACGCATAAAACCGAAAACGGCACACCTGTGAAATGCCTCAGCGGTGTTCATCTGCTCGCAGCTAAAGAAGCTTCTCAACGTCCGCAGGATCTACCCGATATTCAATTCCTGCGCGAGTTGCAGCGCCTGGGAAAATTAGGATAGTGGTCCTTGGCTGGAATCAGATCGGCAGCCATTTAAAACCGAATGCCCGTTCGCAGAACCACGTCGCGCCGAAGAGAAAGATCACCACCGAAGTAGCCAGGCGAAACATCGTCGACTTGGGTTGCCGATTGACCCACCACAGCAGCGGCCACAGGGCTCCGACAATCGCGATTTGTCCGGCCTCCACACCGAGATTAAACGAAAGCAGTGACCGCGCCAATCCGGCCGAGGGCAGGCCAAGTTCTCGCAATACGCTGGCAAAACCAAAGCCGTGGACCAAACCGAAACCGAAGGTGAGCAACCATCGGTAAGCGTGGTCCTGCTTCCATAGATTTTCCGCGGCGACGTACATAATGGTTACCGCTATCCCGACTTCCACCAGTTGCGGCGGGATGCGCACGATTTGCAGCACGGCCAAAGCGAGCGTGATCGTGTGCGCCACCGTGAAAGCCGTGATGATCTTGAGCAGGTCGGCGAACCGCTTCACGAACAACAAGGCCAGCAGGAACGCGATATGATCGTAGCCGAGAAAAATATGTTTTACTCCCAGCTTAAAGTATTGTCCCAACTGCTCTCCGAGCGAGGAGGTGCAACCGGTGTCGTAGAGATAATCCGGCTCGAAGCGGGTAAAGATGACCTCGTCCTCGTGACCGTTCCATTCAAATACTCCCAGCACCGTGTGCGCTTCGCCGAGTTTTTCGAAGAAATCGAATGTGATCGTTACATCCTCGGGCGCGCTCAGCAGTGGATTGCGAAAGGTAACGCTAACCAGGCGCTGCCCGAAATCACTCTTGGGAATCGCCGCTCCCGCATCGTTTGGCCAGATCATCGGGTCTGCTTCCGCGAACTCCGCTTCACGCTGATTCAGATCCAGATAAACTTTCTCCCGCAGAAATCGAATGATGGCGGGGAAGGCCGCTTCGAGCTCCGCCCGGGTCACTTGCCCGTCATCGTTTGCATCGAGCTTTGTAATCTTCTGCAGCGTGAGGAAGTCGTAAGTGAATTTGCACGCCACCTCCTTCGGCGTGATCGCTATCTTGCAGTAGCTCGTGTCCGGGTTGTGTGCGAAGGCGCTGACAGCGAGGGAAAAAACAAGAAAACTACAGCATCTCAGAAGTGCACGCAGCCGGGGTCGCCTCGCCCCGGATGGCCAGCGACCGAGTAGATCAGCGACTCGTGAGCGGTCGCCCTCTCCTTGGGGAGAGGGTCGGGGTGAGGGGGAACGAGATCTCCGATAACCCACGCTGCTCGACAGCTCACAATCCATTTTGGAATTATTGAAGTTTGGAGCTTCTCTGGAGTTTGGAGCTTGAAGTTTGGAGTTTTATTTCCTTTCGTACGTCACCCACATCGGCGAGGCCCAAACCAATTCACCGTCGCTCTGTTCCCCACGCACATAATAATAGCTGGTCTTTCCGGCTTCTGGCTTCGGATCCGTCCAGCTCAACTCGACATCGGCTTTGTTCGGTTCGATGGCTTTTATCTCCACGTCATCCTTCACGATGGTCACCTTCTTGAAGGCGGCCGTACCGATGAGCTTTAGGCTGAAGGCAGGCGCTTTCTCGCTCTTGAATTCGTCCCCTTGCATATGCTCGCCGCAACGCCAGTCTGCGATGATATTATCCGTCGCTGCGTAGGTGTGCTTGGCGCGCATGGCATCAAGCAATTCTTCACGAGAGCGACCGGGGCTGTACACCATGGCGTAACTGATGTGCGTAGAGGTGTGATCGCTGCTCGATTCAAACGAAAAACGATAGCCTTTCAGCAGCGCCAGATTGATAAAACCTTTTGGCCGCCATCCGCCGATGGCATCCTGCTCGGTAGCTGTCCGAGGCGCGCCAGGACGCTCGTAGCTTTGGCGGCAACCCTGGTACATTTCCACCATCGGCTCATAAACAGGATCGTTGTCGCGCCAATCTGTACCCATGCCAGTGCCGGAACTGTGCGAGGCGCAAATGCCGTGAAATTGCTTCAGGTATTTATAGAGCATCTGCGTGTCCGGCGCGTGAACCACTGGCTCTGCCTCGGTTTTGGGGAGCCGCGGCAATGTGCGCACGCCGCGTTGCGAGAAGATCACGTTTCGATGTCCTTCTGGATAGCTGACGCTGCGCTCGTAAGCGAACGGGGGATCGAACCTGCCTGGAAGGCGAAATGCGTCAGTCGTTTTCTGCGTCAACCACCAGGTGTATTCGCGGCCAGATCCGTTATCGTGGTCTGAGTTGGCCAGCCAATCCATGCCCGCCACGTCTATCGCGTATCGCCACATGTCTTCCAGCGGGCCGTCGTTACCGCCATCGCCACTGATTTCCGTGTGACGATGGAATTCACCGCGAATCAAATGCAATGGTTTGCCCTGGTAATCGATCTTCCACGCTTTGCATCGTTCGATCTCCGCTCGCTCTTTCACCGTAGCTTCAGATGGTTGCGGGTCCACAGCAGGAGCATCGGTTGCCGGCGACAACGACATGCTAACCGCTTGAGCGGCGATCTCGAGGCGGCTGATAAAGACATCGTTATCGAACGGATCGTGCATCGCGTTTAACCCATCATTGCCTCGACGACCGCCTTGCAGATGCCGATCCTGCCGATGGTCCGTTGAATGCGCGATGACCAGGCCGCCTTGAGGATGCGCGGCGACGGCAGGTTGGTTGTAAAGCAGGTTTTGTGAGTAAGGCAGAATGATCGGCCCAACCCATTTCTTGCCGTCATAATACGCGGCGTAATCTATCCACACCGAACCGATCGGCGTGTGGAAGGCGCCTTCGCGGCAGCGAGCGAATAGCCAAATCCGCCCGTCACGGTCGCAAGCAATGCGTCCAAGGTTATTGTAAGTATTCGCGCGGTTGGCTTCCGCTTCCTGGCCGGCGCGCCGAGTGGTGACTTCCGGTTCCGGCCGGTTTACAGGAAGGTTCGCTGGACCGCGGCGCGCTCTCCCGCCGGGTAGCGCTTGCACAAAGGAACTCGCTGGCTCGACCCATTTGCCGTTGTCCAAAATGCGCAGTCCAATCTGGCGATCGCGATAAAGGCCGATGCCCTTATCACGAACCAGTGCACCCCAATCTTTCCCCCACGTAGGCCCGCTTAACTCGTAGCAAATCCAGAGTCGGCCATCGAGATCGTAGGCCAGGGCGGGCCGGGCTTCGTATTTGTCAGAGTTTGCCACCGGTTGCGGCTGGCTGTCTTTATCGTTCGAGAATTCGCGCACCCAAACGTCATAATCACCCTTGTCATAGGTGTCCCACGCGATCGCGATGCGCGAACCTTTCGGCGTGGCGGTTATTGCTGGAGTCCAGCAATCGCCTTGTTGATTGCTGACGCGCCGTTCAGGCGCCCAGGAACCGTCCGCTTTCTGGTGCCTCTCGAGGATGCGGAACACATTGTCACGCGCGCCCTGCCATGCCACCCACACGGATCCGCTCGAATCGGTGGTGGCAACCGGATTGACGTCATTTCCCTTGGCATCTGAGATTCGGATCGGTTCGGATAGCTTCTTGCCATCGTATGACCGAGCCCATATCTCGAAATTGGCCAAGGCCTCCTTCGGCCAGTTTTTATTCTCGGACCAGAAGATCCAGGCGCGGCCTTCCTTATCCACCGTAACGCTGCACTTATAGAGATCACCGTGCCCAGCCGTGACAGCTATCGGTTCACTCCAGACGCCGCCCTTCTGTACACGCAACCAAAGCTGGTCGCCGCCTGCCTCTTTCCCGAGGTAGGACAGGTCGGTTGGTTCCCTTTCAAAACGGCGGGCACGTTCGTCGCGATCCAGCCCCGGGGTGAAGCTGATCCAGGCCGCGAACGTGGTTCCGTCGGCGCCAACCCCGAGGGCGGGGTAGTCGTCATCAGTGCGTTGGCTCGTCAATGGCCGTGAGGCGGCGACGCGCTCGACATCCACGGCTCCACCCAGTTTTTCAATAAACTTGCCGTAACCAATATCTGAGAGCTTGAAATCGAAATCGCCCTGCGTCGATTTGAATTTCACCACTGAGCTTTCTTCTACGCCAGTCAGCAACAGGATGATGCCGTTATCCGCCATGTTGGCATTGCCGCCGCGTCCCTTGCCGGCTTTCTTCTCGTTATTGCTGCGGCGCACGGTGAGAGGGCGAGTCGAGGCCTTCCAACCGCTGGTTCCCTGGACCTGGTCCCCGTCCTCGAAACGCCAGCCATCGATCCGCTCAACCTTTCCAGGCGCGACCGAAATCGTCCCGTCCCATTTCTTCGATTCCTTATCGGTGAGGCCGAAACGGATGCGGACACCGACATCGGAAGCAAAGGTGGGTAATGCAGACAATACAGCCAAAGAGAGACAGAGAGTTTTTAGCATAGACGCATGTGGAGACGTTGAAACGCTTCGGCAGGATACAGAGATTGAACTTCAGACTTCAAACTTCAACTTCAAGACATCTCTCATCTCCGCGCTCCGGTGCGCCAGGATGCGCGCACTTTGGCGCTCGAAATTCAGAGCTTCTCTGGAGGTTGGATGTTGGAATTTGGAGCTTTCCGATAACCGGTTATTGGTTGCTTCTTTCGCCGCGTATGGCATTATGTTGGTGAGTTTCTTGATTATGAACAAACCTAAGATTATCGCCTATTTGAAACCGACTTGTGGCTGGAGCCAGGGTGTCCGCGCGATCATGCGCAAATACGATTTGCCTTACGAAGACCGCGACATCATCAACGACCCCATCCAACGTCAGGAGATGATCGAAAAGAGCGGTCAGATGCTCAGCCCCTGCGTCGAAGTCAACGGCGAGATGCTGCCGGACATCAGCGGGGAAGAGGTGGAAGCCTTTTTACTTTCGAAGGGTCTGGTTGGCCAGACCGATCGAGCTGCCGATGCCCCAACCAACCAACCCTGCGCCCACGAAATGCCTCAGTCGGCTCCCCTTCAATTCCGACGCTGATTCGTTTGGGTCCCGGCGCCGAGAAGCGCCTTTAACAAAGAAATGTCTGAGGGCGTTGCTTTGCGCGCTTCTTTTTGCGCTCGCCCCGCTGGCCATTCAGGCACAACCCCGAATCGTCACTTGGGGAGATGATTTTATCCGGACCAATGCCCCGACCGGACTGCCAGACATCAAGGCCATTGCCGCCGGATATCAGCACGCCCTCGCCCTTCGGAGCAATGGAACCGTTATTGCCTGGGGCGACAATTCGCTCGGGCAAACCAATGTTTCCGCCAATGCCACGAGTATTGTAGCCATTGCCGCTGGCGAATATCACAGCCTGGCCGTACGCAGCAATGGTACAGTTGCCGCGTGGGGTCTAAATAACAACGGCCAGACAACCGTTCCAGCGAGCGCGACCAGCGTTGTAGCGGTCGCAGCCGGTTCGTTCCACAGCGTCGCGCTCAAGAGCAACGGCACGGTCGTCGCCTGGGGAAATGGTTTTCAGGGGCAGACCAATGTTCCCGTCGGCTTGAACGGCGTCAGGGCTATTTCGGCGGGAGACGTTCACACGCTCGCGCTCAAAAGCAACGGCACAGTTGTGGCATGGGGCGATAACGCTTCGGGTCAGATTAATCTTCCCGCGAATCTCTTTCTGACCAACCTGATGACGCTTGCCGCTGGCTATCATCACAACCTTGGAGTTCGCAGCAATGGCACCGTGGTGGCCTGGGACACGAACGGAGTGAACGTCTATGGCGAATCAACCGTGCCCGGTGGGCTCTCGGGAGTTCAAGCCGTCGCGGGAGGATACTTTTATAGCATGGCGCTCAAGAGCAACGGAACAGTCCTCGCCTGGGGACAGAATTTCACAGGGCAAACCAACGTTCCGGCGGGCTTGACGAACGTAACCGCCATCGCTGCGGCAGCCGGAGGAGGCGACTACAGCCTGGCGCTAACGCCCACGCCGGTTTGTCCACCGGGCTTTCCCGACAACTTCGAGTGCCGCTCGGCGCTGGTCGGTTCAAATATTTCATTCTCAGTTTCGAATATCGGAGCAACAGCAGAACCGGGAGAGCCATCGCACTTCGACAATGATGGGTTCGCCTCGCTTTGGTACACCTGGACCGCCCCGTTTTCCGGCGGCGCTGTCATTAGCTCGACGGCGGACCTGCTCGCCCCTTGCCTGGCGGTTTACACGGGCACGAATCTGGCAACTCTTACTAAGATCGTCGCGAACAACACAGCGTTTCATCAGAGTCGAGTGGTCTTCGGCGCTGTGGCGGGCACCACCTATCAAATCGCCGTAGATGCTACGACTGCGAACGGCAGCACGAATTGGGGCAACTTCAACGTCAATCTGGTTTTGAATTCGCCGCCAGCGAACGATGCGTTTGCGAGTCGCACGGTGATCGCCACAAACTTTTTTGAAGCCAGCGGTTCTTTTATCGGCGGAACGACCGAAGCATCCGAGCCCGCTCACACAAATGCGAACGGCAGTGCCACCTTCCAGCAAACGTTGTGGTGGAGTTGGACCGCTCCGACCAATTTGGGCGTGATCTCGATTCCCGTCAGCCTGATCGCGGACGCGGCCAGCTTTCCGCCAAACATCGGCGTGTACACGGGGACAGCCGTGGGCAGCCTCACAAAGCTCACAGGTTTGACAGCCCAAACGAATGGCATGACGCGGGTCGCCAGTTTCGTCGCCACAGCGGGACAGACGTATCAGATCGCGCTGGGTGGAAAGCAGTTTGACAGCGTGTCGTTCAGCCCCATCACCGGCGTCGATCCCTCGCCGCGCTTCGGGAATTTCCGTTTGCGATTGAACATACACGCGCTGGCTCTGACCTTCACCAGCATCAATCTCACCAACAACGGCGACGATTCCACCGGCTTCGGCGCCACTCTGCAAGCCACTAACTTCGGCGCGGTGACCAGCAATCCACTACGCGTCCAAGTGACCGCAAACTCTGGAGTAAGCGTGCTCGGAGCGGACAATGGTTATATGACCAACGGGCAAATCCTGCTGGTGCAGACAAATCTCTCCGCCCTGAATCCCGGTCAGGGCATTACGCGGCGGG
>JADMIO011283391.1_pt1 | contig 60872 bp, 42 predicted proteins | sample 8958161 | NCBI WGS metagenome assembly JADMIO01 (sample SAMN16585339, study PRJNA669376) | soil metagenome | isolation source: Crop rotation soil | place: USA: Cullars Rotation, Alabama | collected 2011
GGCGGCAGAAAAAACGCGCAGCCTTGCGACTGCGCGTGAATTCGTATTGATGGATCGAGCGGGTTTACTTCTGCTTTTTGGCTTCCCAGTCGCGCTCAGTCGGATCGCCGCCACCGCGTCCAGGTGCCACGACTTTGCCCTTAATCGAGTCTGGGCTGACTTTGCCGGTGTACTTCGTGGTGATCGAATTACCATTGAATTCGCGCGTCACGCTGAAGGAGATGTCCGCGCCGCTGATCTTGGTATCTTTGATTTCGGTGGAGACAGGATCACCACCACCGCGGCCCGGCGATGTGACCTTGCCGGTCAATTTATCGCCTTCCATCTTCAATATCAGTGTGTTGGTGCGTTCAGTTCCACCGCCGCCGCGCCCCGCCTGGGTCCAAGTGTAGGTTCCGCTTGGATCAACTTTGGCATCTTCGGCGCGGACCTGAGTAAACAGGCCCGTGACGAGAAGCGCACCGGCGAGAATTTTGACAAGTTTGTTGAGCTTCATAACTATTTATTTGGTCGGAGTTTGTGTTGCGTTCCCCCCGCCTGATTTTGATCAAGCGCGGTGGAACTGCCTGTATTGGATGACGCAAATGAGAGAAAGTCAAGCCGCGGAAAGGGATCCTACGAGCCGGAGGTGAGTTCGGCTTCGATAGCCGCCAATTCGGCGCGAGCTTCATCGTCAACGCGTTCCATCCGGTCCGCACGGCGATACCAATAGCGCGCGTTGCCGAGGTCGCCTTCGATCTTGTGCAGCACGGCGTGAATCCACGCCGCTCTGGAATCTTCATCATATTGCTGAACCAGGTTGTGGGCGGCGTCCCACTGATTGGCCAGGGCCAGTTCAATTGCTTTCAACAAAGCGTCTTTAGGTTCGCTCATGACTGGATTTCTAATCCCGAATAAGTATGGCCGCAAGGGGCGCTTGGTTGACTTGTGCCAGCGAACATTGTATGTGGGATTCTGAAATTGGAGCCATATTTATGAAAAAATATTCTGCATTCTTAACCGGCCTCTCTGTCAGCGTGCTTTGTTTCAACGCAGCATCCGGGCAATACGAGTATGGGCAAGCGGGCCGAGCTTACATCATGACCGACATAGGCGGCGCTTTGACGAGCGATACCACCATGACCGAATTCTTTGGGCCGGTGGCGCCCGGCACGAAGGTGAAGTTTGATCCGGGAATGCGAATTGGTTTTGCGGGCGGCTATCGTTTTACGGAATGGTTTTCGGTAGAGGGCGAAACCGGTATGGCCATAAATAAAATCAGTTCGATCAGTGGCGCGACGATTCATGGTGACGCGTTCTTTTCGAATGTGCCGTTTCTGGCGAACGTGCGATTCCAGCTGCCGAGGAATCGTTGCTTCGTGACGCCTTACATTGGTGGCGGTCTGGGCGGGTCGGCATCAATTTTTGATGTGGACAATCATATTGATCTTGGCGGTGTGCGAATGACGGGAAGCGACTCGACGATCGTGTTCGCGTATCAGGCGTTTGCCGGTTTGAATTTTCGGATCAATGACAATATGTCTGTTGGCGTGGCGTATCATTATTTCGCGACCACCGCACCGTCCTGGGAAGCGGACACCAGCTTCGCCACGACGAGTCATTTGCGGTTTCGCGGCGCGGAAACTCACGGAATCACCGCGACATTCGAGTGGCGTTTCTAAAATAATCAACCCAGAGTCACTCCTGCGAGCAACCCTGGGCTGAGTTTCTTGCGCGAACGCAAGTTGGGGTGGAGTGAAAATCGTGAGATTTTTTCTCAGCGGCTTTGCGCCAATGATTTCGTTGTCCTTAAAGCGACCGGTTGTTCATCGTTGCACACGCTCAACGCCATTACAGCCCAACTTGTTCCGGCGGCGGAAATCCAACCGTCGCGACCATGGGGAAAGCCGCTCTTCATCGTCGGCTGGAATGGAAACGCGCGGCGATGCACGAGCCACGTTCCGTCTTCAAGCTGTGTTTGCAACAGGTAGCGGCGACCTCGATCAACCGCCGGATCGCTCGTTGGGATATTGGCAAGGCGCAACGCGTAAATCGCCTGACCAGTGGCGTAGGCATCGCTCTTGAGCGTCTGCAATTGTGACCAGCCGCCGTCTTCGCGTTGCTCGGCGATTAAAACCTTCGCGAACGATTGCAACTGCCGCGGCGATTCGCCGGCCCACGCGAGACCGAGGATTTGAAACGCGCGTTCGTCATTGTTCGCGGGTTTCGCGTTATGCAACCAACGGCGCGCGCGATCTACGCGATCAGCGAATTCACCTTTGCGGCCGGGCAGGGGATATTTTTGCAACGCGTGAATCGCGAGAGCGGTTGCGCCGATATCGCTGGTCTGGAGCGGTGGGCGGGGAAGGTTTGAATACCAACGTCCGTCCGCGCCTTGAATGGCAGCAAGGTTATGAACGGCTGAATCGGTTAATTCGTTCGCGGGCTGATCATCTGCCGCCCAGCCGAAGAGCGTGTAACCCTTCGTGTAAACGCCGTCAGGATGGAAAAGGGCCTGCCAATCAAGTTCGTGACTTTTCAATTCGCCGGCGCGCACGATCTCAATGAGCTTTTGCTCCGCATCCGCGTCCACTTTGGCGTTCAACTTCTTCGCGGCACCGATTGCCGCCATTGGGAGATATTGCTGATGACAGGAAGTGCAATCCTGATGCGATTCGTGCTTCACGAAATTTTGTTTCGAGATCAGCGCGCTTTGCTGAAGTGGCGCGACGGCTTCACTGATCGCCTTGCGCAATTCAGCTGAGGTGAGTTGTGAGGGTGTCTTTCGTGGCGCGGGTGTTTCAATTTCAAGGTCAGGAGTCTCGTTCGTCGCGCCGGATTTGGTAAGCGCGGCAAGAACGGGTGTTTCACCGCGGCGGCGCGCGAGCATGAGCGGAGTTTGCGGAACGTCCATGAACGCTTCGATTTGTGAACCGCCGCCCGCGTTTGGATCAGCGCCGGAGTTGAGCAAAAGATTCACGAGCGAAGTATCGCCGCGCTCCGTTGAAGCGGCCCAATGGAGCGCCGTGTAATCAACGCCGTGATCCACGTGATTCACTTGCGCGCCGTGTTCGATCAGCCATTTCGCGGCCGTGGTCTGATCGGACCAGCTTGCTTGCGTCAGTGGCGCGCCGAAAAAACCTTCGTTGTTTACGTCAGCGCCAGCGGTCACCAAACGTTGCATGATCGCAACATCGCCCCGGTAGGCCGCCCACATAAGCGGACTGCGCGCGCCGCCGAAGATAAAACCGGCTTCATTCATAACAGGGTGGGCATTCGCACCCGCGCCGTGTTCGAGCAGTAATTGCACGGAACGTTCGTCGCAACTGGCAGCCGCGGCCATTAAAGCGGTCGCGCCCCAATTGTTCGTCGCGTTCACGTTCGCACCGCGAGCCAGCAGAAATTCGACGGTGCGATGCGAATTCGCCGGACGTGCGGCGAGCATTAACGGCGTGTTGCCCATTCCGGAACGCCTATTCACGTCCGCACCGTGCTCGACGAGCAGCTTTGTTTTTTCGAAATCAAACGAGGCACGAATAAGCGCAGTCACTCCGGCGTTGTTCGCCGCGTTAACCTCCGCTCCGCGTTCAATAAGGAGCTTCATGGATGACACATCCGCATAGACTGCGGCGAGGATGAGAGGCGTGTTGCCTTGTTCGTCGCGAGCATTTGCGTTCGCGCCGTGATCAAGCGCGCTGCGAAGGTGTTGCAAATCTCCGTTGCGAATGGCGGAGAAATATTTGGGTGAGATGGCCGGTTGTCCGGCAAACGCCTGGGCGCTCAACAGCGCGCCAGCGACTAAACTGTAGAAACTGCGGCGATCCATTTTCATAGTGTCCTTCGTTTGTTGTGATTGTTACGACGAAGACTTTGACTTGGATGCGGGTCGGCGACAATGGACCGAAAGGTGTAGTCGAGGGGGGCGGCAGTCATGCCGTTTCGATCCCGTCAAACGAGGATTGTTCCGGACTCGCCGCTTTATTCTTTGGGAAGTGAAGCGGCGTGAACGCCGCGCCTCTACACGAATTGCAATGGCTGGAATTTGCGGCCGAGGATGGGTTCGCTGCGAGTCTTCAACCAGTTCTCCAGCACACAAGCATAGGCGCTGCGGAAATCCACGTTGTATTTGACATCGCCCTGGAACAGATCGGCAGGTGCGAGGCTTGGATATTGGCCGAGCAATCCAGCGCGAACTTGATTGCCAATGATAAACATTGGGGCGGCAGCGCCGTGATCGGTGCCGTTGTTCGCGTTGTCGGCAACGCGCCGACCGAATTCACTGAACGTCATTACCAGCACGCGCTGCATGTTGCTTTGCGCTTTCATGTCGTCACAAAAAGCTTTCACGGAATCGCCGAGTTCCTTGAGTAATCGCGCTTGAGTCGGCACCTGGTTGGTGTGGGTGTCGTAACCACCCTGCGAAACGTAAAAAATTCTCGTGGGCAATCCGCCGCCAATCAATTTCGCAACCAACTTGAGCGAGTTGCCGAGTTGCGACGGAGGATATGTGGCTTTGTTTTCAACACGATTACTGATCGCGCGGATTTGATCCGAACTCATCTGCGCATCGAGTGCCGTGCGTTCCAGAAAATCCAACACTGAACCCTTTGGTCGCGCGGCAGGGCCATTAATTGCAGTAATGCTTCCGCCAGAATTGATCGTTGCGCCGGCTTCCGTTGTTTCGGCATCCATCGCTTGTTCGTTCATATCACGATAGGATTGCTCGACCATTTTTGCGTCGTCACCGCTCTCAGTCAGGAATTTATAATTCTGCGGATTGTCGAGCGCGACGCCTTTCGGGTGTTTGGCACTGAACGCTTGCGGCATCTGGCGGCCGACAGTTACGGCGACGGTCGGATCGCAACCGGAGCAGGTGTTATCAAAGTATTTTCCAAGCCAGCCGTACTTTTCAATTTTCTCCGAATCGCTGGCAGTTTGCCAAATTTCCGTCGACCGGAAGTGCGAGCGATTCGGATTTGGATAACCAACGCCCTGAATAATCGAAAGCTGCCCGACATCGTAAAGTTCCTTAAACCCGACGAGACTCGGATGCAAACCGACATTCTCGTTGATTTTCAAAACGTCCTTAGCCTGAATCGCAATTCGTGGACGCGCTTTGTAATAGAAATCGTTCGAGTGCGGAACAACCGTGTTGATGCCGTCGTTGCCGCCGGCCATTTGGAGGATCACGAGAATCGTTGAATCTTTTCCAGTGGCGACTTGCGTCGTATTATCAGCGGCTTCGGCTTGCATGGCGGAGAAAGTGTTCGCGAGGAATGCGGGAACAGTCCATGAGAGCGCGCTGGTAAGTACGGTCGAGCGGAGAAACTCGCGCCGGGTTTGGAGAGTGAGGTCTTTCATACTACGTCAATTGATATTCCGGCGTGCTCATCACGAGCCGGATGGCATCGCGAATTTCAGAAGCGTCCAGTTCCTGCCTCGCTTCGAGAAAGTCGCGCAATGTCGTTTTCTGTTTCGGTTTCAACTTATCCTGGATCAAGCGTCTTTCGAGCGCCGAGATGAGTTTGTCTTTGTTCTCGCGCTCTTCAGCTGTAAAAAGTTTTTCAACGTTCACACCTCCGGCGCGGAGACGGCGCATCTGGTTTTGAATGCGCCTGGCTTGATTTGGATTCTTCGCGTCCGCCATGCTCGCTGCGATGGACAAATCGCCTTGCACAAGCGTAGTGGCCTGATTGTAGCGCGCGAGCAAGTTATTCGTTGTGATCCACGCCAGGCCGCCGTCCCAACCCTTGACGTTCGGTGGCGCGAACAGGTCCTGGCCGAGGCTGCGCAGAAGGTTCGTGCTTACCATTGGCGGCGGCAGTTCACATTCGAGCAGGCGAACGGTGCCGACGAGCCATTGAACCGGACTCTTGACCTGATTGCGAATGAGCGACGGAGTGTAAAATTCCTCGCTAAGAAACATCGCGCGAAGAACCGGTTTGAAACTATCTCGTGAATTGCGAAACACATCCGCCAAAGCGTAGTTCAATCCGGGCGACGGCGTTTCATCAGTGAAAAATTTCCAGAGCCGCGCCGTGATGTAGAGCGCAGCCTGCGGCTGCGAGACGATTTGCGCGATGACGTCTTCGGCATTCAAATTCCCGGTGCGACCGAGCACAGTTTTTGTTCCGGTGTCGTGTGCGCCGGGCCGATAGATGAATTTTTCTGCCGGGCGATCAAGGGACCAACCGGTCAATGCGCGAGCGGCTTCGGTAATATCTTTCTCGGTGTAGTGTCCTTCGCCGAGAGCAAATAATTCCATCACTTCGCGGGCAAAATTTTCGTTCGGATGATCTTTGCGGCTCTGCGCCTGATCGAGCCAGATGAGCATTGCCGGGTCTTTGCCGACTTCGATGAGAAGTTCTTGCCAATTACCATTACCCGTGCGACGGAACAAATCATTTTGCCGCCACATGAAATAGGCTTCCCGAACTTTTTCCACGCTGGTCGCGAAATGTCCGTGCCAGAAGAGCGTGAGTTTTTCCTGAAGCGGGCGCGGTCCTTTGGCCATGCGTTCAAGCCACCAGCCGCGCAACTCCAGCATGTGCTCGCGCTGCATCCGCTGCTCTTCCATTTGCATCTGTTTGCGCTTGTCTTCGGGAGCATTGCGTATCGCGAGAAGACGCTGTTGACGCTCAGGATCGGGCTTGGCCCAGACAGGATCAGGAGTCGGATCGGTGATTTTTTCGTAATCCACCAGCGAAGCGACGGCTTCGTCGGGAGTCAAGCCGGCGAGCCTTTCGATTTCTACAGGTGGTCCGCCGAATCCTGCTCGATTCAGCAAGTGCGCCGCGGTGGTGAAGTTCCAATTCGCAGCGGACAACGGCTTAAGCATACAAATTCAGAGACGATGGAATTTTCTGAAAAGTTTCATCAGGACATCCATTCCGCGCGACATCAAAAATGCCCGATAAGATGACAAGAAAGGGTTGGCGGGTTTATCAGGGTGAGCTATTATGTCCGTTCGTAATAACTAAATTCGACTCGGTTCCTCTATGACAGAAAACATCCCAATTGAGCATCAGGTTCAAGTGTCGCTTGATGGCGAGCCTGTTTCTCTTCCTGTAGAAATGCGATCGTTCAAAGCGATCTGTTCGCATCTAAACTCACTCGCGCAACAACAACATCGAATCATTGCCACCTTCTCAGTGGAAATTGAACCGATCTACATTGCGGCAGCGTGGCTGGATCGAAAGCCGGCATGCCGTGTTGCGGCGAGGACAGCGGGGCCGGAAACATTGCATCTCGGCATCATACAAACGGCGCTGAAACAGGTGGAGAACGCTCGCGAAATGGTGCGCGATACCACAATTCAGGTTCGAATTGATGATGGCTGCATCGCCGCTGGACAGTGGAAGGCATTGGCTCAACATCTTCAGCAACCGCTGGAGACGATGCGCGCCCTCCCGGAAAATCTTTCTAATTTCCCCGGAGTCCATGCTGCACCGGACCAATTGCGGCAATGGCAATTTGAACAACTCGCTTCCATTCGGAGCGACGTGGACGAAGCGTGCCGTCGGAAAGATACGCATGCGATTCTTCACGTGCTCGAAGGCCGGGTGATGTCCTGGCTGGAAAATCTGGGCAACCTGTTATCGCTGTGGCGCGAAACTCTTCTGCTTGGATTCCAGATGGAAGCCGCCGCCTGAAAATCGGCTGAACGGCGCAACTTCTCGCGTGCAAAACTGACGCCGTCCGCTTATTTTTTTCGCGAATGAATTCGCCTGTTGTGACCAAAGACCCGGCAGCCGTCGAAACGGCGGTGCAAGCGATCTATCGCGCGGTTTTTCCAAATGGTGACGCAGGTTTCATCCCGAACGTGTTCGGCTGGGCCAAGGAATGTTTCACCGGGCATTGCGCGAATTATCAGGCAGTGGATTCGCCTTACCACGATTTCGAACACACGTTGCAAGGCACGCTTTGCATGGCGCGTCTATTGCAAGGGAGACATTCCGCGGGAGTGCAGCCGCCAATTCCGGAACATCTTTTTCAACTCGGTATTCTGGCGATTCTTCTGCACGACACCGGCTATCTCAAACGGCGCAACGATCGCGAAGGCACTGGGGCCAAATACACGGTCACGCACGTTCACCGGAGCCGGGACTTCGCGGCGGAATTTCTTCGCGATCATGGTTTCCAGTTCGGTGACATCAAATCGGTGCAAAACATGATCAGTTGCACGGGAGTGGATGCCGATCTCGCAACGATTCCGTTTCAAAACGAACTGGAAAAAATCGTCGGTCACGCGTTGGGCACTGCGGATTTGCTTGGGCAAATGGCTGCTGAAGATTATGTGGAAAAACTGCCCGTCCTGTTTGAGGAGTTTGCCGAGGCTGCCCGTTTTTCGCACGACGACCACAGCTTTGTGGCTTTGTTTTCCAGCGTGGAGGATTTGATTCAAAAGACCCCTGGGTTTTGGGAGAATTACGTGCGCCAAAAACTGGATCATGACTTCGGAGGTATCTATCGGTTTCTCAACGAACCGTATCCGAATGGCCGAAATGTGTATTTGGATCGGATCGAGTCGAACATCGAGAAGATCCGCAAAGGACTCGTTCCGAGCAGCGCTTGAAGAACCTGAAGCTCGCTATTTGTCAGTTGAAACAGCTTCGGGCGCAATAATCCGCAATGCTGAAACGGCTGCGTTGCGAACTTCCTCATCCGAATCCTTTTTCGCAACATCGGCCAGCGGGGAAACAACGGCTTGTTTCTCGCCTTCTTCGTAAGGAATTACCGCGAGTGAAAGACATGCGACCTGACGCAGCATGGGATCGCTATTCCGCAGCGCTTGAATTAAAATCGGGATAGTTCCTTTGTCATAGGACTTGTTGTTGATCAGGGCGAGCGCAGCCCACATTCGAACGTCTGAATCGGCGTCCTTGATCGCGTCACGCAGTTGCGGCACCGCGTCTTTGGCGGCGGTTCCGCGCGCGTGTAGTTCAGCGGCCGCGACCCGGCGCTCGGTTACTTTGGACGACTTCAAACCTTTTGTTACTTGAGCGACTGATTGGCTTTGCAGACCACTGGCAGGAGGTTTGGCAACAGCGACCTTGTTCGACTCTAAAGGCACATTCACATTTTCGGTCTTGGGATTTTGTTTGGAATTTTCGCCGTCACCGAAAAACATCCGGCCGAGAATGATCGCGACAATCAACGCGGCCACTGTTCCAATCGCAGGAAGAACAAACGACGTTCCGCTTTTCCTGCGGCGCGAACTATTCGAGCGCGGGGGCATGGGTGTTGTTTGCGGTGTCACGGGAGTGGTCTGAGCAGACGCCTGCGTGGCCTGAGTAACAAGTCGTTTGGAAACAAAGGTTGTTGGCGAGCTCGGTGGCGGCTGAGATGGCGCAGGCGCCGGAGCAGGTTGAGCGGCTGCCGTTGAAGCGGATTGAGTCTGTGGCGAAGGCGCGCCGGGAAATGCAGGCTCTCCGCGATAATGAGCGATGACTTCGCCGAATTTGATTTGATCGCCATCCCGCAATCGTGCTTCGACAATGGACTGGCCGTTGAGCATCGTGCCATTGGTGGAATTCAAGTCTTTAACGAAGAATTCACCGTTGCTCCGTGTAATCTTGGCATGTGAAATTGAAACGGACGGGTCATCCAGCGCGATGGTGTTTCCTTTCATTCTTCCAATAGTAATCATTTCATCGCGGATGATGTGATCCACAGGAGGCAGGTTCGGGAGCTGGATGGTCAGCGTCGGCATGTTTAACGATCTGGTGCGGCAAAAGGTTAGCAGAATTGTTCCAGCTCGCAATGATTTAGCGCGAAGAAACTTAATTGGCAAACGCGCCGAACAGCGCGAGCATTTCTTCATCCACTTGGGCGGGATCGGCCAGAGTTTGGGAAATTTCTTCGCGCAACAATTGGCGGTATCGCTTGCGCAAACGATGCACTGCTGTGCGCACGGCGCCTTCCTCCAGGCCAAGCGAATTTGCAGCAGCGGAGTAGGGGAGCGCGCCTTTGCCGGCGGTGAGAAAAATTTTGAGTTCATCAAATTGTTTCTCACGACCGTCCGCTGCGCACTCGGCGTGCAAACTTGAAACAACTTTCTCGAGCAATGCCAGCGCCCACTCGCGGTCATACGCTTTGTCAGGGCTTGGCTCGGTGGTGATGGCGATTTGGAATTGCGTGTCGGCAGTCTTCCAATCCAGCGATAGATGCGTGGCATCGCCGCCGCGCTTTTGACGGTGCGACCTGTCCCATTCGTTTGCCAGAAAATGCTTCAACGACGCAAGCAGGAATGCGCGGAACTTTCCCTTCTCGCTGTCGAGCGCGCCGAGATAATTTTTTTCCAGAAAGCGCGCGAAGAACGCTTGCGTCAAATCCTCAGCATCTTCCTTGCTGTGACCCCGACGCCGCACGTACGCGTAGAGCGGAAACCAGTATGCGCGGCATAACTCTTCAAGCGCGCGATTCGACTGAGGCGTGCTGCGCTTTCCGGCGGCAAGGACCACAGTCCAGTGTGTGGTTGCAAAGATATCGCGTGGACTGGTTGACGCGGCGTTGGAGATCACGGTTTCGATAATGAGTCAGAGGTTTTGAGAAGTTGATTCACTTGCGCAGCAATCTCCGCGTGTTCGGAGGTTTCCGCTGCGACAATCGTGCCTTGCGGGTCAATGATGTAAACAGTCGGCACGCCGCTGACGCGATAAGCTTTCGGTGCAGCGGCGCTCCACGTTCCGTCGCCTGCCCACAGGTTGAGCGTTTTTGTCCAATCGCGCCTTCGCAAATGGGTTGTCACAGTCTCCAGCTTTTCATCAATGCTCAACGAAACCAGTTCCACTCGGTTTTTCCAAGCGGGATGTTGCGCCATGTATTGCTGCATCTTCGCCATCGGTTCCTGGCAGGGACCACACCAGGTCGCCCAAAAATCGAGCACCAGAATTTTGTCACGAAAGCTGGAGAGCTTCACTTTTTTTCCATCGTTGATGCGCACCACTTCCGCGTCCGGCGCAGGAGTTCCAAGTGGGAGCGAACGATGGATCGCAACATAATTTTCCAATTGGAGTTCCGCGAGCGCCGTGGTGTCGGCCACTCCTTCCGGTATTTTCTCCCAATAGACGCTCCGATTGATAAACCAGCGTTCATCGCTTCGCACAGCTTTGTAAGCGACGAACACGTATTCACCGGATAACGACTTGCCGGTGTTGGATTTCGCGTCTGAAACCACGGTCAGAATGAACTTCACATTTTCGCCGGTCAACCCATCGAGGTTTGTTGCACCGGCCTGTGGAAGCAATTCTTTAACGGATACTTCTTTCAATTGAATGTCGGCCTGTTTGAGATCAATGCCTGCGGTTACCATTCGTTCCGCCAACTGTCGCGCCGAATCAGCGACGCGTCCGCCAAGTTCAGCCCAGGCTTTCTCGGATTCTTCGCGTGAAGGGCGTGTAGAGGCTGACGATTTCTGCGTCAGTTTCCACATTGTATCAAACGACGGCATTACTTCGGTTTTGTAGAATGCGACATCTCGGTTGCGGATGAAGTGAATGATTGCTTTGCCTAGCTGCGTCAATGCGGGATCGTCGGCCTGGGTGATGCCTTTGTTGTTTATGGCTTTGGACGAAAGAACTGTTTCGATATATGACCTGGTTTCGCTTTCGGCAGCGGATACTACGATGGCAATAAAAGCCGCAAGCATTGCTATCAAGCTGCGAAAGCGTGTCCGGTCATTGCGCGGGAAAAAGTTCGCGTTCATAAAGACGTACCGAATTCAGATTCAAGGTTCGGCGACGCGGAGATGAAACGCAAGATGTCATCCGGCCTTGACGGCGCCGCGAATCCCTGCAAGCAAATTATTTACCTAACTCGATCAGTGTTCGGTCGCGTTCTGTTACAATAGACAAGGTGTTTGCCATTTCAATCGCCTCATGCAATCGGCCACTCCGCTTGAGAGCAAGCGCAATTTCGCGAATCGCCTGATCCTGCATTCCGAGTACGCTGATTTCTTTTGCCGCCTCTTTTGCCAGCTCCAAATCGTTTGCTTTGATGGCCTCTTTGACAAGTTCAAACAAAGTATCACTCCGTTCTCTTACTTCCATGATTGAGGTTGCCGCTTCCAATCGGGCGCGCAGGTTGTTGAGGGGGGTGGAACGTTGCACCAGCTTGTAGCGAATCCTCACACCTCGCGGATTTTCGGTGAAGCCGGTGATTTGTATCAATCCCGTAACCCCGTTCCGATTACGGAATGCGAGCGTTCGGGGGAGCTGCGTTGCCGGGGGCAAAAAATAAACCATTCCGCCAGCATCTGTGAAGTCGGGGTCCATGCTGCTTTCGTCCATCGGTTGCAGGCTCGTTCCCGACTCGAGCGCTTTCAGGCAATCTGCTGCTGTGGCAGTGGCCCAGCGTTCGCCGTCGAAATCGGATATCCTGGTTTTGATGCAGGCGAAATAGACCCGGTTGCTGTCCTCCGGGTCCGGACCCCACGCTGCCATCAAATCCGCGCGGTTTGTGGCCAGCCAGGGAAGAACGACATCATCAGATTGCTGCCGTGGCCGCGACAGGAAGTTGCCCGATTGCAAGTCCAGCGTTTCATAGCCCGTCCTGGCCTCGGCATCCGGCAGCACCCGCTCGATCACGGGGCCGAAAGAAAGCTCGCGCCGCGTTTCGACAATCGGAGCATCAGTGTTTTGCGCCAGCCGGTAACGGAGTTTCACTGCGTGTGGTTTTTCCGTGAAGCCCGTGATTTGCAAAATTCCCATTCCGCCTTCGCGTGTGATGAATCCCCACGTCGCGGGAGTATTCGTTGCATGCAAAACAACGCTGTCTCGCACGATGTTCGTGAGCGGCGAGTCGTTGAGCCAACGCGCGAACTTTTCATTCCATATAACATTATCAAACTGTTCTGCATAAAGCGGAGTCACAGCCAGATCGCAACCGATCAAACTTCCGCCACTCGCATCTCCTATCAAATCAACTTTGTGTTCGCGGATGGTGCGTTGAAGTGTTTCCGCCGAACCGAGCGCGAATCCGATTCTCATTTCTGCGGAAACATTTCCTGTTGGCATTGGAACCGGATCGTCGAAAAGTTTTCCGGTATCCAAATCCAAAAATGAATTGTGCGGATCGTCGTCCGGATCATTAAGCACACGCTCGATCGCGGGGCCGAAAATTCCAATGCGATGTGCTGCTTCGGAATGGAGGACCAATCTGCTTTCGTGCTCGGCTTCTTCTTTCGTCCCAAAATAAAGTTCTGCAAACGCGCTGCCACCACTGGTCGGATACATGTTCACGTGCGGCAAACCAAAGACCGGATGCGGATAAACCAACTCAAACCCGGCGCTGCCTTTCTGAATTCTCACGGATTGCGAGGCCACCTCACGAAAGCCCAAGGAGTTCGACGAAGTGACATGAACCTCTAACGAAGCTTGATCGTGACTGACGAGAGAGTAATAGCCTTTGACGGTCATTACATTTTCAGTCCGCGTGACGGATGTGAGTTCAATCGAATCGCCTTCAGGAAAATACGTCTGGCCAACGTAGTCCGATTTGATCGTCGCTGTTGCCAAGCCTTGTTCTTCGCGACGTTGTTTCCACCAAACGAACCCGAGATTCGTTGTCTGAAGCGAGGTATTTATCGGTGACAGGTCACCCGTGCCGCGAACATTCCAAAAATTTAATGGGTTAAGATTAAGATTGAATTCGAGCACGATGTCTCCGCGCAAATTTCGTGGCACTCCGTTAGTCATGTCCTTCCAGCTTTGCAGGCCGCCATAATGCACTGTGACTTGAGGAGCATTGCTCGCAAAATCAAAAGAAACATCGGAGTACGTAATTCTGTATTGATCCGCGAGCAAAGTTGCCAGCTTCTCACGCAGTTCCGTCTGCAATACGCCGCGTCTGTTTTCGGAGCGGATGTGGTGATAGGCCGGGAGCCAAACGAAAACGACGACGAGTCCCAATGAAATTGCCGCGCCGATTAGCGCCGGTTTCCACAATGATTTCACGCCCCGCGCTCCTTGCGGAGATTTGTTTGCTCGTGCTTGCCGAATGCGGACCAGCAGTTCAATTGAACTTACGACGGTGAAACCGAGAAAGCACCGGCTAAAATATTTCCATATGCTTCCGTCCAGCGGACCGGAGTAGTGTTCGGCGAGCAGCAAGAATAGAAAGCCCGTGAAAATAACGAGCCAAAGCCAACCGAAAGTTTTGCTCAGCGGTGTGGGAGGCAGCCAATGGATAGCAGCAGCGTTCGAGGCTGGCTGGATAAGATAGCCGATCGGAAGCCATTCGCCGTTCGGCTGTTTGGTGAAGGTGAGCGCCTCGGTTGCCGATGGAAGACCTTCGAACGCGCTTATATAAACAGCCACCCTCTGCATCCCGGCCGCTGAAGGCGTTACTGAAACCAGTTTGCGATGCAAAATATTTCCCAAGGGGCGGCGAATTTTTTCCAGCTTGGCGATCCATTCCTCTCTCGTCACGCTGCGGTGAAAAAACGGGGCGGCAGTTTCCCAACTCTTCGCATAATTGCCGGCATCCATTAATGCGAGCCACGCCTCCACGGCGTGAAGTGGAGCAGGAGCGGACACAGCAATTTTATTTGCGCTACGTTCTGTTTCCGCAAAAAAATGCAGTAAGCTGGCAACCCAGATGATTAGACAGATGAGAAATCCAATAATCAAAAACAGAAACGAGCCGCCGGAAAGATGAGGAGGAGTTTGGCGATGAGCCTCAACGATTGCCCAATGTAATCCGCCGAAAAAACAAACGATCAAACATGCGAGCCACAACAATCGGCGCAAAATGATAGCTGAAGTCAGTGCGCGTCGTTCAGGAACAAGCCAGAAATCACGACGCGGGATGTTTACCCAGTTGCCCGGGACAGTTTTGACGAGCCACGCCAATAATCCAAAGAAACCCGCAAGCAAAAGAGGAATTGCACCTATAAAAATCAGATAATCCGACCTCGTCATCCAACCATTAGGCCGTCCATCACCGTTGAAATGGCTGGCGACCTGTGAGGGTAGCAGATCCGCTGAGGAAGCAAGGATGACCAGCAAAGCGACATAGAGCACAACGAAAAAAATCGCGGGCGTGAATGGAAATGGGGCCAAATTCGGAAGAGGTGTTTTATCGCTACGGGTAGCTGCGCTCCATAACTTCCAGCCGCAGACCGGCAGCAGCAACGCGCCCAGCCAGATGAGTGGAACGATCACCGCTTCGTCCGGCGCGGGATTCCATTTGCCGTGCTGCTCAATCAACGCGTTGATAAAGAAAATAGCGAATCCAATGACCGGAATAGAAACGGCGAACAATAGTGCCGCCCACGTTTTCAAACGGCGTCTTCTGGCAACATCCGTTTCGCGTGGCATCGCTCCGGTGTCTCGACTGAAATAAAATCGATAAGCCGAGACAACCAGAATCACCATCACAAGGTTAAGGAGGGACGCTATCGGAGAAATTGTTGCGAAATAGACGACGTGGATAAGCGCCACCACTGTGAAAAGCACAAAAATCGGACGCCATCGCTTAAGCAGCCCTGCGATGAAAAGAATCTTCATCGCTATCCAGTACAACGCCTGCGGCTGCTTTGGAATCGTTGCCAGGTTGCCTACGCCTTCCAGCGCCAGCATAATCACGACTACAAGAATTTGCCAGGGCACACCCGGACGAAGGGCTTTCGAGCGCGGATCTTCGGTTGCCGCGTCAGCCTGTCTTTTTCCAGAGGGTTGAGTTTCCGCGATGGTTTCCAGCTCCGTTTTGAACACGCTGGCCTGCTGATAACGCAGCGCCGGTTTTTTCTCCAACGCGCGCAAAACAATTTCGTCCAGGCGGACGTCAATGTGAACTTTCGACGACGGCGGCTCAATTTGTTTGGCGGGCAACTCGCCGGTGAGCATTTGATAAAACACCACGCCGAGCGCGTAGATATCCGCGCGATGATCCACTTCGGCTGGATGTTCTATCTGTTCCGGTGCCATGTAGTTCGGCGTTCCCATGACCTTGTCTGCTTCCGTGAGATTTTCTGTAGCGGCAGTCTGCGACTGCCGAACTCGATCATCTTCACTCGTGGGACGGTCATAGACCGCCGCTACAATTTTCGCCAAACCAAAATCCGCCACCTTCACCCGCCCCCGGCGATCCAGCAGAATATTTTCCGGTTTGATATCGCGATGAACGATTCCTTGATCGTGCGCAAACTGAAGCGCGTCGCAGATCTGTGGCACGATTGCCAGCGCCTCGCGCGGCGCAATGCGGCCAGTGTTCAACAACTGTCGCAACGTTATGCCGTCCACGAATTCCATGAAGAAATAAAACAATCCATCCGCGCGGCCAAAATCGTAGATCGTAATGATGTTCGGATGATTCAATTTCGCAAGGGCCTTGGCTTCGCGCGCGAAGCGGACGGCGAATGCCGGGTCACTTCCAATTCCCGGCGGAAGAATTTTCAGTGCGACGATGCGATCCAGTTGCCGCTGCCGCGCCTTGTAAACCGCGCCCATTCCGCCTTTGCCAATTAACTCGATGACTTCCAATTGCGGAAACGAGGGCGCGAGTTCGGCAACGGTTGGCGGAACGAATGTTTGTGCTGCGCCGCCCGTGGCGGTCTCCTCGGTGGCGCCTTGTTTAAGCAAGCAGGCGGGACAAAGGCCGGACAGCGCGCCGGCGGGCAGCGGCGTGCCGCAGTGCGGGCATTTCGGAGCGTCTGCCGGAGGCGGATTCACTTCGTGACCATTCATACACGCTCCTCAGAAGCAAATCACGACGGATGTTACCGTAGGTTGTGTTGTAATGCTGCCGTGTCCAGAAGATGAAACCCGGCTATGTCGGCGAAATCATGGATTATCCTGCGAAACGGGCCCGCCCTGCTTGACAGCTTCTGACGCTCATGAAAGAGTCGAGCCAGAAATAATCCCGATGCAGCACATCAGTGCTCTTTCGCCTATGAAACCGGATTCTTTTCGTTTCGATTCTGAGGCGTGGCCTCTCAGGAGCAATGCACGCAGAGACTTCAGCGCTTTCACGTTGATTGAATTGCTCGTCGTGATTGCAATCATTGCAATTCTCGCGGCGATGTTGCTTCCCGCGCTCGGCAAAGCCAAGGAGAAGGCTCAGGGCGCGATGTGCATGAACAACACGAAACAACTCAGGATTGCCTGGCGAATATATGCTGATGACAACAAGGACCGCTTGACCGGCGCGGATGCGGCTGGGTTTGGTCCGGCGTGGGTGACTGGCTTCATGGATTTTACGTCAAACCCGATTAACTGGGACATCAACAATGACATTACAAAAAGTCCACTTTGGCCGTACTGCGGAAAGTCGGCGGCGATTTTCAAGTGCCCGGCAGACCGTTCGACCGTCTTGAACAATGCGGGAGTACGGGTGCCGCGTGTGCGAAGCATGTCGCTCAATGGCTACATGGGAGGAGAAGACCCCGCGAACGTCACAATGGTTCTGGCGGGAATCTTTCGTGTGTTTGCGAAATGGACGGATGTTACTCAGCCCAGCAAAATGATGACGTTTCTGGACGAGCGCGAGGACAGCATCAACAACGGCTGGTTTGGCGTGAACATGAGCGGGATGCCGCACGGAGCGGCGGTGGTGAATCCGAGTGCGTGGGCGTTTTTTGATTTTCGGGCGTTCTATCATAATCGCGCCGCTGGAATCGCATTCGCCGACGGCCATTCGGAAATTCATCGCTGGCGGGATGGACGCACGATGCGGCCTATCGGGAACACTTCAATCGTTGTATTGCCCGGAACTGCTTCCGGAAGCAATCAGGACGTGTTTTGGATCAACGATCACTCTACCGTTCCGAAATAGTGATTGGGTCACTGCGAATCCTACAGGCGGTCATGGTTGTTGAAGACGAAAGAATATCGCCCTTGAATCAACTGATTGGGTCACAGTGATGTATCCGCCATTTGTCTGAATGATCACCGACGCCGGCGTCCAACTGTCCTTTGAATCTAAATTCGTTGTCGAATATAGCGAGAAACTGCTTCCATCAGGAACAGGCCACGTCAGTGTGACGGCATTGTCGCCCGCCGAACTAATTGAAAGCGGCGGGGTCAAAAGCGGATAGCCGCTTCCAATCAACTCCATATCGAAACCCATTGCCGTTACGTTGGGCACTTTTAAATGTACTTCCGCTGCGATCCAATTCGTTCCGGCTGGAAGATTCACCGGCACATTGGTTGGAAAGAATATGTGCCGGTTGTAAGGGCTCATCAAAAGTGAAGCTTGAGTCGAATAGGTGATTGGACCTGCCGGAAGATTGGCGCGGTAAATTTCTTGTCCATTGAGATAAACAACCACGCCATCGGCTCGAGCAACTCGTAGATTCAAGTTGGTGATCATCGCGTTCCAGGGCACGACAAAGGAACGCCTGAAATAAGTGGTCATAAATTTATTATTGGATTGCGGCCCGAAACTCACTGTCGTGGCAACGGCCGCATCACCGTAACCGAGCCGAGCGATACCATTGCTCCAGCCGCTATCGTCGTAGTCCGGTCTTGTCCAATTTGTTCCGGGATTCAGACCCCAGTCGTTGTATTTCCACAGTGCGCCGCCGTTAATGAACGTGGTGGTGACAAGGTTTGTGCGAAACGTGATGGTTTGCAATCGCGAGAGCCATTCCTTCGCGATTGCTTGCAAGCCGAGAGAATTAGGATGGACATGATCAGAGTTAAACATCGTGTTGAAATCCACAGCGGAGTACATGTCCGCCAGAAAAACATTTTGTCCCAGCGCACGGCGCTCGTTGACGAGCTTCTGCAACATCGCGTTGTAAACCGGAACATTCGTGGCGTAATTACCGTAAACGCTGCCATTGAAACTCGCTCCATCAAGAAGTGAGCATGCTTTGGCAAGAATAACGTTGGCATCAGGAGCATTGGAAAAAATCAGGTTAAGCAAAGCCGCCATGTGATTCGTGGCGACCACGTAAGGATCACGGCCCGTGCCAAGGTCGTTAGCGCCAATCAGGATCAACACGGCGTCTGGCCGGTTACTGGCTATCATCAAGGCGTCAGGGACAATCTTCTGCAAATAATTGCTCAGGGTTGCATACTGATGCGCGCCAAAAACACCGGGCGCAGCGATCACTGCGCCGCAGTAGCCTTCGTGCCTGCCTTTTGTAAACGTTGTGTTCGTCGTCGAAGTTTGCCGACCGACGAACGTGAATTGAAAAGTGTTCGTGATCAGGAGCGGTTGCAGCGGAGCACGCCATGCGCCGTTGATGGAGCAATCATCGGTGATCGAGTCACCGACCGGCATGATCTTCAACTGATTAGTCGCGGAATAATTGGTAAACACCAGATCGGCGCGCGCCGCCACGATTGCATAAAGAAACAAACCTACGATCGCACTCGAGCGCATTGAGCGGACAGCCCACGCAGTTGGAAACGATAAAACTGAGTTCATCTTGGTGACCAGATTCGAAACTCGCCGCTGCAATGAAGCAGCGACATCATGTAGAGCAACCCTTCATAGTAACGCTCGAGTCCAGAGGGTGTCGGTGTGTTCCAAAGTTCCTCGACAAATCTTCGCGCGCGCGCTGAATCTGTCGCGGCGAGGCTGGCAACGGCGTTGACCGCCACCAAACCTTCGGCGTGACGGGCTTCCAGTTGTTTTCCGTCGAGCGTGAACTGACAGCCGTAGTTCGTTCCCTGCAATTCGAAGAACGCTTGCAGTCGGTCGCTCAGCTCCCGTTCACGCGGCGCCTTTGCCCACCAGGACCAGTCCACCGACCAATTGCCCGCCGTGCGGAAAGCATCGTAACTGAAGTTCGTGCTGTACGCGCCGAAACTGGGAACGAGTGAAGCGTCGAAATTTGCATAGCACGGATTGAGGCCAGTGACAGGATGCGTTACGCGGACAAAAAAATCACGGCTCACATCCGCAGCTTGCCTCCAGAACTCGCGGTCTTCGGGCGGTCCCCAGCGTGACCAGAGTTCATAGAACGCCGGTAAATGATAGGATGGATCGGTGAAGCGCGAGCGTTCGTCGCTCGGCGTAAAGAGAACCATTTTGTGCTCCTCATCGAACAATGGACCGGCGGTGACACTTCTGGTGTTGCCGCGCCATGCGACCGACCCGGTGATGCGTGGCCGATGCTTCATGTGCGAGAGAAGTTGATTGGCCTGTTCTTTGTAATTGTAAATTTCTTTGCCGCTGCCCCAGCGATGCGCCGCGAAGTAAAGCGCCATGACGTAATACTCTTCACCATCCGGCGCAACAAATTGACTCATGCGCACGCCGTTCGTGCGCGCCTGCCAGGAGAAAAACCCGTAAGAGAAATGATTGGTCTCGCCGTTATACAAATAGGTCTTCGACCAATTCCACAGCGCGTCGAATTCCTTTTTCTTGTTCAACTCCACGGCGATGATCATGCCGTAGGACAAACCTTCGGTGCGCACGTCGTGATGCTTGATGTCGGTGATGAACGCGAGCGGGCCGTTCGAATTGCTGCCAGCTTCGTAGTAAATGGTTTCGTTCGTCAGATCGCCGTGGAACAGTTGTTGGAAAGCATCGTCTACTTTCTTTCTAATATCTTTTTGCGAATGGCCGTTCTCGGCAAACAGATTTCGATAATGGTCAGAGGCGTACGCGCCGGAACCGTCGGCGCTATCGTGGTGTTGTTGAGTCGCGCGGCATGCTGCAAGAAAAACGATAAGCCAAAGCGAAATAAAATTTCTGCGGGATAGTTGTCGAGTCATATTTGAGTCTGATTAACACTGGCTACGGAATAACCAGCCGATAAAACACTGACCCGTTGGTCTTATTAATTGGAGTCGAGTAAGTGTTGACTGTGTCGGTTCCGGCAACGTCAACCCAATTGCTGCGCAGACCGGAATTGATCGAGTTCGTCTGCGCCTGGAGATGCGCGCCACCGGTCCATGACGCGGGCCATGAAAGATTCAATTGCGTGCCGCCCACCACCGTCGTTGTGATCGCTGGGATCGGTTGAGCAGTCAGCACCGTGACCGATCCGTCCACAGCCAAATCGTTCTGCACCGTGCAACCGGGCGAAATAATTGGCATGGCGGCGCCGCCTATGACTGCTTTATTGAAGATGAAAAATTTGTCTCCCGGCATGAGTGCGACGCCAGCAGTGAGCAGTTTTAATGATCCGCCAGCACGAGTGATCGTGCCAGTGAATGTGTAGGTGGTGTTCGAATGCGCGGTCGTTTTGTTCAGCGTCGCCACAACGGTTCCTGAATCAATGTTCATGTTGCCCGGCACGTTCAAATTGGATGAAATGTTAACGTTCTGCACAACGATAGTGCCGCCCTCTACATTCAAATCGCCGCCAACTGAAGTGGTTACTAACGTTCCGTTACTAACTGTGGTTGCGCCGAAGTAAGTGTTGTTTGCGGAGGTGAGTGACACCGTGCCCGGTCCGATTAGCGTCACTCCATCCGATCCAGTAATGGCCCCAGGGATTGTAAGGCTGCCCGAGCGATTGATGACGAGCGGATTGCCGCTGTTGAGCGTGACTGGACCAGAGCCAACGGAACCGCCCGAACCACCGTTGCCGATTACCAGCGACCCTGAGTTGACGATTGTGCCGCCGCCATACGTGTTGTTTCCGGTGAGCGTCAGCGTGCCCGTTCCGTTTTGGTGAACGATGCCCAGGTTGGCCTGAGGACTCGTGAAATTTGTAGTGATCGTGCCACTGAACGTGAAGTTATCGGGACGATTGAAGGTGAGCTTTCGTGGAGCGTCTTGTCCAAGGGTGAAGTTATTGACGAACTGCACGTTCCCGGCGATCTCCCCAGAGCGCGGAGTGGAGCCGTCACCAAGAACGAGTTCGTTACCACCGATAAAGGTGCCGCCAGTATAAGTATTGGTACCAGTCAAGGTGGTGACACTGCCGATCACAGCGTTCGCGCCGATCTGGACGCGGCCAGTACCAACGATGGGTCCGGGATATGTGAAAATATTCTGAGTCACAAGTCTGAGTGTACCGTTATTCGTAATCACAAAGCTGTAGGTCGTGCCATCCTGGCCTTCAATCGGCTGGAAGGTCGTATTGGCGTCAATCCGCGTCCAACCCAAATAGGTATTATTGCCAATGGCCTTGATGAACCCGCCGCCTTGCACGATCACGTTGCCTATGCCGCTGATGATGCCACTAGCACCCGGACCATAGGTGAACGCACCCGAAGTATTGAAGACCAACAGAGAATTGTTAACGATAGGAGCGGTAGATTTCAGCGAGCCATTGGAGCCACCATTGCCGACCTGCAGTGTGCCGGCATTGATAGTTGTTCCGCCTGAATAGGTGTTATCATTCGCGAGAATCACCGTGCCGGTGCCATCATTGATGACAGACCCAGTTCCTCTGACCGGTCCAGATACCAGCAAAGTTCCAGTGCGATTGAAGACGAGCGCGCCGTTGTTCGTGACAATTCCGCTCCCGAGCGATCCTGAATTGCCGCCTGCGCCAATTTGCAACACACCGTTCGCAATTGTTGTCGTGCCGCCGTAAGTATTCGTGCCGGTCAAAGTCCAAGTGCCCACGCCGTCCTTCGTGAGCGAAGTCCCAGCGGGATGGTTCACAACCGCGCTGGCGATCGTATCGCCGAAATTATTTGGTCCGGTCAAAGTCAGCGTGCGAGGTCCCTCGCCGCTCATTCCGAGTGCGCCTGTGTTATTGAAGGCCAAAGCAGCTGTACCTTCACTGTCAATCGTGCCGCCGTTGGGACCAACCGAGAACAAGCGATTGATGCCGACGCCCGAACCTGTGTAACGCAGTGTGCCGCCGTTGAGAACGATGTTGCCAGCCGCCGTACTCGCAGAGCCGATGTCGCTGAGAGAACCGCCATTGGCTAATGCGCCAACACTTGCAGTTCCGCCATTCAAGGTCGTGATGCCGGTATAGGTATTCGCGCCGCCAGACAATGTGAGCGTGCCGCTGCCGCTCTTGGTCAGGCCAGTGCCGCCAGCGATGTTGTTCACGCCGCTGGAAGTGATGCTGTAGGTCTTCGTATTGTTGGCGACGGCGACACTTGCCGGGTGGACTGGGATATCAACGGTCACGCTGGTTGTTCCGCTAGCGGTGTCATCGAATAGCACCAGTTTGGGATCGGAGTAAGGTGCCGTCCAATTTCCTGGATTGCTCCAATTGGAGTTGCTTGCACCCGTCCAAACCAGGGGAACGGAAGTGACGATGAATTGAATCGTGTTGCCGTTGGTGGAGAGCAATCCTGCGGCACCCATAACTGTTCCCAGGAAAACTCTCGGCGCCGAACCGTTCGTCCATGAAAGCAACGGAAAAGTTTGGCCAATGGCCGTGAACGAACCGCTATTGATGTTGATCGTGATGTTGCCGACGGATGAAAGTGTGGCTGCCACCAGCGGTGCGGTAGTTGTGTTCGTCACATTATTGAATTCCAATAGGCAACCCATATATGTTCCCAAAGTCAGCGAGGTTGCCGTCACTGGTGCGCCATTTTCAAAAACGCCGAGCGTTGCGAAATCCGCCATTATGATGTTGCCGGTGCCGGTCTTCGCTCCCTGGAATGTCAAAGTGCCCAGATTGATGGTGGTTAAACCGTCGTAAGAACTCGTACCAGCCAGCGTAAGTCTGCCGCCTCCGAGCTTGGTCAGCGATCCACCCACGCTGCTGAGTCCGGCGGCAATTGTCACATTCTGTCCGCCGGTGTCTATGCTGTAAGCTTGGCCTGTAGCGGTGCTGAAGCGGGGAGAATAATCAAAGGCATTGGTCTGGCCGAATCCCAACGTGCCGCCGTTAAAGGAAATCGTGCCGCCTTGGCCGAGCGGGCCGGAAAGCCCAACGTTTTCGACGCTGCCTGCGATCAACTCTCCCCCAGTAAGATTGATGTCGCCAGTGAAGGTGCTCGCGCCGGAGAAAGTAAAAATTCCAGCGTTCACTTGAATTGGACCACTGCCGGAAAGATTGCCGGGAATCGTTGCTGGGTCAGTGATAAGTCCCGGCGCCGGCTGGGAATCAAATTTTAAGAGCGTTCCATTGTGGATGATGTTCACCGTCCCGGCGTCTGTACTCACAAGATCAGAACTCTTCAAGATCAGTGTGCCCCCATTTATCCTGAGCGGAGTGCCAAGATTATCAAACCAATTGCTGGCTCGCGAACCGGTGTTCGTGCCGGACCACGTCACCGTGCCGGGTCCATCTATTTGAAAACCGATCGCGCCGGACGCCGCGCTTCTCATGTGATTTCGGAGAATCCAGTCACCGATGCCCGCGAAAACAAACGGATGAAAACCTGCGCCGCCCAGCCGAAATCGTGTACCGGGATTAATCACGGAAGGCGTAGCTGAATTGTTGGTGAAACCCGCAACCTGTCCGTTCAGTTCTCCAGCAACAATATCAAAGATATCTACGCCGTTATCATTTCCGATGATCAGCGCTCCGGCGCCGGCATCAACAGAGAACCAATTCATTCTATATCCTCCCGAAGTTCCACCCGGAGAAATAATGTTGACCGAACCGACTTGATTCGACGTGAGTCGGAGTCTCGATCCGGCAGGATAGCCTGCACCACCGAAGCCAACAATGATACCGCCGCTTTGCGTTATGCTCAATGGCCCTGTCGTTCGTCCGTCAAAAAGCATCAGGTCTCCATAAGCTCCGTTAGTATCCGGAGTCGGAGTCATGGGAGTGGGAACTCCATTAGGGCTCCAGTTGGTGGCCTGGTTCATGTCCCCGACGCCTCCGAGGTGGCCAGGGAATTGATTGGTCCAAACATAGGTTGTCGCAACCGAGGACAATTGACCAAAGACCGCTGTTGTTGCGAACGCGCTGCAAAGGATGACGAGCAGCCGGAGAATTTGGAGCATGGTTTTCATAACAGGAGAAAAAGCGCGAAACGGAATTAAAGATCGCGACCAGCCTTCACAACAGAAGCCTGACAAATTCGACCACGCGATTCGAGTCTTATCTCATGGACAATCCTTGCGCCTCGATCCAACGCGGAGTGCGATTTCGATCGCGGTCTTGGTTGATTTGAGTTCGCGAGCTTCTCGAAACCAAGCGGCCATCACATAGAGCGCCGACACCTAACGGTGAAAACTCTCCGGTGGCCCGAGATAGCTCTGCCTCACGCCCCCAGTGTTCACGACAATTTTTTCCAGAACCACGCCCGGATCAACCATCCAGATTTTCAACGTGTGAGAACCCGGCTTTGACACGGTGTGCGTGGATTTGAGTTTGCGGCAGTTGTTTCTGACGGATTCCTCCCAATTGCGATTACCGTTCTGCGCGTTGAAGTTCGCGGGCACAACGGTGACCATTTGCGGCGCTTCATCATCAAATGATGCGGCATACTGAAGCGCTCGACCGTGAACGAAATTCAACGTCGGTCCAACAGTCGCCTCGACTTCAAACGTCCCCGTACTGAAGAGATACATTTTGTATTCGAGACAGGGCGAATCTTTTCCGGGTGTTGCCTGCGCATAATCGGGCGCGGTCGCGCGCATTCCAGAAAGAGTATGGCCATAGTTCGGAATTTTGATCCAACGATTCGCACCGGCATCGGAATTTTTTGTGAAGTGCCCGGCTTCGATTGACACATAGCCGTCACCTTCCACAAATCCTTCCAACGACCCAGAGGAATTAAACGCGGCGACTTTCACTGAAACGGAATTCGTTTCGCCTTTGATTTTCACAGTGCCATCGCATCGCCCGCTCGGCGCTTTGCTCCAATCTATGCTGACCCAGAGACGGTTGTCCTTTTCGACTTTGCCGTCCGCGTCGCTCAACACAATCCACGGGGCGTCAGCACTTGCTGAAAATTCAAACGACGTCTTGCCTCGATTGAAGACGTCGATGAAACGACGTTGCCGATCCAAGGAGTCGAATTTCGGGAGAGCCGCTTCGTTTTCAGCACCCGGCCATGCGGACGCCGAACCTTCAATCGCTACGCCCAATCCCGCGGCTTCTGGAACTTCGACCTGCGCTAACCTGATCGCATTCATGTTATTTCGCGGCGGATCGGCCCAACTGGTATAACCGATGTGCGATTGATCCATGAAATGGTTCCACCTGCCGCCGGCAAGATCGCGATTGAAGTAATTCATCAAGTTCGTTTGCGCCTGAAAAAGTTCGCGAGTCTGCGCCGCAAAATCGTTTGCGCTCGCGCGGCCTTGTTTTGCGTAGAGAGTGTTCTTCGCCGCGGCCAGGTACATCGCGTTCAATTGAGCGCAGGCTTTCGTTGGGAACAAAACCAGTTCGTAAAACGCATCGCGGCTTTCCTGCGGGAGTTGGTTATTGATTGCTTCCGCTTTTGTCGCGAGCGCTGCGTAATCGGCGGCGACTTGTTCGTACTCGCCATAGTTCACGAGACTGTAGGTATTGGCGTCGAGCAGCTCCGGTTTGCGACGGCCGTTGTATTTCGAATACGTCGTAATGATGTCAGCGATTTCATTCCCGTGTTCTTTTCCAAATTCACGCTCAGCCCAGAGACGGGTGTATTCATCCAGATTTTCGTTCGTCCAGCGCGACGTGTCCCAGCCCAGGTGCATGAAAAACTCCATCGGAAATTCATAACCCTTGAAGTGACCAACGTTCACGATCCAAATCCGATCCGCGCCGTACTGTTTGGCGAGCGACATCTGATCCCAAATTTTCGCAATCGGACTGGTGTTGATCCATTGATAGCTCCGCGGTCCGCCGTGATAATCGAAGTGATAATAGATTCCCGCGCCGCCGCTACGTTTGCGTTCGTCGGCACTTGGCAATCGGCGGACGTTGCCCCAGTTGTCCTCAGCCCAGAGCAGCGTCACATCATCCGGCACGCGCAAACCTTCGTTGTAAAAATCCTGGACCTCTTTGTAGAGACACCACATCTGCGGAATTTTGGTCAGGTCGGGATTCATTTCCTCAGAGAGAATGTTTCGCTGAACGCCGACGATCTGCTCAGTTAAATCTTTTCCAATCGGCGCGCCGCTATCGTTTTCCGCGCGCAGCCCGAGCGTGATGATGCTTTCGTAATTCTTGTTTCGGCGAATCCCTTCACGCCAGAATTGTTGAAGCACCGGTTGCTGGTTGGTGTTGTTGTAATTCCAATTCCCGTAACGGCGTTGGAGCGAGCGATCCCATTCCTTTTGCGCGCGCAACATCGGTTCCTGATGTGACGTGCCCATGACGATCCCGTATTCGTCGGCGAGTCGCGCGTTTTCGGGATCGTCCTCATTGAATGCGTTGTTCCACATCGCCGGCCACAGATAATTGGCGCGGATGCGGAGCATCAACTCGAACAGGTTTGTATAAAAACCACGACCGTAATTGGCGACGTTTGGCATGTTCGAGACCGTCCCGAATTTTTCTCGGATCCAGCCGCTGAGCGCCGGTGCTTCGTCGTTGAGAAAAATTCCGCGATACTTCACCGATGGCGGGCCGTGAACGACTTTTCCGGCTTTCACGAAAAGTTTGTCATGGTGCTTCGGCGGAACATCGCCCCACCAATACCACGGCGAAACACCGATCTGCTCAGACAAATCATAAACGCCATAGATCGTTCCGCGCTTGTCGCTGCCGCAAATTACCAGCGCGTTATCAATTCCGGGAAGCGGCTTTGGCACGACTTGAATAAAAAACGACTCCCACTTCCCGCCGATTTCCGAAACATCAATTTTCTTTTCCCGCGCAAGCCGATCAATGAAGCTGCTTCTTCCAACGGTTCCGACAATCACCACTGTTTTACCGGCAGATTTCAGTTCACTAACCATCTCCGGCTTTTGTCCGGTGACGCGTTGAACGTCTGCGGCGAGATCATTTGCCGTGCGCAAAACACCAGGCCAGTCGTTCGTGTCCACCAGAATTGTCGCTGGACGTGTATCGAACAGCGGAAAACTTCCTGTCGCGGAAATACTCTCGACATAGCTCGGCTGTCCAAGACCGAAAATGTTTTGAGCGAAACCAACGATGCCGAAGATCAGCAGGGCGATTTTGGACCGATTTAAATTACAGAAGCGAGCGTTTGAAGTTGTCATTCAATCAGATCACACATTCGCCATCTGCATGCGCGAAAGCAAACAAATGCACATGGACATTTGTCGGAACGTTTTCAATTCGCGAGATCCCGCTTTCCGCAGTGCAGACTCGAATCCGAAGTTGATTCAGCCGCATCGCAGAAACGGGACGTGGATATCTGCACCGCACGCTTAACTATCCAATCGCTTTCAATCCTGCCTTTAAGAATCCAAGCGCATACGCCATCCCGGCGTGCCAGGGCGCGGCACAACTCATTTGCGGGGCGTGGTCGGGAATGACAACGCCGGTGAAATTATTCTTTTTCAAAATCCGCAGCACGCGGAGCACATCCACTTCGCCGTCATCAATGAACGTTTCTTTGTAGGACGGAACTTTGTCGCGAACGTTTCGCAGGTGAACGTAGGCCAGTTTATTTTGGCGACTGTAAGTTTCGACCGCGTCATAGACATCGCCATCGCGCATTTCAGCGATCGTACCGACGCAGAATTCCAGTGCATTGCGTGGACTTGGTTTTAAATCAATCAGCTTTTGATAAAGCGACGGTTGCCAGACGAGTCGCGGTTGCGCGCGAACGAAGGGCAGGGGAGGATCATCGGGATGCGCCGCCAGCGTAACTCCGGCTTGTTCCGCGACGGGAACCAACTCATCGAGAAAAAATTTCAGCCGCGACCAAAGCTGTTCGTGTGTCGCGGACGGCACGGTTCCAGGCGCAGCATTTTTGTCGAACACCATATTCCAAACCATTCCGTTCGGCAGCGGCTTGTCGAGCGGGCCATCCATACCAACTGCTTCAGCTTCGCCGCGCGCGAATTTTCCTTTGACGCGACCTGCGACTCCGGCGATGGAAAAGTTGTATCCAAAAATTGGAATGCCCGCGCGACCAACATTGCGAATGAGGGTCTTGAGATTTTCGATCTGCTGAAATTTCTTCGGTCCGTCGAGCAGCACATCATGCCAGTGTGCTGGATCGAAATTCTCTATCGCTTCAAGTTCCAGCCCGTGCGAATTGATTTCCTTTTTGATCGCAGCCAATTCCTCGAAAGTCCACAACGTGTCCGGGTCGCCCGCAAGTCCCCAGCCCGAATCGTCTCCACACGGCTGGTCACCGGGCTGATTGCTGCGCGACGACCGGAAGTAGTCCACAAGATGAATCACCAAATGCGTGCAGCCGCATTGCTTCGCGAAGCGATAGTGATCTGCGTTGAGTTGATGGCGATAAAGGCCGAGTCCGAGTTTCATTGCAACAAAGTGGTTTGACTCACGAACAAAGTGATGTGGAGAAATTGCATGTTCAAAACGCGAGAATTCTCCATTCTCACAGTGTGAATTCCAAATAAAAATGTCATGGAGTATTCTCTAAACAAACCTTTCCGGCTTGATGACACGAGTGGAGTCTGTGCAACAATGATGTTGAAACGAAGCTGAATTTGTATGAGACCCGAACAATGGGAAATTTTTAAGAAAGCCGCGCGCCTGGAAAAGCTGGATAAGGTGCCGATGGCGCTGATCATTGATAGCCCGTGGATTCCAACTTACCTCGGTTTGAAACACATGGATTTCTTTTTGGATCCGGAGCTGTGGTTCCAGTCGCACCTGAAGATTCATCGCGAGTTTCCCGACATCATCTTCGTTCCCGGTTGGTGGATGGAATACGGCATGGCCGCCGAACCGTCCGCGCTCGGCGCAAAAATAAAATTCTGGCAGGACAACACTCCCAGCGAATATCACACGCTGTTCCACATCGAGGACATGGACCTCTGGCCCGAATACGAAGTGGAGAATGACGCGTTCATGGCGATGACACTGCATCGCATCCGCATGCAACGCCAGCGCATTTTTGACACCGGCGAAATTCTTCCGCTGGTCACATCGCGCGGACCGCTTTGCACCGCCGGCTTCGTTCGCAGCACGACGGATTTCATGATTGATATCGTCGAGAAACCGGAATGGGCGCACAAGCTGATTGACCGCTGCACGAACCTGATCATTGACTGGCTCAAGGCGCAGCAAAAGGCGATGGGCGACACGGTTGAAGGACTTTTTATTCTCGACGACATCGTCGGATTCATCAACGAGGAGCACTACAAGGAATTCGCGCATCCGTATCTGAAAAGAATCTGCGACGCCTTCCCGGATTTTCCGGTGAAGATTTATCACAACGACGCGGACGTGAACGCGTGTCTCGATCATCTGCCGGACTGCGGGTTCAATGTGTTGAACTGGGGGAAACAGACCGATTACTCGGAAGTGAAAGACCGTATCGGCGACCGCATGTGCCTGATGGGAAATGTGAATCCGCTCGAAGTCGGCGTCCGCGGCACACCGGAAGAAGTGCGCGACGCGACGCTCGATGTGCTGGAGAAAAGCGGTGGCGAAGGAATCATTCTCTCCGTCGGCGGGGGCACAAGTCCGGGAATGCCGAAACGAAATATCGAAGCGATGCTGGCGGCGTTGGAGGAGTTTAATTCGAAGAGGGTCGTGGCTTGAACGGTTACTAGTTGGAAATCTATGCGAATCGTTGCGCCAGGATTCAGAAACATTGGAGAGCACGATAGAATTTTGCTTCGGCTACTCGCACAACGCGCACACGAATGGCAGGGTCAGCGCGGAATCAAACGACTGATATCTCGTATCAAAATCGAGCTTTGGGCGTGGAGGGAGACGGCGCGTGAGCAGCGCCGCATTCATCAGGACGATTCGCCGTATAGTTTGTATGGATAGGCAGCAGTTTCCGAGCTTCCAGATGGCGATGACGATTCGCTGCTATCAGTGCGGAAAGGTGTTTGACGTAACCCTCACCAGCAAGGAGTCACACAATTTTCCGTGTCCTGCTTGCGGGAAGATTGAGAAGTTTGATTTGGGTGAATGGCAGCGAAAAGCGATTGCCTGGAATGAGAAGATGACCAGAAAAATGCGCGGAGACCTTTTATGAAATTTCAAAATGCTGTTCCAGTCATCGCCACCGCGAATGTGAGAGCGACGCTCGACTACTACACTCAAGCGTTGGGCTTTTCAGAACATTTCACCTATGGCGAGCCGCCGGTCTATGCGGGAGTCGAACGAGATGGCGTGCTGCTCTACATCAGTTGCGACGAGAAATTGGCCGCGACGCTCAAGAGTTCCGGCGCACATCCGGATGTTTTTCTTTGGGTTCGCGATGTTGATAACGTTTTTGAAGAGCACAAGCGATGCGGCGCGAAGATAGTTGAGAACATTTCCGACCGCCCTTGGGACGCGCGGCAGTATGTGATTGAAGATCCGAATGGTTATCATCTCAAGATTGCTGAACCCATTGAAATTTCCACGTCTTAAAATTCGCTGGGGCAATTCACGTTGCCAGAAACGCCATGACGCAAGTCGAAGTGTTAATTGCTATGCCTGATTACGCCTTAATGAACCAGTGCCTCTACGAGGGCAAAGCCAAAGAGGTCGAGCAAATGACCCGCGACGCGCTCGCCGAGGGCCGTAGCGTTCAGGAAGTTTTGTCCGAAGGATTGATCGCCGGCATGAGCGTCGTCGGCGAGGATTTCAAATACAACATTCTCTACGTGCCCGAAGTGCTCATCGCCGCGCGCGCGATGAAGGCCGGCATGTCGGTTTTGAAACCGTTGCTCACCGCGAAAGATTCGGTCGTTCAACCTGCTGGAGTTCTCGTCATGGGAACCGTTCGCGGCGACTTGCATGACATCGGAAAAAATCTCGTTTGCATGATGGCCGAAGGCGCGGGATTTGAAGTCCACGACATCGGCGTGGATCAAAGCATCGAAAAATTTCTCGCTGCCAACGAACAGTTCAAACCGCACATCATCGGCATGAGCGCGCTGCTCACCACCACGATGACTTACATGAAAGTCGTGATTGACGGCTTTCGCGAACGCGGCCTCGATCACATCAAATTCGCCATCGGCGGCGCGCCCATCAGCCAGATGTACGCGGACGAAATCGCCGCGGACGGTTACGGCGCGGACGCTTCGAGCGCGGTGGATTTGTTTTTGTATTTCGTCGGCAAAGGTCCGCCGCCCGCCGCGAAATCGAAGTTGGATACGATCAAAGCAGTCATGTCGGAGCGCATTGAATCAAACGCAAAAGCGGCGGATGCGAAATCGAAATACCAGATTCTTTTTTGGCAGGACATTCCGTCGGAAATCAAAGTCTGGGACGATCACGACGAGATTAAAGTGAGTCTTCCGACGCGCTTCACCGAAAAAATCGATGCCTCGGCGCAACGCCAGGGTTTTATTCAAGCCGATTCTTACATGGCGCACCTCCACTGGAGCGACGAAGCCGAACGTTCCGGCACACCCAACGAAGTCGCGGACGCAGTAAAGAAAGAACTTGAAGCGAAATTTGCGTAAGAGCGGGAGCGCGGTTTTCGCAAGTTGAGTGAAATAACGTATTGTTGCGGTTTTCCTCAGCCCACAATTATCCATGCAATAATCTTTGTGTGCGGGCTGCGTTCTGCCGATATTTAGTTTGACAGGCGAACTAAATGCACACGCTGCGCGAAAAACTTTTTCAATCGTCGCACTTTCTCGTCGGCACTGAATTGGTTTCTGTGCGTGGCGGCATGGCTGAGCGCAGCGCGGTCAAAGCGCGCGACTTCGCCAACGAACTCATCGCTTGCGACAAGATTGATTGGATTTCAATTACGGACAACGCTGGCGGAAATCCGCAACTCGCGCCCACCGCTCTTGGCAAACCGATTCTTTACTCGGGCAAAGAGGTGGTCATTCACCTTACGTGCAAGGACCTAAACCGAAATGGCCTTGAGAGCGAAGCGTGGCTGCTGAACAGCGAAGGTTTTCACAACATTCTCGCAATGACCGGCGATTATCCCGTAGCGGGTAACGATGGTCTCGCGAAACCCGTGTTCGACATTGATTCGGTTGGATTGATTTCAATGTTGAATAAGATGAATCAGGGACTCGACCCGAAGAGCACAAACGGCAACGGAAAAACTCAGCGGCTGCAAAAAACTGAGTTTTGCATTGGCGCGGTTACGACGAATTTCAAACTGCGCGAAGGCGAAGTGATACCGCAATATTTCAAGCTGCAAAAGAAAATCGAGTGCGGCGCGCAATTCATCATTAATCAAATCGGCTTCGATTCGCGGAAAATTTCCGAACTGCGTTTCTATATGGACGCCCACGGCATGAAAAACGTCCCGCTCATCGGGAACGTATATCTGCTCACTCCGCGCGTCGCTGAGCTTTTTGCCGAAGGCCGTTTGCCCGGTATTATCCTCACGCAACCGTTGCTGGAGCTTTGTCGCAAGCACGCGCAATCGCCGGATGGCGGCAAAGCTTTCTTTCTCGAATTCGCGGCGAAACAAATGGCGATCTATCGCGGTCTCGGCTTTCGAGGCATTTATCTCGGAGGCGTGCATAATTTTCAGGCGATAGAAAAATTGTTGGAGATTGAACGCTCATTCGCGGCTGATGATTGGAAACAATTTGCGCGAGAAATAAAATTCTTCCGGCCCGGGGAATATTTTTTCTACGAAGAAAACGCAGGGACCGGACTTGCCGACCTCGCGCGCAAGACTCAAGCACCTGCGGTCCGCTCAAAGCATATCGGGCCGATGTACCATCTGTCTCATTGGTCGCATGGTGTTGCATTCAGTCCCGGTCGCGCGCTGGCAAGGTGGGGAGCGAAAATTTGCACCAACTCGCGCGACTCGATGCAGGGTCCGAAGCCACTGCGCATTCTGGAGCACGTGAGCAAGTCCGTTTTGTTCCAGTGCAAAGACTGCGGCGATTGTTCGCTGGCAGACATTGCGTTTCTCTGTCCCGAATCGCAATGCGCGAAAAACCAGCGCAATGGTCCATGTGGCGGCACGCGTGATGGTCGTTGTGAAGTAGATGGCTACGGCGATTGCATCTGGCTGCGCGCATACGAGCGATTGAAGCATGAAGGGAAAGAGCAGAATCTGCTGAACCACGCGCCAGTCATCCAGAATCAGGGGCTTCGTGGAACTTCTGCTTGGGCAAATTTCTGGCTTGGTCGTGATCATGCCGCTAAACGTGCGCGCGTGACGCAGGCAACGCACGAACCCGCGAGCCATACTGAATCTGTAAACAACGCTGCAACCATTTCTCTCTCGCCTCAAGGAAGAGGGCCTCGGTGAGGAGAAAAGTTATTTGAGAAATATGTCCGAGAAAACACTTCACATCATCGGCGAGCTAATGAACAACTCCTACGCGCGCGCGGAAGGCTTTCACTGGGCGAAATCCGAAGGGTTATCAAGAACTGGCGAAACTTCAGGCGAAACTCGGCGCACGTTATCTCACGTTGAATCTTGACGGCACGCAGCAGATTCAAGTGAAACGGCGGGAGATGCTCGACTTTTTGCCGGACGTGATCTCGGCCATTCAGGAAATCACTTCTACTCCGATCGCATTCGACAATCCGTCTGTCGAATACCACAAGGTGGCACTGAAACATTACGACCGCAAAAAGAGCGGCCCGCCAATTCTCAATTCACTCGCCGCGTCGCGAGAACACCTGGATGAAATGATCGAACTTGTGAAGCACTACGACACGCTTGCGGTCGTGATGGCTTCGGAAACATTTGTTCCGGGTGGAACTTCGCAATGTCTCAACCCGCAAGATTCCTACCGCGCCGCAAAACATTTTGTGGAATTGCTCGTGACAAAAGCCGGTCGCCACAACGATCAAATCATTATTGATCCCGGCCTTGCTCCCGTAGGCGCCGACACCTACGGCCTCGTGAACATCGGTCTCGATGCGATGCGACTTCTCAGTGCCGACCCCGATTTGAAAGGCGTCCACATGATCGTTGGTCTGTCGAACTTCGCATGGGGCACTCCCAAAGGCGTTCGCGAAGAATTGGAGAAAGCATATCTAACCCTGGGAATGGAAGTTGGTCTCGATTTTGCACTGGCGAATCCGGAAAAAAATCCTGCTCCGCTGCCGAAAGATCATTCAATGGTCGCAAAACTTCGGGATGCTCTTGAACAAGGCCGCGCGAACGAAGGCGAGACACATGAAACTTCCGGCTTCCGCCAAGCCGAAGCCATCATGGCTATTTGCAGCGAATCGCTTCAACCTGCCGATGCTTGAAACGCATACTCCTGCGATTCCGCGCGCGACCGGGCAGCGCTGTATCTGGTTGCGCGTTGGAACATTGCTTGACGGCACGAGCACCAAACCGCTTCGCGACGCACATATCGTGTACGATGGCCGCGAAATTCTTTTTGTTGGTGAAAATTCGCCGGCGGCGGACTTGCTGAATCAAAATCAACGCCAACCGGATGCGAACCTGCCTGAGTTCACGCTGCTGCCCGGACTCATCGAAGCCCACGCGCATTTTTTTCTTGAAGGCGGTGAGTTAGATGTGCAGAAACGCGCGGCTTATTTGAAACAACCGCCCGCCGTGCTGTTACAGGCCGCGCTGTCTCGTCTGGACAAACTTGTGCGCCTCGGTGTGACCGCCGTGCGAGACGCCGGGGATAAAGATCGCGTTGGACTTGCGTTGAGCCACTTGTACCGCAGCAGTGCGAGGCGACTGATGCCGCACGTGGATAGTCCGGGTGCGGCGATTCACCACCGAGGTCGTTACGGCAGTTTCATGGCTGAGCCAATTGAAGATTTCAATTCGCCGCGCGAATGTGTTGAGGCGCGCGTGAAAGCCGGTGCTGACCGAATCAAATTGATTCCCACCGGCATCATCAATTTTCAGAAAGGCGCGGTGACGAGCGAGCCGCAAATGACGACAGAGGAAATTTCTGAAATCGTCGTCGCCGCGAAATCGTTCTCCAAACAAACTTTCGCACACGCTTCTGGTGATGACGGCATTGAACGTGTGATCGAAGCCGGAGTGGATTCCGTCGAGCACGGTTTTTTTATTCGTGATGACCAGCTCGCCAAAATGCGCGACCGCCAAATCGCCTGGGTGCCGACATTGGCGCCGGTACAGGAACAAGTGGATCATGCCGACATCATGGGTTGGAACGATGAAGTAGTTTCGAACCTGAAAAAAATTCTCGACCAACACGCCACAAGTCTGGTCAAGGCGCACGAACTCGGTGTGCAAATCATCGCAGGCAGCGACGCGGGTTCATATGGCGTCGCGCATGGAATCGGATTTCTAAACGAACTCGAATTGATGGAGCGCGCCGGACTGTCGCCACTCACCGTCATCAATTCTGCGACGGGCATGAGTTCCAATCGTCTCGGCTTCACAGAAAAATTCGGTCAAATCAAACCCGGCTATTTGAGCCGCTTCATTCTTACCCGCCATTCACCGCTTCAAAGCATTTCAAATCTTGGAAAAGAAAAGTTGGTTGTGTTTGATGGTGATTCGCCGGAAACGCCCCGAAGTTTCGGCGGGACCGGACTGTGAGACCGCCGTTCAGTAAAAGCTATATTGCGGCGCGCCGTAATAATTTCCCGTGTAGCGCCATCTTATTTGCGACTTCGGACGCGTTTCCACGTGGCCTTCGCCGAATAGCAAATTGACCGAACGAACTGATCCGCCGGACGGATGACCATCTTGGGCGCGATTGACATCGGGACTGGGATTGCTGCCACCACCGATGTACTGGCAACGATCTGTCATGATCGGTTGCGCGCTGATTAACGGATCGCTCAACTTTGTTGGCCAACCGCGAGAATCTGTCGCTCCGATTGGCGGCGTGGGAAACAGAATTCCGCCGTCGTTCAGATCGCCGGCGTAGCGCGGCACCCACCAGCTATGAAGCATTAATCCAAAGTCGCCGAAATTAGCCAAACACCACGCGTTCAAATCATCCATCGTTGAAAGTGGATGATGAAGATTTTGCAAGCACCAGGTTTCCGCGGCCTCGATGTCTCGCGGGCGTGCCGGACAAAACATCATTTTTAAGTCAATGCTGTAGGCGGGCAGCGCGGGAACCATGTTTGACGAAACGTCCCATGGATTTCTGCCAATGTAATCCGGCAGGTTGAAAGATGGAAGCGCGCCTTTGAAATCCTCCGCATACAAATTCACGGCGACGCCCCACTGGCGGTAATTGGATGTGCAGTTAACGACCTTGGCCCGCAATTTAGCCTGCCCGAGTACCGGCAGCAACAACGCGCCGAGAATCGCGATGATGGCAATGACCACCAATAGCTCAATCAACGTGAACGCGGATTGCGATTTTTGTTTCATAGAATTCGTTTGTTGCACGCACCCACAACTTATCGGCTCTTCTGGAGCACCAGCATTTCGACAGCCTCATGGCCTGGCACCAACTCAAGACCGAGTTCATCGAGCATAGCTTGCTTGAATCCTTCTGGATTCTGACGATCTGGTTTCTCATTCCAGACAAGATTAAAATCGAAATTGCCACTCAACCCCGTTTGATCAATCACCGGCGTTCGGAAATACTGTTCGAGGACATTCACGAAGTCAGACATGGCCTGCCCCATGAATTTCACATGACCAAAATTGTAATCGCTACCGTTATGCACTGTCGTTGGTTTCAATCCGCGCGCGCCTCGACGCGCCACTTTGAGCAGCAACACGTCCGCATCTCGGGTTTCCTTCCGGGCGTTGACATGAAACTGGTCCTCAAATTGTTTCTTCAACACGTCGCGCGAACCGGATGAGAGATTGGCAATAAAATCTATGCGCCGTTCCGATAAATCCGGCGGCACAACAATGCGTGCCCAATTGAAACCGTAAGCGACCTGCGCCAGATCGGACAAAGAAACGCCGATGCCAATCATTCGATCCTGTCGGTCAATCGCGAGTCCGTGACGCTCCTGGAATTTTGACGGCAGGATTCGCACTTGCGGAGGCGTGTCAACCAACGTCCGCATCATGACATTGGGTTGTTGCCATGAATAAGTTTTGTGCTTTTGGATTTCGGTGATCGCTATGGTGGTTGTTCCCGCGGCGAACAGCGCGCCTGCGCCGATGACGATTGCAGTTTTAGCTTTTGACCAAGCCATAATTTTCAATGCTCCTTCGAGAATGGTTATAGTTGTGCCGCTGACAGCCACACTTTTTGTGACTGCGGCGGCGGTGATGGATGTTGTCAGTGCCGCGGGCGCGGCTTGAACGGAATTGGCAGAAATTGCTCCCGCAATCGCCGCCGTTGTCAGGATCACACCACGTTTGCCGAAAAAGGCCCGCAACTTTTCCAACGAGCGAGCAATTCGTTTTTGCGCCGCGCGCTCCTCCAGTCCCAACGCGCTGCCAACGTCGCGCAGAGTTTTGTTTTGAAAATACCGGAGCACGAGAGCGTCGCGGTCATTTTGCCGAAGCCGCGCCATGGCGTCGTCCAACATCGGCGCGAGGTCCTGCCAAACGGTTTCGGTCTGTGATTCGTGAAGAGTGGATTGCATGTACGCTTCCTGTTCGCGATGCTGACGGCGGCGTTGGATTTTCAACGCGTCGGCGGCGGCAAATTGCGCCGTGCGATAAAGCCACCCGGACAAGATGGTTTTTTCCCCGAGCGATTTTGCCTTGCGCGCCAGAATGATGAAAACCGCCTGCGAGACTTCCTCCGCCAGATGCGGGTCGCGCGTCTGACGCAGCGCAGCTGAATAGACGAGCGAGACATGCCGCGCAACCAGCGTCTCGAACGCCTGCTCAGATTGGCTGGCGGCAAACTCCCGCACCAACGCCATGTCGTCATTCATCATCACCTAACAAATGGACGCCGATTGGAAAATGAGACAACTATTTGTCAGCCGCCTGTTCTCAGGCAACGATTCGCTCAGACAAGGAATAAACGTTCATGCTTTCACCACGCAGAAAACCGACGAGTGTTTGTCCGCTCTCGCGTGCGAATTCAACCGCGAGACTCGACGGTGCGGAGACGGCGCAGACGATCGGAATCCGCGCAGCCACTGATTTCTGCATGATTTCGAACGACGCGCGCCCACTGACGAGCAGAATGTGCGAATCGAATGGCAGGTTGTTTTTCAGAAAGCCCCACCCGATGACTTTGTCCACTGCGTTGTGACGCCCGACGTCTTCGCGTAAAACAATAAGCTTGCCGCGCGAATCAAAAATCGCCGCGGCATGCAGGCCGCCGGTCTGCAAAAAAGTTTTCTGAGCGCGCCGCATTTGCGCAGGAAGTTGCAGAAGAGTTCTTGTCGTTACGCGCAGTGAAGAATTCACTGGCGGGAATTGTTGTTTAATTGCATCAATCACACAAGCCGCAACTGGACGCGGCGAACACGTGCCGCGTCAGCCGCGCAAAGTCCACTTCGACATCCGACGTCAGAAAAACATTGAGTGTGTTTTGCGGTTCCAAACTCGAGCGGCACGTGGCGATGTCTTTCAGTTGCTTGCGCTCGCGAATGACACGTTCGGTGAAGAGAAACCCAGCCGCCAGTTCACGGTCGTGGCCTGGCGTGCGCATCGTTACGGCAATGCTCCGTCCGCGCACCCGAATTTCCAGTGGCTCTTCGCGAGCAAGGCGGTCGCGTTTGTTGAAGCGTTTGCCTGTTTTCAACGCCCGAACAATGTTCGCGGCTTCTGTTTGAAGACTCAGAGATTTTATTTTGTTTTGGGCCACGGTTAAACACAGATGAAACACGGATTGGAATCAGTGTTCAATTCACGTTGCATAGCAGCTAGCAAATCCTCTCCACCGTCACGTTCGTGTTGTAATCCGGCACGTGACTCAACGGCTCAGTGACGCCTCGACGAATGATGACGTTTCCTTCCGGCCAGTGGACCTGCAAGTTGCCCCGCGCGAGCGGTGCGAGAAATACGCGGCCTTCATAACTCCCGATTTGGTTTACCAATTTGATACGGTCGCCGTCGGTCAATCGCAGTTGCGTGGCGTCGTCCGTATTCATCAACACGGCATCTCGCGCAGCGCCGTTGAGCGGATCAACTTCGGCATAGACGAGTGAGTTGAACTGTTTGCCGCGGCGAGTAGTGACTTTGAAGGTAGGGCGCGTCACTCCGTGCACACCGTTCGTTGACATTCGATGGTCGGCGCGCGCGGAGTGATGCGCCCTCCCATCCGGCGGTAGCGCCACCGCCCTGAAATGCGCCTTGCCGTCGGGCGTGGGAAACTTTCCATTCGCGCAAAGATGCGCACCGCCGTATTGGAAGGCGTCGCCCGATTTCTTCAAATGCTGAACTCCGTCGTAAAATGGAATCACGCGCGCGATTTCCTCGCGCATTTTCCACCCGGTTTCGCAGTCGAGCATCGAAGCACGGTCGGGATAAGCGGCAGCGGCCAGTTCGCGCAGAATTTTCCATTCAGCCTTCGACTCGCCGACCTGACGCCGGATTTCCGGGCTGAACATCACGCGCCGTTCGGTGCTGGTCTCCGTTCCGCCATCGTCCTGTTCGTAACGCGTTTTTGCCGGAAGCAAAATCACTTCCTCTGTCGCTTCGATGAACATCTGGTCGGTGAGAATGATATCTTGATGCACACGCAGCGGAATGTTGCTCATGGCGCGACGGACATAATCCGGCTCGGGCAGCGTCCGCAAAAAATTTCCGCCGAGGCAGTAGAGCAAATCCAACTCACCCCGCGCTGCGGCTTCGACCATTTCGACTGTGCTCAATCCGGGTTCGCCTGGAATTTGAAAACCGTATTGCCGCGAGAGCACGGCAGCGTTTTCAGCATTCACAGACTTGCCTCCGGGAAAAGCTGTCGCATACGCGCCCATCTCCGCTCCACCCTGCACGGACGAATGCCCGCGAATCGGCATCAGCCCACATTTGTCGCGGCCGACGTAGCCGCGCGCGAGGCCGAGATTTAAAATCATCTGCACGGCGTCTGCGCCGAAGGCGTGTTGTGTGATGCCCATGCTCCAGACCAACACCGCGTTTTTGGCGTCGCGAATGAGTTCAGCGAATTCACGCATCGCGTCGCGCGACAAGCCGGATTGTTGTTCGAGGATTTCGAATTTCCAACTGCTCAACGTGGTTTTAAGTTCATCGAAACCGGACGTGGATTCGCAAATAAATTTTTCATCGAGCCAATTTTCCTCGATTAAAAATTTCAACACACCGCCCAGAAAGGCGATGTCGCCCCCAATGGAAACGGGAAACCAGAAATCCGCGATGTCTGTGCCGAACATCGCGCTTGAAATCGTGGATGGAACCCAATAGCGCTCCATGCCCGGCTCGCGATAGGGATTTACCATGACGACTTTCGTGCCGAGATTTTTGGCTTCATGCAGATATTTGGTTGTGACGGGTTGGTCGTTCGCGGGATTGCTGCCGAAGAAAATAATCAGGTCCGTGCCGTACCAATCACGATAGCTGCAAGTTGTCGCTGCAACGCCGAGCGCGTGTTTCATTGCCGCGGTGCTTGGCGCGTGACAAAGCCGCGCTGCGTTGTCCACGTTATTCGTGCCGAGGAAACGCGCGACTTTCTGCGCCATGTAATAGACCTCGTTCGTCACGCCGCGCGCGGTGACGTAAAACGCGAGGCGCTTCGGCGCAGAGGCACGAATTTGTTTTGCAATGCGTGAGTAAGCTTCGTCCCATGAAATGCGGCGAAAGCGATTTTCGTTTTTCTCCCGCCGCATTGGATACGGAAGCCGTCCGAGTTCACGAAGTTGCGCGTTGTTTAGCGTGTGAAGCTTTGAGATTTCATCGAGCAATCGCACATCAAGCGCCGGCATTGTATTCAGTCGGAGCAAATTCAGCCGAGTCATGCAGAGGTGAACACCGTCAATCGTCCAATCGTGAAACCCAGCGACGCCCAATGCGCAGCCATCGCACACGCCTTGCGAGAGAATTTTCCATGCGTAAGAAAGATTGTCGCGGTTCTTCCACGCGACCGCGGCCATGTCGCGAAAATGCTTCGGCTTTCGTTGCCCGAGGCCGAAAGGAACGAGCGAACTCAGACGAGCTTTCCAATGTTTTTGGATTTTATATGAGCGCATCAGGCTGAAAGATTGATGGTGAGCCGCGGTCTGGCGGGTTGTCAATCTCGCCACAGATAGATAATTCTCTGGTGCGACTTTCTTGACTGTTGAACCACCGTGGAAGAACCTGACACAGTCACTAAGTCAAGCACGCCGAGTCGTAATGAAAGTTAAACTTCCCGCCCCGCTTCGTAGGTTGTCATTTGTTCGTCTTTTGCCGGTGGCTGCATTGATGTTGTTGCTTTGTATCTCGCAGGGGCAAGGCGCGGTGATGATCACGGAATTTCTTGCCGCGAACGACGGTTTGCTGCGCGATGAAGACCTTCAAAGCACCGACTGGATTGAAATCTACAACAGCGGTCCAACCTCGGTGAATCTTGCCGGCTGGCATCTGACGGATGAGGTCGCGAACCTGGCGAAGTGGACGTTTCCCGCAACGAATCTTCCCGCAGGTAGCTATCTGATTGTGTTCGCTTCGGGGAAAAGCCGCGCTGTTGCCGGAAGGGAGTTGCACACAAATTTTCAACTCGGCAACGGTGGCGAATATCTCGCGCTGGTGCAACCTGACGGCACAGTGGCGCATTCGTATTCGCCCGCGTATCCGAATCAACGCGCGAACGTTTCGTACGGGTTGGTCACAGACACTGTCGTTACTCCGCTCGTTGCGAGTGGCGCAACCGTGCGCGTGCTGGTGCCAACGAGCGGTTCGTTGGGACAAGCCTGGACGACGAACGGGTTCAACGATTCCGCATGGCTCGCGACCAACATGCCGGTCGGCTTTGCCATTGGCGTTACTGCCGCTTCGCTGCTGGCGCTGGATGTGAATGAACGAGGACAAGCTCCGCTGACGCAGGGGGGATTTACTTCGTTCGTCATCAATTCAAATGGCGGCAGCACCGTTTCGCAGTCCTTGCCGACGGCGCGCACATTCGGCGCAATCACCGTGACTGTCTCGAACACGACGGGATTCAACTACGATGATCGCCTGCGCTCCGGCCCGGCAAACAGTGGCGCATTCACCGAGTCACTGTTGCTTCGCGATTTTATTTTTTCCCTGGACAGCGCCGGCACAGGCGGTCTGGACATCAACGTCACCGGGCTTGCGGCCAATCAGAATCACCGGCTGACGGTCTGGAGTTTCGACGGTCAATCCTCCGGCGACAAAGTGTCGAACTGGTACGCCAACGGAGTGTTGGTTAATCAGGATTACACATTCAACAGTTTGGTCCTGCCCACTTCGAATGAGCAGTATCGTTTCAGCTTTGAAAGCGCCGCGAACGGTTCCGGAAGAATTCTCTTGAGCGGACGGCGCGATACTACCTCCAGTTCCACGGGGGTTTATCTCAACGCCCTCAAGATCGAGAGCCTCGCGTTCCAACCGGCCACAAACGGACTCGCGTCCCTCATGTTTAGCAACAACGCGTCGGCGTTCATACGAATTCCTTTCACCGTCAGCAATCCGAGCGCATTTGAATCACTCAAACTGCGGATGAAATACAACGATGGCTTCGTGGCCTATATCAACGGACAATTCGTCGTGTCGCGCAACGCGCCCGGTTCGCCGCAATGGAACTCGACGGCAACCGCGGCTCGTCCGCCCGGAGATCAACAGGCATTTGAGGAAATCTTCATCGGAAACACGCCGGGCCTGCTGCAAGCCGGCGCGAACGTGTTAGCGATCCAAGGGATGAACATCAACGCGAGCGACACGAATTTCTTCATTCTCTCCGAGCTGGACGGAACGGCGACCGGTGCGACATACGCCCGTTACTTCACTCCACCGACGCCCGGCGCTGCGAATGGTTTTGGTTATCTCGGCCTCGTCGCGGATACCAAATTCAGCGTGGACCGTGGTTTTTATGCCACGCCGTTCACCGTCGCGATTACATCCGCCACCACCAGCGCTTCGATTTACTGGACGACGAACGGGAGCATTCCGTCGCCAACGAACGGTATGCTTTACACCACGCCGGTTCCAATCAACGGCACTCGCGCGTTGCGCGCCGCCGCGTTTCTCACCAATTACGTGCCCAGCATTCCGGATTCACAGACATACATTTTCCTCGGCCAGGTGCTCGTGCAATCGAGCAATCAACCCGGCTACCCCACGGTTTGGCAGGGCAGCTATCCGGCGGATTATGGAATGGACCCGAACATCGTGAACCATACCAATTATGGTCTTACGATCTCCAATGACCTGCGCGCGATTCCAACGCTCTCGCTGGTGAGCGATCATGAGTCGTTCTGGGATCCGCTCACAGGCATCTATGTGGACGCACTGAATGATCGAGGGGAACGTGCTGCGTCGGCGGAGTTGTTCAACGGCGACAACACGTCAGAATTCCAGATCAATTGCGGAGTGCAGATGCACGGACAAGCCGGCCGGGATAATGCGCGCTCCGCCAAACATTCTTTTCGCTTGGAATTCAAGAGCGACTACGGGCCTTCACGGCTTGATCATGACTTGTTTGGCGGCGGCGTGTCTGATTTTAACAGCATCATTATCAGATCGAGTTGGGCGGACGAATGGGTAACACGCTATGATCCATTTAGCGGCGGTTCTTATCCGTGGCCCGATGATTATCCGCTCCGCTATCGGCCGGAGAACGCCACCTATTTGCGTGATATGTGGGTGAAGCAGGCGATGTGGGACATGGGCCATCTGGCGACTCGCGGAAAATACGTGCATGTCTATATCAACGGTCTCTACTGGGGTATCTACAACCTGACCGAACGCATTGACCCGACTTATTTCGCAAACAACTTAGGTGGTTACGAAAAGGATTGGGACATCATGAAGGATTTTTCGGAGCTCCAAGACGGCAGCCGCACTGATTGGGACAATCTAATCGCGTGGGTTAATCTCGGCATCAACAGCGAATCAGACTTTCAGGCTGTTGCTGCCCAGGTGGATATTGACAATCTGATTGACTACATGCTGCTGCACGCCCAAGTGGAAGCGAACGACTGGCTGCAGATCAGTAATCCGCACAATTGGTATGGAGCACATCGCCACGCCAATCCCACCAATGGTTTGCCTGCTACAAAATGGATTTTCCTTCCGTGGGACCAGGAAATCGCCTTTAACCGGCTGCGAACGGAGGATCGCGTGAACGGACTAAGCGACGAATCATTGCCGTCCCGCATTTATAATCAGTTGCGCAACTGGCCGGAGTTCCGGCGCATGTACGGAGATCGTGTGCAAAAACACCTGTTCAATGGCGGCGCGCTTTCTTCGTCGAACAATGTTTTTCGTCTCCAGGCACTCGCGCAAACGATTGACCGCGCCATGGTCGGCGAATCCGCTCGCTGGGGCGACGCGCGGGAGTTTGCGATTGGCAGCAATGGTGGCACTTCCAACACGCTCACGCGCGATGAGTGGTGGTTGCCGGAATTGCAGAAGCTTTACACCAATTGGTTTCCGAACGTAATGAACCAGCGGGTCATCGCCCGATTGCAGGCGGCCGGACTTTATCCAACGATTAGCGCGCCGGAGTTCAACCAGTTCGGTGGCGCGATTTCAAACGGGTTCGGACTTGTGCTCACGCATACCAATGCGACGGGAGCTATCCTCTACACGCTCGATGGTTCTGACCCGCGTGAATATGGCACTGGTGCGACTGCGCCCAGCGCACAATCGTACGACACGCCAATTCTTTTCAACGGCCCGACAGTCGTTCGCGCGCGTGTCTTCAGCGGCGGCGAATGGAGTGCGCTGGTCGAAGCCATTTTCTATCCACCACAGGATCTAAGCAAACTCTGTCTCAACGAAATCATGTACCATCCACCGGACATGGGCGCTACGAATGGAAACAATCTCGAATTCATCGAGCTGAAAAATTACGGCACGAACACGTTGAATCTTTCAGGGCTGACGTTCTCCAGTGGCATCACGTTCACGTTCACCAACGGCACATTGCTCGCACCCGGCGGATTCATCGTGCTCGTGCGAAATGCCGCTGCGTTTAGCGCGAAATATCCCGGCGTGACGATCAACGGCACGTACACGGGTCAGTTGGATAATTCAGGTGAGAAACTGACGCTGTCTCACGCGCTCGGCGCGACCATTTTCTCCGTCACTTATGGTGACCGCGCGCCGTGGCCCGCCGGGCCGGACCTGGCGGACTTTTCGCTCGTGCCGCGCAATCCTGGCGCATCGCAAGCGCCGGACCGCGGCGGTCAATGGCGCGCGAGCACGAACCCCGGCGGTTCGCCTGGCGCGGACGATCCCGCGCCGACGGTTCCTGAAATCGTCATAGACGAAATTCTCACGCACACCGACCTGCCCCAGAAGGACGCGATCGAACTCTATAACCCGACCGCGAGCGCTGTGAACATCGGCGGCTGGTTTCTTACCGATGAGCCGGACACTCCCGGGAAATATCGGATACCGAATGGAACCACGATTCCGGCGAACGGTCGCATTTATTTCGATGAGGACGACTTCAATTCCGGCGCTACGAACAGCTTCGCGCTCAGTTCCGTTGGCGATGACGTTTATCTCTTCTCCGCGACGACGAATGGAACCCTGACCGGCTACAGCCACGGCGTCGAATACGGCGGCTCGTTCAACGGCGTGAGCTTTGGCCGCTATGTGAACAGTGCGGATGAGGAATTCTATCCTTCGCGAATGACTCTGACGCTCGGCGCGACGAATTCTCCGCCACGCATCGGTCCGGTGGTTATCAGCGAGGTCCATTATCATCCCGATGCAAGTGGCGATGAGTTCATTGAGTTGCTTAACATCACCAGCAGTCCGGTGCCGCTGTTCAATTCATTGCATCCAACCAACGCGTGGAAGATCAGCGGCGTGGATTTTCTATTTCCTACGAACATTACACTCGGCGCGAATGCAACGCTTCTCGTGGTCGCGACAAATCCGTCCGCGTTCCGCGCGAAATATAACGTGCCGACGAATGTGTTGATCCTCGGACCCTACGCGGGCCAGTTGCAGGACAGCGGCGAGAACCTCGAAGTGCAAGTGCCCGACAATCCAAACACAAACAACGTGCCTTACGTCGTCATTGACGCCGTGCGTTACAACGACCGCTCACCGTGGCCGGCTGCAGCCGATGGTGCCGGGCCTTCACTTCAACGCGTGCCCGCTTCTGCTTATGGGAACGAACCACTGAATTGGATCGCGGCCGCGGCGACTCCCGGTGCGCCGGCTGGCGCGGGTGATTCCGACGGCGATGGAATGCCAGACGATTGGGAACAAGTCAACGGCACCTTGGTTTTTGTGAATGATGCCGGCAGCGATCCCGACGGCGACGGCTTCACCAATTTGCAGGAATACCAGGCGGGCACACATCCAAATAACGGGACGAGCTTTTTGAAAGTGATGCAACCGGCAATCAGCGGCAATGTCTTCACGTTGCAATTTCTCGCCGCATCAAATCACACTTACAGCGTGCTGCACAAAGCATCGCTGAGTGATCTGTGGCAAAAACTGACGGACATTCCTTCTCAACCCGCTGATCAGATCGTCAGTGTGACGAACGCTATTTCGGGAGGGGCGCGCTTCTTCCGAATCGTTACGCCCTCGCAACCGTAGAAATCAGATCACTCAGCGGCTCATCTCATAGGCCTTCACGATCGTCGCGCATTTGGTAATCATATTCGGCACTTCCCAGGAGGGGAGTCGCCCCTCGCGAAGATAACGCAAATAATCCGCGGTGACTTGTACGAAATGCGCTTCGTGACCAATATCATATACGGCCGGCACGGTGATTCGATATGCGGCGCCATCGCGCTCAAAACCGAGGCCGGGACAAAGCGTTTGCATTGATTGCACTGTGGAATTCAACGCGGAAAAGAACGACGAATCATCCGTATCCACGACTTTCTCGACATAGAGCACAGGCTTGAATTTTTGCGCGGCGCCCTGCCGAATGATGAGGTTGGCTTTCGTTCCGCGCATGATCGAGAAATGCGTGTCGCCGGCGCCGGGCGGCGCTTCGAAATTCCATTTCACCGAGACTCTCGCATAGATACCGCGTAACTGATATGTGATTTCACCATTCGCGAAAACCTGGAGCACATCATTTGTCACATCGCGTTTCAGGAATTCAGGAAAATCATCCGCGCCGGTCACTTTCTTGAACTCATCGCGACTGATCGGCGTGGCCCAGTGCCGCGCTTTTAACACTTTCACGTCGAAGGGAGCCAGTGCCTGATTCGGAAACGCCTCCCATTGAACCAGATCAACGAGATGGGACGTGACATCCACAATACCTTCACCCTGTTGACGCACATCGAAGAACCATTGAGGGCGTTTCAGCGGCGCGCCGGCCACAACTTTCGAGAAGTGATGAACACTTTCCTTCGTAATAGCGGGCAGATCAGGAGTTCCTTTAATTAATTCGCCGAACAGATTAGGCCGCCGTGAAAAATCGCGCTGGAGAATCGTCGTGATTTCATGCCGCTCGGTCATAATGTCGTAGAGCAACACGTGATTTGAGGCGGCGACTTTGAAAGCGTGTTGGATTTTTTCAAAATCTGCCGGAATAATGACCATCGGTTTGTCAGCAAGCACGTTCAATCCGGCCTGAACTGAACGCAATATGTAATCTGCCTTCTTCGCATTGTTGCCGGATATGACGACGACATTGCCTGCCCCTTCTTCCACCATTTTCTCGAGAAAATCCGTGCCGCTGTACACTTTTTCATCCCAATGAGTCGGATGGTTTGTTCGTGTATTGAAACTTTCAATTCGTTTCAAATGCTCCTGCAAATCGTCGCCGCCTGGCGAATAGACATGAACAACGGGATCAACTCCCGGATACGTGAACTTCTGAATCAAAGCCGCGTGAAAATGTCCGGGATCAAGCGTGATCAGGCGAACACTCGGTTGCGCGTTGGTTTGGGCCATCGCGGAATTTTTGCCGGCGAACAATCCGCACGCCAGCACGAAGATTAAAATGCGATTCATATTCAAAAAGGTACGACGTTTGGCTTGTCTGGTTCGGTTTCGATTCATCGATTCAACCGGCAGTGTCTTTCTTCATCAGCCGGGTTTTGTTTGTTGCTTTAAAAACGCAGCGGCACGTTCTTGAATTTGTTCCAGGGTCAGGTTTTCAATACGGGAGGCAATCCACCATTGATTTTCCGCGAAATCCTTCACACACGCGTGCCGATCTCCATAAAACATGTTCGCGGGTTCAACGACTGAGACCGCCCCCGCCTCAAGTGCACGTCTGTAAATGGTGTCAACATCCGCGACATAATGATAGAGCATAGAAGGTTGCGGTTTCCATGGGCTTTGCGGCTGGCCAAGCATCAGCACAGAATTTCCGATGAGGACTTGTGCATGCATTATCGTGGCATCCGGTCGCGAAATTCTTGCGCGCTCGGTGGCATCAAAAGCGTTTTTCAAGAACTCAATGAGCCGTGCGACGTCGGGGACGGTAAGATAAGGTGTGACGGAGCCACAGTCTTCAGGAATGGGATTTATTTTCATCGTTTCGCCAACGCTAAATGCCGCCAGGATTTTTTCAAGCCGGACAAATCACTGTCAATGGCACTACGCATTCGCAAGCCGCACTGCTCCCCACGGCGCTCGTTCGGGACGAGAAAGCATTGCATTCGCCTGATCGTCTTTCAGGAATCGCTCCAAATCCGGATCCCAGATCAACGGCCGTCCGAGTTTCATCGCGATCCAACTCACGATGCAGGCGGTGTTGCTCTTATGAGCGATTGGTGCGGGTGCAAGCGGGGACTGACGCGATTTCACGCATTCCAGCCAGTTTTTATGATGCTCCAGGCTGTGTGGCAATTGAACTTTGACGCCATTCGGATCAAGCAGTTTGGCGTCGCTCGCATCAAGCGGTTTTAGCGACGTGGGTTTTGCGGATGGATCGCTCGCAGTCGCCGATGTCGTGTTCTCGCGAGTGACAAAAATCCAGCCTTCGTCGCCGATAAACTTCACGCCAGTGTCAAATCTATCCGAGACGACCACGAGAATGTTTCCCGGATAAGTCAGTTCGACGTGATACGCACCGTGCACGTTCCAGATCTTGTTTTTCGGAAACTCTCCCGCGCCCTCGACCTTCATCGGTCCGCTGAGTTCCCGGTTCATTCCCCAATGAGCCGTATCAAAATGATGCGAACCCCAGCCAGTGATCATGCCGAGACAAAAGGATTCATTGCGCAGCCAGCCAGGCCGCGAATTCACATCAGGCCACCCGCGCGCGTCCAACTTCTGCGAATGAACTCGCTGTTCGGTGTAATAAACCTTCTCAGTCGGACCGAGCCACGCCTCATAATTCAAATTCGCCGGAACCAGTTGTTCGGGATCGTCGGGGGCGGTGGGATCAGTTGGCAAACCAATTTCAACTTTCTTGAGTTGCCCGACGCGGCCGCTGCGCACGAGCTCGCATGCTTTGCGAAATTGTTCGTTCGGTCCCCACGAACGTTGTTGGCTGCCGACCTGCAAAATGCGTCCGGACTTCGCGACCGCATCGCGCAATAACACGCCTTCCGCATGCGTCATCGTGAACGGCTTCTGTAAATAAACATCCTTGCCCGCTTGCACGGCGGCGATCGCGAGTTCGGCATGCCAATGATCGGGCGTGCTGATGACGACGGCGTCAATGTCCTTTCGCGCGAGCAGTTCGCGATAATCGCCGTGCGTGGAAATCTCCGGCGGCTTTGCGTTTTTATCGCGGTAAGATTTTTCGACAAAACCTTTTGCAGCGGTGAGTCGTCTGGAATCGAGATCGCAAACGCCAACGATGTCCGCCAGATCCGATTTCAAAACGCCGGGCATGTCGTGGCCAGTGGCGATGCGACCGCAGCCAATTTGGCCGACCCGAATGCGATTGCTTGGTGAATCAGCACCGAACAAGCGCGCCGGAACAATCATCGGTCCGGCGATGGCAGTTGTGGCAATGGCAGTCGTGCGAAGAAATTCGCGGCGAGGCACGCGGGAAGAAAAGATTTTTCTCATGGAGTATTCGATGAAATGAAAGTCAGCGGCTTGACCGTTGGAATTTTTCTGAAGAGGCTCATTGCGTGAACATGATGCCATTTCCACGCAATCCCTGTAAAGCCGCTTTCGTTTTCATTTCGAGTTTCACGTTGATGGCCATCGCCGCGCGCGCCGATTGGCTGCGAGACGATGCGAACATCGCCTGGCGCAACGGCACGAACATTCTCTGGCGGTTCAGCTTTGATGCAAGCAAAGGCAAACCGTTTTTCCATCCGCTCACAGCGCACGGCACGGCGCTGACGAATTTCAAGCCCGAGGATCATCCATGGCATTACGGCCTTTGGTTCTCGTGGAAATACATCAATCACGTGAATTATTGGGAAGAAGATCGCGCGACAGGCAAAGCCGAAGGTGCGACACGTTGGAGCATGCCAACGATTCGCGCTGGCAAAGACGGCAGCGCGACGATTCGACTTAATCTCACTTACACGAATCCATCAAATCGCGTGGATATGACTGAGATGCGTGAATTGAAAATTTCTGCGCCGACACCGAATGGGAATTACACAATTGATTGGACGGCGAATTTCAAAGCCGGCAAAGCGGGCGCGGTGCTGGATCGCACGCCGATGCCGAACGAGCCGGATGGCAAAGTGAACGGGGGTTACGCGGGACTTGGGTTGCGCATGGCCTCTGCACCGCTGGTGATGTCGGTGGTTTGCAGCACCGGCGCGGTAACTCGATTTGATTCAGATCGCGCGCGCCCCAATGCCGCCGCGGTGGCGTGCAATTTCACTGACAGAGATCGAGAGGTCGGCGGCATCGCGATTTTCAGCGATCCGATTAATGCGGGCGAAAACGCGGCGTGGTATTTGATCAACTCGCCGCAAATGCGTTTCGCCTGCGCTGCAATTCTTGCTCCAAAAATTCGCGCGCTGAGAGCGAATGAAAAAATGAAACTGCATTACCATATCGCCGTGCGGCCAAAGTTATGGACTCCGGAATCGCTTCGCCTGCATTAAAACAGCGTGTAGATGAACGGGGCAATTCCAGTGCTACTGAGAAGAATCAACAGGCTGAAAATCAAAAGCACAATGAGGATTGGCAACAGCCACCATTTCTTGTTCGTCTTGATGAAGTGCCACCATTCGCTGAAAAACCCGACGGGTTGGTTGGCGGCAGCCTTTTCAAATTTCGTCGAAGAATCCTTTTTCATGCTGATGATCGAAACGTGAGGTCGAGCTAGAATTGTGTCAAGTATCTTTCCGGTTCATTCGTCTCGCGATGTTCGAGCCAGAGACTTTCGTGTCCGGAAGGCTGCTTGAGTTGCAATTTGTCACGCCCGCACCATCGGAATATCAGCGCAAGCGGTGTAAGGATAAGGTAAAACATCACAAGCAGCGCCACCTGCGTCACCAGCCAGCCGATGGGAAATGCAGCGACAGTCGCCGTGACGAATAGCCAACGAACGGCCGGCGGCTTTATCAGACCCAGGATTCCGATAAGCGCAATGCCTGCGAGAACATATCCGGTTGTTGAGTGATGGTTCTTCAACGCCAGCACGATGAAAACCACCAGCCAGGCCGCTGAGAATTGCCGCAGCACACGAGGAGTTGGATTAAGGGGAAGCTCAGACCATTTCATAGTTCAATCGGGTTCAAACGCAGTCAGGTGTTCCCGGCGCGCCGCGTTGACCAGCGTTGCCGGCATCCGCTCCTTTTCCAACACGTAATCTTCGAGGACCAGCGCATCCATGTCCGTCGCGAGGAAACAACGCACTGCCTCTTCAGGCGTGCACACAATCGGTTCACCGCGAATGTTGAAACTCGTATTCACCAGCACGGGGCAACTCGTTTTGCGTTCGAACGCTTTGAGCAGCCGGTAAAAACGTCCGTGCCGTTCTTCATCCACCGTCTGCAGACGAGCGCTGTAATCCAGATGCGTTATGGCAGGCAGGGATGAACGAAGCACATTAACCCGATGACAAAGATCGGGATCGTTTGTCATCGTGGTTCGTTCGGCGCTTGAAAGTTCCCGGCGATGTTTTTCCTGCACGGACGCGACGAGGAGCATGTAAGGGCTTTCAACCTCGGGCGAGAGCGCGAAGAAATCCGCGGCGCGTTCCTTCAGCACGCTTGGCGCGAATGGCCGGAAGCTCTCGCGCTGCTTGATCTTTACGTTCATCACGGATTGTATCGCCGGATTTCGCGGATCGCCCAGAATGCTTCGCGCGCCGAGCGCGCGCGGGCCGAATTCCATTCGACCGTGAAACCAGCCCACCACTTTCCCGGAGGCAAGGAGGCCGGAGACTTCTTCCAGCAACTCCGATTCGCTGTCGAACTTTCGGTGAGATAATCCCTGTTCGGCCAACACTCGAGCGATTTGCTCGGTTGAAAAGGCCGGGCCGAGCAAGCTGCCTTGCTGTGAGTCGCGGGCTTTTGGCTCGCGGGGATTTTCCAGCAGTTGATGCCAGACGAACAACGCTGCGCCCAACGCGCCTCCCGCGTCACCGGCGGCGGGCTGAATCCACAAATTGGAAAAAGATGTTTCGCGGAGCAACCGGCCATTGGCGACGCAATTGAGCGCGACACCGCCCGCCAGCACGAGATGTTTCTTGTTCGTCAGGCGTTGCGCTTCGCGGGCGAGGTTCAGCATGATTTCCTCCGTGACCACTTGGACGCTGGCCGCAAGGTCGCAATGACGTTGTTCCAATCGCGATTCAGCACCTCGCGGCGGGCCCCCGAACAGTTCGTGAAAGCGATCATTCGTCATCGTCAGCCCTTCGCAGTAATTGAAATACTTCATGTCCATCCAGAAACTGCCGTCCGCTTTGATTTCGATCAGATGTTTGCGGATGATTTCCGCAAAGAGTGGCCTGCCGTAAGGCGCAAGACCCATCAGCTTGTATTCGCCGCTGTTCACCTTGAAACCGCAGTAGTACGTGAATGCCGAATACAAGAGGCCCAGTGAATGGGGAAAATTCAATTCACGCAGCAACCGAATGTTATTTCCCTCGCCGACGCCGATGGTTGTGGTGTTCCATTCACCCACGCCATCGGCCGTGAGAATTGCCGCGTCATTAAAGGGGCTGGGAAAAAATGCGCTCGCGGCGTGGCTCTCGTGGTGTTCGGTGAAAACGAACCGCGCACGCGACGCGCCTTTCAGCTCCCGGCGCAATACACGCCGCAGATGAATTTTGTCTTTCAGCCAAACAGGCATCGCGAGCCGGAAACTGCCGAAGCCCGAGGGTGCAAACGCGAGATAGGTTTCCAACAGCCGCTCGAACTTCAGCATCGGCTTGTCGTAGAATGCGACGTAGTCCAGTTGCTCGAGCTTGAGTCCACCGGCCTGAAGGCAGTAAGCCGTTGCTTTCGCCGGGAATCCTGCGTCGTGCTTTTTGCGAGTGAATCGCTCTTCTTGAGCCGCCGCCACAATGCGGCCATCTACCACCAACGCAGCGGCGCTGTCATGGTAAAAGGCCGAGATACCCAGGATGCTCGTAGTTGGCACAGCTGCGAAAGAGCGTAAGCGGGAGGTAAAAGCGGCGCAAGTGCGTCCGCTGGCCGCGAAAATTTTCGAAGGCCGCATTCTGAATTGGGAAAGCTTTTGAAGTGAGCAATTGCGCGTTGATGACAACGGGAAAAATTTTCCGACTTGATTTTTGAGGCCCGAAAAGCAATCGTGATGGCATTCCAAGCGATGAATCGCGTCCAAGATGTTTTGTTCGGCGCGCTGAGTCTTGCAGTGCTGTGTTGTCCGGCGGTGCTTTTCGGCCAAACACTTTATTCGCCCTTCGCCTTTACCACGATGCGCGACATGGGCACATCAGGCGTCCCATTGTTCGTCCTTTCTCCTTACGGCCTCTGCGTGGATCGAAACACCAATATCTACATTGCCTGCTACAACGATTATACCATCCGCAAAATTTCGACAACGAACGGGACTAATTGGACCATCACTGTATTCGCCGGTTCGCCAAACGCTGACGGTAGCAATGATGATGTCGGTACTGCCGCAAGGTTCCTCTATCCCGACAGCGTGGTGGCCGACAGCCACGGCAACCTCTTCGTTTCAGACCAGCAAAACTACACCATCCGCAAAATCACCCCGGATGGAACGGTGACGACGTTTGCCGGAAAGGCGCGCGAGCATGGTTATGTTGACGATGTTGGCAGCGCCGCCCGCTTTTATGGACTTTCTGGGATGGGTATTGATGCCGCCGACAACATCTACGTCTCAGACTACGGGAACAACAAACTCCGCAAAATCACGCCCGGCGCCGTCGTCAGCACGATTGCGTCGGGAGCACCACTGGTCGCCGAGTGGGGCGGCGGACTCTGCGTGGACACGAATGGAAATATTTATCACGCGAGTTCCACGCTTCATACGATTCGGAAAATTTCACCGGGTGGCGGCGTCACAACCATAGCAGGCTTGCAAGGCAGTCCTGGCAGCGCGGACGGCACCAACTCCGTCGCGCGTTTCTATGCTCCCAATGGCATCGTGATTGATCGCGCCGGCAACCTCTATGTTTCCGAAGGCGGGAACAGCACGATTCGAAAAATGACTCCTGTCGGAAACGATTGGATGGTCAAAACCGCTGCCGGTGTGCCGGGTGTCACGGGCACCGCCGACGGTAGCGGCAGTTCGGCGCGATTCAAAAATCCCATCGGCATCGCCATTGATGAGAACGGCCGTCTCTATGTTGCGGACACCCAGAACGCTCTAATTCGTACCGGCATCTACGACGGCCCGACTAACGATTTCAATATTTGGACAAATTCCACGCACGGAAAGTGGGAGAATCCCACCAACAATTGGTCCACGGGCTTTTCGCCGTCAATAAAGGACACCATCAACCTAATCACCAACGCTGGAAGCAAAGCCGTGTTGATTGATGCCACGACGGTTAGCACCAGCCCGAATTCACTCAAGATCAATAATCTTCTCGTGATGGCTCCCGACGGAAATATCAATGGACTCGCTCTGTTCAACTCTGGTTTGGCGTCGCCACTTCAATTGACGGAAAATCTGGTGATTGATTCTGGTGGTGTGGTCGCTGTCACTAACGGCGCGATCCGAACCGGCATTGGTTTTACCGTTGGCTACAAGAATGGTGGAGGACTGTTGCGAATTTTGGCTGGCGGACGAGTGACGAGTCCCGTTGGTTATGTGGGACTCGACGATTACGGTGCTAACGCCGTGCAAATCAGTGGCGCAGGTTCAATGTGGACCAATCAGAGCGAATTTGTCGTCGGCTATTACAGCGACGGCAATGGCGTGTTGGTTGAAAACGGCGGAAATATTTCAGATCAAACCGGCGTCGTCGGGCAGGGCGGTTATGGAAATTATGTCGTTATAGCAGGCGCGGGTTCGGCATGGCGCAACGCGGGAACGTTGAAGATCGGTGATCAAGGCGCGCATGGCAACGCACTCACAGTCGGGAACGGCGCTGCTGTTTATGTCAGCGGCGAGACATTGATTGGCAGTGGGGGCGACAGCAATGTCGTGACGGTCATTGATGCAGGTTCGCTGTTGTCGTGCGCGGGTCCGTTGCGTTTGAATCAAGGCGGCGCGTCCATTTATAACGCCCTCTATATTGGCGCTGGCGCGACCGTGACAACGCCATCACTCTCGGTTTCCAATGGAAATTTTGTTGGCCTGGCCGCCGGCACGTTGAACACCGGCAGCACGATCATCAATAATGGAATTGTGTTTCCTGTTGGTGTGGGCGCTGAATCCGCCACGCTGCGATTGAACGGCGGCACGCACACTTTCGCGAACGGTTTGGAAATCACCGATCACGGATTGCTCACTGGTTGCGGCGCGATCAATGGGCCGGTGACGATTGATCCCGGCGGCACCGTCGTCATTGATTGCGGCACGCTGACTTTCAACGGACCCGTTACCAATTACGGAACGATCCTGCCTGCCAACGGCACGAACGTGGCCTTTCCCATTTTTGTGGTGAACTATGGTTCCATCCTCACGAACAGCGGCACTGCGCTGCCGCCGGCGTGTCCCATCATCACGACCGGCGCCGTTGTGAATCTAAATGACTCGGCCACGACCACGATCACCGATGGAACGAATTTAGTGCAATTGAGCTGGTCGCTCGCCTCGCCGGGAAATTCCGGTTACATCTATACCACGGCCAACACGGCTATCGCTGCCGTCACCAACGTAACGAGTGTCAGCCAGATCACTAATGCGACCGTTTATACGTTTCTGAATTCAGGCAACGTCGGGCCGCTAAAAGATGCGGGGGCGAATGGCGGCAACGCGCAGTTCGTCCTGCTTCGCAACAAGACCACTGGACATTACTGCGCCGTGCGGATGGATGACGTAACCGTCGCAAACAAACTGAATGCGAGTTGGTGGTTTCAATCGCAGAGCGGCAGGACGAATTTCGGGTGTGTTCCCCCGCTACCGCCGGCGGGTCCGTCGCCACCGAGCAACGTCGTCATGCAGACCAGTAGCGGTAACTTAACGTTGTCCTTCGCTACGCAGCCGGGTCGTGCGTACACGGTTCAAATGCGCACCAATCTTGGGGGTGGACCGTGGATGTCCGTAACGAATTTGCCTGGAGATGGCACGACACGCGGCATTTCAATTTCGCCCGGCGCTCTTCCTCGCGCCTACTATCGCGTTCAGGCGCAGTGACGGCTTCATCATGGCTGGGTCCGCGACTCGCCGTTCCGCAAAAGCTTTCACAAATTGTTCAATTGATAAATCACCCGAATCGAGTACGTCTAAATGCGCTCCTGCTTGTGAAGCTGTTCATGGTCAAACGAACGACAGGTTTTCTGCTGGTTGCCGCCATATTGATTGCGGGAATCTGTTTCGCGCAATTCCAGCCGCGCTGGAGGCAGCGCGATTCGGAATCCGGTCATTACGTTCGCATTGAAGGCGGAGCGTTGGTTGACGAAGATGCCGTTCGCACTGCGCGCGAAACGGTCTCACACAGCACGTTCAGCGCGGAATGGACAAATGCTTCTGGTTTCGAACGCGACACCTTTACCTTTGCTCGCGTGATTTTTCACTCCGATCGCTCTTCGGCCCGGCAATGGGGGTTCGGTCGCCGGCTCGGTTGGTGGGTGGATTATCCGGACGCTGATCTGAATTTCTCGTTTCGCCTCCAGCAACTGACTTCCATTCGCACCGATCCGGATGGCCGCGTGTTAAAACTCACCGATCCGGACTTGGCGAATTATCCGTTGATCTATCTCGAACACGCCGGTTATATGCGATTGAGCGATGACGAAGTCGCAGCATTTCAAAAATATCTCGCGAGCGGCGGCGCGGTTTTCGTGAACGACTTTTGGGGCAGCGAGGAATGGGACGGTTTCGCCGGTCAGATCGAACGCGTCCTGCCAAATCGCGCCTGGACGGAATTGGACACCGATCACCCGATCTTTCGCGCCGTGTTCGAACTCAAAGGCCCGATGCATCGGCTGCGCGTGCCGACCATGCAGTTCTGGAACACAGAATTCAACGCCGACGACCCACAATCGGAGCCGCATCGCATTTTTCGCGGCGAAGGTTCCGAGGAGATGCATGTCCGCGCGATGCTCGACGACGCAGGACGCATCATGATTCTGGCGATTCACAACAGCGATGTCAGTGACGGCTGGGAACGGGAAGGGGAGTATCCGGATTATTTCAATCACTACTCGGAAAAGGTCGCCTATCCGCTGGGCATCAACATCATTTTTTATCTGATGACGCACTAACAGGCGCTATTCTGAATTGCTGCTCACCTTTCTTGGGTAGAAACTCCCGTCATTGAAACCATGAACAAAACCATACGTTGGGGAATCATCGGCTGCGGTGATGTCACCGAAGTGAAGAGCGGGCCTGCTTTTCAAAAAGCTAACAACTCAGCACTCGTCGCCGTCATGCGACGCGATGCCGCCAAAGCGAAAGATTACGCCACACGGCATAATGTGCCGCGCTGGTACTCGGATGCTGACGCGCTTATCGCCGATAAAGAAGTGGACGCGATCTACATCGCCACACCGCCGTCGAGCCACAAAGAGCACACGCTGAAAGCTGCGCGAGCGGGCAAGCCGGTGCTCGTCGAAAAACCCATGGCGTTGTCGGGGGCCGAGTGCGAAGCCATGATTGAGGCGTGCAGCGAAGCCGGCGTACCATTGCGCGTCACTTATTACCGGCGCAAACTGCCGCGCTTCGAAAAAATGCGGGCGATCATCCAATCTGGCGACATCGGTGAACCGCGCGCTGTGGCCGTGCGCCATTTTATGAAACAAGGAGCACTTCCCGCGCAACCCTGGAAGGTGGACGCCGCGATCAACGGTGGCGGCGTCTTCGTTGACGTGCAGACGCACGTGCTCGATTGGCTCCATTATGTTTTTGGACCCGTGCGCGAGATCGGCGGCGTGGCGAGCAACACTGGCCGTACTTACGCGGCCGAGGACACGGTGAGTTACTCGCTCCTGTTTGAAACCGGTGTCGTGGCCGGCAGCATCTGCGCGTATTCCACTGCTCGCGAGGAGGAATCCGTCACCGTCTATGGTTCGCACGGTGAAGTTTCCATGTCGTTCTTCCGGCCGGGCGATGTTCGGTTCGTCCGCGACGGCACGGAAAAAGTGTTTCAGCTCCCCGATCCTCCGCACGTTCACCAGCCGTTGATCCAGGCGTTTGTGGACGAGCTGAACGGCGGTCCCGCACTGGACAGTACGGGTGAAACAGCGCTGCAGGCCACACGTATCATTGATGAAATTCTGCGCGGTTATCGTGACGTGCGGAATTGACCGGGCCTGCGAAAAGCAAGGCCGCGTTGCCTTCGCGCGATCGGCGCATTCGTCCTTTATTCATTCAGATTGCAAACTCGTCACGTCAATGTTTAGATGTTCCTGTCCCGTGACAACGCAATCGTTGCCGCGGCATGATGGCTGAATACAAAGTAAAATTTGAAGTCTTTGAAGGCCCGCTCGACTTGCTCCTGTACCTGATCAAGAAGCAGGAAGTGGACATTTATGAGGTGAACCTTACGTCGCTCGCCACGCAGTTCATCGAATACATCGAGACGATGCGGATGCTCGATTTGGAAATTGCCGGCGAGTTTCTAGTCATGGCGGCGACGCTCATGTATATCAAGAGCCGCGAGCTTTTGCCGGTGGATCAGCAGGCGCAAATCGAAGGCGAGGAGGAAGGCCAAGACCCGCGCTGGGAATTGATCCGGCAGCTTGTCGAATACAAAAAGTTCAAGGACGCTGCCGCGCAGTTGCAGACGCTCGAAGCGCAGCGGGAAAATGTTTTTCCGCGAACGCCGGGCAAACTTGAATTTGAATCGGTCGCACCGCCGGTGAAACCGGACGTTTCGATTTTCGATCTGATCAACGCGGTAAACGTAGTGCTGCAACGCATCGCGCAGAAAGAAGCGAGCTCAAGGGAAATTTTTGAGGACAAGTGGACGGTCAGTGAGAAGATCGAGACGATCATGAAGTTGATTGGCGAACGAGCGCAGCTGAAGTTTTCAGAATTGTTTGCCGAAGCGACGAGCCGCACGGAAGTTGTTGTGACGTTTCTCGCGCTGCTCGAATTGATTCGCTTGAAGCAAATTGTTTGCGCACAACCTGAGACGTTCGGTGAAATTGAATTAGTCCGCAGGCCGCAACTTATCCAAACACCGCCGACTGCCGGCGCTGAGCCATGGCAGGTCGCTCAACCCGATACCCAAACCGCTTAAGATGGAACTGAAATTTATTTTGGAGGCACTGCTGTTCTCCGCGCAAAAGCCGCTCAGCACAAAAGAAATTCGCGATGTGCTTACCGGAGCGACGGAACATGCGGAAGGCAATGAAACCGTCGCGGCGGTCAAGAAAACCAAAGAGTCTGATATTGATGCCGCACTGGAACAGCTCACGAGAGAGCATGAAGAGGCGGACCGCAGCTATCGTCTCGTGTGCATTGCGGGTGCATGGCAGTTCGTGACGCAGCCGGATTTTGCACCCTGGCTCAAGGCATTGGTTGGCGTGAAAGCGCGTCCGCCACGGCTTTCGCAGCCCGCGCTGGAAACGCTCGCGATCATCGCCTATCGCCAGCCGCTCACGCGCGCTGAGATGGAGCAGATTCGCGGCGTATCGGTGGATGGCGTGATTCAGACATTGGTTGACTTTCCAGCACAGTGGGATCCGAAGCTTGGAATTCACGTGACTTGAAGTCGCG
>JADMIO010817133.1_pt1 | contig 60871 bp, 55 predicted proteins | sample 8958161 | NCBI WGS metagenome assembly JADMIO01 (sample SAMN16585339, study PRJNA669376) | soil metagenome | isolation source: Crop rotation soil | place: USA: Cullars Rotation, Alabama | collected 2011
CTTTCCCCGCCCCGCCGGCGCATCAGCGCCAGCAGGAGTCGGAACTCCGTGTGGGTCACCCGCACCGGCTGCCCACCGCGGAGCACCGTCTGGGTGGCGGGCTGCAGCAACACGCTCCCGAAACGGATCGTGCCGGTCCAACCGGTGGATGCTCCTGCCGGGAGCCGCCGGGTGCGGTGGAGCAGCTCCTCCACCCGGGCGATGAGCTCCCGCACCACCGAAGCGTCCGGAGCGGTACCCGAGGCATCCACTTCGGTTGGCACCGGGGTGGGGACCTGGTACTCGTGCACCACGGGCAGCCCTTCGGACGGGGAGTGGGGATCCTCCGCCGAGTGATCGGCAGGGGCCACCAGGAGACTCTCGTCCGGCGCCGGCCCACCGGGCCGGCGGTCATCGTCGATGATGAGGATTCGCGTGGCGCCTCCACCGCTCGGGCTGAAGTGACGAAGCGGATGCGACTGCAACGCAACGGGGTCGACACTGGGTATGACGGACTCGACACCGCGCGGGCCCGGATTACTCGCGGCCTACGATAGATGGTGCCGGAGGAGGCGGGAACAGATCGGGTGCGGAATGCTACCGGGCATTCCTGAAGCGATGGTTCTGGGGTATGAAGTCCGGAGCGCGATGCAACTGCCGACGGTGGGAGGCTGTTTCAAATCGAGCGCTAAGCGGTGTCCTCCAGTTGATTGCGCTGCCCCTTCAGCAGCTCGAGCTGTTGCGCCATGTCGTCGGCCCGGAGATCGAAGTGCGAGCCGTGCCAGGCCGGAACGCCGGCCTGCAGGATGATGGCCTGCGGGGAGGCATGCACCACCCCGACTCGCTCCGAGATGTAGCGCGACAGCGGGCGGGAATGGACCACGTCAACCAGATACACCGGCACGTCGTGGTGCCGGCGCCGGAGCGAGCGCATTTCCTCGTAGGCTATGCCGCTGGTAGGACAGATCGGACTGTGCTTGTACACCACGGCAAGCGGCTCTGCCAGCGCGGAGGCAACGTCGGCTTCGGTAACGATCTTGCGCATGTCAAAAACCTAGCAGCATGCTGTCGACGCACCTATGTCAGCCGCATGCGTTCCACCAGCCGCTGAAACCTCGGGTCCGGACGCAGGTCATCGAGCATCGGCTCGATCTTCAGGTAAGCCAGCCAGCCGCGGCGGTCACGATAGGCCTTTTCCAGCCACTCGAAAGCAGTGTCCACCTCGCCCAGCGTAACGTACAAACCGGCTTGGGCGACCGGGGAGATGTAGCGCGCCTTGGCGCGCTCGTGCAGCTCCTGCAGCACTGCCCGGGCCTCGTCCTCACGTCCCCGGCGGGCGGCCACGTGGCCCAGGCCGGCAAAGGCGAGTGCATCCTGCTCCGAGTGGGTCAGGGCCTCCTTGAACGCGGTGGCGGCATCGTCGTACATCCCCTGCTGCAGGTAGACCAACCCCAGCAGCCGGTGGGTCTCCTCCGCGGTCGGGTTCAACGCCAGCGCCCGCCGGAGATGTTCCAGGGCGGCATCGTATTGCCGGGCATAGTAGAGCAGCCAGCCCATGCTGCGGCGGATGGAGACCGACGCCGGGTCCAGGTCGATGGCTGTACGGCCTTCGGCGAGGGCCTCGTCGAACCGCCCCATAGCCACGAGGTACCAGGAGTGCCATTGCCGGGCTACCGAGTAGCGGGGGTTGAGCTGAATGGCCCGGCTGAACTCCCGCGCGGCCCCGGTCCAATCCCAGTCATAGATGAAGGTGACCCAACCGAGCGAGGTGTGCGCCTCGGCCAGGGTCTCGTCCAGGGCGATCGCTTTCTGGGCTTCCGCTTTCGCCCGCTCCATCCCCTCCACCACGGGAGCGCCTCTGTAGTCGAGATCCAGGGCGTAGGAGTCCGCCAGGCCGCTGTACGCCAGCGCGTAACCGGGGTCTTCGGCAATGGCTTGCTCGAAGTAGCGGATCCCTTCCTTGATGCCGGCCTGGGTGCGCCGGTTCCACCAGTACCGGCCTTTGAGGTAAAGGCTGTAGGCGCGCACGTTCGCGGTGTAGCGGACCGGGGTCGGATCGCCCAGGTCGCCCAGCAGTGTCGCCCGCAGGGTCCGGACGATGGTCTGCGCGATCTCGTCCTGGATGGCGAACACATCGGCCATCTCCCGATCGTACCGCTCCGACCACAGGGTGCGGCCATCGGAGACGCTGCTCAGCTGGACGGTGATGCGAAGCCGGTTGGCCGACCGGCGAACGGTCCCCTCCAGCACTGCCGACACGTTCAGCCGGGCGCCGATGCTGCGGACATCCTCCCGCAGGTTCTTGAAGGCGAACACCGAGGTGCGCGACGCCAGCTGCAGCCCCTCCACCTTGCTGAGCGCGGTGATCAGCTCGTCGGTCATGCCGTCGCTGAAGTACTCGTTTTCCGGGTCGGCGCTGGCGTTGATGAAGGGGAGCACCGCGATGGCGCGGTTGTCGCCGCTGCCCACCACCGGCGCCGGTAGGGGAACCGGAGCCAGCAGCGCTTCGCAGAACTCGGCCATGGTGGGAAAGCGCTCTTCCGGCGCCTTGGCCAGCGCCCGCTGGAGGGCCAGCTCCACCGAGAGCGGGACGGTCGGCTTGAGGGTTCGGATCGAGGGCGCCGGCTCCACCGCGTGCCTCGCCATCGTCTTCCGGGGACTGGTGCCGGAGAACGGGGGCTGCCCGGTGAGCATCTCGAAGAGCACGCACGCCAGGCTGTAGAGGTCGCTCCGGCCATCGAGGTCGCGCTCCGCGCTGGCCTGCTCCGGGCTCATGTAGGCCGGGGTCCCGACCGCAAACCCCCGGTCGGTGATGTACGCGTTGTCGCCGCCGGCGGCTGAGATGGCGGTCGCCACCCCGAAATCGGCTACGACCGGCTCGCCCTCCTGGAGCAGGATGTTCTCCGGCTTGATGTCCCGGTGAATCACGTTGTGCCGGTGGGCGTAGCCCAGCGCGGTGGCGACTGCCCGGGTGATCCGAAGCGCGGCGTCGAGCGGGAGCGATCCCTCCCGGACCAGGCGGTCGCGCAGGGTCTCGCAGCCGGCATAGGGCATGACGAAGTACAGCATGCCGTCGCACTCACCGGAGTCGTGGACCGGAAGGATCTGGGGATGCGAGAGCCGGGCGGCGATCCGGATCTCCCGCAGAAACCGCTGCGGCTCGGACGCGTGGGTGTGGCCCGGCAGGAGCACTTTGATCGCCACCTTGCGGCCGTGCTTGAGGTCCTCGGCCAGATACACGGAAGCCATGCCCCCGCGACCGATCTCTTCCTCGATCCGGTACCGGTCCGCGACGGCAGCGCGCAGGCGTTCAGGAACGGCAGTCAGGCGCTCGGCTCCAGAATGTTTGCTATAGATGGAAGGGAAACCGGCGGCAGGCGATTTACAAGCTGGAATGCCGCCGGTCCACCCCCTCTGTGCATCCTATAGGGCGGGGAGCGGAGGGATCCCCCCCGGCGGCGCTGGGTTGGGGGCTCTACCCCCAGCATTTGCATCCCGGGCGGAGCGCCGTTTACGTACTGGAGTAGGACCGAGTCGGCTTTTTTCGGGCATTCGCCCGTGCAGGTATAGATGGGTACCCCACATCGAAGTTCCCTGGCAGCACGGCCGGTGCCCCACCTGCGTGCGGCCCTGGCCGATCCCGACCCAATCTCCCGGCGACGGCTGCGCCAGCTGCTCGAGGAGCACGGCATTTCGGTCGTCGGTGGCTGTGAGAGCGGCGCCGCCATTCTGGGCCTGATCGAGCGCGACCTCCCCGACCTCCTCTTCTGCGAGTTGAAGCTCCCCGACATCGACGGCCTCCAGCTCGCCCGCCGGATTAACGGCCAGCTGCGGGGTGGGATCATCTTCGTCACCGGTCAAGAGGGCTACGCCCTCGAGGCATTCGAGGTGCACGCCCTCGACTATCTGCTCAAACCGGTGGATCAGAAGCGCCTGGCTGAAGCGGTCGCCCATGTGCGGGCCCTGCTGGAGCGGCGCCACCAATCGGGGGGCCACGAGCATCTGCTGGCCCTGCTGGACGAGCGGGATGCCGAGCGGCAGCGCCGGACCCGGCTGCTCGTCCGGGGATCGGCGGGTGCGTTCTTTCTGAAGACTGATGCGATCGACTGGCTGGAGGCGAAGGGGAAGCAAGTGCGGATCCACGCCAGCAAGCGGGTATTCGAGCAACGGGACTCGCTGGCACGAATCGAGGCCCACCTCGACGATGAGCAATTCGTCCGGGTCAGCCGGTCGGCCGTGGTGAACGTCGACCGGATCCGGCAGATTCAGCCATGGTTCAACGGGGAGCATCTCATCATCCTGGACGACGGCTCCCAGGTTCCCTCCTCCCGGCGTTATCGCTCCAGCTTGCGACGGCTCCTCGGCAGGGGTCAGTGAGCCTGGCCGCCGGGGGTACCGCCCGAGGGAACCCCGGAGCCTTGCCGCCCGGCGATATTGACCGCAGCGAGGAGTCCCGCAGCGACGGCGCCCCCCAGAAGTCCGGTGCCACCCAGGGAGAGCCGCCGGCTCTCGATACTTTTCACGTAGCGCTGCGGTAGCTGGAGGCGCTCCCCGTTCCATAGTGTCGGCTCGCCCCGCACGTTCTCGACCTCACTCACCGACAGATCCAGCGCAGCGGAGTCGGCGCCGAGCACCCGGCCGCGGATCTGCTCCACGCCAGGGCCTACCTCGTTGGCCAGTTCCCGAACCCCCTCGTCAGTAAGCCGCACGTCGATGGCGGTGCCGCCGGCCGGCACCGGATTCGCGAGCGGGCGGTAGGTGTAGCAGCCCGCAAGGAGGAGGAAGGGGAGCGCACGCCAGGGCCGCATCAGTTCGCCAACGGTGTGGAGCTGGTGTAATTCAGCACCGGACACGGGTTCGGATCGTTCGGATTCTGGCCCGTAGGCGATACGTGCGGCGTGTTCGGGTTGGCGTTGATCTCGGTGATGCCGTAGGGAAGTCTCCCCGCAATCGGCGCCGCCCCCGGGGTGGTGCTGCCGGCCGGGGGGGCCGGCGCGAGAGCCGGGAGGCAAGTCCGCTTCCAGTCGTTCCACGCCTCGATGTTGAGGAAGAGATCGACATACTTCTCCTCCATGATGTTCTGCAGCGTCGCCGGGGCCGGCGGAAGCGGCGGGAAGGTGTTCGGCGTGGCACCGCGCGCTCCGTATACCCGGTTGGCCCGGGCGGCATTGAGGAACGGCTGCGCCGCCCCCTGCCCGCCGGTCTGGAACGCCGCCTCAGCCCCGATCAGCTGAGTCTCGTCGTAGGTGATCTCCGGCTGGCGGAAGTCCCCCGGATCCGTATTCGGGTTGATGAAATTGAAGTTGGAGTAGAACGGATTTCCGCTCGCGGGATCGACGATGCCGTTTCCGGGATCGATGCCTGGCGCGACTTGCAGGTTGGTTGCACCTCCTGGACGGAAGCCGGCCCAACCCAGCACCACTCCGCTGTCGTTGGTGGCAGGCTGAAAGTAGAACTGCAGCTGGGCGCTGTCCGCGATGCCGGCTGCCAGTCGCCGTTTCATCACATCGATCATCGCCCCACCGGGACCGATGTCGCCCCGGGTGGCCATGAACTGCCACCAGATGTTGTTGCCGTTGGGCGTGGCATCCGCGAACCAGTTGAAGTCATTGGCCGGAGAGCTGATCCCCAGCGGGACCTCGGCCAGCGCCTTGGCATAGGACGTCGGATCCACCTCGGCCGTATGCAGGTACAGCCGCGCCTTCAGTGAATGCGCCACTTGGAGGTAGGTGGCCCGGAGCCCGGCCGCGTCCAGACCGCGGAAGATCAGTTCTGCGTTGTCCTGGGGTGGGCCGAGGTTGGTCGGGCCGGTGGCCGGCAGGTAGATCGTAATGGCCGAGTCGAGCTGGGTCTGCAGATCGGCGTACACCTGAAGCTGGGGGTCGAAGGCGGGAGTCAGAATGGTCGAATCGGCCGCCTGGCGATAAGGGACGTCGCCCCAGATGTCGGCGGCGGTTCCCATCACCAAGGCTTCGTAGACCTTCCCGATCCCGATGTACAGCGAATCTCCCGCCGTGCGGGCGAGCTGCTGCATCTTGCGGATGTCCAGCAGCCCGCCGCCGCCGTTCAGTACCCGGCTGGAACCGAAGACCGAGGTCCAATACGGATCGATCGTGAGCGGGTCAATGGTGTAGCGGTCGTATCCAATCTGCTGCCGCGAATTCCCGGCGACCTGCTGAACGTACATCGCCGCGTTCCTGGCGAGCTGCGATTGGAACTGCACCGCCTGCGCGGCCTGGATACCGATATACAGCGGTCCCGGCCGGACCAGCTTTTCAATGTTGTTGGGATCGTTGCCCACCCCGGGTCCGGACAGATAGTCACTGCATCCTCCCAGGAGTCCCGCGAGGGCCACGACGGCGATGAGCTTGGATAGGTGAGTCATGGCAGGCCTCAGCGGTTCATGGTGACGGAGAACACGAACGACCGGGTCTGCGGATTATTGAAGTAGTCGATCCCCTGCACCGGCGTCGCCGACCCGAGCAGCGACGTCTCCGGATCGACGCCGGTGTAGTTGGTCCAGGTGTGCAGATTCCGGCCCGCTACCCTCAGATCCAGGCTGCTGAACCCGAAGATCGAATTCACCCAACCGCCCTCGAAGGTGTAGCCCACCGAGATCTCCCGGAGCTTGACGAATCCGCCGTCCTCGATGTCGAGTGAGACCGGGCCGTTGAAGACGCCGCCGGCTCCGGTGAACCAGCTCTCGTTCAGCGGCACCGCCATGCCTGCTCCCGGGCCGGCGACCTGCCCCTTGAGATAGGTCTGGCCGAAGACGTAGTTCCCCCCGTCGCGGAAGACCTGCGACTCCAGCGAGGTACCGAAGTGATCCATGGCGCCGCGGGTCCCGTTGTAGTTCTGGCCGCCATGCTTGATGTCGAGCAGCCCGGTGACCGAGATCCCCTTGAACTTGAACGAGGTGCGCAGCGAGCCGGTCCAATCCGGGTTGGGGTTGCCAACGACGTAGTTGTTCGAGGCGTCGAGCTGCGGATAGCCGGTCCCGTCGATGTAGAGCGCGCCTGCGGGGGCACCCAGGCACTGACCGGCGGTGTGGTCGATGTCCACGCTGTTGATGACCAACCCGCGGCCGCAGCGCACGAAGTCGGTGCCGTACAGGACCCCAATGGGCTGGCCCTGGATCGCCACGCCTTGCAAGCCCAGACCGTTGGTCCCTCCGCTGAGCGGAAACGGCGCGAACGACACGCCGGCAAGATCGGTCACCAGGCTCCGGTTATGGGCCCACTGAGCTCCGACCTCCCAGGAGAAATCCCGGGTCGTCACCGGCCGCACATTGAGCGCGAGCTCCACTCCGATGTTCCGGAGCGCGGCGGCGTTGGCCGGCTCTTCGGTGTACCCGGTGCTGCCGGCCACCGGGATATTGAGGATGACACCGGTCGAATTCTGCCGGTAATAGGTGATACCGAAGTCCGCCTTGTCCCGGAACAGTCCCAAGTCCACTCCGGTCTCGAACTCCTTGACCCGCTCGGGTCCCAGAGCCTGAGTCGGCAGGTTGTAGCGGGTCACCAGGCCGCCGACGCCACCGATCTGGGTCGATGAGGCGGGTCCGAATCCGCCGTCGGCCAGGGTGGTGGGGTTGAACACACTGGCCAGCAGGTAGGGCTGGGGCTGGGTCCCGCTCTGACCGTAGGCGGCCCGGAGCTTCCCGAAGGTGAGCCAGCGGTTCTCCCCTTCCGCACCCCGATAGAACGTCCAGGCCGCGCTGCCCTTGGGGAACCAGTTCCGCTGTTGGGTCAAACCGAAGGTGGAGGCCCCGTCGTTGCGGACCGCCGCCGTGAGAAAGAGCTGGTTCCACAGATCCGCCGTCACCTGGCCGAAGTACGACTCCAGATGAACCGTCTGCCGGTAGTCGTAAGGGGCCAGCTGGTTCGCCGTGTTGGAGAGGGTGAACGGCTGCGGCGCGATGAGCCCTACGCCCAGCGTCTGCCGGCTCTCCCACCCGTTGGAGTTGATGTTCTGTCCCAGCGTGATGGTGCCCGACAGCACCGAGCTTGCCTTGTACTTCGCCGTGGCCGTGAGATTGTGGTCGATCTGGCTGGTGCGGATGTAGCCCGCATTCACCGCTCCCACCCCCGAGGCGCCGGGGACGGTTGTGGTGGACGTGGACCAGGGCCAACCCTGGGTCCGCTCATCGTTGGCATAGTCCAGCCCCAGCGTTTCGTTGAAGGTGAGCCACGAGAACGGACTGTACTCGGCGGTCACGTTGCCGAAGGTTCGCCCCACGCCGGAAGTGGCCAGGTTCTCGTTGGCCGAGAAGAATGGGTTGTCGTAAATCCGGCTCTGCTGCTCCGAGCCGGGAGCGGGATTGGGGAAGCGGAAGGACCGCTGGAGATGGAACGTGGGATCCAGAAACGGCTGGTCGTTGAAGTTGGCCGGTGCCCGCCAGGCTCCCAGCAGGAGCCCTTCGGTGCTGTTGCGGGACACCAGGAACCCGCCGTCCCCGTCGGTGTACGAGACGTTGGCCCCCACCTTGAGGTTATCGAGAATGCGGTGGGTACCGTTGAAGCGAACTGCAATCCGGCGGAAGTGATTGTTCGGGCCCACCACGATGCCCCGGTCATAGTTGTAGCCGCCGGACAGGTAAAAGGTGGTGCGCTCGTCTCCGCCGGAGATCGTCAGGTTGTTGTCGGTGGTATAACCGTCCTGAAACATCTCGGCGGAGTGGTCGAAGATGGGTGTCCCGGCAGGAATGACCGGCCCCCAGCTTCCCGCCTGGGTGAACGGCACGATGCAGTTGGGCGCGCCGCCCTCCACGCAGGCCGGCGCGACGCCGCCGCTCCCCAGGCCATACTTGTGCTGGAACTGCGGCAGCTGCCCGTGCTGGTCCAGCGAGAGGGAGCTCCGCACCGAATACCGGGTAGGCCCCGCCTGACCGTGCTTGGTGGTGATCAGGATGACGCCCTGCCCGGCGCGCGACCCGTAGATCGCACCCGACGCGGCGCCCTTGAGAATCTCGACGTTGGCGATGTCGTCGGGATTGATGTCAACGGCGCGGTTGGGCGGCGCGGCACTCGCGTTCGCCGCCAGGTTGGCCGGATCGTTGAAGTTGATCGAGTTGTCTACCGGCACGCCGTCCACCACGATGAGCGGCTGGCCATCCGAAGCGGTGATGGTCGTGACCCCGCGCACCTGGATGTAGGACGAGGCTCCGGGATCACCCGAGCTCGATGTCACCTGCACATTGGGCGCCTTGGCCGCGAGAGCGTTGACGATGTTGGGCTCGTTGCTCCGGACCAGGGCGGTCGAGTCCACCGAGCTGCGGCCGGTCCCGAGCTTCTCCGCCTCAGTCGCCGTCCCGGCGCCGGTCACCACGATCTCACCCAGGTGGAGCGGGTTTTCGGGAAGAGTGAAGTCGTGAACCACCGGTCCGGGGCCCAACGTGAGCTGGGTGGCAGCCGGTTTGTAGCCCAACAACCGGGCGGTTACCGTGACCGGCGTTGCCGGTACCCGGGCCGCGGGAATGATGAGCTGATAGGTGCCGTCCGGCCGGGTGGTCGTACTGAGGTTGAGCGGCTGGACCAGCACCTGGGCCGAGCCCAGTGGGGTCCCATCCGGACCGGTTACCCGTCCCGTCAGGGTGACGCCGGGCTGTCCGGCTGGTTGCTGTGCTCCGCTGGAAACCGGGCTCAAGGTTCCGAGGAGCAGCGCAACGGCGGTCGCGAAGAGCACCCGCCGGAGCGCCGTAGGATGACTGTTCATGGAGTCTCCCCTTCCGGCGCAAGCGCAAAGCGATAGCCGAGTGCGACGGCGGTCAGGATGTAGCTGGGTTGAGTAGGAGTCTTCTCGATCTTCCGGCGGAGCCGGGCGATATGGGTGTCGATCGCGCGGGGCTGGATCCTCGCGCTCGGCCCCCACACTTCCTGCATCAGATCTTTCCGGCTCGCCACGACGCCGTGACGTCGGACCAGGGCATACAGCAGCGCGAATTCGAGTCGAGAGACATTGATCGACTCGCCTCCCCGGGCCACTCTCCGGGTCCGGAGATCCAGCGCCAAATCACCGCCGCGCACCACCTCACCGGTGGCCGCCGGGGTGGCGGCCTGCTCCGACGCGATGCCCAAGAGCTCACCAATACGGTCGAGCAGCTCCTTGAGCCGCGCCTTCGGCGGCACCGGCTGATCGGCAAGGGAAGGAGAACTAGAGAACGCGGACGACGCGTCGTCTTCGAAGAGCAGAATTCTCGTACCGACACTCACTGCTGTGGCCGGTCGCCGTGACACGGGAATGGCGACGGATCAACATTGGTGACGGCTCAGTACCCGACAACGATTCTGTGATGAGATGCCGGTCTCGAGGCGGAACCTACCGAAGCGGTGGGATGAGATGCCGGAAAACGAGGGTGGAGTCGTCGCACCGACGCGACGTGCGTCACATGATGTGACGAGAGAACTCGGTTTTAGACTTCTAAGTTCCAGATCGTGACGACAATGTCTTCAGAAACCTTGCTATGCTGCCGAAATAATTCGCCGAGTCCACGTCGAACCCGTCGCCGTGGCCGGCCTGCAGCTCGACGAATGTCTTCGGTGGCACCGCCGCGGCAAAGAGCCGGCGCCCGTGAGCCAGTGGAACCACATCGTCCCTTGCGCCGTGGAGGAACAGCTTGGGGATCCTGATCTGGGGGATTTTCTCCAGCGAGTTGAACCGGCTCCCCGAGATCCAGCGGACCGGTATATAAGGATAGAGCTCCTGTCCCCGGTCGACGACGGAGGTGAGGGCGCCGTCCAGGATCAGGCCGGCGGCGGGGACCCGGCTCACGAGATCGACCGCGACCGTTGAGCCGAGCGAGTGACCGAAGACGATGATCCGGTCCGACGGAACCAGCCGGATCTCTCGCAGGTAGCGGTAAGCGGCCTGGGCATCGCGGTAGAGTCCCTCCTCGCTGGGACTCCCGCCACTCTCGCCGTATCCGCGGTAATCGAAGGCCAGCAGGTTGAGGCCGAGCCGGCGGAGACCGGCATAGTGCAGCGGGCGGTCGAACTCCGAGAGGTTGCCCGCATTCCCGTGGCACAGGAGCAGCCAATACCCGTTGCGCGACTCCGGCGCAGCGGAGATGACCCAGCCAACCAGGGTGACGCCGTCGTCAGTGGAGATCTCCACCCGCTCGGGGGCAAGGCCGAGCCCGGCCGGTGGAGTCAGCAGATGGCGCTGTGGGCCGGGGAAGTAAATCAGCCGGGGCTCGGCCAACCGCAGCAGAAGCAGCAGTCCGGCGTAAATCACCCCCACCGAAAGCGCGACGGCCCAGATCATTCGTGGAATCGACCGCCTCGGCAGGCTCAAGCCGGGTAGTATCGCCCTGACTTGCGGGACATCTCCAGCAGCGATGCCGCGGGACGGAATCGCTCGCCGAACTGCTCCTGCAGCTGATAGAGGGTCTCCACCACCCGGCCGGGAGTGAGATCATCGATCATCCGGAGCGGCCCGCCCCGGAAGGCAGGAAAGCCGATCCCGAAGATTGCGCCGATATCGGCATCGCGCGGGCTCCGGACTACTCCTTCGGAGCACGCCATGGCGGCTTCGTTCAGCATGCGTACACCAGGCGTCGCTGCACCAGATCCTCGTGGGCATCCACCGGATGCACGCCGAGCAGCGGGTAGACGCTCTTATCCACGCCCGATTTGTGTCCCTCGCTGTAACGATAGAAGCCGCGGCCGTTCTTCCGGCCCAGCCGGGTCGCCCCCAGCATTCGACTCAGGGTCCCCGCCGGTTTCATCCGCTCGCCGAACGCCTCGTGCATGACGCCGCCCGCCTTCTCCGCCACATCCAGGCCCACCTCATCCAGTAGCGCCACCGGCCCCACCGGAAAGCCGAACGCCGTCATGGTGCGGTCGATCAGCTCGATGGGGACGCCTTCCTGCAGCAGGTATCCCGCCTCGTTCAGGTACGGTGAGAGGATCCGGTTGACCCAGAAGCCGGGGCGATCGGCAACCACGATGACGGTCTTCCCCATGCGGCGGCCGAATCGCACGGCGGTGACAATGGTGTCGGGACTGGTGGCCGCGGTGGGGATGACCTCCAGGAGCGGCATGCGCTCGACCGGCGAGAAGAAGTGCATGCCCAGAATGCGCTCGGGACGGCGGGCCCCCTCCGCGATATGGCGAATGGGAATGGTCGACGTGTTGGTGGCGAAGATCGCCTCGGGCCGGATCTGAGCCTCCACCTCGGCCAGCACCCGGCGCTTGGTGTCGAGGTCCTCGAAGACCGCCTCGATCACGAGATCGGCGCGCTTGAATCCGCTGTAGTCAGCCGAGCCGGAGAGCAGCGCGCTCAGCCGCTCGTACTGCGGCCGGGTCAACCTCCGGCGCTCCAGCCGCTCGGCCAGCAGCGCGGTGGCGGTCTTCAGTCCCTTCCCCACCCGCGCCAGGTCGGCATCCTTGAGCCGGGTATCGACTTCAACGTTGAGTACCGCGGTGCCGGCTATCCCCGCTCCCATGAAACCGGAGCCTACGATTCCCAGGCGGCGAATCTGCCGGGGCGCCGCGCTGCCGGAGGGCACGCCATCATCCTTCTTGAGGGCGGTGGTGGCAAAGAAGATCTGCACCAGTTTACGGGACACGTCGCCCACCGCGAGCTCGCCGAAGGCGCGGTGCTCCTCCCCCAGCCCGGCCGTGACGCCTTGCTCCAGCCCAACCCTCACGGCTTCGAGTGCCGCGAGCGGCGCCGGATAGTGGCCGCCGGTCTTCTTGAGGATCTGTTTGCGCGCGCCCCGGTACACCAGGCTCCGGCCCGCGGGGGTGCGGTCGAGGACGAACCCGGCCAGACCACCGCTTCCGCCGCGCTTCGGCAACCCTTCTCGAGCCAGCCGGTCGGCGGCGCCGACAGCGACCTGCTTCAAAATGCTGGGGGGAACCACCTCGTCCACCAACCCCAGACGCAGCGCCTTCGCGGCCCGCTCGCTCTTTCCTGCCAGAATCATGTCGAGAGCGGCGCGCGCGCCGATCAGCCGGGGCAGCCGCTGACACCCGCCGGCCCCCGGGATCAGTCCGAGCTGCACCTCGGGCAAGCCGAGCTGGGTCTTGGGATGGTCAGTGGCGATCCGATAGTGACAGGCGAGGGCCAGCTCCAACCCTCCACCGAGACAGGCGCCGTGGATCGCCGCGACGATCGGTTTGTGGAAGGTCTCCAGCCGGCTCACCGACTCCTGCCCCTGGAAGCTCAGCCGCTCGGCGGCATCCTGGCTGGTGAGCGCGGTGAACTCCTCGATGTCCGCTCCGGCAATGAAATTGTCCGGCTTCCCCGAGATCAGGACCACCGCCCGGGTCGGCGGGTCGTCGCGCAGCTGGTTCAACAGCCCCTCGAGCTCGTCTTGGACGGCGGTGGTCAGCTTGTTGACCGGCTCGCCCGGCAGATCGAAGGTGAGGACGGCAATGCCGTTCTCGTGCTGCAGCGTGAAGGCGGACATATCAGCCTACCTTCGCTCCAGCACCATGGCGTATCCCATCCCGCCCTGAGCGCAGATCGAGATCAAGCCATACTGCACGTCTCGCCGGCGCATCTCGTTGGCCAGAGTGGTGACCAGGCGCGCACCGGTGGCGGCGAAGGGGTGACCGATCGCGATCGAGCCCCCGGACACATTGGTCTTGTCCCAGTCCACGTCGCCCACCGGGCCCGGCAGCCCCAGTCGATCGGCCCAGGCCTGCGACCCCCAGGCCTGAATGTTGGAGAGCACCTGGGCAGCGAAAGCCTCGTGGATTTCCACCAATCCCAGATCCTTCCAGGTGATCCCCGCCCGCTCCAGCGCCTTCGGCACCGCGTACACCGGCCCCATGAGCAGCTGCCATCCCGGATCCACCGCGCTTGCCGCGTAGCTCCGGATGTACGCCAGGGGCTCATAGCCCAGGGCCCGGGCCTTTTCGTCGGCCATGAGTACCACGGCCGCGGCGCCATCGGTGAGCGGGGAGGAGTTTCCCGCCGTCACGCTGCCGTACCTCCGGTCGAAGACCGGCCGCAGCTTGGCGAGGGCGTCGAGCGACGTGTCGGACCGGATGCCGTTGTCCTCGGCCACCACCTGGTCCATCTCGGCGCCGCCGAACCAGGGAGTAATCTCGCTGGTGAGCCGCCCATCGGCGGTGGCCGCGGCCGCCCGCTGATGGCTCATCAGGGCGACCCGATCCTGCTCCTCCCGGGTGATGCCGTTTTCCTTGGCCATCTTCTCGGCCGACTGCCCCATGGTCTGGCCGGTGGACGGCTCGGCGATTGCGGGCGTCACCGGGATCAGGTCCCGGGGGCGTACCCGTCCCAGGGTGGCAATCCGGCCGCCGACGCTGCGCGCCTTGCCCGCATCGACCAGCATCCGGCTGAAGCGGCGGGAATGAAGGATGGGAAGATCCGACAGCGATTCGACTCCACCGGCGAGAACCACATCGGCATGGCCCAGCGCGATCTGATCGGCCGCGTTGGTGATGGCCTGTGCGGCCGAGGCGCACGCTCGATTGAGGGTGTACGCCGGTACACTCGGCGGGAGCTGCGGGAGCAGGCTCACCTCCCGCGCCACGTTGGGGGTCAGCACCGAGGGGACGACCTGGCTGAACACCACCTCGTCCAGCTCGCGCCCATCCAGCTCGCTGCGGAATAGCAGCTCGCGGGCCACATGACGCGCGAGGGCCACCGCACTGACGTCGCGGAAGACAGTCCCACTCTTGGCAAAAGGAGTCCGGGCGCCGGCTACGAGTGCGACCCGCCGGCCGGTCCGGGTCTCGGGCATAGGGCTCCGAAAGGATGAAGTGGTGATCGTAATTGGTGAGAGGTGAGAGGTGAGATGTGAGAGGAAATTAGTTGCCCTCTTACCTCTCACCTCTTACTTCTCACCCTTCTTACCGCTTACTGTTTCTAGCGACAATGCTTGCGATTACCCGCCACCGACTCGAATCGACCGGTTCGAGCGCCTCGCGTCCGTGCACGATCTTCAGCGGACCGACCAGGCGCGCCAGCTCGCCGGGGCGCAGCAGATGCTCCTCCGAGGTGGGGCCCCAGCCCGCCTCGCGCTGCGCCTCGAGAAAGGTCTCCATCATGAGCAGGCCGCCGGGCGCGACCAATCGAAGGATTCGCGGCATGCTGGCCCGGTCAAGATAATTGAATACCAAAACCGCATCAAAAGTCTCCAGCTCAGGCCAGGGGCCCTCCAGATCCAGCGCCCGCCAATCAATGGAGAGCAGTCCGCCCTCGATCGCCCGCGCCCTCCCGTCGGCGAGCTTCTGCACGTCGCGGTCGATCGCCATCACCCTGGCCCCCAGGCGCGCGGCCGCGATACTGTGCCGTCCCGAGCCGCAGGCAAAGTCCAGCACCCGGGCTCCGGGGCGGATCAGATGAGCGTGCCGGAGAAACCAGCTGCTGGGCCGCACGGGAAGCGTTCCCTGGAGCGATCCACGATCGCGCAACTGGCCGCCCAGCCCGCGGATCTCCTGGTGATTGGCGGAGGCATCAATGGCGCCGGCATTGCCCGCGATGCGGCCATGCGCGGACTGCGCACCATGTTGGTGGAGCAGAACGACCTGGGGTCAGGCACCAGCTCCCGGTCCAGCCGGCTGATCCATGGCGGCCTCCGTTATCTGGAGCAAGGGGAGTTCGGGATGGTGCTGGAGGCCAACCGGGAGCGGCGAACCTTGCTGCGGATTGCGCCCCACCTGGTGTGGCCGCTCCCCTTCGTCTTTCCGGTGCATCGGGGAGACCGGATCTCGCGTTGGCGGCTGGCCGCCGGAATGATCCTCTACGATTTGCTGGCACTGTTCCGCAATGTGCGGACCCACCGAATGCTGGGCAAGCGGGGCATGCTGGAAGCCGAGCCGATGCTGCGCGACCGCGGGCTGCTCGGCGGAGCCCGCTACTATGACGCGCAGTGTGACGACGCCCGCCTGGTGGTCGCCACCGCCCGGTCCGCCATTCACCACGGCGCCCTGGTCTCCAATTACATGGCGGTGCGGGGGCTGGAGCGGACTGCCGGCCGGGTGGTGGGGGCGCAGCTGGAGGATCGCCTGACCGGAGAGCGAGGCGTGATCCGGGCCAGCGTGGTGGTGAACGCCACCGGACCCTGGGCCGACCGGGTGCGCAAGCTGGAAGACACCGGCGCCGCTCCGCTGCTGCAGCCGACCAAGGGCGTCCACGTGGTGGTGGACCGCTCGCGGCTCGATCACCGGGAAGCCATCGCGTTCACCAGCCCGATCGACGGCCGGGTGATGTTCGTGCTCCCCTGGGGCAGCCTGTCGTACATCGGCACCACCGACACCGACAGCTCCGAGCCACCCGATGAGCTCCGCGTCAGCGCTGACGACATGATTTACCTGCTTCGCTCGGCCAACGCCCGGTTCCCCAGCGCCCGCCTGAGCATCGAGGACGTACGAGCAGCGTGGGCCGGCCTGCGGCCCCTGGTGCTGGAGAGCGATCGGCGGATGGCGTCGAGCCGTTCCCGGGAACACCTCATCGTCCAGGGATCGGGTGGGATGCTGACGGTGGTCGGGGGAAAGCTCACCACCTACCGCTCGATGTCGGCCGAGGTGGTGGACCAGGCCATGCGGGAGCTGCGTCATCGCGACGGGCGGCCGCGGCACGCCGAGGCCCGTACCGATGAGGAGCCGCTTCCCGGGGGGGAAACCGCCGATCTCAGCCAGTTCCGCGAGCGCGGACTCGAGTTGGGCATTGCGGCGGTCAGTGTGGATCACCTGCTCCGCCACTACGGCACCGAAGCGGCGGGGATCTTCAATCTCGGCGGGGCCGATCGGCGGCTCTTCCGCCGGCTGCTGGCGCCGCACCCGGCCATCGAGGCCGAGGTGATCCATGCCGTCCGCCGGGAACTGGCGCAGACGGTGGAGGATGTCCTGGTCCGGCGTTTTCATCTGTACTACGAGGACCCCGACCACGGCGTCCCAGCCGCGCGGCGGGTGGCCGAGCTGATGGCGGAAGAGCTGGGCTGGGACGCGGCGCGGGTCGAAGAGGAAGCAGCGCGCTATCAGACCTTCGCCAGTCAGGGCGTTACGTGACTACCTCACCACGATGCGTCCAGTCATCTGCGTGCCATGGACCGCGCAGTCGTATTGGTAGGTACCCGGAGTCGTGAAGGTAAACTGATAGGTCTTGCCGGCCCCGGTCTGGATGGTGCTGCTGGTGAAGTTCGGCGTGCCGCCGGATTCGACGCTATGTGGAAGGGCTGCCGTGGCCGCCCAGGTCCAGGTCACGGTTCCGTTGACGGCTACCGTGTCGACCGCGGGGTTGGACGAGCCGTTGTGCCCGCTAGCGAAGAAAATGTCCCCCACGCTGACTGCCGCCGTCGTCGGCACCGGGACCTGCGCCGACGCCGTGGCATTGAAGGTCAGCGGCGAGCCGGTCAGACCATCCGCGGTAGCGGTAATGGTGATGGGGCCTACCGTAGTTCCCAGGGAGACGTTCACCGCCGAGATTCCTGCGGCATCGGTCGGCATGGCGGCGGCAGAAACCGTCGCGCCGGTGGCCGCCCAGACTACGTTCACCCCGGGCACTCCGTTCCCGAACTCATCCGCCGCCTTGGCCTGCAGCGCTGCCGCCAGTTGGGCGCCGACCTGGCCGCTCTGGCCATCGCCTCCCGCCTTCGACAAGGCGAGCGCTCCGTCCGGCGTGGCGGTGGCCGAGAATGTCACCGGCGATCCGCTCGCGCCGCTGAGCGTGGCCGTCGCCGCCTGGGAGCCCGCCACGGTGCCGAGGGTCCACACCGAGGTGGCATTGCCGTTCGCGTCCGTCGTCGCGGTAGCCGGATTGAGGGCCCCGCCAGTTGCCGTGGTGGACCAGGTGACGGTCGCGCCGGCCGAGGCCGCTCCGCCATCGGTCACCACCACTTTGAGCGGCTGAGCCAGTGCCTGCCCTACCGCCCCGGCTTGCCCGTCTCCGCTGCCGGCTGAAGCCTTTGCGATCGCCGTAGTCGACGGCGTCGTGTTACCACCGCCACCGCTGCCACAGGCGGCGATGGCGATGCCGAGACCCACAACGAGGGCGCTTGGGCCCGTTCGCGCGAAGCCTGCCATATACCTGATCCCTTCGTGAATGAAGAGTTGGGTGCTGACTTAGCTTACCCCTCGGAGCCCAGCCTGCAAGATCGTTATCTTTCAAGCGTACCCAGGCAGGATTGACTCGTGGATCCCAATGTGTTCGAGACGGCCAACGCGGGCTTCGCACAGGCCATGTACGAAGAGTTTCTCCGGGACCCGGCGGCGGTCGGTCCCGAGTGGCGGCGTCTGTTCGAGAGCGGGGTGGTGGGGGAGAAGGATGGGGCGGCGGGTAAGCAGGCAGGCGGGGAAGCAGGTAAGACCAGCGGGAGGGCCACTCCGGATGGGTCTGCGCCCCTAGCACAGCCTACCCGCCTACCCGCCTCCCCGCCTACCGCAGGCCTCAGCCCGATCAAAGGCCCTGCCGCCAAGCTCGTGGCCAACATGACCGAGAGCCTCACGGTCCCCACGGCCACGACCTTCCGCGAGCTCCCCGTTGCGTTGCTGGAGCAGCGCCGGCGGGAGCTGAACGCCGCCCTCCAGGCGGCGGGACGGCCCCAGAAGATCTCGTTCACCCACTTCATCGCCTACGCCATCGTGCAGGCCACCAAGCAGATGCCGGTGATGGGCCACACCCTGGCTCAGCTGGATGGGGTGCCCCACCGGGTCCAGCCCGAGGGCATTGCACTGGGTTTGGCGGTGGACGTCCAGCGCAAAGACGGCAGCCGTGGCCTGGTCGTGCCGGTGATCAAGCGGGCCGAGACGATGGACTTCGCGGCGTTCCATGCCGCCTACGAGACCCTGGTCGAGAAGGCCCGCACCAATAGGCTGATGCCGGATGATTTCACCGGTGCCACCATGTCGCTCACCAATCCGGGCGGGCTCGGCACCGTGGCCTCGGTCCCCCGGTTGATGGCGGGCCAGGGGAGCATCATCGCGGTCGGTGCGATCGGCTACCCGCCGGAGTTTTCCGGCCTGGCGGACGAGCGGGTCAAGGAGCTGGGCATCAGCAAGATCATGACGATCACCAGCACCTACGATCACCGGGTCATTCAGGGCGCCGAGTCGGGAGCGTTCCTCGGCATCGTCGACCGGCTGCTGCAAGGCGACCAGGGATTCTACGATCTGATCGCCGAGAGTCTGGAGCTGGCGGCGGTGAGCTACCAGGTTACCCGGGCGGCTCCGGGTCCCAAGGTCAGCGACGAAGCCGTTGCACCCGAGATGCTCTATCACGTGGCCGCGGCCATGGCGCTGATCAAGGCGTTTCGGATGCACGGACACCTCGCCGCCCGGCTCGACCCGCTGGGCACCGAGCCGATCGGAGATCCGGCGCTGAATCCCGCCTCCCTGGGTCTCACGCCCGAGATCATGGCCGCCATTCCTTCCAAGGTGCTTCGCATCACCGTTCCCGGCCGGACCTTGGCCGAATCGTTGCCCTATCTCCAGGCGACATACTGCGGCACCATGGCCTACGAGATCGAGCACATCTCGACCCACGAGGAACGGGTGTGGCTCCGGGAGAAGATCGAGACCGGTACCTATCGCAAGCCGCTCGCCCCCGACCGCCAGCGCTGGCTGCTGCGCCGGCTCATCGAGGTGGAGACCCTCGAGCGTTTCCTTCATAAGGCCTACCTGGGGCAGAAGCGCTTTTCGATCGAAGGCGTGGACATGCTGGTGCCGATGCTCGACCTCACCATCGAGAGCGCCGCCGAATCGGGCGCCCGCGACGTGGTCATCGGCATGGCGCACCGGGGCCGGCTCAACGTGCTGGCGCACACCGTGGGACGCCCATATGAGACGATCTTTGCCGAGTTCGAGGGTGGCCGGCAGGTGGAAGGTGGGCAGCTCACGCCTGAGGGCGGCACCGGGGACGTGAAGTATCACCACGGAGCCGAGGGGGCCTACAAGACGGCGAAGGGGAAGGCGATTACCGTGAGCCTCGCGCCCAACCCGAGCCATCTCGAGTTCGTCTCCCCGGTGGTCGACGGCCGGGCCCGGGCCAAGCAGACCCAGCGCCGGGGCCGGGAGGCGCATCACGATCCCACCGCCGCCCTGCCGGTGGCCATTCATGGCGATGCGGCCTTTGCCGGCCAGGGCGTGGTGGCCGAGACCCTGAACCTGGGCGCGCTCAAGGGGTACCGGACCGGCGGTACCCTCCATCTCATCACCAACAACCAGGTCGGCTTCACCACCGACATGGAAGACGCCCGTTCCACCCGGTACGCCTCCGATCTGGCCAAGGGCTTCGACATCCCCATCATCCACGTCAACGCCGACGATGCCGAGGCCTGCCTCGCGGCGGTGCGTCTGGCGATGGCGTATCGGGACCGGTTTCACCAGGACGTGGTCATCGATCTGGTAGGCTACCGCCGGCATGGACACAACGAGGGAGATGAGCCGGCCTATACCCAGCCGGTGATGTACGAGCGGATCAAGAACCTGCCGTCGGTCCGGGAGCTGTACGCCCGATCCCTGGTCCAGGCGGGTGTACTCACCCAGGAAGAAGCCGACCGCGAAGCTGCCGAGGCCTACCAGCGGCTGGTGGACATCCAGCAGAGCTTCAAATCCAGTATGGGGCGGACCGGCACGCAGGAGCATTCGGTCCGGCTGAGCGGGCCGGGCCAGGAAGTGGACACCGCCCTCGCTCCCGAGTTCCTGGTGGCGCTGAACGACCAGCTGCACAGCTGGCCCGAAGGTTTTACGGTGCACCCCAAGCTGAGGAAACAGCTGGAGCGCCGTCGGGCGGCGCTGGGGCCGGAAGGTGGCATCGAGTGGGCCCATGCCGAAGAGCTGGCGCTCGGCTCACTCCTGACCGAGGGCGTGCCGGTCCGCTTTACCGGCCAGGACACCGAACGCGGCACCTTCAGCCAGCGCCACCTGGTGCTGCACGACGCCCAGACCGGGGCCACCGTCGCGCCGATCCGAAGCTTGCCCGGGGCGCTGGCCCCGATGGAGCTGCACAACAGTCCGCTCTCCGAGCTGGCCACCCTGGGCTTCGAGTACGGCTACAGCGTGGCCGCGCCCGAGGCGCTGGTCCTGTGGGAAGCCCAGTTCGGCGATTTCGTGAACGCCGCCCAGGTCATCATCGACCAATTCATCTCAGCGGGGCTGGCCAAGTGGGGGCTCACCACCCGGTTGACCTTGCTGCTGCCCCATGGCTACGAGGGACAGGGACCGGAACACTCCAGTGCCCGCATGGCCCGGTTCCTCCATCTGGCGGCCGAGGGCAATATCCGGGTAGTCAACTGCACCACGCCGGCCCAGTACTTTCATCTGCTGCGGCGGCAGGCCAAGCGTTCCCGCCAGCGGCCCCTGATCCTCTTCACCCCAAAGAGCCTGCTCCGCCACCCCCTGGCCACGTCCAGGCTGAGCGACCTCACCACCGGCCACTTCCAGCCGGTGATCGACGATGCCTTTTTCGCCAAGAATCCGGAGCGGGCAGAACGGCTGCTCATGTGCACCGGCAAGGTGTACTACGACCTGCTCCCCGAGGCGGAGAAGCTGGGCGCCAACCGGCCTGCCATCATCCGGCTGGAGCAGCTCTACACCTTCCCCTGGAACGAGCTGCGCACCGTGCTGCCGCGCTACAGCAAGGCCAAGGAGCTGGTCTGGGTCCAGGAAGAGCCGCTCAACATGGGAGCCTGGCGGTACCTCGAGGCCAAGCTGCGGGAGCTGGTGGCGGAGGGACATGAGATGGGTATCCGGTATGTTGGTCGGCCCGAGCGGGCCAGCCCGGCAGAAGGATACCCCGCGGCGCACGCGGCAGAGCAGAGTCGGATAGTGCGGGAAGCGCTGGAATCCGGGAGGGCCAAAGCCCCGACCGAGACGATGACGAAAGCCGGGGAAGGACAGGGGTAGAAAATCCAAGGGCGGCCGTTACGGGCCGCCCTTTTCGTCTCTCAGTCCCTTTCGACGAGAGGTCGTTCCGAGGCCTGTCTCACCAGCTCCCTGACCGGCTCGGAGAGATGCTCTCCGTAGTGCAACAGGAATACCCCCCGCGCTCGCCGTTGCATCAGGAAAGCGATCAATGGGGTGTCGGCCTTGGCCGCGTTGCAGTCCCGGCAGGCCAGGACCAGGTTGTCGGGACGGTCGTAGGCCGTCTGACCCCGGCGAGGCCGGACATGGTCGAGGGTTATGGTTTCCTCGCTCGTCTCGCTGCCGCAATACGCGCACACGGGACCATGTTGAGCGAGTAACCAATCTCGATGGGATTGCATTGAACGGCCGGGGGAGCGACGGAAACTAGGGACGGAAACTGCGGAATGTCTTCGATTTCTGCGTGCCACAAAATACCAAGTTAAAGGTTGTCATGGACCTGGCTTTCCAGGTCGTGAGCTTGCACCGTGAAACCTAGCAAGATTGACGCCAAAATGACAGGGCGGGAAGGACGGGAAGGTGGGGGGACGGGGTGAAACGTGGTAAAGATCTATGCTTAACTCCCCCTCCGGCTTCCCTGCCAACCTTCTTCCCCTCCTTCCCGTCCTTCCCGTCCTTCCCGTCCTTCCCGTCTTATGGCGCAGCGGACTGCTCCACCACCTCGGGCGCCTGGGCCCGGTACCTCCCCTCCAGCAGCATGCCCCACCTGCGGTCGTACGGGTGCACCTGGGCCGTGGGCCGGCCCGCCTCCCGGAAGATTTGCCCCCCTTCATTGACCCACTGAAACAGCCCTCCGGCCAGGTTCAAGCTGTTGGGGTAGCCCGCTTTGCCGAGCCAACTCGCCACCCGGGCTCCCCGGTAACCGACCGAGGAATACACCACGATGGAGGTGTCGCGGGGGAGCCCCTGCAAGGGCTTGAGACTGGGCCGGTAGGGGTCGATCGGTATGGCGCCCTTCATGTGGCTCAGCTCGAACTCGGGGGCGGTGCGGGCATCGAGGAGCACCGGCTGGGGCTGGCCGGTGTCCGCCCGCCAGCGCGCGAGATCCTGGGTGCTGACCCACTTCACTTCGGGGAACTTGCTGGCGGTACGGCGCCGGAGGATCTCGAAGGCCACTGGCCGGCCGGCCAACAGCAGGACTATGCCACCGATAAAAATGGGCAGCACGATCATGATCAGGAATACTTTGACCCAACCGCGCATTGCGGCTCCTGGTGGGAGGGACGGGAAGGACGGGAAAGGTGGGCGGATGGCTGCAAGGCAAGCTTCCTACCCATCTTTTTGTCGTATCTGCCACCTTCCCGTCTTTCCCGCCCTTCCCGCCCTTCCCGTCCTGTTCACTGGCGTGAACCGCCCCAAGTCTGCAACATAGTTGCTCGGCGTTCGCCACCCATGCAAGGGTATCTCTCAGCAAGGACTTCTCATGCGACGCTACCTCCCGGTCAATCTCGATCTCGCGCTCCTGATTTTACGCCTGGTTCTGGCCGCGGTGTTGCTTTACCACGGGCTCCCGAAGCTGATGAACTTCGGCGCCACCACCGCGGCGTTTCAGAACATGAACATTCCCGCGCCCACTCTGACTGCGGGGTACGCCCTCATCGCTGAGGTGATCGGGGGAATCCTCATCCTGCTGGGCATTGCCGTCGACATCGCTGCCATCCTGGTCGTGATCGAGATGCTCGGCGCCATCGCCCTGGTACACTGGGCCAACGGCTTCGACTTCACCAAAGGCGGCTGGGAGCATCCCTTCACCGTGCTCGGCATCGCCCTCGCGCTGGCGTTAGCGGGTCCGGGCCGGCACACGATCAAGCGGGCGTACAAGGGTCCCGAGCGGCGGCGGAGGTAGGACGGGAAAGACGGGAAAGACGGGAAAGGCGGGAAAGGCGGGAAAGGCGGGAAAGGCGGGAAGGTCACTGCGGGTGGGCTACAGGGATCTTTCCTGCAAGTAGGGATTTATACAACAGCCAGGTCATACCCCCCGCCTTCCCGTGAAGCTCGCTGAGTTGAAGCCACAGGTTCTCAGGCAGAATGTTTAGGTCCTTAGCAAGTAGTAGGGTGTACGATAGCTCGGAAAGAGAACCCAGGCTTATATCCAGATACCTCCGAAATTCCCTGGACCCTTTTTTTGCGCAGCCTTCAGCGATATTCGCAGCCGCTGAATGCGCCGCACGGCGAGCCTGAGAAGTGAGGCCATACCGTTCTGCCGCTGGCCATGTATCGGTGGCTTGGTACACGGCCAGGCAAAGTTCATGGCAGCGCTGCCAAGCTTTGATTCGCTGATAAATGGCCATAAGGAAACTTGGCATGCTGAGCTCGCCTAGGTTCCACCTAATCCCGGCAAACCGTGCCACTTTCCCGCCCTTCCCGACCTTCCCGTCCTTCCCGTCCTTCCCGACCTTCCCGTCATTATCTTCCCGACTCACCTCCAGCTGGAGCCTCCCCTGACCGTAGAGAGCCCCCGCGCCCGACTGGTGCGCCCGGACCCTTCGATGCCCCCTGACCGTACCGCCGACCCTGGACCCGAGCTCGCCTGGCAAAGTATCAATGCCATTCGCGCGCTCTCGATGGATGCCGTGGAGCAGGCCCAGTCGGGCCATCCGGGGACCCCGATGGCGCTCGCTCCCGCCGGCTACCTGCTCTGGACCCGCTTCCTCCGCCACAATCCGGGCAACCCGCAGTGGATCGACCGCGACCGTTTCGTGCTGTCGTGCGGCCACGCCTCGATGCTGCTCTATTCGCTGCTGCATCTGACCGGGTACGATCTGTCGCTGGATGAGATCAAGAACTTCAGGCAGTGGGGATCGAAAACTCCGGGGCACCCCGAGCGAGGCCACACGCCGGGGGTGGAGACCACCACCGGTCCCCTGGGCCAGGGGTTTGGCAATGCGGTGGGAATGGCCATCGCCGAGCGCTTCCTGGCCGAGCATTTCAATCGTCCCGACCACACCATCGTGGATCACCGGACCTGGGTCTTTGCCAGCGATGGCGATCTCATGGAAGGCGTGGCGAGCGAAGCGGCGTCGTTGGCTGGGCACCTCCGGCTGGGCAAGCTCACGGTGGTGTACGACGACAACCACATCACCATCGACGGCGACACCTCGCTCACCTTCTCCGAGGACGTGGCCCGCCGGTTCGAGGCCTACGGATGGCGGGTACTCAAGGTGGGCGACGGCAATGACCTCGCCGCCATTACCGGAGCGCTGGAAACCGCCCGCAGCGAAACCACTCATCCCACACTCATCGTCCTCCGCACCGTCATCGCCGACCCGGCTCCCACCAAGCGAAACAGCGCCGACGCCCATGGCGCGCCGCTGGGTGCAGACGAGGTCCGGCGGACCAAGGAGATCATGGGCTGGCCGCTGGAGCCCAGGTTCTACGTCCCGGAGGACGCCCTGACCCACTGGCGCACCGCCCTGGGCCGGGGAGCCGAGCACGAGGCAGCCTGGCAGCAGCGGCTCGATGCCTACACCGCGGCCCATCCGGCTCTCGCCGCGGAGCTCAGGCAGTGGCACTCGGGCGAGCTCCCGGCCGGCTGGGACCGCGGCCTGGCCGAGCTCACCGTGGGCGGCTCGCTGGCCACCCGGCAGGCCTCCGGGCTCGCCCTCCAATCCATTGCCGCGGCGGTGCCCAACCTGGTAGGCGGCTCCGCCGACCTGGGCGGCAGCACCGGCACCACGCTCAAGCAGGGCGGCACCTTCGGGCCCACCAGCGCGGGCCGCACCTTCCATTGGGGAGTGCGGGAGCACGGCATGGCGGCCTGTCTCAACGGCATCGCCGCCCACGGCGGGCTGCGTCCGTTCGGCAGCACCTTTCTGGTGTTCTCCGACTACATGAAGCCGGCCATCCGGCTGGCCGCCATCATGCGCCTTCCGGTGATCTACATCGGAACTCACGATTCGATCGGCCTGGGCGAGGACGGCCCCACCCACCAGCCGGTGGAGCACCTGGCCATGTTGCGCTCGATTCCCAACCTGGTCACCCTGCGTCCGGCCGACGCGGCCGAGACGATCGAGGCCTGGAAGGTGGCCATGGAGCGGCGGGACGGACCCACCATGCTGGTGCTCACCCGGCAGAAGCTGCCGCTGCTCGAGCGCAGCCCCATCGGTGGGGCCGATGGACTCCGGCGGGGGGCCTACGTGCTGCTCGATGCGCCGGGTGGTCCTGACTCGATCATCATCGCCACCGGTTCCGAGGTTACTATCGCGCTGCAGGCGGCCCGCGACCTCCATCAGGAGGAGATCCGCACCCGGGTGGTGTCGATGCCCTCGTGGGAGCTGTTCGCGGCTCAGCCCCAGTCCTACCGCGATTCGGTGCTGCCCCCGGCGGTGCGCTCCCGGGTGGCCATTGAAGCGGCCGGAGGAATGGGCTGGTCGCGCTGGACCACCGAAGACGGCGCCATGGTGGGCATGGTCGGGTTCGGCGCGTCCGCGCCGGGCGAGCGCTTGTTCCAGGAGTTCCAGTTGACGCCGGAGCGGGTCGCGGAAACAGTGAGACGGCTGCTCACGTCGCGGAGGTCCCAGTGAATCCACTCGTGCGCCTGGGGCAGTTGGGTCAGAGCGTCTGGTACGACTTCATCACCCGGGATCTGATCGCCTCGGGCGAGCTGGCCCGGTTGATCAGCGGCGACGGCCTTCGGGGGATGACCTCGAACCCGACCATCTTCGACAAGGCGGTGTCCGGCAGCCGGCTCTACGACGTCGACATCCGCCGCCTGGCCGATGCCGGCAAGTCGTCGGCCGAGATCTTCGAGGCGCTCGCGGTGGCCGATGTCCGGGCGGCGTGCGATGTCTTTCTCCCGCTGTACCAGCGCTCCGGCGGGAGCGACGGTCTGGTGTCGCTGGAGGTCTCGCCCGCATTGGCACACGACGCCGACGCCACGGTACATGAGGCCGAGCGGCTGTGGAGCGCGGTGGACCGGCCCAACACAATGATCAAGATCCCCGGCACCCAGGCGGGACTCGCGGCCATCACCCGGGCGATCTCGGCCGGGATCAATGTGAACGTGACCTTGCTGTTTTCGGTCGAACGCTACGCCGAGGTGATCGAGGCGTTTTTCGCCGGCCTGGAACAGCGGTTGGAGAGGAATCTGCCGGTCGGGTCGATCGCCTCAGTAGCCAGCTTCTTCGTGAGCCGGGTGGATGGAAAGGTGGACCCGATGCTCGACCGCCTGGCCGCAGGTGATTCGCTCCGGGGAAAGGCCGCCATAGCCAACGCATGCATGGCGTATCGGTTATTCGAGAGTAGCCTGTCCCAGCCGCGCTGGACCCGGCTCGCCGCGGCCGGCGTCCGCCCCCAGCGGCCACTGTGGGCGTCCACCAGCACCAAGGACCCCCGCTACCCCGACACCTACTACGTCGAGGCCCTGGTGGCGCCGCGCACGGTGAACACGCTTCCGCCCGAGACGCTCGAGGCCTATCGCGACCACGGCCAGCCCGCGGTCCGCATCCAGGATGGTATCGCCGCCGCGCCGGAACAGCTCCAGGCGCTGGCGCGCTCCGGAATCGATCTGGCTTCCGTCACCCGCGAGCTGGAAGAGGAGGGAGTCGAGAAGTTCGCGGCGTCATACCGCTCGCTGCTTACTGCGATCGACGCCAAGATCGGTCAGCTGGTATGACCTTCTCCCTGCGGCGCCTCTCCCTCACGCACTGGATCTTCGTCGGGATGGCCGCAGGGGTTCTGATCGGCTGGCTGGCGCCGGAGAAGGCAGCCCAGCTCAAGCCGCTCTCGGCCGTATTCCTCCGGATGATCAAGTCGGTCGTGGTCCCCATCATCTTCGGCACCCTGGTGATCGGGATCGCCGGCCACGGCGACGACCTCAAGCGCCTCGGCCGCCTCTTCATCAAGGCCATGGCCTACTTCTGGGCCATGACCGCAATCGCCCTCGTGGTCGGCCTGGTGGCGGTGCACCTGACCCGGCCCGGGGTGGGCGTGGTTCTCCCCGCGCCTGACCCGCACGCCGCTCTTGCCAAAGCTGCTCCCACCACATTCGCCGGCTTCCTCGAGCACCTGGTCCCCAGCAGCTTCTTCGAGGCCGCGGTCCACAATGAAGTGCTGCAGGTGGCGTTCTGGTCCACCCTCTTCGCCATCGCGCTCAGCCAGGTACAGGGCCGTCCCAAAGAGGCGATGCTCGGATTCTGTGAGGGGCTGACCCAGACGATGTTCCGCTTCGTGACCATCATCATGAAATTCGCCCCCATCGGCGTCGGGGCGGCGATAGCCGTGACGGTCAGTCATAGTGGCCCCGGAGTGCTCAAGAATCTCGGGGTCCTGGTGGGGACGCTCTATGGGGCGCTGATCGTCTTTGCCCTGGTCGGCTTCCTGCCGGTGGCCCTGCTCTCCCGGGTGCCCCTCCGGCGGTTCGTCCGCGCGGTGAAGGATCCGGCCGTCATCGCGTTCACCACCACCTCGTCCGATGCGGCGTTACCGGTGGCAATGGAACGAATGATCGAGCTCGGCGTTCCCCGCAGCATCGTCGCCTTCGTGGTGCCGACCGGGTACTCGTTCAACCTCGACGGCTCGACGCTCTATCTCGGGGTGGCCTCCGTCTTCGTGGCCCAGGCGGCCGGGATTCACCAATCGCTGGGAACCCAGCTGGCGATGATGCTGACCCTGCTGGTCGCCAGCAAAGGCGTCGCCGGGGTTCCCCGCGGCTCCCTGGTGGTCCTCTCCGGGGTACTCAGCGGCTACGGGCTGCCGCCGGAGGGTGTCGCGGTGCTGCTGGGGGTGGATGAGCTGATGGACATGGCGCGGACCACCGTCAACGTGGTGGGAAATTGCCTGGCGACGGTGGTGATCGGCCGCTGGGAGGGAGAGTTCGAGCTGAGCCAGGATGAGCAGCGGGCCGGTGCGGAGCGAACCGGCGCCGGCGCTCCAGCCATCGCTGCCACCGCACGGAATCGCAGCCCTTGAACCACCCCTCCCATCGCTCGGGCACGCCGCGGGTTCCGGCCGCTGCAGTGCGCTGCGTAGGAGGAGATGTGGCACAGAGGCGGCCGCGCACTTAGGCGTCCTCCACCCGTCGGCGTGCCCCTCGCTGCCCACCACCCAGTGGCGGATGAGTACGCTATCGCCCGGGAGCAGGCGCCGAACCCAATCCCCGTCGCTCTCGTTGTAAGGGTCTGGGGCTTCATATGTCCTGCTACTCACGGGGCGGGGCAGCGACGGGTGAGCCGACCGGTGGAGGACGCCTAAGTGCGCCTCTACCCACTGCCACATCCCTTTCTGACGCAGCGCACTGCAGCGTCCGGAACCGGCGGCTCACCCGAGCGATGGGGGAAGGGGGGAAACCGACCAGCAACTTTCCTGCTCCGACCGCCGTCATAGGTGCAGACTCATTCCTCAGGACTCCCGATGATGTTCCCCCGAATCGTTCCTGCTGCTCTGGCCGGTGCTCTTTCAATCGCCGCCGTGGCCACCGCAGCAGCTCAGCAGAAGAGCGCCCCGATCACCAACCTGCGCTACGAGCTCACCTTCGATTCCACCACCGCGCAGAGCCGGATCATCAAGGTGGCGGCATCATTCGACGTGAAGGGGGATGGCCCGGTCCTGCTCTCCTTCCCCGCCTGGACCCCGGGTGCCTACGAGCTGAGCTTCTTTGCCCGCTGGGTGCTGAACTTCGGCGCCACAGCGGGAGACAAGCCGGTCTTGTGGGACAAGCTCGACTACGACACCTGGCGGGTCCAGCCGCGGAGCCCCGGCCCGGTTACGGTGCGATTCGATTATCTGGCCGACACTCTCGACAACGCCATGGCCTGGGCACGGCCGGATTTCGTGCTCTTCAACGGGACCAACCTGCTCCCGTACCCCGAGGGTCTGGGGTACGACTTTCCGGCCACTGTCACCATCAAGACCAACCCGGCCTGGCTGGTGGTGACGGCGATGAAGCCGGCCGGAGCGCCGCACAGCTACACCGAGTCGAACTATCACGATCTCGTCGACATGCCGTTCTTCGTCGGCCGGATGGATTACGACAGTATGCGGGTGGCGGGGCGGTGGACCCGGCTGGCCACCTACCCAGCCGGCGCGTTGTCGGCGGACTCCACCCGCAAGCGCCTCTGGCAGCAGATCGGCAAGATGATTCCCGCCGAGGCGGCGGTGTTTCGGGAGGTTCCCTGGAACAGCTACAACGTGATGATGATCTTCGACCCCCGGTATGGCGGCGCCAGTGCCCTGGAGCATCAAAGCTCGCACGTGGGCATCTACAATCCGGGCATCATCGCCAGTCCCCTGCTCGCCTCCATCACCGCGCATGAGATCTTTCACGCCTGGAACGTGAAACGGCTCCGGCCGGCCGACATGTGGCCCTACGACTACCACCAGGCGCAGCCCACGCCCTGGCTCTGGGAGAGCGAAGGCGTCACCGACTACTACGCCGACCTCGCCCTGGTGCGCGGCGGGGTCATCGACTCGGCCCAGTTCATGGCGCTCACGTCCGACAAGGCCAACACGGTCTCCCAGGCACCGCCCACCGGGCTGGAAGACGCTTCGGTGTCCACCTGGATCCATCCGGAGGACGGGAGCGGATACCTCTATTATCCGAAGGGCTCTCTCGCCGGGCTGATGCTGGACATCTCCATCCGGGACGCAAGCGACAATGCCCGCTCGCTGGATGACGTGCTCCGGCAGCTCTATCAGACCACGTACAAGAAGGGCCGTGGGTACACCGCAAACGATTGGTGGCCTGCGGTGAGCCAGGCGGCCGGCGGCCGTTCGTTTGCGGAATTCAACGCGCGCTACGTGGATGGCCGAGACCCGTATCCCCTGGATCAGATCCTGCCTCTGGCCGGCATGCGGGTTCAGTCCGACACGGTGAAGATCCCCCGCCTAGGGCTTCAAGCAGTGGCCGACTCGGGGGGAATTGTGGTGGCCGGGGTCTTACCCGGCGGTCCGGCCCAGGAGGCAGGAGTTCAGGCCGGGGATCACCTCATTTCGTTGGGCGATCTCTCGGTGACCAGCCCGGATTTCGGGGCCGCGTTCCGAGCCCGTTTCGGCAAGCAGGAGGGCGCGCCACTGCCGATCAAAGTCCGCCGCGGAACCGATACGCTCACTCTCAATGGGAAGGTGCGTCTGGCCACCCGGGTGGAGCGGCGGATCGTGGCTGACTCGGCGGCCAGCCCCAAGGCGGTTCGGATTCGAAGCGGAATTCTGAAGGGAATTACCGGCGGTCAGAGGTGAGAGGTGAGAGGTAAGAGGTGAGAGGTGAGAGGTAAGAGGTGAGAGGTGAGAGGGACGAAGCTGCAAGCTATCTGTCAGGCGAACAGCTCCGCCAGCTGATCGGGTCGGAGCTCTCGGGGGCGGTCCAGCAGGCCGGTGAGATGAGCGGCCAGTCCCAGCACGGCGGCGGGCTTTATGCCCGCGGCTCGAAGCTCGCGAATTCCGGTATCACCATCGGCCTTGCTGAGCTTTACCCCCGAGTCGTTGCGGATCAGGGGGTGATGAAAGAAGGCCGGAGGGTCGGCCCGCCCCAGCATCCGGGCCAGCCGGATTTGGCGGCCGGTCGAGCCGAGCAGGTCCTCTCCTCGAATGACCAGATCTACGCCCTGGCCCCAGTCGTCCACCGTGACCGCGAACTGGTAAGTCCAGTTTCCCAGCCGGTCGCGCAGCAGCAGGTCGCCACACTGCAGCGCCGGCTCCTGCTCCTGCTCGCCCAACCTCGCATCGGTGAACCGTTCGACTCCGGGTTGGAGCGCCACCCGCATCCCCCGTCCCTCGCCCGGCTCCAGCCCTCGGTCGCGGCAGCGGCCGGCATAGGGAGTCTCCTGATCGGGAACATCAGAGGCCGCCGAAATGTCTTTGCGGGAGCAATCGCAGGGATAAACCAGGGCACTGTCGGCGAGCCGGCGCAGGGCTGCAGCATAGACCGCCTCCCGGTTGCTCTGCCGGTAGGGCGAAATCTCGGAACTGTATTCGGCCGGCCTGCCGATATCCGGTTCCAGTCCCAGCCACTCGAGATCCTGGAGCAGCGCCCCTTCGTACTCCGGCCGGCAGCGGCCCCGATCGTGGTCCTCCACCCGCAGCAACACCCGACCGTCCAGGGCCCGGGCAAGGCCCCAGACGTAGACCGCGTTGGCGACGTGCCCCAGGTGGAGGTACCCGGTGGGACTGGGTGCGAAACGAGTAAGCGGCCTGGTAGGAAGCGTGCTCAGGCGTCGTCGACCCGGCTCAGGATTCCGCTCCAGCTGCGATCCCGGGGGCGGCCCCCGCGGAACTCGAAGTGCTCATCCACTAGTATACGACGGGTGAACTCCCAGGTGGGATGGGCCTGAAGCCGGTTGCGCAGCACCAGCGGCACCAGTTGGGCCGCCACCGTCCACTCGCCCGGTTCCAGTCCCGGATACAGGTGCGCCCACTGGGGCAGGAGTCGGGCTTCCCGCACCGCCATAGCGACCGCCACTCGTCTGGCCTGCGGAGATACCGGCGGGAGCCGGGCCTTCCGCGAACGGCATTCGCTGACACATTCGAGACCCGGGGAACCGGACGCTAGGATGTAAGTCACAGACGGGAAGGACGGACCTATCTTCCTCCATGCCCATCCGCGAAATCGTCGTCCGCAGCCTGGGCGACCTGATTGACAAGGTCACCCCGACCGAGCCGGACCCGCGAACCGGGCGCCGGCGGGACAGTGGCGTCTACCGGGGAGATCCCGACGCGGGCTGGCCGCTGCTCACCAGCCTGGACAAACTGGGCGGTGCCCGGTCCCCCCACGGAAAGGCGGATCTCGAGGAGCACATCCTCCGCAACTTCATCCGCTATTCGCGGCCCTATTTCAGCCACCCGCCGGAGAACGAGTGGGAGGTACTGGTCACCGCCCAGCACCATGGCCTGCCCACCCGGCTGCTCGACTGGACCTATTCGCCCCTGGTGGCGGCTCACTTCGCCACGGTCGAGGATGGGCGCGCGTCGGATCGGGTGGTCTGGCGGCTGGACTGGAAGAGCGTGCACCGGTTTTTCCGGTTGCCCGAGCTGGCGCTGTTGATTCAGGATCTCGAGGGACTGGGAGGCGACCGGCCGATGACGCCGTGGGCGCTGTTCAACGCGCCTGCCAACGCCCGGCCGTTTGCCTGCATGCTGGAGCCGCCATCGTTAAATCCGCGGATTGTGGCTCAGTCGGCCACGTTCACCCTCTGCTCGGACAAGCGGCAGCCCTTCGACCGTTTTCTGGAGACGCACGAGCTTGGCTCGGCGCTGACCCGGTTCATCATTCCGGCCGCCGAGGCCGCTCGGTTCCGCGACCAGCTCGATCTAGTCAGCGTGGACGAGCGGCGACTCTTCCCCGACCTGGACGGTGTGGCGGCGGAGATGCGGCGGTACTACTCCTGACTCGGCGGACGGGCCCGGCCGCTCAGCCGGGCTTCGGCTTTGTCATAGTCCCCGTGGGTCAGGAGGATGTCGTAGTCCTGCACCGGCGCGGGCACCCATTTCAATACCACGAAATCTCCGGCTTGCCAGCTCGAGGCCACCGGACGCTGGGGCATGCGGATCTCCCACACGCTGCCGTCTTCCAGGGTGACGAAGCTGCCACCGTCGGTGACTTCGCGAACGTAGAGTCCATAAGGCAGCAAGATGTGGTAGCAGTTCCAGACGCAGCCGCGCTGGGCCACGCCCTGCGCCTGGGCCGCGGCCCGGTCGAAGGTGAACAAGAGCAACACGGGGACGAGCACGGAGAGCAGGCGAAGCAACTTCATGGGGGCACCCTGAGTGGTTTGTTGCTCTAGTATGCACCCGATTTGGCCACTCCGCTGTGAGCTATCGTACCGCCGGGGAACCACATAGCGCAGATTTCTGCGCTCCGGCGCCTTCCCTAAAGCCGCTGTTGCCACTACTCTATAGGGCTGCAGAAGTCCACCACCAGTACCGTTAGAGGAGATCGAGATTGTGAATCGCAGGGGACCCAAGGTTAAGCTCGCCCGTCAGCTCGGCATCGCGCTCACCCCCAAGGCTCAGCGGGTCATGGAGCGCCGGCCCAACCCACCGGGCCAGCACGGGGCATCACCCCGCCGCAAGGTCAGCGGCTACAAGAAGCAGCTGGTGGAGAAGCAGCGGCTTCGGGCCCAGTACAACCTCAGCGAGCGGCAGATGAGCAACGCGTTCGCCGAGGCCATCCGGCAACCCGGAAACACCGGGGTCAGGCTGCTCCAGTTTCTCGAGTTTCGTCTCGACGCCGTCGTCCTCCGCGCGGGCTTCGTGCGCACCATCTACGCGGCCCGGCAGGCGGTGACCCACGGCCACCTGCAGGTCAACGGGAAGAAGGTGGATCGGCCGTCCTACCGGCTCAAGCCGGGAGATGTGGTGTCGTTGGCGGAGAAGAGCCGGGACATGGTCGCCTTCAGTGGCCCCTTGGAGGTCGCCCGCCCGCCCGCGTACCTGGAGCTCGACCGGGAGAAACGCACTGTGCGAGTGCGGGAAGTGCCGGAGCGGGAGCAGATCCCGGTGCAGTGCGAGGCGTCGCTGGTGATCGAGTACTACTCGAGGTGAGTGGGCGGGTAAGCAGGTAAGCGGGGAAAGCGGTGCAGCTCGTGGCGAAGCCCTCCGATTCAGTCGGAGGGTTTTCTTTTTAATTGTCGTTCCGGACCGCTCCGATGTCGAACCGGCCGACCTGGAGGTCGTCCCGGTCACGATCGAGGTCGAAGCCGCCACCCCCGAAGTCGATCCAGTCCAGACCGAAGCGGAACCGGCCGGATCCGAGGTCGATGCGGCCAGGATTGAGGTCGAAGCCGCCAACCCCGAAGTCGATCCAGTCATGGCCGAGGTCGAACCGGCCGGCTCCGAGGTCGATGCGGCCAGGGTTGAGGTTGAAGCAGCCAACCCCGAAGTCGACCCGGTCACGGGCGAGGTCGAACCGGCCAACTACTAAGTCGATCCAGTCCAGACTGAGGTCGAACCCGTCGGGTCAGAGGTCGATTCAGCCAGGATTGAGGTCGACGCGGTCAACTACGAAGTCGATCCAGTCAACCGGCCAACTACTAAGTCGATCCAGTCCAGACTGAGGTTGAACCCGTCGGGTCCGAGGTCGACTCAGCCAGGATTGAGGTCGACACGGTCAACCACGAAGTGGAAGCGGTCGAGATCGATGGGGAACCGGTCGGATGCGATGCGAAGGCGGACAGTGGCGATCTGGTCGCGGCAGGGGAGCCGGAGCATGCTTGAGCCGCGAGTCGAGTCGCGGCGTGCGGAGAGGCGCCGGTCGGAATCGAACCGACGGATGGAGGTTTTGCAGACCTCTGCCTTACCACTTGGCTACGGCGCCGGGAAGGACTCCTAAGCTATTCCCCAGTCTGTCCTACCTCAAGGCCGGAAAATTGGATTCCATTCCACTCTTGCGGGACCGCCAATCCGGGCGACCATTAGAGCGACCAAATTGCCACCGCAGGGTTCTGCTCCGCCGCAACTGTAAGGAGGTCAGGGTGCCGGACAACATTCGAGAGGCTCGGCTTCGCCCGGAGTTCGCGTCACTCTATCCCGGAGTCGAGCCCGGCGTGTGGCTGCCCGCCACCACGGTGGGCCAGAAGCTGCTGCTCTGGCACCTGGCGACTTCGGTGACGCCGCAAGGCGAGCGGCTGATGGCGGAGGAGCACTTCGAATTTCGGGGTGGGCCGGGCACCGTCAACCGTAACGGCGCCCGCACTCGGGCCAGCGATCAGTTCGAGAAGCTCGATCAGTGAACCAGCGGTCCGCCCAGCTGAGCCAGTCCGGGCTCCGTGGTGGAGTGGAGATAGGCGTTGGGGTCGTGACTCAGGGCGCCTTCCGGCAGGAAGTGGTAGGCCGGCCCCAGCTCGGTCCGGATCCGCCTCGCGTAGAACTCGGGTAACTGCTCCGTTTCGCCTTCCATAAAGCTCCGCACCGAACGATCGGTATCCAGCAGCCGGCGGATGGTCTCGTGGTAGCGAATCCGCCCGAATCCCTCCGAGGAGACCGCGCGCACCACGTTCATCCACTTGGGAATCATCGTCGGCGTGGCGGGAATGCGCCGCGCGATGGCCTTCCAGGAGAACGAATACCGGGTGACATCGACCAGGCCGTCGTAGAACTCCGGCCAGGAATAATTCTTGGGCCGGACGTTCATCGCATGGTTGTTGTTCAGGAAGTGAAACGGGAAGGGGAGCACCCGGCCGGCGCGCTGGTAATCCAGGTTCATCGGCGCGGCTCGTCCGAACGCGGAGAGTAGCGAGTACGCCGGGAAGGCCCCGGGTGAGAGGTCGATGAACTTCTTGGTCAGCTCGAACGGCTCCGGCCCCATGTCGCCGTCCAGGCCCATCACGAAGTTGGTCTGGATGTAGGGGATGTAGCGCAGGATCATGTTCACGTGCTCGGACACCTGCTTGACCTTGTCCATCCCGGTGCGGCGGGTCTTCGACTTGTTCCCCATGTCGTACCAGGACTCGATGCCGGGGAGGATGGCCTGAAAGCCGTTCTTCCGCAGCCGCTGCAGGTGCTTCTCGTTTAACAACGACAGGCTGCTCTCGGCGATGTGCCGCATCTTCCCCTGGGGAACCGCCGCCTCCACCGCCTCCATGTAATCGTCGAACCGGACCCCGAAGTTGGGGTCGTGCCAGCCTACGATCGGGTTTTTGATCTTGGTGAGGAGGAACTTCAGGTCATCGCGCAGCTGGGCAAAGCTCAGCGGCTGGTAGTCCACCGTCGAATCGATGCAGAAGCTGCAGGTATAGGGACAGCCCAGACTGCCGATCATGGGAACGATCTTGATGGTGGGCGCCTTGGCCAGGGTCGGCGCCACGAACTTCCAGCGCTCCTCCAGCGTGGGCAGCTCCAGCGGCTGGCGCAGCGCCGCTACTTCCCGTCCCATCGGCCGGTGGGGGGTACACTCCCGGCAGACCTCGGCGATGGTGTTCCGGTCGGTGAAGCCGAGGACATAGTCGTAGTACTTCTTGGCGTCCTCGGGATAGCAGCGGGCATGGGGCCCGCCCAGCACCGTGACCGCGCCTCGTTTGCGGAAGAAGTTGCTCAGCGCGTAGGCCAGCTGGGCCGATTGGGTAAATGCGCCGATGAAGACGAGATCGAGATCGGCGGGAAGCTCTTCGAGCAGATTTTCCAGTCCGGTGTAACACACCACCCGGACATCGTGGCCTTCCTGCTCGCACCAGACCCCAATGACCTGGGGCATGATGCTCGCGAGATTGGCGTTCATGACCCGCCCGTACAGGGACGGATTGGGACTCTTGGTGACGAGATCGAGAATGCCGATACGCAGTCGGCGCATTGATGGTCCTGGCACATCGGGGAACGGCCGATTTCCCTAGCACACCCGGACACGACGGGGGCCGAAACGAGCGGAAGGACCGGAGGGAGAGCCAATTCTGGCTATGTTCACCGCGTCAAAAAGGATCGGCTGACTACGGCGATCCTTTAGGAGCGAGCCCAACCAGAAGGGCGTGGGCAATATTGACCAAGTGGAAAATGGCTAAGGGGCTGTCGGATTGCAAGCCGAGGTCGTGGCGGGGACGTGAACCCGGAGGGACCGGGGCCGAATCTTGTACTGAAGGGGAGACTGCATCGTCACCACCTCGCCGTCGAGGGCCACTTGCAGGTGGCGGCGCCGGGTCTCGACTGCGACCTGTTCCACGGTGAACAGGTCCAGCTCTTTGACCCGCTCCGCGCCTTCCACCAGCGTCTTCAGCGCCAGCCGCAAGAGTCCCGGGCGCCGCTCGGCGTTGAGCACATAGAGGGCCAACCGACCATCCACGATGGACTCCCGGGTTCCCGCGTGAATCCCGGCGGTGCGGTATTCATTATTCGCCACCAGGACCAGCGGCGTCCGCCGGATCATCTCCTGCCCTTCTACATGCAGCCTCACCGCCATGAACGGATGCCGCCGCATGACAGTGAGCGTCGACCAGAACGCGGTAATCCACTTTCCCCATAGCGTCGTCCGGTACCGCTCACGCAGACGCACGATGAGCGGATAGACCCCGAGGCTGGAGTTGTTGAGAAAGATTCGCCCGTTGACCTCGCCCACATCTACCCGGCACCAGCCCCCGTCGAGGATGACTTTGGCCGCCTCATCCAGGTTCAGCGGGATGCCCAGATCCTTGGCAAAGTGGTTGAGGGTTCCCAACGGCAGGACGCCAAGGGTGATGTTCCGCCCTACTACCGCGGAGGCGGCGGTGTTGATGGTGCCATCGCCCCCGCCGGCAACCAGTGTGTCACATCCGGACTCCACCGCTTGCCCCACCAGGCGCCGCAGCTCGGCACCGTTCCGGGCCAGGTCGATGCGAGCCTCGCGACCCGCCGCCTTAAACAGCTCCTGGAGCCGGTCCGAGTCCTGCTTCGCCTTGCCGTGGCCGGACGCTGCATTCAGGACTATTGCGACGGTACCCACGCCTCAGGTGACCTGGGCCCGGCGGCGGTAGCGGACCAGCCGGTCGCCCAAAGCCAGCCCGGCAACCCAGATGGTGGCCGCCGCGTAACCTGCGAGCACGTCGCTGGGGTAGTGGACGCCGAGGTACACCCGGGAGAAGCCGATCAGCACGATCAGCGCAAATGCGGCGATCCAGACCAGCGCCCGCAAGATCGGGTTCCGCAGCCGCGCCGATATCAGGATGGCCAGCCCGCCGAAGAAGCTGGCGGCAAAGAAGGCGTGGCCGCTGGGAAAGCTGTGCGATCGGGGTAAGGGGTAGTCGAAGAACGCAGTCGGCCGGGCCCGCCCAAAGCCGATCTTGAGCAGAGTATCCAGCAGTCCGGCTCCCGCCATGGTGACTACCACCAGCAGGGCCCCCCGCCGCCAGCCGCGCCGGTAAAAGACCACTGCGATGATGCCGCCGAGCGGAACCAGCCATCCGGGGCCGCCATAGCGGCTGGCGGCGATCATCACCCCGGTGAGAGCAGGCGAAGACAGGCCGTGAATGGCGGTGCGGAGGCGATCATCCAGCAGTGGAGCCGGCGTGTCGGTCAGCACCTCGTGTCCCAGCCAGACGAAGAGCCAGAGCGCCAGCCCCGCCGCGATCAGCCCGGCCAGGATGGCGCCGGTCAGGAGCCGGGGCGATGCCGCGGTGGCGCCGGCCGCTGAAGGAGGAGAAGCTTCCATGCGCTGCAATGAGTCCCGGCGCCTGATTTCCCGCAAGCGGAGAACACACCATGGATAGGCGGAACAAAGGCATCACCGTGCTCGGCCTGTTGCTCTTGATCATCGTGCTGGTGGTGGTGGCGTTCTTCGCGGTGCGCTACCTGCACGCCCCTACTCCATGAGTCGTTTGATCAGCTGGATCTGGCCGGTGTGATACAGATCGTGCGCCGCAACGCCGTGGATCTCCTCCGCGTTGGTCCATACCCCTCGGGGTGAGCGCCGCTGGAGCGCCGCCGGGGTCATTTCGCTCACCACCTCCCGCAGCTTGCGGTGCTCCGCAGCGAGGAAATCGACGTCCCGCTTCCAGGCTCGCCGGTCGGCTGGATCGGGAATGGCGGGCCAGTTGCTCGGCCCCCGATCGAACGAGCCGATCGCCGCACCGGCCAGCCGGCGGCGTACTGCGTACTTCCAGTAGGCCGCGTGCAGGGTCAGCTCCCAGACATTGTGCCGGCCCGGCGCCGGCCGCCACAACGCCTGCTCCGGCGTCACCCCCCGGAGCGCTCCTCGCAGCGTGGTCCCGTGCCAGCCTTTCTGGTCGAAGGCCTGATCCAGCATCTCGAGCAGCAGGCCGATCAACGGGTCGGACGATCGCTTAACCTTTCGCACGGCCATCGCTCAGTTCTGGCTTCGAGTCGGGGTCGAAAAAGGAAATCCCTTGCCCACACTCACCACCCAACCCGCTTTCTCCACGTCATTGGCAAACCGTCGCGCCAGATCGAATCGCAGGGCCGGGGTGTCCGCCGACCGGCTGGCGCCGACTCGGAGACCGATGCCGGCGTCCCAGCCCGTCCGCCGGGGCGAGCCGGCATACCAGGCCCCGCCGTGGTCCACAAACCCCGCTATCCCCAACCCCACCAGTCCGGCGAGGTCTTCGGCCACGGTGTAGCGGTAGTCAATCGTCCCGAAGATCGAGCGATTGCCGGTGAAGGCGTGGCTACCGAATGCGCGGGGCCCGCTGCCCAGTCCCAGGTCGAACTCCTCTCCCGGGACCGGATCCTTGAGCCAGCCGCCTTCGAGATGCAGCACCGCCACGTGGCGGGCCCCGGGCTGCAGCACGGCAGTCCCACCGATTTGAACCGAGCCCGAGTCCAGCCCCGCCGAGGTATACACTCCGTCGGCCATGAGATCGAGATAGGCAAAGCCGCCGGGTAACCGCGCGCCCACCCGACCGCTCACTTCGGGGCCCAGGCCGTCGCGCTCATAGCCGAACAGCTTCGGCGCCGCGTGCAGGCCCACCCGTACGGTGGTTCCGATGTCAACATCTTCCTCCCGGCCGAACCCGGCATATCCCTTGGTGACCAGAAAATTGGCTCGGTTCCACATGAGATAGGGACCGATGGAGCCGGTCACGGTTTGGGGAAACGGATTCGGGGAGCCCACTCTCAGGGTGTCGTCGCGGCGCACCTGGGCGGTGATACCGAGCCGCAGAAAGCCTGAGGAAGCGGCGTGCAGTGCCCAGGCGGCGGAGCCGCGGACCAGGGTGAACCTGCGTTGGAGCGTGTCTTGGGCCACATCCAGGCCGTTGAAGAACCGAAGCACCCGCTCATCGTGGTCCTCGGCATCGAAGCGGAAGCCGTGATGGGAGGTGAGGGCAAAGAAGGGCCGCTCGACCGAGACCGCGCCGCTTCTGCCATCGGAGCGATTCTCGTATTGCAGGGCTACGCCCACCGTGCCGGCGAAGAGTCGCCGGCGGCGGAACAGCAGGGCAACGCTGGAGCGATCGGGATCCTTCCGGTAGCGCACGGCCGCGTTGGTGGCAGTTCCCAGCAGGTTGGTTTCCACCACGCCGATGGTGAAGGCCGCCTCCCCCCCGGTGCTGCGAAACCTCCAGTCCAGCTGGGTGCTCCAGCCGTCCTTGGTCAGCACCCGGAGCACCAGCCCGGAGTCGGTTCGGACCGAGTCGATCTGCACCCGGCGGAAGATTCCCAACGATCGGAGGTTTCGCTCCGACTCCGCCACCAGGGCCGAGTCGTAGGGGTCCCCGGGACGCAGTAGCACCTCCCGCCGCACGATGGCCGGACGGGTCTGGAAGTGGAGCTTGTTGCCAATCCGGGCCAACCAGCTGCGCTCCTCGGGGTCGAAGATATCCCGGGGCTGCAGCTGCACCCGGTAAATGATCAACGAGGGATCTGGCGGGGGGGCCGAGTCGGCGGGGTTCTGGGCGCGGAGTCGGATCGGAAGCATGAGCGCCGCGAGCGGCAGAAGGTACCGAAGGTGCAACCAGGCTCCCAGGTAAGACGGTGAGTGGCGGAAGATAAGAGAACCGCTAGGCCAGCGCCGCAACGCTGTCGAGAATCCGGTCCGGCCGGATGCCGCTTTCCTGGAGCACGGACTCCCGGTACTTACCGGTGCGCACCAGCCAGCCCTGCAGCCCGGCCCGTTGCGCTCCCTCGATGTCGGACCAGAGGTCGTCTCCCACCATCGCTGCCGGCGTAGCTGAGGACAGTCCCAGGCTGGTGAGCGCGGCAGCGTAGAACGCCGGGCTCGGCTTACCCGCGACTGCCGCCTGCTTTCCGGTGGCGAACTCCAGCGCCGCGACGAAAGGCCCGGCGTCGAGCGCCAGCCGGCCATTCTGAAGCCAGTAGCGGTCGCGGGAGAGTGCTACCAGTGCGGCCCCGCCCATCACGTACTCGAACGCTTCCTGCAACAGCGTGTAGCTCCAGCGCTCGCCCAGATCTCCCAGCAGAACCGCGTCGGGGCTTCGCGTCGATACCCTTCCCGAGGTGCCTCCGGCCAGATCCAGATCCTGGATGTCGGCCAGCGCCGGCTCCGGAATGAAGGGGGCGATTCGCTGGTAGCCGGCGGTCCGGGCCAGCAGGTTGCCGGCGACAGTGGCGGTGAAGACCTCATCCGGTGAGGCATCGAACCCGTAGCCGCGGAGCCGCTCAACCAGCATGGCGCGGGACCGGCTGGTCGTATTGGTCACCAGCCGATAGGGGACGGCCTGCTCCCGGAGCCGGGCCAGCGCCTCCGCGGCGCCGGGGATAGCGGAGCCGCCGGCGTAGAGGGTGCCGTCGAGGTCGAGGAGGTAGGCCCGGGGAGTGCCCATTATATTCCGATTCGTGATGCCTGTGATCCAACTTATCGCCCACGCCGCGCTGCTCGCGCGGTTAGCCGCTCCTGCGCCCTATCCCTTTGCGGTCGGGGAGACCCTGCGCTACGACGCAAAGCTCGGCTACTTCCCGGTGGGGACCGCGACGGTGTCGGTGACCCGGATGGTGCAGGAGCGGGGCGCCGAGGCCTATGAGTTTACCGCGGCCGGAGAGGGTGGTCCGCCCGGCTGGCGCGTCCGCTACGACATGAATTCCAGGGTGGGTGCGGCCGACTTCAATTCGCTCCGGTTCCATCGCCGGCTGGAGCAGGGCGGCAAGGTGGACGAGCATGGCTACGTGATCGTCCCCGACTCGGCCCGGTACCGCGAGGAAGGAGTTCCCGGTGACTGGGTGGCCCCTTCCGATCCCCTCGACGAGCTTGCCTTTCTTTATTATCTGCGGTCCGCGCCGCTCAAGGTGGGCCGGACCTACCTTCTGGAACGATACTTCAAGACCGGATATAACCCCATTGAAGTACGAGTCACCGGCCGGGAGCCGGTGCCGATGCCGGGGGGAAAGAGCGTTCCCTGCCTTGCCGTCCAGATCACCGCCCGGGGCAGCACCATGCGGGTGTGGTTCACCGACGACAAGCACCGGTTGCCGGCGCAGGCGGAAATCCCGCTTCCCTTCGGCAGCGTGACGCTTACGCTGGCGGGACAGCGCCTCTAGTACCTCCCCAGGTAATTATCGATCTCCCACTTGCTGACGTGCTGGTTGTATTGCAGCAGCTCGTTGCGCTTGGCCTCGAGGAATCGTTCGGTCAGGTGCTCGCCCAGAGCGGCCTTCACCACGTCATCTTTCTCCAGCATTTCCAGGGCCTCGTGCAGGTCGCGAGGCAGCTCATCGATTCGATATTTCCGCCGGTCCCGGTAGCTCATCGTGAAGATGTTCCGGCTCACCGGCTCCCGCGCCTCCAGCTTCTGCTCGATCCCATCGAGCCCTGCCGCCAGCTGCACCGTGAGAGCCAGGTAAGGATTGCAGGAGGGGTCCGGCATCCGCAGCTCGCAGCGGGTACCCAGCCCGCGGCGGTCGGGGATCCGGACCAGAGGAGAGCGGTTTCGCATCGACCAGGCCACGTTGACCGGCGCCTCGTAACCCGGGACCAGGCGCTTGTAGCTGTTGATCAGCGGGTTGGTGATGGCGCAGAAGCCCCGGGCGTGTTGCAGCAGGCCTTCGATGTAGCTCAGCGCGGTCCGGGACAGCTGGTACTCGGCCTTGGGATCGTAGAAGGCGTTCTCTTTCCCCCGAAAGAGCGACTGGTGGGTGTGCATCCCGCTGCCGTTGATCCCCTCGATCGGCTTGGGCATGAATGACGCCATGAAGCCGAACCGGCTGGCGACGTTGCGGACCACGAACTTGAAGGTGGTGAGGTTGTCGGCGGTGGTCAGCGCGTCGGCATAGCGGAAGTCGATCTCGTGCTGGCCGGTGGCCACCTCGTGGTGCGCCGCCTCGACTTCGAAGCCCATTTCCACCAGCTGCTCGACGATGAGACGCCGGATCTCCTCGCCCCGGTCCACCGGGCCCAGATCGAAGTAGGCCGCCGAATCGTGGGTGATCGTGGTCGGTGATCCGTCCGGCGCCTTCTCGAACATGAAGAATTCGGCCTCACAACCCGCCATCATCGCAAAACCCAGCTTAGCGGCCCGCTCCACCTGCCGCTTGAGCGTCGTCCGGGGACAGCCGGCAAAGGGCTGCTCATCCGGGGTGTAGATGTCGCACAGCAGCCGGGCCACCCGGCCGCCTTCGTCGTCGTAGGGCAGGATCCGGAAGGTGTGCAGATCCGGCTTGAGCAGCATGTCCGACTCTTCGATCCGGACAAACCCCTCGATCGATGAGCCGTCGAACATGATCTCGCCGTCCAGCGCCTTCTCGAACTGGCTGCGCGGCACCTCGACGTTCTTGTTGACGCCCAGGATGTCGGTAAACTGGAGCCGGAGAAAATCCACCTTGAACCGGTGGGCCAGCTCCAGGACATCGTTCTTCCCCGCCGCCTTCAGATCGGCGGGGAAGCCCTCGAGGCTCGGCCGATCGGGTGAAGCCGGCGGGCGCTGTTTTGGTTGTGGCATAAAGAGTCGGGAGTCGGGAGTCGGGAGTCGGGAGTAAAGTGCCTTAAGGTCTAGGATTGAGCGGCTAGAGTCAAAGGTCGTGATTACCCCGGTCCCCCGACTCCCGACTCCCGACTCCCGACTGAACTCCACACCGTTTACGCTTCTCCCACGATGACCACATCTACGCTACACCCCTGTCCCGCCTGCGGAGCCGGCGCGTCCGGCAACTTCTGCAGCAGCTGTGGCGCGAGCCTGACGCCGCGGGCCTGCCCGTCCTGTCGGGCGGAGCTGTCCCCCCAGGCTCGCTTCTGTCACCGCTGCGGCCGGCCGGCGCCTGGCGGCGCCGATCCAAACCCAGCCAATCGCTCGGACCGGATCGCCTGGGCGGTGGCCGGCGCCTTGTGCGTGCTGCTGGTGGGTGGGATCGTTTACAAGGTGTCGAGCTCGGCGCCGCAGCCGGTGGCGCCCGACATGGCGAATACCGGAGCGGCCGGAGGCGACCGGGGGACCGCCCAAGGGGCCTCGGGCCCAGCGCCCGACATCAGCACGATGACGCCTCAGGAGCGCTTCGACCGGCTCTTCAACCGGATCATGCAGGCCGCTGAGCGGGGCGATTCCGTCGAGGTGGAACGGTTCACGCCGATGGCGCTGGGCGCGTACCAGCAGCTGGACAGCCGGGATGTCGATGCCCGCTATCACGCCGCCGTGCTGCACCTGCAGGTGGGAGACTTTGCGCCCGCGCTGGCCCTGGCGGATTCGATCCTGACTGAGTCGCCCGGTCATCTGTTCGGCTATCTGATTCGAGGAACCGTGGCGCGGTTGCAGAACAACCGGGCGGCTCAGGCCCAGGCGGAGCGAGACTTTCTCGCCCACTATGCTCCGGAAACGGCGGCGAAGCGGGTCGAGTATCTGGAGCACCAGCCGGCGTTGGACGAGTTTAGGCGAGAGGCGGAGAGGACGGGAAAGGACGGGAAGGACGGGAAGGACGGGAAGGACGGGAAGGACGGGAAGGATGAGAAGGATGGGAAGGTGGGGAGCCAGGCAAACCACCCTTAAGGGCTAGACCTTCCCGCCTTTCCCGTCCTTCCCGTCCTTCCCGCCTTAGATTGTCTCCATGCCTAAGACCATTCACGTCGCCCACAGTCCCGACTCCGACGACGCCTTCATGTTCTACGCGCTCGCCGAAGGCAAGATGGACACCGGGGATCTGCACTACGTCCACGAGCTGGCCGACATCGAGTCGCTCAATCAGCGCGCCCGGCGGAGCGAGCTCGAAGTCACCGCCGTCTCCATCCACGCGTACGCCTATCTCTGGCGGGACTACGCCCTGCTCGGCTCCGGCGCCTCCATGGGCGATGGCTATGGACCGAGGCTGGTCTCCACGCTGCCCTGTCCCCGCGATCCCCGCAGCGCGCTCAAAGGACGCCGGGTGGCGGTTCCCGGCAAGCTGACCACAGCCTACCTGGCGCTCCAGCTGTATCAACCGGATTGCATCGCCGAAGTCGTCCCCTTCGACCAGATCGAGGACGCGGTCCAGCGGGGCGATTTCGAGATCGGGCTGTTGATCCACGAGGGCCAGCTCACCTACGCCGACGAAGGCCTCCATCTGTGGGCGGATATGGGGGCGTGGTGGCAGGAAGAGACTCGCTTGCCCCTTCCGCTCGGCGGCAATGCGGTGCGGCGTGACCTCGGACCCGAAGTCATCCAGCAGATTGCCCGCGATCTGCGCGCGAGCATCGTGTACGCGCTGGAGCATCGCGCGCCCGCGCTGGCGCACGCCAAACAATTCAACCGCGGAATCGGCGACGAGCGCACCGACACCTTCGTGGGAATGTACGTCAACCACTGGACTGTCGATTACGGGCCCCGGGGCCGCGCCGCGGTGCGGCTGCTCCTCGATCGAGCGCATGCTTCCGGCATCATTCCCGAGCGAGTGGCGGTCGAGTTTATCGAATAGCGCCGAGCTCCCAGCTCCCCGCCGCTTTCTTGACCCGACTCCAACCTTCTCCTACCTTCTGAACACCCTGGGATTTTTTCACTGCGCCTCTCGAGAGGCATCGAGCCGAGCCTGACCGAGAGGAGGAGTGTGTGTGCCCCTGACCGATGGGCCTGTGACGCTGCTCGTCGTGGACGACGAGGAAGCGATCCGCAATGCGCTCCGCAAGTTCCTGGCACAGCAAGGGTATGAAGTGGCCACCGCTGCGAGCGGCGAGGAGGCCTTGGAGATCCTCCAGCGGCAGCGGATTACCGGCATTCTGCTGGATGTGAACATGCCGGGGATCAGCGGAGTCGAGCTGGTGCCTCAGATCATGGAGCTGGAGCCCACCGTCGCCATCCTCATGCTGACTGCAGTAAATGACGCGACCAGTGCAGCTCTTTGCATGCAGCGGGGGGCCTTCGACTACCTGATCAAGCCGATCGACCTGGGCCACCTCGGCCGGGCCATCCACCACGCCCTGCAACGCCGCCATACGCTGCTGGAAGGCCAGCAGATCAATCAATGGCTCAAGGACGAGGTTGCAGCCCGGGTGGCCGAGCGGCGGGTGGAGCAGGTCAACCAGGAGCGGATCTCGGTGGCGACCCTGGAAGCGCTGGTCAATGCCCTCGAGGCCAAGGACCCCTATCTGCGGGGGCATTCGGCCCGGGTGGCCGACCTCTCGGCCATGGTGGCCGCGCACATGGCCTGCACTGACGAGCAGGTCGAATCGGTGCGCACCGGTGGCCGCCTGCATGACATCGGCAAGATCGGCATCCGGGAAGAGATCCTCAACAAGCAGGGACCGTTGACCGAGGAAGAGTACGATCATGTGAAGCAGCACGTCACCGTGGGATCCCAGATTCTGTCCCCGCTGGTGCACCTGGGCGACGTGATCGGCTTTGTTCGCAGCCATCATGAGCGGTGGGATGGCACCGGCTATCCCGACCGCCTCAAGGGAGAGGCGATTCCGCTCGGAGCCAGGATCATCGGAGCGGTGGAGATTTACGACGCCCTGACCACTGCCCGCCCGTACCAGGAACGGATGACTCCTGAGCTCGGGGTGGACCGGATGCGAAGCCTGGTCGGGACCATGATCGATCCCGCGGTGCATCAGGCGCTGGAAGCGGTGGTATCGCAGCGCCAGGCTCTGGTCTTCCTGGACGACGCTCGCGTCTGACTATTCCACCATGTTCCCTCTGCGGCCGACCTCCGTCGGCATTCGATCCACTCCATGATCGGGGTGACGGCGATCCTGATCGCCGCCGGCGTGCTGCTCGGCGCCGGACTCCTCACCGTTCTCGCCTGGCTGCTCTACAGCGTCTATCTCGATCGGGTTGAGCGGCGGCTAGCCGCGCGGAAGGGGCTCTACCGCGAGCTGGTATCCGAGCTCGCTACCCGCGACCGGGCTCTCCTGGAACCCACCATCCATAAGATGAGCACCTTGTACGACCTCGATGCGCTCGAGGCCGTGCTGGAAGAGCAGGCGCGCAGCGCCACCGGCCGCCCGGGCTGGCTGCTCGAGGTGTACGACCAGCTCGGCCTGGTGGACAAGTACATCGAGAAGCTTCGCAATGCGCGACAATGGCGGGACCGCGCCTTTGCCGCCGAGCTGCTCGGCAGGGTGGGCAGCGCCAAGGCGGTGCCGGCCCTGCTCCAGACCGTGCAGGCCACCCAGACCGAAGATGCGGACGTGCGAGAGATCGCCTTGCGGGCTCTGGCCCGGATCGCCGATCCCCGCGCGGTCGAGCCGCTCATTCAGGCGCTGGCCGGCGCGGAGACGTGGCTGGCTCCCCGGATTGCGGACATCCTCACTCGCCACGGCGCCGCGGTGGTCGAGCCACTCATGGCACTGCTGGCTCAGTCGGGCGCCAACCCCGCGCGAGCCTGGGCCGCGAACGTCCTGGGCGAGGTGGGGGCTCCAGCGGCGTTCCCAATCCTGGTCCGGGCGCTGAATGATCCCGACGACGAGGTCAGAGCCAAAGCGGCGACGGCATTGGGCCGCCTGGGCGACCGGCGAGCCATCAACCATCTGCTGGAACGCCTGCTCACCGACCCCGCGCCGTTCGTCCGTGGCCGCATGGCCACGACGCTGGGACACTTCGGCGGGCCCGAGGTGGTCGATCGCCTGGTTCGGGCCTTGGGAGACCCCGCCTGGTGGGTGCGGATGCGGAGCGTCGAGGCGCTGGAACAGATCGGCACCGCCGCCGAGGGTCCGCTCATCGTGGCGCTGGACGATGGCGATCGGGAGATCCGCCGGCGAGCGGCGGTTGCCCTCGAGCGGCTCGGCGTGGCGGCCAACCTGGTGCGGATGATGGACTCCGGCGATCAGGCCCTCGCGGCCTCGCCTCACCTGGCTCGACTCGCCGCGGCCGGCACCCGCGAGCTGCTTGCCGAGCTGCTGGCGCATCCCTCCCCGGCGGTCCGTGACGTCGCCCTGATCGCCATCCGCCGGGGAGAACGGGACGATCTCGCGAGCGAGCTGACCCAGCGGGCCGCCGCCGACTCCCAGCCTTCGCTTCGAGCCGCCGCGCTCGATGCGCTCCGGGTCCTCCGCCTGAATGAGGCTCTACCGGCTACGCTCACCGGAGCCCTCGATCCCGACTCTCAGGTCCGCGCCGCAGCTTTACGCCTGGCCGGCACACTGGGAGGAGCCGAGGCGCTCGAGGTGGCTCGCGCCCACACGGTGAATCCGGATCCCGAAGTGCGCGCCGCCGCCGCCGCCGCGCTCGGCACCATGAAGGCCGGTGCCGCGCAGGACGATCTAGCCCGCTTGATGGACGACCCGGCCTCGGCAGTTCGCCATGCGGCGGTGCTGGCCGTGGCCGAGGCCCGACTGCGGCAGCTGGCGCCCAGCGTGATCGAGCTGCTGGGCGACCGTGACGAGGAGGTTCGCGCCGCGGCGGCTCGCAGCATCGCCATCCTGGGCGACCGGGCCGCCGTTCCGGGATTGTTGCGGGCCTATCCTGAGGCTCCGCCCAACCTCCGCGAAGGCATTGCAGCCGCCGTGAGCCGGCTCGAGCCGGGCGCCTTAGCCGGGCTGATCGAGGGCCTCATCCAGCGGGAGGACAGCAGCGGGAAGCTCTCGGTGGCCCGTCTGCTCGGACGGATGCGACAGCCCGAAGCGCTCGGGCTGCTCAGCCGTCTTTCGCAGGACTCCGATCCCGAGGTCCGTGCCGCCGCACTGGAATCACTGGGCCGCTCCGCCCGCTTCCGGGGGCCGGCTGCAGCGCTCCTGGCCGATGCAGTCGCCGCCGGTCTCGCCGATCCGGATCGGTCGGTGCGGGCGGCGGCAGTGGATCTCTGCAGCCGCATCTGCCTGCCCGACCAGGGAGCGCGGCTGATAGAGCTGCTTCAGGCCGACACCTCACCCCTGGTTCGGGAGCGGGCTGCGATCGCGGTCGGCCTTCTGCAGGTGAGCGGAAGCGAAGCCGCGCTGATGATGGCAAGCCGGGCCGAGGAGGCCGCCAATGTGCGAGCGGCGGCAACGCTGGCCTTGGGTGCCCTCGATCAGGAAGGGCTCATCGGCCGGGTAGTGGAGATGCCGGACCAGACCGCGGTTCGCGAGCTGCTCCGGCGCCGCTTGAAGGACGATGCCTGGTTCCGGCTCTTGAGCCGCAAGCTCCCCCGGGCGCGCGACCTGGAGCTGCGCGCGCTGGCCACCAGCGGCTCCGGCAATGGTCCCGTCGCCCTTGCCGAGGGCTTTCAAAGCACCCTCGAGGCCGGTGAGCGGGTCCGTCTCATCAGCGGGCTACGGGCCTTCGAGGGAGAGCCCAGTCGCCTGGCACTGCTCCAGATCGTACGGAGCGACCCCAGCCCGGAGGTGCGCACCGCTGCGCTGATGGCCGCTGGGGATTTGCTCGATCCCGACGAGTTGCTTGCCTTCGGCACTCGCTCGCTGGGCGATCCCAGCATCATGGTGCGGCGGGCCGCGGTGGGACTCTTTTCCCGGGTCGTGCCTGAGCGAGCCTTCCCCCGTCTGATCCAGGCGCTCCGAGTGGACGACGATCCCGCCGTGCTCGCAGAGGTGGCCGGACTGGCTGAAGAACAGTTCTCGGCCTTCCGGGATGCGGTCTCCGCCGCGCCGCTATCGGACGCGCGATCGGTCTTGGTGACGCGAATCTCCCGCTACCTCCAGCACCCCGAGTTGGCCGCCCTGGTCCTGCCGTTCGCCCGGAGGAGCGCGCCGGCGGTGCGGGAGGCAGTGGCCGAGCTCTGGCGTCACCGTCCCGATCTGGTCGATTCCGCCGCGCTGGAAGCGCTCAGCCTGGATCCGGTCGTCTCCGTGCGCAGCGTCGCGGCCGGAGCCGCCGCCGTGAGTGAGCGGTATGACCTGCTGGATCGGATGACCCAGGACCCCGATCCCGGCGTCCGGCGCGAGGTAGCTATTACCCTGGCGCACGTGGCGCCGGTGCGGAAGCCCGGGCTGCTAGTGCTGGAGCGTCTGGAGGCGGACCCCGAGATGCCGGTCCGGGCTGCCGCCCACGCCAGCCGGCTGTTTCAGGGCATTCCGGTGCCGCTGCCTCCCGGCCTCGACCCCGACGTGGCCGCCGAGGCCGTCCGGGATGCTGGGAGCCTGGCCTCCTTGCGGGAGATCGCGCGGGGGGCGCCGGGCGAGGATCGCCGGCTGGCTGCCGCATTGGCGCTGGCGCTGGTGCAGGACGCGGTGGCGCACGAGGTGGCGCGAACCGATCCGGCGCCCGCTATCCGGCACCGGGTCGGCGGCGCCCTCGAGCTCACCGTGCAGCGGAGCGCGGAGGCCCGGTGAGAGACCCGCTCCTGAGCTGGTTGATTCTCTTCGTGATCGCGGTGCAGCCGCTGTTTCTGATCTACTTCGTGCTCTATAACAGTTACACCCTCTGGTTGATCGCCTTGTCCGCCCGGCAGGTGCGGCGCCGGGTTGCCGGTCACTTTATCGAGGACCTCGATCTGATCGATGAAGCCGACCTCACCAAGCCGCTCACCATGATTGTGCCGGCGTTCAACGAGGACGTGACCATCGTGGACAGCGTCACCGGCCTGATCAACTGCGACTATCCCCGGTTCGAGATCGTCGTGGTCAACGACGGCTCGTCCGACGCCACCCTGGAGCGCCTCACCCACGCCTTCCGGCTCCGCCGCACCGACGTCGCTTACCGCCCCGCCATCAGCACCGCGCCGGTGCGGGCGATCTACGAGGCAACCGTGCCGCTGCCGGCCGGCGTCATCCAGCTGGTCGTCATCGACAAGGAGAACGGGGGCAAGGCCGATGCCCTGAACGCCGGGATCAACGCCTCCACCACACCGTACTTCGTCTCCCTCGACGCCGACTCCATCCTCGATCAGCGGGCGCTGAAGGAGCTGATGCGGGTCATTCAGGAAGATCCCAAGGTCGTCGCCGTCGGCGGGCAGGTCGCCATCGCCAATGGGTGCACGGTGCGGAACAGCCGGGTGGTAAGCGTGGGACTCCCGGCCCGGTCGCTGCCCCGGTTTCAGATGGTGGAGTACCTCCGCTCCTTTACCGCCGCCCGCACCGGCCTGGACCGGGTCCACGCGGTCATGATCCTGAGCGGGGTGTTCGCCGTCTTCGAGAAGGAGACCGTGATTCGCGCCGGCGGCTATCTCACTCCGTTCCTCCGCCACCGGCTTACCGGCGAGTACGTCGGTGAGCGGGTCGGCACCGTGTGCGAGGACATGGAGATCATCGTCCGCCTGCACCGGTTCCTGCTCGACAAGCAGCATGACCGGCGGATCGCTTTCCTGCCCCATCCGGTGGCCTGGACCGAGGTGCCCGAGACCTTCGAGTCGCTGCGGAAGCAGCGGGGCCGCTGGTACCGCGGTCTGCGCGAGTCCCTGCGCTATCACCGCCCCATGCTCTGGCGCTCCAAGTTCGGCCGGATCGGGTGGTTTGCCTTGCCGGCTTTCTGGCTCTTCGAGTACTACGGCCCGCTGGTGGAGGTCGCCGGATACCTTCTGGTTTTGTTTCTGGTCGCGATTCAGCTGCTGCTGGGAGAACAGTTCATCAGCTACACCTACCTGTTGGCCTTCTTCCTGGTGTCGCTGGGTTACGGCGTTCTGGTCAATGTGCTGGCGGTGCTGGTCGGCGCCTGGCGCTTCCGCTACGGTTTGGCTGACCGGCTGCAACGCCGCTTGCTGCCCTTCAGCCGCCGGCGCGAGGTGGTGACCCTGCTGGTCTACGCGGTGCTGGAGAATTTCGGGTATCGGCAGCTTACGATTTACTGGAGACTGCGCGGCCTGTGGGACGCCTGGCGGGGCAAAACCGGATGGGAAAAGTTTGCCCGGGTGGGATTCCGCCCCGGAGAAGTCCCGGCCCATGGCTGAGCCCACTCCTCCCCGAATTCTCCTGGTCGACGACGATCCCGACATCGTGCGGCTGATGCAGCACGTGCTGAAGTCCCACGGTCTGGGCCCCGCCCGCCAGGTGAGCACCGGGGGCGAGGCGCTGGCCGCGCTGGAGGGAATCGATGTCGTGCTGCTGGACCATCAGCTGCCCGATACCAGCGGACTCGATGTGCTCGACGCCATCCGGGCCCAGCCGAATCCGCCGGCGGTGGTGCTGGTGACGGCGCACGGGAACGAATCCCTGGCGGCCACCGCTCTGCGCCGGGGGGCCGATGATTATCTGGCCAAGGATGCGGCTTTGGCCGACATACTGCCCCAGATCCTCGAGCGGGTCCGGCGCAACCGCGAGCTCCGCAAGGCTCTGGCCGCGGCGGAGCAAGATCTGGTGCTGGCGGAGCGGCTCGCCGCCATCGGAGAGATGACCGTCACCTTGCACCATGAGATCAACAATCCGCTGATGGCGGCGTTCGCCGACGTCGAGCTGCTGCTGGGCGATCTCGATGCCTCCCCCGAGCAGCGGCGGCAAGGGCTGGAAGAGATTCGCCAGGCGCTGCGCAGGATTCGCGATATCGTCCAGCGGATCGGAGGGCTGCGGGAAGCGCGGAGCAAAGACTACCTGCAGGGCGTCCGAATGCTCGATCTGAATCGAGCGGAGCCGAGTAGCCCGGCCGTCGACCGGGGCACCGCGGTGGTGCACGTCTCCGACGAGGACCTGGCCCGCATCGTGTCTCTGCTGCTTCGCGGTGCCGGCTTCCAGGTTCAGCGGCTTGGGTCCGTTGCGGAGGTCCAGGCCCGCGCGCACAGCATCGGGGTCTCTCTCGTGGTGCTGGCGGGAGGGGCTAGCACGCCGGGGGCCCATGCTTTAGGCGGGTTTCAGCCCGATGCGGAACGGGATTACCTGGTCGTGGCTCTGGTGGCGGGAGAGGGTGGAGCGGCGCTGGCGGCGGGGGCGGATCATGTGGTGTCGCTCCCCTTCGATCCGGGGACCTTCACTGCGGAAATACTCAGGCGGCTGGCTCCCGCTTCGCCTGCTGATAGGCCATCCCCTTGAGCCGGATGATCCGTTGGCGAATCGGAGGATGGGACGCCACGAAGTCGGCCAGGAACCCCTCCTTGGCGCCCATCACCCCCGGCGCTGGATCTACGATGCAGAGGTGGGCGGCGCCCCGGGTAATGGAGCGGGTGGGATCCGTGGCCCCTTCCAATTTCTCCAGAGCCGATGCCAGCGCCATGGGGTTGCGGGTGAACTGAGCTCCGGCGGCATCGGCCAGATACTCGCGCTTCCGGCTCACGGCCATGGCCAGGATCCGGGAGACTACCGGTGCAATCACCAGCGTGAGGAGCCAGAGCACCAGAATTACCAGCGCCAGCGGGTTGCTTCCTCTTCCTCCGCCCCGCTGACCCCCTGCCCGGATGCCCCCCGCAACGCTCCTTCCGGCTATTCTGCTGCCGCGGCCCAACATCCGCCCCATCCCGTCGGACATCAGCGCGATCGAGCCGACCATCCCTGCGAGCAGGGTCATGAGCCGGACATCGAGATTCTGAATGTGAGCCATCTCGTGGGCAATGACCGCCTGGAGCTCATCCCGGGAAAGCCGGCTCAGCAGGCCGTCGGTCACCGCGATGCTGGCAGTCGCCGCATCCCGCCCGGTGGCGAAGGCGTTGGGATCCGGGTCGGCTATCACCCAGATCCTGGGTCGGGGCAATCCCGACGCGATCGCCATTTCCTCCACCACATTCACCAGCTGCTTTTGCTCCGGGGAAGCCGGCTCGATCAGCTCCCATGCGCCGGTGGCCCACAGGACCTTCTCCGGTCCGGTGCGCCAGGTATACGAGCAGATGGCAGCGGCCGCGATGGTGGTGAAAATGCCGATGAAGGGAAAGACGTGATGGTAGGAGCTCTGTGAGGCACCCCGGGTCAGCAGGAAGAAAGCTAGATCACCGCCGAAGCCAACCCAGGCAAAGAAGAGAATGAAGCCGATGACCAGCCAGACGGATCGACGGCGGTTGGCCTCCTGCTGGGCGAAGAGGTTGGCCCCGTCGCTCACGAAGCCGGTTTGTTCATCGACAGATCGACCACGGGGACCGCGCGCTCACCCGCGTCCTCGATCTCCCAGAGCTCCGCCGGGGTGGCCTTGGCAAGGCCGGCAACCAGATTGGTAGGAAATTGCATCTGCCTGGTGTTGTATTGGGTGGCGACGTCGTTGTACAGCTGTCGGGCAAATCCAATCTTATTCTCGGTGCTGGTCAGCTCTTCCTGAAGCTGAGCCACGTTGCCGGTGGCCTTGAGATCGGGGTAGGCCTCGGTCAAAGCGAATAGCCGTCCCAGCGCCTGAGTGAGCTGGTTCTCTGCCTGGGCTGTTTGCTGCACACCGGAGGCGCTCACCGCCCGGTTCCGGGCGGAAATCACCGCATCGAGCGTGGAGCGCTCGAAATCCATCGCTCCCTTCACCGTGTTCACCAGGTTGGGAATCAGATCGTGCCGCCGCTTGAGCTGGACGTCGATCTGCTTCCAGGCGTTCATCACCTGGTTGCGAAGCGACACCAGCCCGTTGTAGGCGCCGATGACCCACAGAACGACTCCCGCAAGGACGACCAGCAGGACGACCGTGCTCATGTTTGGTCCTTTATGTGAGGAGGCTTAGCCCGGGTGCTCCGTGCCCAGCGACGATTCGTCGAGCTCCCGCTCCGGCTGCAGCGGGCTCCAGGTCGGCTCGGCGCCGGGGGGCGGCTCCGCCGAGCCGGAGAGGGAGGGCTCCAGTCCGACCACCGTCGCCAACGCATGCCGGATGGCTTCGGCGATGACCGCCGGATCACTGTTGAGGCGAAGGGCGGGGTGCTGCTCGTCCATCAGCACTTCCACGCCGGGGGCAACCGGAATGCGGCGGCAGATCGAGCTGGCCGAGGTCATGCCCTCGACCGGCGCCAACCAGGCCATGACGGCGCGGCCGACCCGGCCCCGGCCGGTCCCGGGCGTTCGCAGCAGCGGCAGTTGTTCGGGAGGAGGAAGCCCGGGACCGAGCGCGCTCGCGGCGCGCCGCTCGATCAGGTCGCCGGTCATCCCGGCGAACTCCTTCAGCATGGATTCGAGCGTGGCGCCTTCCATCTGCCGGAGCTTGATCGCCAGCACCTGAAGCAAATGGCGATAGGAATACACCGCAGCCGTGCCCCGGCCATCCGGCGGGCTGACCAGCCCGCGAGCTACATAAAATCGGATGGTCCGTTCGCTGGGACGGGCGCGGGCGGCGGCATTGACCGGCACCACTCCAGAGGCGTCCAGGATTCCGCCGGCGAGCGCCGCCAGATCGCGCAGGCCCCAGGGCGCCAGCGCCCGATATTCCCGTAGCGTACTGAGAGGATCCGGCGGCGAGTGGGAAGGCGCAGGGTTCATCCGTTCCCATTCCCCTTGCGAAGGTCGGACTTCGGCTCGGCGGCAGCCAATACCGCGCCCACGGTCTTTATCAGAGTGTCCAGGCTGAACGGCTTCGGCAAGACCGGGCAGCCCGCCAGCTCGGCCGGCCAATCCGGCTGCTCGGCATGCGGGTCTCCGCTCATTAAGATGACCCGGCCGACCAGTCTGGGCCAGCGGCGAACGATGGCCAGGAAGAAAGTGTCCCCCGCCATCTGCGGCAGCCGGAGGTCGAGCATCACCAGATCGAAGATCGACTCGTCCAGCATCTGGTAGGCGGAGTGGGGATCGGCCACCGACACAACCTCATAGCGGTGGCTGCGGAGCGCGCGCTCCAGGGTGCGGCGGAGACCGGGCTCATCGTCCACAACGAGAATACGGTGGGTCACGATGCGGCCTGGCTCATCGGTGAGAAGAAGCGCTCGGTGACGATCATCAGGGCTTCCTCGGTCGAGAGGGAAACCCGCAACTCTCCGGCGGTGACTCCGAAGACCGACCGGAGATGCATCTGCAATGTTTTCGTCTTGCTGTAGCCGAGCTTCAACGCAACATCCTCTACAGTATAACCAGGATCGAGCAGCAACCGGTGAGCGTAGAGCAGCCGGGTCAACACCATCACCATTCGGGGCGATGGTAGTCCTACCTTGGTGAACCAGCGCTCGCAAGTCCGCCGGGTGAGCTGCGCCCGCTGGGCCAACGCGGTGACTGTCGGTGCCTCCTCCCCCGCATGCAACATGGCCTCGAGCGCCCGAAGCAACTCTCGAGGGAGCTCTTCCAGCGCACTCCCCAGCGCCTGCATGACCTGCTGCGATGCGCTCTGCTCCAGCTCCGCCTGGATGGCCGACCGGAGCGATGCCGGAGCGTCTTCGAACCGATGGAACACGACACGGGTGATTCCGGACCGCCCCAATTGCAGCAGCACCGCGGCGGTTGCGGGCGCTAACTCGGTATAAACCAGGAGAGGTAAGGAGGGGAACAACAGCCGGATGCGTTCGATTCCGTGGGCCCGGGCCTCACCGCCCAGCAGTGGGTCAACCACGGCCATCTCGACTGGTTTGGCCCGGATCGTCTCCACGACCTCGGGCCAGCCGGCCCCCGAAACCCACTGGAAGCGGTCGGGGTCGAGCATACGAAGCCGTAGCAGGCGTTCAGTGGGAACTGCGGCGAGGAGCAAATGTCGCAAATCGGCCCCTATTTGTCGCAAATGGGCCCTATAAACCTCAATGTTCAGTCCCCAGATTGGCCGGTGCCCCTCCATCCTCAGGCATTACAGCCATTCTGAAAGGGACTTCACATGTCTCGCTCCAAGACCTACGGTCTCGTACTGGCCCTGCTGGCTTCCGCCGCCCTCAGCACCGCCTGCACCCGCACCGACGCCACCGGCCCGTCAGATCAGCCGCAGGCCTCCTTCGAGAGCCAGGGCGCTAACAACTGAGCGGGAGCCGTGCTAGCCCACTCTGGGGTCACGAAACCAGTGACCCCAGATTTTTTTGTCTTTAGGCTTCAGCGAGCGCGGCGTACTCTCGCAGTCCTACCATTACCTGGTCGATAACCGGCACTTCGCTGGCGGCCAGGGCTGGCTGCTTCTCGAGCTCGTTTTCCTGCCGCACCGAGAGCTGCTCCAGCGCCTGCTCGATCTTGAAGTACCAGGCGTTCAACCGGTTGGCCTCGGCAATGGCGAGAGCCGATTGCAATGCCTCCCGGGCGCGGCCGAGCTGTCCGAACCGGGCCAGTCCAGTACCCAGCTTGAAGTGGAAGTCCGTCGCTATGCTGGGCGACAGGCTGTCGAAGGTCTGGCCGACGGCGTTGGTCTGGCCCACGGCACTCCGGCAGCGTTCGAAGGCCACCCGGTTCCCCGCGGCCGACTCGAGATCCATCAGTTCGAGCAAGGCGTTGACCCGGACCAGGTTGCTGGTATTCGAGTTGATCACGATCTCGAAGGCAAGACGCGCGGCCTCGTACGCCCCGATCTCGGAGAGGTCGATGGCCAGGTCGCTGAGCGTCCGCATCCGCTGGAGGGAATCGCGGGTGAGGCGGAACGCCTGATAGTGAGCTTTGAGGGCCTCCATCCGGAGTCCCAGGAAGTTATAGATGGTGCCGAGGTCCGCGTAGGCCAGCGCCTGGGCATCGGGCAGCTCCATCGCGGTAGCCTCACGAACGACGTCCTCGGCAATGGTGCGGGCGAGCGGGTAGTTGCCCTGGCCACGATGAACCGCGCCCTTGCCCAGTCGTCCCCGTAAGGCGGAGACCTGGTCTCCGGTCTTGCCCGCAGCCTCTTCCGCCGCGCCATAACAGGTGGTTGCGACGTCCCACCGCGCCAGCTGACGGTTGAGCCTGCCGGCGAACAAGGCGTAAGCCGTGAAATCCGGAGCCGGCGTGTTGCCACCCTGGACCCGGGCTGCCTGGGTGAGAATTTCCAGGCTCTCCTCGAGCCGGCCTTCATGCTCCAAGAAGTACGCGTACGCGGTGAGGCTCATCCAAAGACTGGGGGAAGGCGTGCCCTGGGCGGGAACCGCCGCCACGACGCCGGCCAGATGGGCGGTCTCGGGGGCGTCGACCGGCAACTCGGCAACGTGGCGGCGCACCGCCTCCAGTTGCCAACGGAAGCCGTCAAGCGCCGCGCTGTCGGTCTCCATCGCGAGCAATTTGTCGATCAGGCGGGCTACGACATAAGCGCCAAGCGCCAGTCGCGCCGACCCGTCGTGCTCCTGCTCCCGTTGGAGCCGAGCACGCTCGAGAAAAGGCTCATGACTGAGAATGTCCGACGACGACCCGACCTCACCAAACAGCCGTTGAGGCGTGTACAAGGCGCGTCCTTCCGTTCCAGGGCGTACGGGGGTAGAGCTAGTATCGCGTCCCCAGGCTAACCACACAAGGGCCACGCCTTGCAGCGGGTTAAGGCCCGCCGATTGCTGGTTCAGCCCGCACAAAAAAGGTGCCGCCCGGCATGGGTCTCCCCCCTATTGTAACCCATGCGAAAGGCGTTCACCCTTCCGGAGCTGATGCTAGTACTTGCAGTGGTGGGCATTCTCACCGGCCTGGCCCTCCCCAGACTCTCGGGAGCCATCGATCGCATCGAAGTCGAGGGAGCCGCCAACCGGCTCATCGCCGCTCACCGGCGGGCTCGAGTCATGGCCATGGCCCGAGGGCAGGTCGTGCTCCTCTCGGTCGACTCGGCCCAGCTGACCATCTCCTCGCAGGGAGGAACCGAGCCACTTTGGTCTGACCTCGGTCCCGCGGCCTCCGGAGTTCAACTGGACGGCCCGGCTCGCCAGTTCACCTTTTCACCCCGCGGCACTACCCTGGGGTTCTCCAATGCCACCCTGCAACTCAGTCGCGGCACCACCACGCGGACGGTCGTCATTTCTCGGCTGGGGCGAATTCGAATCGAGCGCTGAAGCCGCAGGCTGGGAGGGCGACGGCCCCTTGCAGCAGGCGGCGGGCCCGGAGGCCACCATGGATCCGGGCCAGTTCTTCCTTCGGATCTAAGCTCTCAGCGGGCAGTGCCGAGCTGAAAAACCAGATCGGAGTGGACCTTGATGTCCTCGTACATTTTCAGCATGCCGAGCATCTTGCTGAGCCCCCCTATGCGGTAATCCTTGAGATTCATGGGGAAGTCGGTTCGCACTCGCGCAGTGGAGGGAGACAGCTGGACCGTCCCGGGCAAGTCGACCTCGCGAGTAACCCCATGAATCGCCAGGGTGCCATGCAGAACGACGGCGATACTGTCTGCCGTCCCGCCGGTGCGGGTCACCCGCGCCAGTTCGAAGCGGAGCACGGGGAACTTGTCCGATTCCATCGACTTGTTCAGATCCTTGTCCCGCTTGCCATTCCCCGTCTTCAAGGTATTCACCGGCGCCTCCACCCAGCCCCGTACCCCGGTCACGTCGGAGGCACCAGCGAGCTGCCCCGACACGGTCGAGGTGGTGCCGACAAAATCCCCCGCGGTGGCGTGCCCGTCGAAGCTGAGCGTGCCTGAGGTAATCCGGCCGTCGGGAATCGAATGAGTGATCTGCGCAGAAGCCATGGACACACCGGCAAGCAGGAAGAGAGAGAGGATAACGCTGGCCCGCATTCAGCTCCCCTCGAGGTGGTACTTGCGCACCTTGTTCAGCAGAGTAGATCGTGAGATGCCGAGTAGATGGGCCGCCTTCCGTTTATTCCCCGCCGTATACCGCAGCACCAGCGCCAGGTGCCGGCGCTCCGCTTCGTCGAGAGAGTCCGGCTCGGCGCTCACGGCCGGAGCTATGGCCCGGCGCAGAGCTCCGACATCGAGATCGGGGAGGCCAAGATCGAGCAGTAAAGCGTCGAAATCGGCTGCGGCAAGCGCATCGGCCGCGGCGGTTTCGTCGGCCGGGGCCACGACCTGATGCTCGGCTCCACGCAACATGGCCACCAGCTCCTGGCGCCGATCAGGGTCTCGATCGAGCAGCAACACGTGCAGCGGCTTCATATCTGAAAGTAAGGAGGCGCCCCAAAAAAACGGAACGGCCGTCTAGTCGTGGCTAGACGGCCGTCCCACACATTGACTACCCAAGGTCGTGGCATTGCTGCCGCCGTTCTTCTCTTACCTGCCACCGGTTGGCTGATTCGCCGCTCGGGAGGGCGAGGTAAGGCCTTGGCTTCGATCCCCAGGCCGGATGGCCATCCCACCTGGTTCGTCTATGCGAGCGCTGCGAGTCGGATCGGGTCGCGGACCGACCTTTCGCACTGCACCCCGAGGCGCTAGATCGGGGCGGATGAAGCACGCGACTGGCTTCATCTGCTCGAGCCGGAGTGATCACCAGGATCCACGAGTGCCTGAGCCCTTGGTTGCGTCGGCACTCTCCCCCGATATACCGCTCGAACCCATCCGCCGCTCGCCAGAGTGACACGGAGTCCCAATACGTTTTCGGCAGATGCGTGGGACTAAGATAGATCTCGGGCAAGATCTCGCAAGTGCCTTTGTTTCTTCGGGTTACAGCATTCTAACGTGGAGGAGATGTGGATAGCTAACCCGTAAGTGTGGTGGGTCCTACCGGCGTCCATCCACAAAATGTGGACATGTGAATCCACACTTTCCAGCACATTGGGATCCTAAGCTTAGAATTCCACGTGGACAAGTTGTCGC